>OGXN01000306.1_pt1 | contig 67333 bp, 71 predicted proteins | sample 1576281 | NCBI WGS metagenome assembly OGXN01 (sample SAMEA3541494, study PRJEB24748) | human gut metagenome | biome: human gut; feature: human-associated habitat; material: faeces | place: China | collected 2012
GCCTCGGGTCATACTCACACCCGACGCAAAATCACCCACCAAAAAGATAGGAAGAAGAAATGAAGAAAATATTCTTACTTGAAGACGACCTTACAATCGCCAAAAACCTAATCCTTTTGCTCCGCGCAGAAGGCTTCACTGTCACCCACGCCCCCACAAGACGCGAGGCCCTTGCTGCGCTCGCCGGCAGCAGATTCGATCTCACGCTGATTGACATCTCTCTGCCCGACGGAAACGGCTTTACGATCTGCACGGAAATCAAAGAATCCCAGGATATTCCCGTCATCTTTCTGACCGCCTCCGGCGACGAAGCCAGTGTCGTCACCGGACTGAATATGGGCGCGGATGACTATATCACCAAGCCTTTCCGCCCCCGCGAACTGGTAGCAAGAATCAAAACCGCCCTTCGCAAAAGCGGAGTCAGCACATCCGCTTTTGAAATCTGCGGCCTTCATGTCGATACTGCCAGCGGTGTCGTCAAAAAAGACGGCAGCGACGTTTTTCTTTCTGCACTGGAATACCGCCTGCTGCTGGTATTTATCAACAACCCGGGAATTATTATAACAAGAAACCGCCTGCTCGATGAACTGTGGGATGCTGCCGGTGAATTTGTAAATGATAACACACTCACCGTTTACATCAAACGGCTTCGGGAAAAAATAGAAAAGGATCCTGCTAATCCGCAGATCATTCTGACCGTCCGCGGAACCGGATACCGATTGGGGGATGGAAATGCTTCGGAATAGGGAATTTCGGCAGTTCGCCGTCATCTTCTTTTTAATAGCCGCTGCTTCCGTGACGCTGGGGTTCGCTAACAATATGGCCGCAGGGATTCTTGCCCTGTTTTCTTCCTTTGCCTTCGGAACAGCTTTCTTCGTGTTTACAAAAGCCAGATACAAAAGCCTTATGCAGATTTCCGAGCAGATTGATCTCGTGCTTCATAATGCCGACCATCTGTTTATTGCGGAATCGGAGGAAGGAGAACTTTCCATCCTGCAAAGTGAAATCACCAAAATGATGCTGCGTATCCGGGAACAAAACGACGCTCTGAAAAAAGAAAAGGAGCATCTTGCCGATTCCCTGGCCGATGTCGCCCATCAGCTCCGGACTCCTCTCACATCGATAACCCTCGTCCTGTCATTAATAGAAAATACTCCTGATGAAAAGGAACGGAAAAATCTGATAAGGGAAACAGAGGAACTGCTTGTACGGATGGACTGGCTGCTCACTTCCCTTTTGAAATTATCACGCCTTGATGCAGGAATTGTGGTTTTTCAGAAGGAGCAAGTCAACATAAACAGCTTAATTACTGCCGCACTCCGCCCTCTTCTGATCCCCATGGAGCTTCATAATATCTCTTTGCAGGCCGATGTACCACCCGGAATAACCATAGACGGGGATTTCAACTGGCTGTCGGAAGCCCTTCAGAACATCTTCAAAAACTGCATGGAAAGCGCAGGCGATAACGGAAAAATTGATATCCATTGTGAGGACAATCCCATTTTTACGGAAATCACAATTCATGACAGCGGAGCAGGCTTCAAAAAAGAAGACCTTCCAAACCTTTTTAACCGGTTTTACCGGGGGCAAAATTCCAGCACCGCCGGATACGGAATAGGCCTGGCGCTGTGCCGGACCATAATCACAAGACAAGGCGGATCCATCACTGCCCGGAATCATCCCCGGGGCGGCGCGATGTTTGTCATCCGTTTTCCAAAGTGACGGATCTCTCACCGAAAAGTCACCGAAATGTAAGCTGAAAGTTCTATTATATGGCTATGAACTACGAAAGGAGACACATATAATGGAGTTTTTAAAAATTAAAGAGCTGTGCAAGGTCTATGGAAAAGGGGAAAACCAGGTTACCGCGCTCGACCATATTTCACTTACTATCGAAAAAGGGGAATTCACCGCAATCATCGGTTCCTCCGGCTCCGGCAAATCCACCCTCCTGCACGCCATCGCCGGCGTGGACATCCCTACAAGCGGGAAAATATATCTGGAAGGCCAGGATGTATACGGACAGAGCAATGAAAAGCTCGCCATTTTCCGCAGACGCCAGGTAGGATTGATTTACCAGTTCCATAACCTGATACCGACCCTGAATGTGGAAGAAAATATTACCCTCCCTATCCTCATGGACAAACGCAAAGTCAACCAGAAACGGCTGAACGACCTGTTAGAGCTCCTTGGCCTGGAGGAACGCAAAACACATCTGCCGAACCAGCTGTCCGGAGGCCAGCAGCAGCGTGTCGCCATCGGCCGCGCTCTGATGAATGCCCCCGCCGTCATGCTTGCCGATGAACCTACCGGCAGCCTGGACAGCAAAAACGGCCAGGAAATCATCCATCTTCTGAAAGAAAGCCACAACAAATATCACCAGACCCTCATCATTGTTACACATGATGAAAATATTGCGCTCCAGGCGGACCGGATTATCTGCATCGCGGATGGAAAAGTGGTGCGTGATGAGAGGCAGGTGGCCCGCTCATGAATATCTTTAACAAGGTAGCCCTCCAGGGACTGAAAAAAAATCGTACCCGGACCCTCGTAACCATTGTCGGAGTCATTCTGTCCGCTGCCATGGTAACGGCAGTCACCACCTTTGGCGTTTCCCTTCTGAATTATTTGATAAATGGATCCATTTCCAAATACGGTGACTGGCATGCCGCGTTTTTGGACGTCGATTCCTCTTTTATCCGGGAACAGGCCGTCAATGATAAACTTGCTGCCACAGCAGTTTTTGACAATATCGGCTATGCCGGGCTTGACGGCGGCCAAAATCCGGATAAACCCTACCTTTTCATAGCCGGCTTCACCGATGAAACCTTTGCTGCGCTTCCCATCACTTTGCTTTCAGGCAGACTGCCCGAAAACAGCGGGGAAATTCTGATATCCAGCAAAGTCGCGTCTGACGGCGGTGTCAGCTTCAAGGTGGGCGATACCCTTTCCCTGTCCGTAGGAAACCGCATGGACGGAGACCGTAAGCTGTCTCAAGGCGATCCCTATGCTGCCGAAAGGGAAACGTTCGTGCCGCAGGCAGAGAAAACCTATACCGTTGTCGGTACCTGCCGCAGGCCTGATTACGAGGAGGCTTCCGCTCCGGGATATACTTTGATAACCAAAGCGGATGACCGCACCGAAACGGACAGCTTCAGCCTGTTTGTCACCCTGAAAAATCCACGTCAGGTACGCGCCTATATAAACAGTACCGGAAACCATGCTTACGTCCTCAATGACAACGTACTGCGTTTCATGGGGATTTCCGATGACAACCTGTTCAATATGTTCATGTACTCTATGGGAGGCATTGTCATCGCCATCATCATGCTCGGATCCATTTTTCTTATCTATAATTCATTCAACATGTCACTGAATGAACGGACACAGCAGTTCGGCATCCTCTCTTCCGTGGGAGCCACGGCAAAGCAGCTGCGTAATTCGGTATTGTTTGAAGGATTCTGCATAGGCATGATCGGCATCCCAATCGGTATTGCGGTCGGAATCATCAGCATCGGACTGGTCATTTCCGTTATTTCCCAAAACTTTGCCAGCATCCTCTTCCAGGATGTTCCTCTGACCCTGACCTTATCCGCTCCCGCGCTCATCGCCGCGGCGGCAGTCAGCCTGCTTACCATCCTGATATCTGCATATATCCCGGCCAGAAAGGCCGCCAACACACCGGTGATGGAATGCATCCGCCAGACGAACGAGGTGAAAATTGAATCCAAAACCGTAAAAACCTCCAGGCTGTCCATGCGTATTTACGGCCTGGAAGGAACGCTTGCACTGAAAAATTTCAAAAGGAACAAAAAAAGATACCGCAGCATTATACTTTCCCTTGTTTTAAGTATAGTCCTGTTCATTTCCACCAGCGCATTGACGGCTGATATGAAACGAATGTCGAGCCAGCGGACAGAGATTACGGACTATGATATTATTTTTTCCACACAGGATCTGGATGACGGGCAAATGCTTTCGCTTTATGAGAAGCTGAAAACTGCCCGAGGTGTATATGATGCTTTGTATCAGGAAGTTATAGCTTACTCCTGTGCTGCCGGTACCGGTGAGCTTTCCGAAGATTATCTGCGGCATGAAGGCCTGAGTTCAACAGATGAAATTGTGGATCTGCCCGTAAATATACAGTTCATTGAAGACAGCCGGTATGAGAATATTCTCAAAGAGCTGGGGTTATCCGAGACAGAGTATACCGGAGAGAATGCGAAGTTTATTGCCGTTTCCATGACGGCGGAGGATGACCGTATCCTTACTGTTTTCAGGAATTCTTCTGTAAAAATTACTCTTATTCCTGAAACCGACAGCGGGGAAAAGCTGTCCGAAAGCAAAAATATCGATGTTGCCTTTGTGGATTTCGTACCGCCCGATTCTCCTCCGGCAAGAGGAAACTCCGGACAGAAACAGGCCTGCTTCCAGGTGCTCGCGCCTTATTCTGCAAAAAGTACCTTTGAATTCCCGGATGCTTCGAAAGGCGTGAAAAGTTTAAGCTTTCAGTCAACCGATCCCTCTCTTTCGGCATCGGAAATGGAGACTATTATAGAAGGTGAAGGAATTACGGGAGAATACAGTCTTTACAATATGTATCAAATGATGGATGAAAACAGGAATTATATTTTTATAGCCAATGTATTTGCCTATACCTTCATCGTTATGATTTCGATGATTGCAGTCGCAAATGTGTTCAATACGATTTCCACGAATATTAAGCTGCGCAGGCGGGAGCTCGCCATGCTCCGTTCCGTGGGAATGTCTGAACACGATTTCCAGAAAATGATGAATTTTGAATGCATTTTTTATGGAATGAGGGCGCTGCTCTATGGCCTTCCCATCGCAGTGTTTGCCGCATGGCTGGTTCACAAGGGAATGATTGTGGATGAAGTCGGATTTTCGGTTCCCTGGGGAAGTATCGGGATCAGCGTGTTTGGAGTCCTGTTTATTGTATTTATTACGATGCTGTATACGATTAACAAGATAAAGAAGGAGAATATTATTGATGCCCTTCGGGATGAGATGGCCTGATAAGCGATGATTTATTGCATGAGGGATTATGTATTGCATGTAAAATGCAGGAATGATCTGACTCCCTGCTGTTCATAAAAGGAATGATTTAAGACAGGGCTATCTGTTTTCCGATGGCCCTGTCTCTGTTGAATCAGTCTGCTGATGGGGTATAAATTTTATTTTCCATTCCATTTATTATCAATACAGAGTGCGCCGGAATCTCGGAGTCTTCATACTGATATACAGAATCGCTGAAGTTAGCTACTGCAGAAAGTTCACTGCCATATACCGTTTTCTGTACGCTTCCTTCCGGTGTTACATATTCGAAATCAGTCATTTCCAGAAGTACAGCCTGCCTGCTGAAATCCGACCATACGGAATAATGATCAGCAATGGCAGTTTTATACTTTTCCCATTCCACGTCATCAAGATGCCAGAGTGGCGGTACATTGTAAAGAACCTCACGAACCATCCGATCCTGCGCCGCTCCCTGAATCCTGAATGTTGACCAGTCCCAATGAGCTGCCGTAATGACCGAATCGTTATAGACCAATTTATACAAAGGCACATCATACCGGGGATCCACAAAAATAGTATCATACTTTTCTTTCAAAGGAATTACTTTGGAAAAATGAGCCGCCACTCCCCCTGACGGATTATAGTAATTTCCAATGTAAAATTCACTGTCTTTATTGCTTTTCATATCCTCATCCATCCAGGAAAAGCTCTTCAATTCTATTCCGTGTGCGTATGCGATTGTGGATGCCGCAAAATCATTCCCTCCTTCGGAGCCTATTACCATATGGTATTGGTCGCGGATATAGGCCATCCGTTCCAGCCTGGCAGCCAGATCCTCCTCCTGCGTCGTCATATGACCGGAAGTATAATCATCGTAAATTTCCCCTGTCGCATCACAGTCGATGAACCAGGAATTAAAAGGAAGCTGATTTGCCATGATTGTTTCCATACGCTCTTTTACTGCCGGCAGGGAAAACACAGGATTCAGCTTACGTCCCACATTCTGAAATCCGGCCGCTTTTTCGCCATTTCTATTGGTGACTGCAGCCTCTTCATACAATGTCTTATCTGTAAATTCTGCTGTAATCCACTGCTCCTTACCCGGTTCATGGATGGAATGGTAGGAATCATAGCTGGCAATCAGATATCCCTGGTTCTGTGCGGTTTCTATCAGCTCCGGTTTGGCATAGGCCTGCTCCCAGCTATTCAGGCCTATCCAGGCCCGATCAATCCCATTCTCCTGCATACTTTGTAGCAAATCCACGGTTGATGCGTTCATCCATTGTCCGGCATCCTGAAAAACGTTCGGCAGGCTTTCAGCCAGCGCCTGTTTATTTATCTGGATTTTTTCCGACTGATTTAAGTTTTCATAGCCGTCCGGCATAAGCTCTTTCAGTGAATTGCCGGATGGGAAAATGGATTCATCCCAAAAATCATCCCTCTTAAGCACCTGGCTGATATATCCGCAGATTATATTTTTCTGATATACATCCACATAATCCTGCTTTTTTATTTCCTCTGTCACGTTCCTGAACTCAGAACCATTTTCCACTTCTTCCGAAAAAGACAGGAGATACTCCATCACAGGGGAAGACAGTGAATTACGGAACGCCGGCCAATTGATATTATCGGCTGAAAGGACAAAATCACCCCATAAATATATAAACGGCGCTCCATAAAGCTTACGGATATCCGGATTTTCCGCCGCTTTCTGCTCTAAGGTCTTAAAATTTCCCTGTTCATTCACATAACTGCGGTAAAGCTTTGCGGCGCTGACCGGATTGCTGTCTGTCAGGTAGATTCGAAAACGATTTTCCTTTACATCATCGATTTGAGGATATTCATGAGAAACGGAAAAGGCAATATCGGGATTTGCCGAAAAATTCATCTGCGTACGATATGGGTTCTCCATAATGAAAAGTACGGAATAATCTCCCGCTTCGGTAATCCAGAAGGGCATGGACAGCTGTTCCAGAACGGAGAATTCCTGATCATTCAGATAGTTCTGCCATATCAAATCATCCGCAGGAATTCGTTTCCCTTCTCCAAAAGGAATGTAATAAGTGTCCGCGGAAATATTGGGCCAGCTAAATTCGTTATCGTCATCTGCTTCTGAGGTAATTGTAACACTTAAATAATTATCTTGTGGCTTGATAGAAACTGAAATCTGCTCTTGCGGATATCTCCAGAACGTTTCTGTATCGCTTTCCCGGAAATCAGACACGGTTCGTTTGGGGGATTGGCCGGATACTGCAATCTGATTGTCACCATCTTTTAAAATCAGGGAAAAATCCTCCGGATTTACCTGATAATTTATTGAAACGGTAGGATTCAATGCCTGTTGGGATATTGTCTGCTCATTCGTCCCGCTCTCGGACTCTTCCATGAAATTTTTTATCCCACATCCGCTCAGGATACTGCTTAGTATAAGAAGTACGGATATACCTGTGTGGAAATAATTATGTTTTCTCATTTTAGTTGTTTTCCTTTCGTTGTTTCCGATATTTGCTTTACTGTACTTTCTTTCATGTACTTTTAGGATTATAAAAGGCAGGTATTACATCCGTGTGTCAAAAGGGAAATTCTTTCGAAAAATAAGATGAATTATAAAAAGGATATAATCAGATATTTTCTGTATCTGATTATACCCTCCATATTATTTATTATTGAAAATCCATTTCAAATATAATCTTCCCGTCTTTTTTCCTGCACTGAATCTTATACCCGCATTGAACGACAATCTTTTTTACAATGGAGAGTCCCAATCCGGTTCCGGACAGCAATTTGTTCCGGGATGCTTCCCCTACATAAAAAGGAACCCAAATCTGCTCTATGTCTAAATCTTCATTTTCCAGTGCATTAGAAATGAAGAAGTGATATGTTCCTTCCTCGTTTTGGGATAGTTCTATTTCGATGTCCGAGGCTGAAGCATACTTTACCGCATTGGACAGCAGGTTTGAAAAAAGAGTTCGGATTAACTCGGCATTTCCATCAATCTCCGCATTTGGTACAATATTATCTTTCAGAATTAGTTTTCTCTCCTGCAAAAAGACTTCTTGTTCCTCCATACACTGCCGCAGCAATATGTCCAGTTTGATTTTTCCCGACGGATAATTCTTCTGGCCAATACGTGACAGATTGAGAAGCTGCTCTATCATTTGCGCCATTCTGGCATTCTGCTGTGCAATTGTTTCCAAAAAGGTACCATCATCCAAACCGTCTCTGATACCATCGGCATATATGCCAATCAGGGATACCGGCGTTTTTAAATCATGAGCTACATCGTTCAGAAGCTGTTCCATCTGCTGATTCTTTATCAACAGTTCCTTTTGATATTGCTGGATGGACATACACATTTCATTCATGCTGTCCGCTACCCTTTCCAGTTCATCATGCGTCTGAACCGTCAGCTGCCCATAATCCTGTTCGGATATTCTTTTGGAAAAATGCTCCATTTGCTGCAGCGGTTCTGTTATATGCCTTATCATTAAATAAATCAAAAGCACAGCTGCCAACAGGGAAATGGAATACAGCAGAATACTGAAATGGTTGATGATTCGGACAAATTCTCCTGTGTTGGGAACAATCGCAGCTATTGCATACAGATTTTCTCCGGAAGACAGATATTCCACCAAAATAGCATAATTCAGCTTTTTCTGCTGATAAAGGCGGAATTGACTGCCCTTCTGAACGGCGGAAATATAATCCTGATCCCAAAGCCAGAATTTTTGAAAGCCTAATCCCTTTTCCTGAAATTTTCTTCGTAAATCCATGCTCAGTTCATCATAGCTGTCTGATTTTGCAGAATAAACAATCAATACCTGTTCTGAAGCTTCCAGTTCCTCTATTACTTTATCCGCTTCCAGACCTTCCTGCAGGCGTTCTTTCAGAAGTTCTCCCGTCTTCCTGACATACCGGCTCTGCTGATTCAGATAATACCGTTCTGCGATCCGGGAATTAATAAGCAGGGTTGCTATTAAAATCAGCACAAGAATTCCCGTTATGCCAAAAAGGAATTTCGTAGATAACCGGCGTATTTTCACTCTCCGTTTAATCATGGCGTTTCTCCATAATATATCCCATACCGATCCTTGTCTGAATATATTCCTCTCCGATTTTTTGGCGAAGCCTGCGGATGTTGGTGTCAACGGTACGGATATCACCTTCAAAATCCATGCCCCATATATGGTTCAGCAGCTGTTCCCGTGTAAGAATCATGTTTTGATTGGCGAGGAAATACTTTAAGAGCTCAAATTCATTTTTCGTAAGCTTCACCTTATCCTGCCCTTTCATTACCTCCATTGTAACTGGGTTCAGGACAATGTCATTGCATCGAAGAAGATTCTCTGAATTACAGAGTTTTTTTATCCGAAGCAGAAGGATTTGAATATCAAAAGGTTTCCGCAGATAATCATCCGCACCGAAGGTCAGGCCTGCGGCCTCATCTGCGTTTTCCCCCTTCGCTGTCAGCATCAGTATTTTAACCGGAATATTCAGCTGCCTGATTTCTTTCATCGTTTCCATTCCGTTTTTTATTGGCATCATCCAATCCAGCAGGACAATATCCACAGCATTCACGATCAGGAAATCTATTGCATCCCGTCCATTTGAAACGCTGTTTACCTGATAGCCTTCACGCTGAAGATAGAGCTTTAAAATTTTCTGCATGTCAGAATCATCTTCGACAATTAATATATTCACAGTTGTCCTCCTGTTATTAGTCAAATACTGTTATCTCAGGGGGAACCCGAAAACGTATGGGAAAATGGGAAGTTCCTATTCCTGAATTAACATATAATTTTATTTTCTCCGAAGATTCTATGTCATATAAACCTTTTTGGTATTTTTCCGCCACGGATGTCGTCGGCGAGGAAAGAAAAGGGAGATTTACCCGGCCTCCATGGCTGTGTCCGGCCAGCATCAGCTCAAATCCATAGTCTGCATATAAATCAGCGGCATCCGGTTCATGGAGCATTAAGATACGATAGGAATCATCTTCTTTCATTTGGGATAATATCGGCGTGATATCCGGAGTGCCCATCAGTGAATCATCTAATCCGGCAAGAAACAAATTCTCTCCTTTATTCAGCATAATATGGATTCCTTCATTGCACAAGACCTGAAAACCTCCGGCGGTCATGATTTTTTCAAACCGCCTTACGGCTCCGCCGCCGTAATCACGATTTCCCCAAACCGCATATTTTCCGTAGGCAGCTGAAATGCCTGCTAATAGTTGGATCAGCTCTTCTTCAGGGCCGTAGGAGGAGTAATTCTCGTATAGATCTCCGGTAAATATGAAGATGTCTGGACTTAACTGATTTATTTGAGAAATAATTTTTTGGAAATCTGAAGCCTGATAGTTTTCACTGATTTGGATGTCAGATATTTGGATTATTTTAAGATTTTCAGGGAAGTTGTTATTTAGGTTCACATTTTTTATTGTAACTGTGTATGGTTCTATTTTAACTGCATAATAGATTATTATGGTTACTGTTATACTCAGGATTAACAGAACCCGGATAAATCGATGGATGAATGGCTTCATTTGGGGTGCACTCCTGCTTCTTAATTTACATGTTTATTATTTTACCTGCAGGATGTGTCATTGATGTGTCAAATTTTAGGTGAGATGGTTTTTTTGTGAATTCTTAACTTTGAGGTAAGGATAAATACGCAGTTACAATTTAGTTAAGTGCATCCAACACTACACTTTTTTCTTTCAGATCATAGTCAATACTGGCTGCATAAACATCCCTCTGATATCGAATTTATTACCCTTTAATTTCACAAACTCTTCCGACAATACCACCCTCTAATTTCACTTTAATGCCTCTGGGATGATTGACGGAGTTTGTTAATATCCGTTCTACCACTCCTTCCGTTTGCTTTCCCGTTCTTTGATCCTGTTTTTGAATCACTTTAACGGTTTGGCCAATTTTAATATTACTTCTTATTGTACTATCCATAGGATCTCTACTCCATTCTTTACATGATAGATATCATTTTCTTTTGCCTTTTCGTTTTTACAACCTCATTTATTTTTTCAATTTTATTTTGAGGATATTCGGAAGGTGTTTTATATCTTGTTGGTGCCATTTCATCACACTTATTGTAAAAGCATCCTGTGCCCTCAGAAATTTACTGTGGATTTCCCACATATCATCGAATTTATCCTGTGCCAGAAACTCTGTGGCATACCAATAATCTAAGATTTTTTCTGCTTGTTCCAGGTTTTGAATTTGTTCTGCCATGTTTTGCCTCCTTGTGCGAGGGGGAATTCGGGTGAAAATTTATTCCGGGGTATCAATATAGGACTTATACTATATGGATCATAAGCTTATCAGAAATTAAATCAGACCTGGAACCGCTGACAATAATATCTGCATATTTCCACGGCTCTTCCTCCAAAAATAAAGGCATCAGTAAGGAATCCCACCAATCGGCAAATTCTGTGACAGACTCAACAGTCCCGCCATTTTCCCCGTTTGCAAGGTCTCTCTGCACAACTCGTGCCCTGGCTGTTTCCGGCTCGGTATCCACCCATATCAAATATTCTGCAGCTGCACGCATTGTTTTTCTGCCGGCTCCCATGCCTTCTATGATAAGCGCCTTATCCGGATCAACCTCGATGGCTCCCGGACGATTCTCTTTTTTCCAGCCGGTTGGTTTATACGCCGCCTTTTTTCCAGCGGACCAGGGTCTAACAATACCGTCAAGCAATTCCCCATCCCAGAGGATTGGATCGGCGCACCAGCTTACATCGTCTGTATGGACCAGATTTGCATGCAACCGTTCAGCAAGTTTTACCGCTAAAGTTGTCTTGCCTGAACCGGCCGCTCCATCGATGAGTATAAGTGATTTGACTTTATTATCTGATATTTTTGCTGTCAGATCGGACAAAGCTTCCTCTGTCCATGAATCTATTTTAAGTGACGGCAGCATAGCTTTTTTCATGTGTTTCACCCTCCTGTTGATTGGTATAATTCTATGGGCGCACCCTGCCTGTAGTTCTTCACATTCATCCTAATTCAGATTATATGGATAATACCCGGGGCATAAGACATGAAATACAGCTGATTATTTTAACCGCGATATTTATATCCCGCAGCACTTCCCATGGCATGACAGAATGCTGTTTATTAAATAACTACTTAGAGAACTCGGGATCACGGATCCGGCCCACAATAATGAATGCTGCAAGGAATAAAGCAAATGCAAATGCAAACGGCAGCCGTCTGTCAATGCTTGATAACCATCCTGCAAAATAGCCGAATGGGGAAGAAAAGGCAATTGTAAAGGACATAATCAGCGCATTAATCCTGGCACGCTCCTCCGCATTAATACTCAGCTGGATCAGAGTATCTTTTCGAGGCATAACAAGAGCCCCTGCTACCGCCGCAATGAAGACATAAATAATGACAAACGGCATATTTCCGATTGGCGCCAGTATCAGAAGAATCACCGCTATTGCATACAATACCAATCCAACCCACATAGGTATCCGAAATTTTACAAGCTCCAGTTTATGCTGTATTCCAATCATAAAAATCAGCATTACAGCCGCGTTCAGAATCGGGAAGAAGGCCAGATAACGAGATTCTATACCCAGCCACTGTGTCACATATAAGCTGAAGAAGTTCGTACTGACCATATTCGTGATATATAATATGACAGAAACAGCCAGAACCTTCATAACCTCTTTATCCTTCAATACTTTAGGAATCAGCTCCTTGTATTCAAATAACATATGTAACAAAGAGGTATTCTTTGTCTCAGCCATCCGGATCTTTCCCTGCCGGGTTTCCTTACAATAGCGGAAAGTAACTGCTACCTTAATCAGCATATTTACGGAAAAGACCAAATATAAAACCCGGATAACGGGAATCACGGTAAATGAATTGATTAGCAAGCCTGAAATCGGTGCAAAAAAGATTGCAATCAAACCGCCTATATTCACCCATGTGTATATTCCCAATAAATCTTTGGGCTCTGCATCTTCAATCAGTAAACAGTACCATGCGGTCTGGTTAATCTGTTCAAAACAGTTAAAGAGCATGGCAATTAAAAAAAGCCAGAAGTTATTTGATATGCTCCATATCAGGCAGGCAACACTCCATCCAAAGAAATCGCCCATCATAGTCGTGAATTTCCGCCCCAGCTTATCCGTTAATATTCCGCCGAAGAAAGAAAAAAGTACCTGAACCACCATGGCAATCGACAAAATCAGTCCGATTTGAACGTCCGTTACTCCCTGCGAATACATGTATAGTGTGGCAAATGGCGTGATTAGATTATATGGAATGCCCCATAGAGGCTCCATCAGTATCAATGTTCTTGGATTTCCTTTGTTATGCTTCAGCAATTGAAGTAAAGGATGGTTTAGTAATGATTTTTTCTTTTGTTCTGTGTTCACTGTGTGCTCCATTCTGCTACTTTTTTATGTATTATCCGGAATCAAGTTTTCTGATTCAGTTCTTCATATCCTCCAGCAGCTCTTTCAGCATATTCTCCTGATATCCGGCCAGCTCCATTATTAATCCTATCATCACTAAGAGTAACACAAAAATGAATATAAGAAAAATACATAATGATCGTATTAATTCAATAAAAGCGGCTCTTATTGGCTTAACGAGGGATCTTAAGGTATCACAAATGCTTTCTGATCTGTTTCTCAATCTGAAAAACCTGTCACGGGAGTATTACGATCTGGTAGACCACCGCTCCGCTTATATCAACAAGCTCCTGGGCTAACCTCATATAGTATTTCCACAGTATCTGACGATCTTTTCCAAGCTCACGACAAATAATTCCTTAACTCTTCTTGAAAAATATGGCTCTCCCGATTCCCTTCTTGCTGCAGATAAATCGTAAATTATTGATTCCATATACTCAACCGCTCATTTTAGACTTGCTTACACGGAACATAAATATCTTGTCATCGTCTAGGCTGCAAAGGATGCTTGATATGCATCATTTTCTTACCGAGGATGATGAGCTTGGTGACGATGAAGCGGATGAAGGATTTCATAGCTTCCTCTGTATAAAACTGACGCATATTTTTAAAATTTGTAGCAGAAAATCCCTTTCCAAAATCTATATCTTCTGTTTAGACAGTTCTGATATTAATCTAGCTTCATACTAATCCTTTTCCTCGCCGTCCTGCTGTTCCACGATACTTTTCCTTATAATCCAGTATACTTCCACCATTGCAAAGTTTACAGTTTAATATACCTTGTTTCTGGCTTCAGAAAGGATTCATTTAATCTATTTATAATCATTCCTTCTAAACTATATTTTAAATTCAACGAATAATTAATTCTTCGCTATCGCACGCTTGATTTATTGCAGTTTCTAACGCAGAAATATTTTTCCTGTATAAAAACATTCGTTAAACTTGATGGAATGTTATTTAAAACTGTCTCTTTTGTCACTTGAATTAACTTATCCTTACCAAATGAATTACTAATATCTTTTAATGATTTCTTATTTTTACATATTTCAAACAACTGCTGAAAAAATGAGGGAACTGAAGCAATAACCCCATCCCGCATCATATTATCCAAATAAAATTGCATCATATTATCGTAAGATAGTATTCCATCTTCATATTCTAACATAAGAAGCTCGCTCTCACCTGAATATTTCCATTTGCTGTAGTTTTGCAAATCATTAATAAAGCTAACGAACATTTGATCACTATAAGACCAATTCACACCATTAATTTTTGTTACTACTTGTCCATCAGGATAGGTTCCATACCAATATGCTCCATATCCCGGCAAATAGAAATTTGTATTGTATCCACTTAGATGATGATAATAATTCAAGCTATTCAAAATACTTTTTCCAACCTCTAAATCAGGACGTGTAATTAATATACCAATAGAATCTTCAGTAACTTGGTTGCTATTAATATTTTTTAACATATTTTGATAAGTAATTGCTTCTAACATTCTATCACCTCAAATAGTTATTTATAAATTCATCAAATTATTTACCTTTTACCTAATAGTATGGTATTGCCATGTAGGCCAATACACCTGGCAAAGCCATATTTTAAAACTCACACTGCGTTAACCCTTCACTCCCCGGAGAAAAACTTATCCATTTCACTTCCCGTTTACTGCACTCACACACTGTAATAGCACGCAGCACATATCCTATCATATGAAATAGCAAAGGTATTAGAGTATCTGACACTGCCATCTCATAAAAAATACTTGTTTTGTATAATTATGTAAAGGAGCATAGGGGTTATAGACTATCTCGTTTGACGAGTCACAAATCATGTCAATGTTTTATCTCCGGACAAATTAGACGTTATAGAAGGAATCTTTTGGCTCTTCAGCTAAGAAAAAGTATAAAAAGTAATTTGACTTTTATCCACTTATGGTTCAAGGCTTATTTTGTAATCATTGTATTTCATATTAGCATCCAAGGATTGGACATTACAGGAAACTCCTTTTTTAATGTTACTAGAAATCACAATTTTTTGTAATATTTTATGCCAATCTTGACTTAAATAAATGAAAAAAATATCATATGGCGCTGTGAAAGCCGCCTGCAATACACTGATGTCGCATGTCAGCCCAAAATAATCCATGATGAGTTATTGCAAAACATTATTCTAAAGGCCATAAATGAGATGTCTCTGAACAAAAGTGTTACATGAAAATGTAGCATAGATTCCTTCCACGAGGAACTTTTCCAATACCGGAAACTCAATGCAAAATCAGAAACTGACAGCATCCTCCGGGATGAACGGCTGTCCCGTATTATTAAGCTTTGCGATTTTCTGAAGTCACAGCCCAGTGAATTTGCCATATTTGACGAAAGTCTTGTCCGCATGCCGCTGCAAAAATCACCATATTCGATGATCGCTTCATAGCGGAATTCAAGCCAAGCGTAAATGCTTAAATTAAAGAATAAACAAGCGCATTCGTGCTTATCTATGCGGTGGTTCCCATCCCTTTTCATAGTAAATAGAATGGATGTAGGTTTTACCTGTTCCTAATATCAGATATGGCTCACCATCACGAATCGCAACTACACCATCTTTTTCTTCATCAGTAAACTGAATATCCACTACCTTCCTAATTGTTTATATCACAAGCCTGTGTTTTTCTCACATCTATACGACCTTCAGTTTCATACAATCGCAATATATTCTCGGCTTCATTGATAACGATTGAATAGTCACATTTGTATAAAAGCATAATCGCAGTTATGTGATATATTTCTCCATCCAAAGTCTTTCCAACAATATCATCATTGCATCCGATTGTAACTTGATAACAGCCTGTTGTAAAATCTTTAAATAAATTAACCTGTTGTGCTAGTTAAATAAAGAAACTTCAACAAAATATGCTATCCTATTTGTAGGTGATACAAATAGGATAGGAGGCATCATTATGTTGAAGTTTCAAGATAATCATACCACTATAATAGCAACTTTTGAAGACTTTATTGTAACTGTTTATGTTCTTATTGATGACCTGTATTCCCAATATGTTTCTGATTCCGTTTGTAAAAAACGCAACATTCTGGATGCAAAGCTTTCCGACTCTGAAATCATCACAATTGCCATCTGCGGGGAACTGGTCGGAATTGACTCCGAAAACGCCTGGTTTTCCTTTGTTAAGAAGAACTACAGGAACTTATTTCCTAAACTCTGCAGCCGCACACGTTTTAACAGGATCCGCAGGGCGCTCCTTCAGGTAACAGAGCTTATCCGGCAAAAACTGCTTGCTGTTTTTGCGATTCCATGCAGCCGATATTTTGTGCTAGACAGCTTCCCTTTGGCTGTATGTAAATTCGGAAGGGCACGGTACTGCCAGTCCTTTCGCCAGGATGGTGCCGACTATGGAAAATGCCCTTCTAAAAAAGAAACCTACTTTGGCTATAAAGTACATGCCCTGATTACTTTGGAGGGTTTTATAACCGCTTTTGAAATCACTCCGGCATCCACGGATGACAGAGAAGGAATCAGAAACCTGGTGATGCAGCAGCAGCCCCTTACGATTCTTGGAGACAAAGGATACATAGGTGAAGCACTTAGCGGGGAAATGAGGGAACAGGGCATCTGCCTGATGGCGTTGAAGCGGTCCAACAGTAAAACGGACTGGCCAAGACCTGTACGACAGTTGATATTTCGACTTCGCAGACGTGTTGAGACAGTATTTTCCCAGCTAAGCGAGCAGTTAAATGCGGAAAGAGTACGCGCCAAAAGCTTTCAAGGACTATGCACCCGGTTGGTAAACAAAGTATTGGCATACAATCTATGTCTGGTATTGAATTACATGCTCGATGAGAACTGTGAAATAGGCAAAATAAAACAGCTCATCTTCTGATTCAAGACAGTCATAAAACAACAAGAGGTCTTTTTGAGCTTTTAGCAACTTACAGGTCTTTCAATTAAAAATAGCACAACAAGTTAACTTATTATTTTTTTTATACCATTTTAAAATTCTATCTTATATAAAGACAATTCAGAATACAATTATTCACTGAAGCTAATGCCACAAATTAAAATTTCATGCAACAAATAAATAATAGGATTCACTAGCGGAAACTCATTCACATTTTCATAATAGGCTTTCAATGCGCTTTCCAAAAAATTATAAGCCTTTATATAATCATCTTCTAAAAAGATAAATATATGTGCCTGATTCCTTAATGCTGGTGGAAATTCATATTTTTCCAAACAACGATTATTATAGAATCTTGCCTCTTCATATCTCTGATTGTGAAATAATGCTAATGCGTAGTTATACAAAGACAAAAAATCTTTATCATTCAACAAAATTTCTCTATAATATAATTCTTTTTCAAAATCTCCCTGATAAAAATGTGCAAGACTTAAATAATCTAGTACTGTGACTTTTTCATCTTCATCTAATGTAAATTCAAAAATCAAACTCCCATATTTTATGACATCATTCCAAAGTTTTCTTTCAGAAGATAAATACACACATCTGCCTAAATACTTAAGTACTAAAACCACAAATTTATCTGATTTATCATATACCGATTATAGTAAAATACAATAAGAAATTTCTGATATGATTTTTTCATTATAATATTCATCGTCCGAATTTTTAACCAAAGAAAAATAAGTTGCAAATTCATATAATTCGTTGGCCGAATAATTAGAAATCTTCTTCTCTAATTTATCTATACTTCCTTCCTCATATAATGCCTTCAAGGTAATAAAGTCTTTTTTATACATATCCCATTACCCAACCTCCCGTAAAGGCTCTAATATAAATTGATGATATTATCTACATCATGTTTCTTTTTAATCGCAACATATCTATGGCCTGTCCAAATCTAGTATAGGCCTCTGGCTCATCTGCTAATGTTCGCTGAAGACCAATCATACTCATCAAAAGATAATCCAATCTATGTATTTCCCCTCCTAAACCAAGTTTCTTATAAAAATCTATTACTAATTTATTTGTCGTTTGATTTTCCGAGACTTTTATATAATATTGCTCATCACGTATAAAAGTTTTTTTTATTGTATCTTCATCTGGATGAAGATACATTCTGTCATCTTCTGTCAACGAAAAGGCACCCTTTTGATGATTACAAGAATGGCATGCCAGAACAAGATTTTCAATGAATCCGGCATCCGCTTTTTTATCAAATGATTTTTCATAAATAAAATGGTCTATTTCAAACATTTCCTTTGGCAATATATCAATCGATGCCCCGCAATAAGCACATTTGCAATTATACGCTTTCATAAAATTAGTTTTATATATTTTATCATTTAAGCTAATATAAGCATGCATATCTTTTACTTTGGGATGATCGGCTTTTATCGCCGCAACAACACATTGCTTTTTCGCTTGTAAATCTTGAATTGTCGGACAATATCTAGTTGTCCTATAATCATCTATCATTTATCTTCTCCTGTATATCTTTAAAAGCAATTATTAGATTATCAATGTCTGTTTTAGTAAGTTCATCATATGTTCCAACTCCTTTAAGAGAATTTATGATTTTTTCCTTTAAAGTTGTTTCCCAATTAGTATTAATCTCCAGTTTTTCTGCAAGACGTCGGTATACCAAAATATTTTGTATTGCTGTATCTATGTAAGGTGGAAGCTGCTCAGCATAATATGCCGAAGCAGTCTTGCCACAATTAGAATCGTATTTTGATATTGTACCTACGTCTGACTCAGCTTCATTCTGTGTAATTACAATCACCTCAATAAACGGATAATATTTTTTCAGTATAATTTTAAATTCTTCTCCTGAAAACTTCCCCGCCGTAACTGTTCTATTTTCAAATAACCTAGAATCAATAAAAATGACATTTGCTGATTGAACTTTGGGATCTCTTATCAAGCTTTCATATCCATTGTTAGGATCAAATATAATATCTGCGTATTCTGTTTCATACTCTTCATGAGTATATTCTTTATCAAGATATCGTTCCAATCCAGCTTCCGGTGAATCATCAATATATAGTATATTAAATCTTTCCACTACATCTTACCTCCCACAGTAAATTCAATGGAAAATCCGTTTTCTCCATTAATCTGAATAATTTCACCACCAGACATAACGGCTGTATTATTAACAATCCACATACCAAGTCCGTGACCATTTTTACGCGTTGTTTCATGAACCTCTAAAATCTTCCTAGTATTGGTATCATACTTTTTATCAAGTCCTTTCCCATCATCAGAGTATATAAAATGAATCAAATTATTAAGCTCTCTCACAAAAATATTAATATTTAAATGATCACGGTTCTCATTTTGCTGAATGCTATTTAGTATTAGATTATCAAATATTACTCGTATAATATCTTCTGAAACTTGAAAGCATATATCTTCTTCTATATGAATTGTTAGTGAAATCCATGCATAATCTCTTTCCCAAACAGTTTTAATTTTCCTAAGCAAATCAGCAATACTTTGCCATATTGACTCAAATTGTTTCTTTTCAACTTCTAACAGCATTGTGTCCATAAAAGCAACAATTTTTGCGCTCACTTCACTATTTAAGTCGATTAGGTGAGGAACATTTTTATAAGCCTTCTCCGTTCTTTCAGGAGATTGCAACTCTTCCCACATATCATACTCCTGTAATGCTAAAATAATATTTTTGCTATTATCTGCAATAGAATTGCGATCGTTTCTCATTTCATGGGCAATAGAAGATGCCTTAAGCCCTGTTGTTGCTAAAACATTCAAAATTCTTACATCATACTTATAACGTTCTTCAACGCTTACTCTCTCTTTCCTATTTTCATAGCTCTCTTTTCGGTACGTTTTTATTTCAGTTGCTAATTGCATAGCTTCTTGATAAGATAATTTAGATACTGATGTAGGATTGGAAACCACCTTATCTGATACGGGTGTAGGCTTCTTCATTGATTCTTTATTATTTTTAACATCAATTAGACGAATTATCTCTTGTCGATAACGCTCAAATTCTTTAATTCCAGTTAAAATAATTTCAACAAATAATTGATAATAAATATTTTCGTCTAGTCCTTGTCTATTCGAGAGATCCTTTAAAACTGCATTGATTCTTTTATCAATTTCGACTTTTCCCGCCACTTGGTTCTCACGAACTCGCCACGCTCCAGTCGGGTGAGAGGCCGCTGCCGGAGATTTTCTTGAACGCTTACCAAGTCCAAGCCAATCTTTCTTTCCTTCATAAGATGAAATGCTAAAAGCATTTCGATACAATATAATTCCACCCTTTAAATTTTCAGGCAAACTAGAGTATTTATATAAAAATTTCTCCATTTCAGTAGATGTAGAGTTAATATTAAAATACATTTCCGCAGTAAAATCACCCAATTTCTGTAAATACTCTTCTAACTCTTCAATCGATAAATCCAATTCCTTTAATGCTTTGAATTCATCTATAATATTCGTCTCAGCAGTAAATTCTTTCAAATTGATTTTAGGACAATAGGCTTTTGCATCATCAAGAAATTCATCTGATTTTACTAAAGTAGAAAGTATGCATCTACTGCTATCAAACTTAATTTGAATACTGCTCAAGCAGTTCTTTCCTAACACAGGAACCGGAAAATATGGAGAAACAATCTTTTCAATACCAGAGTGAGATAACTCAATTCTCATTGAATTATCATGACATGTTTTTGAAAGAAAATCGGACAAATTCTCAATGCGTTTTTTACTCCACTTTTCACGCAGACCATTTATTTCAATCTTGGTTCCATTTTTAATCAATGAATCATCTTCATTCAATTGAGAACTATTCCAATCTGTACTCCATACAATGCCTATCGCACCTTCTTTCTTTGTAAAAACTTGGATATATTTACCTAATCTTGAAAGTGCAAAACGTCCCACCCCTTTAGAGCCAGCTAAAACTCGCTTCTTATTATTGCCATCAACAACCTCATATTCTTTATCACTCTTACCAATATGCATCCAGTGACGTTTAATATCATCTCTATCCATCCCAACACCATTATCAGAAATGATTAGTCGATTGTCATCAAATTGTAGTTTAAGAATCGTAGCCTTCGCATCATAAGAATTTTTGACCAGTTCGAGCACTGCTGATTCATCATTAGTGAAGTTTTGAACGCCTAGTAATTCTGCTATCGTACTATCCTCAATTATATATTTCAATTCCTCCACTTCACGACCTCCTCTTAAACTCAAAATTATTGATATCTTTACAGGTAATACGTACAGATCTTCCACTTACACTAATACCAACCCTTTTTACATATTCCATAAATTCATCACTTTCTAGAATTATTTTTGCATCTCCGAGCGTAAAATCCATCTCTTCCTTAGCCGTAATATATATCCCCGAATATGGAATCGTCTCTCGATCTAATTCATATAGTTCTACTTTATTAGTAACCACTGTAGAAAGAAGGAGCTTTTCCTGATTGAGATGAGCCAATGCTTGTGTACGACCATATTCAAACCATTTGGTACTTTTATCTGATTTACGTTTACCAAGTTTTTCAGTATATTCTTCCAAGTGTTTAGTTACTCTTGGATAAAGCTTTTTAAAAGTAACCAATTCAAAACGTACCAACTGGTTGTCAATATATTTATACGGAAAAATTATATATTCTTCTCTTTTATATCGAAGTGATCTTGGACTTACAGCTTTTTTTATAATGGCTTTTTCAAGTCCTTTTTCAGTAATTTCTTGGGCACTAACAATAAAAGCTTCATTTAATAATGTTGCTATAACTATTGAGGCATTAAAGACATCACCAAACCTTATTGCTTCACCCGTACTTGTTGAACTTTCAGAAAACATCCATTTACCAACCAAAGAATCTCTCTTAATCTGTAACTCGATTTGATCTGTTTCATTTCTATAGCAAATGAAATCATCATTATAATTACGGTCATACAAGAAAATACTAGTTGAAGTTAAAGTTTCATCAAAAAATTTCTGTGACGGATATTCAAAAATAGTTGAAATGTGTTCTTTCAAAAGATTTCTCAACTTTTCTGCAAATACATTTTTATAAATATTACTTGGAATAAGTTGAATTAATTTACCATTTGGTTTCAAACATTTTATGCCTAATTCAATAAAAGCATAACAATAATCAAATTTTCCACTACAACATGTTTTAAACTCATTTTTAATTTGTCTTCTACTGTCTTCATCAATCTCTTTATATGTGATATAAGGAGGATTCCCTATAACTAAATCAAATTTCAATTCGTTATTCCAAACTAAAGCATTTTCATTATATAACTTCCATCTAACAGCAGGTAAATCTGAGTTCTCTACTATCGCATCTAGTTCCTCTTTGCAAATGGTAAAGAGTTTTTTATCAAATTCTATCCCATATATATCATTTCCAATATTTTCTGAAATTATTTCCGGCTGTATTCCATTTTCCTTACAATAAGAAATATACCTTGTAACAATGGCTTTTAATATATTACCTGTTCCAAAAGAATTTTCTAAAACACGCTTTCCTATCAAATCGGTTGTATATTCGGCCAAATCTAACATCGTATCCACCATTAATTGTGGGGTAAACTTTTGGCATTTTTCTCTATTCTTTTCGTTATCAAATATCGAGCTCATCTTTTACCTCTGTATAATAAATTTAGATATACTTATATCAAATTCAAACTAATATAATCTAGTATTCCAAATAGCTTAAAATATTTTTTAATTGCTCTCCCAAATAGCTTGCTATCATTTCTGTCATTTCATATGTTGATCCATCACGATAATAGCTATCAAAGGCTTCATAATACCTTTTACGATCAGTAAACTTTACATTAACCGGAGGGTAATTATTCTGCATCAAAAATAAGTTTAAAAGCAATCGACCCGTGCGACCATTGCCATCGACAAAAGGATGAATACCTTCAAACTTAAGGTGAAAAAGTGCTGCATTCTCAATAGGATGCATTTTTTTATTACTAAATTCTTTAATAAGGTTTTCCATCAATTCTGGAACCATCACTGGTTCTGGTGGTACATGAAATGCTTCCATTATACGTACTGGAATTTTTCGATAAATGCCTCTATCATCTGGTCTATCCATTAACACCAATGTATGAATTTGTTTAATAATATGCTCCGTAAATGGAATCTTATCTTTCACCAGATCTTGTATATATAAAAATGCATCCCTATGCCCAACTGCCTCAAGATGGTCTTTTAATGGCTTCTTATCAATCGTTATCCCCTCTAGAACCATGGCAGTTTCTTGTAGCGTAAGAGTATTACCTTCAATCGCATTAGAATTATATGTGTACTCCACTAAAAATTCTTCTCTCAGACGCTTTAGTTCTCCCGAAGTGAGGGGACGTCGTTGATTTAATTCACACTTTAACGAATCAACATTCATAAACATAGAAGTAAACTGACTCGGTATTTGCTTATGCCTATTCTTGCGCCCATCAACAGGTTTTATTGCATTCACTGGAATCTGATACGAGCGACCTTTTTTAATAATTCCCGAAATCTTTCCTTGACCACATAGAATCCTAACTCTACGATCAGAAATCCCCCAATTTTCAGCCGCCTGTTGCACACTAATATATTCCAAAATAGCACCTCCTCATCAAATTACCTCTATAGATTTTATTATACACAATATTAGGAACATTAACAAGCCATTCATCAATTTAGCACAAGTTAATATTCCGTTTCAGCTATTATAAATATTAGCATCACAAACAAAACAGAAGCGTGTGATTTTTGATTTTATAAACTGTGATTATTTTTCCACCTCAATTTCCGTCCCATCCAGAAACACTGTCGCCACCGCTCCACTTTCATACACCTTGATATGCTCCACTGTCCGAAGTATTAAATCAATATCTAGTTCCTTTATCGGCTGTGTATCCTTCGTAATCTCCATAAAATCCATCACTCGGAACTTTGCCAGCAAATCCTCGCCCTGCATCTTCCTTTCCCACTCCGGCACCAGCATGTCCCGGCACTCCAGTAGCTGATTCCACGCCATCAGATAAATCTCAATCAGTGTCTCCTCATCAAAATGCCTGTTCGCACAGTCCAACAAGCCTTTCACCTTATACCGCTCACTACACTACCACACCTTCCGGCCTCCATTTGGTGTCCGCCAGCCTTTCCTTGCAAACGCCATATTACATTCCCTACAGATAATCTTGCTGGAAAATGGATTAATCTCCGTATTCTGGAAAAACCGTGTGATGTTATGCTCCTCCAGATACCGTTCCCTTCTCTTCATCTCCAACTGCACACATTCCCAAATCCAAGGCTCTATAATCGCCTCATGGTCATCCACAATATAATACTGTTGGATTTCCCCCTCATTCTGCACCCGCTTTTTCATCAGGAAGTCCACTGTGTAACTTTTCTGCAGGAGCGTGTCCACTTTATATTTTTCATTCTCCAGCATACTGCCAATGGTCGTGGACTGCCATTTCGTTCCTCCATCCCAATTTATCACACCTTCCCTTTCTATAATACGCTTAATATAATCAGTAGTCTTCCCCCAAAGGAACTCCATGAAAATCCGCTTCACAATCTTCGCCTACTGTTTATTGACAACCAGTTTCCCATTTTCATCCGCATCATAACCAAGGAACCGCTTGGGACTCATCTTAAGCTGCCCGATCTCAAACCTTTTACGGATACTCCATGGGCTGTTCTCTGAAATATTCCAGCTTTCAACCTGTGCAAGAGACGAAATTATTGTCAGCAATACTTCTCCCTTGACATCCAAGGTGTCTATTGCTTCTTAATCAAAATACCTGTCTATTCCTCTTTCTATTCGCGAACAATGAATAATATATCCAACGTATCTCTTGACATTCTTCTGATGTATTTTGTCAATATGAAATCAATCTGTACTAATCACACCAGTTCTATCATCTCTTTCAGATCGTTTCATTTTTCAATTCTTAATCCACTTTCACAATCAAAGAAAACTCCAGCTAGCACCCAGTCAAAATTTCTCTGATTCTTCTCCCTGTAATATTCCATCTGTGCTACTCCTCAAATTCTGTACTGATACGGCAGTATATGGCTATTCTTTTCTTTTGGAACTCTCCCTTTGTAAACGGCATTACAGACAAAACTTTAACACTCTTCATATAGCATTTTCCCTAAAATAGCAGAAGCGCAAAGGCTCACAACCTCCACGCATCTGCTTGCTCATTTATTCTTCTAAAATTGACAGCTCAGTATAACTTTCTTTATTTAAGGCCAATCGCCTTAGCTTTACATCGCCTCCATCTACACTGCATTTGCCACAGGGGCAAGTTTCAAAACCCTATTCAAAATTTGATTCATTAATTTCTCCACAACTCCTGCATTGAATCTGAATTTTCATTTAAACTTACCATCCGCTCTCTGCAACAGAACACAGCATTCTATATGCGATAGGACAGATATTTTATACTACATGGCAAAAGATATTATTCTAAAAGCATGGTAGAAAAAAATTTTCATGGGAATTCCATCCACTCACTCTTTTTTGATAAAAATCTCCCCTTTGTAAAATTTTACCCCACCAGTATCTTTCAGCGGACAATTACCCTAATCTATAAGTTTCTTTTCCACTTTTCCTCAGTTATATCGTTCCTGTCTTTCACAAACTTCTTTACCCATATTTCAATACAACTGAATCAAGACACTATTTGCTGACTTCAATAATTCATATCCATCCAAATATCTATCTTCTATCCAGTGTCCTGTAATTATGCCCAAATTGCTATCACGACTATAAAATTGAATCAATGTATTGCAAATAAAAACTAGCATAATCTTTTCCATGTGCATAACCAATTTGATCACTTTGTTTATACGCCTTTTCAAAATATTCTCTTGCTTTTACTAAATCGCTTTTTACTCTTAAATTTAATAGGCCATAAGTATTATATACATTAATTAATCCAATTACAAAATTTATTCTTTTTGCTATTGTAAGTGACTTTTCTAAATTTTCTTCTGTAAACCCGATATTACCCATTTGTAGCCAGCACTCACCAATATGATGATAATCTATACACTCCGACCTCAAATCCCCAATTTCCTGTGAAAATCCAAGAGCTTCAGTAAATGCACTAAATGCGTTGGGTATATCACCTTGAATTTTATATATAAACCCTAAATTTCCTAATATCTTCCCCTTATTTCGCTTGTCCTGGTCACACAAGTCTAATGCTTTACTATAGATATCCATAGCAAGGTCATATTTTCCCTGATATTTATAAGCTATACCTATATTATTAAGTTGATTGATTTGTCCGTCAACATCCCCAAGCATTTCATAACATTTTAATGAATTTTCAAAACAGCTTAGCGCTATATCAATTTCTCCTAGATCCTTTTGCACTATACCTATAGCTCCAAGAATATTTCCATTTAAATATTCTTTCTGTACCTCATTTAAAGATTCTTCTATTTCAATGAACTTAAGTATTTCATCACCTATCGCTAATGCCTTTGAAGAATTTCCTGTGTAATGATTTGCCTGAATTAAAAATGTTGTAAGCTCTACATATTTAAAGTATTCTTTATTTTTGAAATATAATGTAATAGCTTTATTTATGTATTTTATGGAATCTACATATATACCAAGAATATATAGCTTATTCCCAATAATCCCACAAAATTCATCAGTCCTTTTTACTTTTTTATCTTTACAAAAATCAACTACTTTTCTAGCATGAGGTAACAAATCAACTACTTTTCTACTAGTCTCTTTGTCATTAATTTTCTGAGGGATATTTGATATCAAAAGTTCTATATCTTCCTCCAAATACTTTATACTCTCATTTTTTTCATTAAGCATATTCCTAATAAATTCTTGGGTAATCCCATGAACACCAATATAACCTCCATCTATTGTGATTAATGAATAATTTAATAAAGTCTCTTCAATTTCAACTAAATCACTTATTTTATAATCACTTTTTGAAAATATACATCTAAATGGAATACGTACTGATGCAAAAAATGAACACATGGCCATAATATTATAGGTACTTCCATTTTGTTCGGTAGCTTTGTCAAATGAAATCTTCCATGTTGTATATGTGCTTTTTTTATAGCTTGGCAGTTTACTTGTTAATAACGTTACCCTGTGTTCTTGATATAACTGTTTATAATCTTTTATTGATACTTTATGTTTATTTATGTATGCTCTTGAATACTCTAATGCCAGAGGATAATATTCCATTAAAAATGTAAGTTCCTTAGCTTCATTTAAATCGTTTGCAGTCATAATTCTATTACTTGTATTAGAAAGTAAGAAATTTATAGCCTCATCTTTCGTGAAATCACCGACTGAAATAATATTAAATTCATCTGAATCAATATTAGAATTCTGGGTTGTTACAATAATATTCGTACTTGATGGCAAATAATTAATTAAATCACCAAACTCCACATCATCTACTCCATCTATGATAAGCATAGATTTTTCAATTTCATTTAGATAGTTTTTTACCAAATCATTAATATACCCCTGGTCATATTTTCTATTATTTTCAATCAAATTATAGAATAGCGCAACTTGTCTATACGAATTATTTAACTCTTCGATATCCTCTCCTGATATCCATACAATAATATTATACTCCTGTTTATGATCGCCAATATATTTCTTAGCTATTTGTGTTTTCCCTATTCCGCCTAATCCATTTATAACAACTAAGTTTGTACTCTTAAAACTACTTGAAATCATATGTAAATGATCTTCTCTTCCACAAAATAGTTTATTTGCTATAGGAATATTATAATTTCTATATATGACCTGTGCTTGGTTATTCCTCTTTAATTCTTCTATCTTTTTTATGATTAAGTCAGTATTACTATCTTGATTGCCAATAATCTTTTCTTCAGATTTTTGAATACGTCCAATAATCACCTTTCCTTCCTGACTAATTCTTTTATTAAGTTCTTCATTAATCAGATCAATATAGCTATTTAAACACTCATGAATTCTACTACTTCCAACATATTTTAAGTCAGCATTCTTTTTATAGAATTTATCAATAAAGATTTCTCTTTCCTCCTCTGTTATAAAATTAATTTTCCTTGATAAAAATAGCCTATCTTTCATAATTTGTTCTTTTAATTTTTCACTATAATATTCATCAGATACCTTGTCGACGATCTCATTGACTATAGATTTATCAACTTTATTAAAATTCTTCAATATATCCATATTTTGTAACTGCCGATCAATTTTATTTGCAAATAATGATGTAAATAAGCTTAAAGCAAAATTACCAATTCCCGCAAAAAAAGTTTCCACTGCCAAGACGCATTTTCTCCCTTCATTTTATTTAATATTTTTCTCCGTACCTTCTAATTTATCATTACACTTAGTTTATTACATTCGAGATAAACCATCTATAACAGGAGACTATAATAAATACCTGATGATAGTTCTGCCGAATAACATCCATTTTTCCTTATTGTTTACCTTTTGCCGAATAATACGGGTTTTGCCGGATTGTTTCTTTTTCCCGACAACCTCCCAATTTTCAAACTCTCCGGCGTTATCCCCGTCCCCCTATCTGCAGAAACTTATTCATCTCACCATCAGCAAAAACAGAACTCCATTTCCCGCTAAAAATCCCTCAAACCCGCCTAGAATCAAGGTTTCCGCACGAGAACCGTGACAGTTTCCACATGCCCCACCCAAGGAAACATATCCACCATCCAACACTCCTCCGCCCGATACCCCAGCTTCTTCAGCACTCCCAAATCTCTCCCCAAACTCACCGGATTACAGGAAATATACACAATCTTCCCCGGCCCCAGCAAAGCCGCGCTGCGCAGGAATTCCTCCGAACTCCCATTCCTCGGCGGATCCATCAGCAGCACATCCGCCTTCGCACCTTCTTCTGCCATCTGCGTCAAAAACCGCCCCGCATCCGCTTTATAAAAGCGTACATTTTTAATCCCATTCACCTTCGCATTCACAATCGCATCTCTGACCGCGTCCGGATTCAGTTCCACCGAAATCACATTCTTCGCGTGCTTCGACGCGATCAGTCCAATCGTCCCGATACCGCAGTAAGCATCAATAACCGTTTCCTTCCCGCTCAGCCCTGCAAGCTCCACTGCTTTACTGTAAAGCTTCTCCGTCTGCACCGGATTAATCTGATAAAAAGATGAAGGAGAAATTCGGAATCTGCAGCCGCAGAGAATATCTTCAATATATCCCTTTCCATACAGAATCTGCTGTTTATCCCCCAGAATCAAGCTGTCCGTACGGTTATTCACATTCTGAACCACTGTTGTAATTTCCGGATGAGCCTTCAGCAATGCATTGGTAAAATTCCTCTTGGAAGGGAAAATCGGCGAGGCCGTCACAAGAACCACCATAACCTCACCGGTGGCAAAGCCTCTTCTCACCAGCACATAGCGAAGCAGGCCATAGCCCGTATCCTCATCATAAACCTTGATTTTAAAAGAACGCAGCATCCCGCGGATTGTCCCGATAATCTTATCCGCAAGCTCGTCCTCAATCAGACATTTCTCTACCGGGATCACGCGGTGCGTGCCTTCCTGATAGACTCCGGAAATCGGATTTCCTTTCCGGTCTCTGTCAAAAACAGCAGTTACCTTATTCCTGTAATTCCATGGATTTTCCATGCCGATAATCGGTTTGAAATGCCCTTTCAGCTCCGGGCATTTCTCCAGCTCATGCTTTACAAATTCTTCTTTTTTCTTCAGCTGTTCTTTATAGGTCATGTGCAGATATTTGCAGCTTCCGCACTTTTTTTCATTTACACATTTCTTTTCCATATGCTCATTCCTTATCCTTCAGTTGTTTAAAAATCTCTTTGTATTCCCCACCGAAAATACTGCCTTTTCGCCATACAAAATAAAAATCATGCTCCACATTGAAATCCTTCAGCGGAATTTCCCGAATACTGCCCTGATCCAGTTCCTGCCGGACGGCGGCTTCATAGAGGAAGCTAATCCCATGGCCTTCCTGCACCAGATATTTCATAACGTGAATATTGTTGATTTCGTGGAGCTTGCGGAAATCTCTTACCGACAGGTTCTTTCCTTCCAGTATGCGTTCCAGGACCTCTCTTGTGCCGCTTCCTTTTTCTCTGATGAGAAGCGCTTCTCCGAGCAGATCCTCCGTCCTGATCCTGCGGCTGTCATTCATGCCCGCCCGGGCCTGGTACCTGGCTCCTGCAATAGGAATATACTTTTCCGTGGAGTAAATCTGATAATCATAATCCTGGCGGGAAAAATAGCCTTCAACCAGTGCAAAATCCAGTTTTCCTTCATCTATTAGCCCCAGAAGGTCCGATGTATTGGCAACGGTAACATGAACGGAGGCCTCCGGCGCCCTGAGCATGTATCTGCTGAGCATGGACGGAAGGACAAACTCACCGATTGTCATAGTCGCGCCCATGTGCAGGCTGCGTTCTGTCGCCCCGGCCCGGGCCATAAGTTCCTTTAATGCGTATTCATCGTGGCGCATAGTGAGGCCCGCGCTCTGCAGAAGGCGGCCTGCCTCCGTAAGCACCATCTTTTTTCCCTCGCTGACAAAAAGCCGTGTTCCGTAGTATTCTTCCAAGTGCCTGATATGCTGTGACACCGCAGGCTGTGTAATGCACAGTTCTTCCGCTGCCTTCGTATAATTCAGGTTTCGGCACACTGCCAGAAAGGTTTCCATCCGAAAATCCTGCATGAGTTCTCCTTTTCCCTTAGCCTTTTCCGGCTGTCATTTTCCGCCGGTTTTCCTGCTTTTTCTCTTTATTAATAATAACATAGCCTTATATAAAAAGAAATAAAGATAACTTTTATTTATTCCTTTCCATACGGCATTTTCCTGACGTTCCGGTGTGCTTCTCTCTTCTTTTTTCCATATTATCTTGACGTTTTCTCCCATACAGACTACAATGAACGATATAATTTTCCGTTAATTCCATTAAGAAGACTGAGGGAGGTTTTCTGCATGCTCAAATTAATTTGTTCTGATGTGGACGGCACTCTGGTACCGGACGGAGGCCATGATCTGAACCCGGAATATTTTACCCAGATACGCCATTTGAAAAAAAATGGCATTCTTTTTGCCGCCGTATCCGGCCGTTCCTATTCCAGCCTGAAAAAATTGTTTGCACCGGTAATTGATGATATTCTGTTCATCTGTGATAACGGCGCACGTACGATTTATCACGGCAATCTTTTGTCCTGTTATACCATACGCCGGGAACTGGCTATGGAAATTGTGCGTGAGATTGAGGCTCTTCCCGGATGTACTACTTATATTTCCGCAGTAAAGGACGGTTATGTTAAAGAAGGGGCCGACGAGCTTTACCGCTGGCTGACGGAAGGGTACCAGCTGGATATTAAAAAGCTGAAACGGATGCCTGAGGATCTGCCTGCTAATGACGGTATTCTCAGCGTGGAAATGTATCATCCCACGAGAGCCGAGGAAATCGCCCACCAGGGGCTTTACCAGAAATGGCACGGTCACAAAGAACTGCAGCTGGTATGCGCCGGCAAGCAATGGATGAATTTCACTCCCATCAACGCCGATAAAGGGATCGCCCTTTCCGAATTTCAGAACCGGTATGGAATAACTCCCGGTGAAACCATGGCCTTTGGAGACAATATGAACGATGCAAGCATGCTGCTTCGTGCAGATCAGAGCTATGCCATCGGTAATGCGCGAAAGGAAATCAAGAGCCTGACCCGGTTTGTGGCAGATACTAATATCAATGACGGAGTACTGCAGGTGCTGCGTACGGTTAAAACAAATATACAGTAGAAGGGGCGGTATGTCTCTCTATTGCCTGTCAAAACAGGAGCTGCGGACTAATTATGGAAGCAGCTCCTGTTTGTTTGTATATTTTTTATCATTCATTTATATTCGGATATTAAATTCCCTCTTTTCAAATTTTAAACCTTATGATATACTCTAATACATGCAGATATAGTTCATCGGTAGAACGCTAGCTTCCCAAGCTGGAGAGACGGGTTCGATTCCCGCTATCTGCTTTTTGTTTTGCCCAAATTCCCTGAAAACAGGGATAAACAGACTCATTTCTTAAATATATCCAGCGCATGGCTTGTAATACCGGCCAAATCAATCCGTTCACAAACGGCAAAATGATATTTCAAATATAATTCAAAGGTATCATCCTCCATTTCATCAATCACTTCACGCATAAACAAAGCACAGCCGTCTGCTGCGACATAGTGTAAGCGTGCTGTCGGAAACACAGACATCAAATCGTCAATATCTTCTTTACGCACAAGCTCAAACAAATCCTTTGGCTCCGATTTTGCAGCGAATGTTTCGGCGTCAATCAGCCCGTTTTCAATATATTCCGCAACATTGATATTTCCCCGCCGGAATCCTTCATCCAGAAGGCAGCCATCGGAAATAACATAGGCCGCAAAAATACAGCCGCCCGGTTTTGTAACGCGAATCGCTTCACCCAGGGCCTGTCTTTTATCCTCTTTGCTATAAAGATGATACAGCGGCCCCAACAGCAATGTAATATCATATTCATTATCCGGGAAAGCAGATAAATCCAAAGCATTGCCCTGGGTAATCGTTATATTTTCAGTTGATAAGGTATTTTTTCGGAATACCTCAATGTTATGCTCCACCAATTCCACCGCATCAACAGCGTATCCCCGGCGTGCCAGTGCATGGGAATACCGGCCCGTTCCCGCACCGATTTCCAGCACACGGGCACTCAGGTTTATATATTTCTCTATATAACGCATGGTGGTAAGGAATTCCACCGATCCGCTTTTTAACGCCAGACGGCTGTCTTCATCATAGTTATTGTAAAAATCAATTAAATACGGATTTGTTTTCATATTACTGCTCCTTCGGTTTAAAGTAGTTGAAAGGTATCATTAAGCAAAAAATTTCCAATCCGGCTTTTCCTACTTTATAAAAGCAGAAAGTAAATTCTTCAGCATTTTTTCAACATTATTTCGGTCAAATGTGAGTTTTCCGGTCGCTGTTAAGACCGCAATGCCATGTGTATAAAGGAACAGATCTAAAAATATGGCTTTTCCGCGTTCCAATTCAACTCCAATGCTGTCTGAAAAAATCTTTGCCTTTTCTTCATTTCCCACTTCCTTATAAAAATCCTTTTCCTCTGTCATATCCAAATCCATATCATTAATAAAAAGCAGTTTAAACAAATTTGTTTCATCCCTGGCGAACGCAACATATGATAAAGGAAGAATCAGGCAAGAATCTGTATTTACGGATGCTCTGTAATCAGCGACATACTGATTATAAAATTCAAAGGCAAAATCAAGGAATTCACACTTTAATTCATCCATATTTTTATAACAGGTAAAAATCGGGCGTGTTGAGCACTGCAGCTTGTCTGCAATGCTTCTCGCATTTACAGCTTCAAATCCTGCCTGTCTTGTAATGTCCAATACAGTATCCAAAATCATTTCCTTCAATATTTTTGCTTTGGGCGGCATATTTTTACCTCACTTTTATAAAAAACAAATGTTATGCAACTATTGTTACATAACAAACGATGCATGTCAAGAGATCTTTTAATAACATGTCCATTCAACTTTTCTCTTTGCTTATTTTTGATATTTCATTCTTATCCTCATAGAAAAGCGGCATAACCCATTTAATTGGATCATGCCGATTAATAAGAAAATTATATTCTCGTTACAGAAACCCTTAAGACAAGCTGCCACTCACTGACGTCCATACCCACCTTTCGTAACCACCACATTCCCATTCTCATCCAAAAGCGGTGTCAGCCCTCCGGCATTAGCCGCCTTACGCCACATATAATTAACCCCCGTTTCCATATCAACCCATATTTCAACCGCATCAACGATTCCCTGACTGTAAACTCTTACAAACCGATCCATACCTTATCCCTCTCTTCCCTTACAATTCCCATTCCAAAATAAAGCTTATCATTTTCCCTCTCCACCGCATATATTACTAATAATCAAAATCCCCGGATGATATTATGCAGACATATTACAAAACCACCTTAGAGGATACCCTATACGATGAAGATACCGCCGTTCTCACCTACAAAATCAACTATCCCTGCATTTCCTCCTCCTTCTGCTCCGTACAGAGCATCAACGATTTTTATTACAGGGAAGCGAAAAACAGTGAAAACTACTGCCGCACTATATTATACCAACAAGCCCTTGAAAATGCAAAGGATACACAGGCCCGTCCCTTCAACAGCTACGAATTTATCATCGATTTCACAGTGACTTATAATGAAAAATGCATTTTAAGCCTGTACACAGACACCTACACCTATACCGGCGGAGCCCACGGCGGTACAAAACGTACCTCAAACACATGGAATTTAAGGAACTGCACGCTGCTTCAGCTTGGCGACGTATATCCTCTCACCCCGGATTCCCTGTGTAAGCTGCAGAAAAACATCACCCATCAAATAGCCGAGAGACAGCAGGAAAATCCCGATACTTATTTTGACAACTACGAGTTTTTAATAAGGGAAAACCTGAATCTGGCTAATTTCTATCTGGAGCCATATAACGGCATCCTTTACTTCCAGCAATACGACATAGCCCCCTATTCCACAGGAATCCCCACCTTCCATTTCCCCATATGGAACATTTTCTGATTCCGCATGGCTGCATCATACTACAGTTTCTCAGGTCGGCGGAGGGATTCTCCCTCCCCGGCCAGCAGCTGAGACCTCTCTCCCGCGTACATAACCGTCAGTCTGTGCATTGCCCTTGTACAGGCAATATAAAGCAGTCCCCGGTCATTCTCCGTCCGATAAGTGTCCTGATTCACATCCGGGATAATTACTTCATCAAATTCCAACCCTTTAGACATCTGGATCGAAGCTATGGACACCCCGTTGACAAAAGCCGTACTTTCCGGTGCAATCCGGTTCACTTCACAGTCCTCCGAAAGAAGCTCTGCCATCCTTTCCGCCTCTTCATTGGTTCTCATAAGGATTCCCATGGAGGCATTCGGCCCCGCAGCAAAACGGTGTATCTCCTCCTTAATCTGCCTTATCTCCTCCTTCCTGTCCGCGCAGCAAATCACATCCGGTTCCTCTCCGTGCCGTTCCACAGGTTCTATCAAATCATTGGGACATATTCTTTTCGCAAACTGGATAATTTCCCATGTGGAGCGGTAGCTTTTATTCAGCATGACAAATTCCGCATTTTTATAAAGGCTTCGTATATCCTTCAATGTATGAAGATGGTTGGGATTGATAACCTGTCCGAAATCTCCCAGTATCGTCTTGGGGCAGCGGAACATCTCGTTAAGAACCGCAAATTGCACCGGCGTATAATCCTGCATTTCGTCAATAACCAGATGCTTTGTAATACTATTTTCCCGAAAGCCTTCAAAAGCGCAGTAAAGGTACAGAAACGGAAAGACATCCTCCCATGCCAGAGTTTTAGCCGCGGGCATTACAAAAAAATCCGCAATTCCCATTTTGACATAAAAATCCTTATAAACAGCCAGCGGATTTTTGATAATAAGCATGGCCTCCAGGCTCTTTCTGATCTGCGCTGACCTTGGAAGGGCCTCTTCCCTTATATTCTCCGTCCGCAGGCGTTCCAGGATATCTTCCGCGGCCAGTTCCAGCCGCCGTTTCACCGGCTGTCCTTCATAGGCAAGGAAACGGGCACGGATCCACTCTTTTGTTACAAGGAACGCTCCGAAACAGTATTCTTCCGGCGAAAAAACAGCATAGGGCAGTTGTTTTTTATATTCATTTATAAGCCGCAGGAATCTCATAGAAGACTTGAACCGTATCCGTTCCGCCCGGCCTTTATCCATTTTCTTAAGGGGATCCTCTTCCGGCAGAAAGCCGATGACCTTTTCCAGCTGATGATGTGCAATATCCGACAGGCTCGTCCCGGATATGGGTTCTTCCCCCAGCTCAGGTATGACATTGGATATGTAATCCCCAAAAACCTTATTGGGCGAAAGAATCGTCACTTCACGGGAATGGAGCCGGTTCTGGAAGCGGTACAGCAGATAGGCGATCCTGTGCAGGGCAATGGAGGTCTTCCCGGAACCCGCCGCTCCCTGGATAATGAGTGTTTCCGCCTTTTCATTGCGGATGATCCGGTTCTGTTCCTTTTGTATGGTGGAAATGATGGATTTCATTTTTTCATCCGAAGTATGGTTCAGTTCTTTCAACAGCACCTCATCCCGGACATTTCCGGAGCTTTCCAGTGCATATTCCAATACCCCTGCCGTAATTTTAAACTGTCTTTTTCCGGTGAGTTCGCCGCCGATATATCCCGCCGGCGCTTCAAAGCCTGCAGGGCCGTTTTCAAAATCATAGAAAAGCCCTGCCACAGGAGCCCGCCAGTAAAAAATCAAGGGTTCCCTGTCATACTGAAAAGCGAAACGGCCGATATAGTAGGTTTCCGCATGGCTGCTTCCCTCCTCCAGAAAATCGATTCTGGCGAAATACGGAGATTCCTTCAGCCGTACCAGCCGGTTTCTGCCCTCTGCGGCAAAGGCGCCTGTCCTGTCCGTCTGTTTCAGCAGCAGCTCGTTCTGGAACATTTCGTCGGGATCTATCTCTCCCCGATTGTCGGCCATATAACGCTTTGCATCCCGGTATTCTCTTTCCAGCTGTCCCGCAGAATTCTCCGCTTTGTCCAGCGCCTTTTCCAGAATGGCATTTATCCGGGCCAGATGCGTGATTTCCTCCGGAAAAGGTATTTTATTTTCCTCCATCCTCCCCCTCCTTTCTGTGCAGCACAAACCGCTGTGTGGGGTAGCCGAATTCCACCAGCAGTTCCGCTTCGGCAAATCCCAGGCCTTTAATCGCCCTGCGGTGTCCGGTATCCGCCCTGTCGCCTTCCCGGAAGGTGGTAATGCTGAGCTCCCTCCCCTTCAGAAGCTCTCCCATCACCTTATCTAAAAAGGCCTTCGGAATCCCCATTTTCCGGTATAAAGGATGGCATCCCATGAAATCAATGCTTCCTGTCTCACCGGTAAAAAGCAGAATTCCCACGGCCATTGCCCCGTCCTTTAGAATCAGCGCCTGTCCGGTGCGGATCTTTTCCTTCAGCACCCGGATATATTCCGCTTCATCCAGGCAGGGAAAGCCATCGACAACAAGCCGTACCAGCTCCATCCAGCAGGGGATGTCCTCCTGCACGGCAAAGGCAATATCCCACTGCCGCCTTTGTTTTTGTTCCAGCATTGCATAACTCCCTTCTAAATGAAATCTAAGCTGAAGGGGATAAAACCGTTCTGTTTCCCGGTATCTGCCCGGCGCCGTTTTATACATGGAAGTAAAGCAGGCCGTAAATGCCTGCTGGCTTTCAAATCCTGCCGTCAAAGCGATTTCCAGAATAGGCTTGTCGGAAAAAACGAGCAGCTTGGCCGCCTCCGTCAGTCTCCGCCGCTGAATATAATCATGGACGGTAAGCCCTACGGTATCGGCGAACATACGATGCAGATGATATTTGGAGTAGTGTACCGCCTCCGCTATCCTGTCCAGATCCAGTTTTTCGGTGAGATGATCTTCCACATAGTCAATGACTGCCGTGATATTTTCGATATTGCGGTTTGCCATAGGTGTTTCCTCCTTCAGAAATCTTATTATACCCAATTACGGGGAATCGCTTTTAATCATTCTTGCGGTTTTCCCACTTTTACAGATAAAAAAACCGGCAGCTGCAAAGTCTGGCCAACAAAGCCTTGACACGAATTCGAACTAATAGTATGATTATTAAAACTACAGTTTGATTATAAAAGGAATCCTTATGGCCGGAAGAAAAAAAGAAGCCCTCGTCCAATTTCATAAAAAAAGCATACTGGATACCGCAGAAAAGCTGTTTTCAGAAAAAGGCATCCGCCAGACCACCATGGACGATATTGCCAAAGCTGCGGATTACAGCAAATCCACCCTTTACGTATATTTCAAAAGCAAAGACGAAATTTATGAACACATTATATACAGCCACATGTGCCGCCTGAAGGAAAGTATGGAAGAATGCACCCGGGAAAACCTGGATTTTGAACAGTGCTATTTTCGTATCTGCGCGAAGCTGTCACAGCTGTATGAACAATATCCGCTGTATTTTCCCAGCATTCTCGGGAATATCCCCGTGGATGAGCAGTCTCTTGCCGACAGCGAGATCCTGCACCTTATTTATGATGTGGGTGAAGAAATCAATGACTGCATTACAGAGATTTTCCGGCAGGGAATCCGGGAAGGCATTCTCTCCCCCGACATCAATATCCTGCCCTCCGCATTTACCCTCTGGGCCGCATTGGGAAGCCTGATACCCATGGCGAATGAAAAAGAATGCTATCTGAAAAAAAGAATGAACATGGATAAATCAGAATTTCTTCAGCACAGCTTCCGCATGCTTCTGCAATCCTTAAAAGGAGGATGTTGATATGGGTATCCTCACCGGCTTTTTATGCTTTCTGTCCTTCTGCCTGCTGGGCACCAAGGGAATAACAAGAAAATTCGGCCTTTCAGCGGCGGATAACTTTTTTATGAAGCTTCATAAGCCCTTGTCCGCCGCCCTGCTAATCATCGGACTGATTCATCTTATCTGTGCCCTCTCTCTTATAAAAACACGGCATATTTCCGTATACCTGTCGGGAGCGGCCATCCTGATTACCCTGGTTCTCCTGATAACCCTGTTCCATATCTGCCGGGATGACCGGCTCCGGCTCAAGCAGCACCGGCTTCTCACCTGCATCATGCTTCTGTGCATTGTTTTACATATTGTTTCCTACAGTATTGACTATGGAAACTACCGTTCGGCCATTGCAGATATCCACCTGTCCGGCACAGATTTTTCCCGCATGCCTGACGGAAACTATGAAGGGGAATACGATGCCGGTTATATTTATGCCAAAGTACAGGTCACCCTCCGGAATGGCCGAATTACCCATATCGACCTGCTCTCCCATGACAACGAACGCGGAAAAGCGGCCGAGCAGGTGCTTGATGTTATCACCGATACCCAGACCCTGCCGGTGGATGCCGTTTCCGGCGCCACCTGTTCCAGCCTGGTTATCCAGAAAGCTGTTGAAAACGCTCTGACAGGAGGTATCTCTCATGAGTAAATGTATTATTTTCTATGTATCCCAGCACCACCAAAATACAGAAAAGCTGCTGAAACAGGCCATCGGCGGTGACCCCCTCGCCGAACTGGTTCCCCTGACTGATGCTCCCCTTCCGGACCTGTCCCAATACAGCCTTATCGGCCTGGCTTCCGGCGTTTATATGGGCGAACCTCATACCGCCATACTTGCTTTTCTGGAAAAACACAGGAAAGACCTGGCAGGACGTAAGGTCTTCACCATCCTCACCAGCGGATCCAACCAGAAAAATTACAGCAAAAACTTCCGCACTCTCTTAGAAAACTGCGGCTGCAGCATCACAGGCAGCTTTCAGTGCAAGGGCTTTGACACCAATGGCCCCTGGAAGCTCATCGGCGGTATCGCCAAAAGCCATCCAAACGCAGCAGATATCTCGGATACAGCCGCCTTTATCCGGGAACAAATCAAAACCACGCTTCCTTCCGATACCAGATAAGGAGCCGTACTTCACCGGCTCTTTCTGCCAGAAACAGCACTGCCAGGGAAAATCATACCCCTGGCAGTACTGTTTTTTATATTTCTTTTACCGCTTTCCTCAGAACCGGAAGCAGAACTGCTGCCGCCGTCCCTCCCGCCATGGCCGTAATAAACTGAGGAAGGGAAAACATCCCGGAAACCAGCGATGCCTGCGGTTCCGCCAGTACAAGAAGGTAAGGCACCGCGAAACAGGCAATCCCTCCATACAATACCGCCGTCTTTGCCGCAGCGCCTCCCGCCACAGCCAGGCACTTTCTGAAAGCGCCTGCCCTTCCTCCTCTTCCCGCAACCAGATACCATACGGCGCAAATCGTGATATTTCCCGCAATAATAAAAGGAATAAGCGCCCACAGCGGACCTATCCCCAGAAACCTTGCCAGCACCGGGGAAAGTACGGCAACTGTAAAGCCCGAAGCCGGCCCGCAGAGCATTACCGAGGTAATCAGGAGGAAATTGACCACAGAACCTGTGAGAAGAGTACTTCCCAAGGGTGCCGTAGCCGCCTGCAGTACGATCAGAAGGGCAAGAAATACCGCCGTCCGTGTTATCCGGATAATCCTTTTTTTCTGTTCCATAAAAATATACCTCCGACTTGGATTTTTCTTAGCATTATAGTATGATAGAAAAAATCCATCGGTTGTACATGCAACGAAAGGAACCTTTATGAAAAAAACACTTATTCCGGAGGGAACCCCTCTCTTTGAAAACATCGCCCGGAACCAGATCCCGGAAATACTGGAATCCCTGTCCGCCGTGCAGAAGGATTATCATAAAAATGAAGGAATCCTCCGTCAGGGAGATTCAGTATCGGATCTCGGTATTCTCCTCTCAGGCAGCGCACATTCCCTGAAAACAGATATTACCGGAAAACAGGTCATCGTGACCCTGCTGAAGCCCGGCAGCTATATCGGCGTACTTCTGGCCGCCAGCCAGGAAAGGAAAAGTCCGGTAACCGTACAGGCAGACGAAACCTCTTCCGTCCTGTACCTTCCCTATCGGAAGCTGCTCACCCAAAGCAGCTGCCCCGGACACGCCCGTCTCCTTTATAACCTTCTGCGCGGAATCGCGGAAATGGCTCTCGTATTACACGATCGCAACGATTGTCTTATAAAGCCCACCATCCGTGACAAGGTACTGACTTACCTTTTCCAGGAGGCCGAAAAGACAGGCTCCCGTTCCTTCAGCATCCCTCTTAACAGGGCTGCTATGGCTGAATACCTGAACGTGGATCGCAGCGCACTTTCCCGGGAACTTTCCCGGATGAAGCAGGATGGCCTGATCGACTTCAGCCGCAGCCATTTCCGGCTCCTTACGTAACATTCATCTTTCCTTTTCCTGCTCTTTCTCCAGAATTGCCTCCAGAAGAATCCGTGCCGCCAGCGTGGATCCTTCAAGTGAAGCATGTTCGCCGTCCGAAGCATACATCTCCACTTCCGGATGGGCATGCTTATACTTCCACCATTCTTCTCCCACCGGCGCCAAAACCGCTCCTGTTTCTATCGACATTTTCTGATAAGCATCCGTCATCTGCTGCTGCCCGGCCTCATTTTCTTTTTCCGCCCAGGTCATGTAAGCTACGGGGATGCTCCCTGCCTCCCGGATCCATTTGCTGATTTCCTTTGCCGCCTCTATCATGACCGACTCCGGCCCAAAAGGATGAGCATGCTCCTGAAGAACCACATAGTCATAATTGCCGAAAAGAATGTTAAATCTCACATCCGGTTCCTTCTGATGCTGATGAAGAAACCATCCTCCGTGGGCGATCATCGTCACCTCACAGGGTATCCCCTTTTCTCTCGCCATCCCGGCAAACAATTCCGGCATGTCATTTACATAAGTATGGCTGTTCCCAATAAATAAAACTCTCATTTTTTTCTGTTCCTTCCTTATTATAAATAGTATAGGTAATATTTCTTTTCTCTTTTTCAAACAATGTTATTTGATTTTCAGTCTTATTTCGTTGCCTGTTACAGAAAATTCTTGTAAGATGATTTTATCATGAAAAGATACAGAGGGGAATCTTGAAAAAAATATTATCTCCTGTTCTTATATTCTTTTGTGATATGACGATGTATACATATACTGATGAGGTTTTCTATAATGGGGATTTATTATGAAAAAATATTTAATAGCTTTACTCAGTTTAAGCATACTTAACTGCCTTCCTATGCTTGCCTTCCTGTTTCTCTCGTTACCTTTTGGTATGATATTGGGGTTATTGTTTTTAGTAATTTGTTTAGTCACTCCAATCGCTGCTGTTATTTATGCAGCAGTCTCCATTTATTTTTTATTCAGGAGAAGAATGAATGTAATAGGTGGGATTATTGTATTAGGGGTAAATGTTATATATTTAATATTAGGCCTGCCAATAATAATAATGCTTATGTCTCAATGAACGGACATTATTCTTATGGGGTCAGTATATGAATGGTATTATTCATATACTTAAGGGATCTTTAATTCTCAGCTTCAGAAACAAAAGATAGACGCATAGTTTAGAAAAGTGATTATACGTCCTCATATTGAAAGGAGTATTGTTATGGCGTTTATTGCGATGATGATTGCCAGTATTTCTTTATTTCTATTTGTGCTTGGTATTGGCGGAATAATTCTCAGCATTGTTTTTAGATTCGTAAATTCAAGATGGGCTAAAAAAAGAAATAAGAAAAGCCGGGTTTTGTCGGTGTTTGGCATAATATCCTTTGTTTTAGGTTTTTTATCTGCATTGCCGTTGCTCTTAATCATTGGTTTTAATATCACCAGCGACATTAAGCAGAGCATTTCGCAAAGGAATTCAATTGAATATAATGTTTACGCGGATAACATAGATAGAGCAAAAACTCTTCTTGAAAAGGGGGCAGACCCAAATAAACAAAAAGAATACATATATCCGCCAATTTACTACGCTGTTAAAAATGATAATTATGATATGGCAAAAATGCTGTTGGACTATGGCGCAGATCCCAATGCAGAAGCAACATGGAGTACGCAGCTGTTTTATTTTGTCATACAAAATAATGATTTTAAATATGTAAAACTATTTGTTGAATATAATGCAGATGTAAACTATGTCAAATTTGAACAAACACCTTTGGATAAAGCTTATTTTACCAATAACGATGAAATAATTAATTACTTAATAGCAAACGGTGCGAAGACATATGAGGAAATAAAAGGCGAATAGGACAATAGCTTTATGTATGGTATTTTGTGTTCCTGTAAGGAATGGCGAAATGTATGCAAAAAATTTGTTGCGAAAAATGAAAAAACATATTGACAGATCTGGTATTATTTTGTATACTAACATTCGTCGGCTGGATGTCTGACCCGCTGAAACGCATCGGGTTCAGATGATAAAAGTTGTAATTTGGTAATGATATTTAACGATTATCAGACAGCTTTACAAGAAGCCAAATCCGCAGAAAGCCGGGCGGGTATGGTATATATATCGGGGTGTGGCTCAGGTGGTAGAGCGCTACTTTAGGGAAGTAGAGGCCGCAAGTTCAAGTCTTGTCACTCCGACTGGTGAAAACACTGTAAACGCAAAGGTTTACAGTGTTTTTTCATGGTTATTTTTGATAGAATTTGACAGGTAAGATTTTTTTCCATCCTGCAGCCTTGCCATATGCATTACCTGCGCTGATAATTACTGATCATCAATTACAGCCTTAATTCTTCTGACGCCGGCAGAAGAGGCTTCCTCTTTCAAAATTTTAAAAGAAACAAGCTCCCCAGTATTCTTAGCATGTGGACCGCCGCAAATTTCCTTGGAATATCCCGGAACCGTGTATACCTTTACTATCTCTCCATACTTGCCAGAGAACACACCAACAGCTCCTTCTCCGTATGCTTTTTCCGGTGTCATTTCTTCTGAAGTCACACTTATATTATGTGCAATAGCTTCATTTACAATTGCTTCTACCTGTGTCAGCTCCTCCTTAGTCACCTTCCTTCCAAAGGAAAAATCGAAACGCAAACGTTCAGAAGTGATATTACTGCCTCTTTGGGATACTTCATCGCCAAGAACCCTTCTTAGTGCTCCATTCAACAAATGTGTTGCTGTATGAAGTCTGGCTGTCTTTTCATTATTGTCAGCTAAGCCTCCTGCAAACTTTCCGGCAGCTCCTTGTCTGGATTTATTTTGATGTTCCTCAAATTTCTTATGAAATCCATCCATATCTACCCGGTATCCTCTTTCTGAAGTAAGCTCAGATGAGAATTCAATTGGAAAACCATAGGTATCATACAATTTAAAAGCAAGCTCACCACTGAGAACTCCGCAGTGTCCGATATTATCAAGATATCGGTTTGCCTTTTTCAAACCATCATTCAGAGTCTTTGAAAACAAAGTATACTCCTTTTGCAATTGTTCTAAAATAAATTCTTTGTTATCACCCAATTCCGGATAGGTTGTTTTATATTGCTGAATAATTACATCTGACAGTTCGCACAAATAATTCGTATTAATATCAGCCTTCTTAAACAATCGGATTATTCTGCGAATCAATCTTCTTAAAATATAACCTTGCTCTGTATTAGATGGACTAATCTTCATTGGATCGCCGAGAATGAATGTGATAGTTCTGGTATGTTCGCAAATAATTCTCTTGTCTTTCTCTGATAGAACTCTTCCCTCTCTTTCCAGAATCTCTTCAACTTTTTGCATAATCGGTAAAAACAAATCCGTATCATACACATTAGTTTTTCCGTTTAAAATAGTCAGAACCCGCTCTAAGCCCATGCCTGTATCCACGTTCTTCTGCTTAAGCTCCGTAAACGTTCCATCTGCCTCTTTATTATACTGCATGAAAACATTATTCCATATTTCAACATATTTTCCACAGTGGCATGATGGACCACACTTCGGCCCACATTTAGACTTACCCATATCGTAGAATATCTCCGTATCCGGTCCACAGGGGCCCGTCTGTCCTGCCGGTCCCCACCAGTTATCCTCTCTTCCATACCGGTAAATCTGGTCACTTGTAAGACCAATGTTCTTCCAAATTACTTCTGCTTCCACATCTGGCGGTACCAATTCATCTCCTTCGAACACAGTTACAGCCAATCGTTCTGCAGGGATTTGAAGATAATTAGTCAGAAACTCAAAGCTCATGGAAATAGATTTCTGTTTGAAATAATCTCCTAATGACCAGTTTCCCAGCATCTCAAAAAAAGTACAATGAATATCGTCTCCTACCTCGTCAATATCCTCTGTTCTGATACACTTCTGTACATCCGTAAGCCGTTTTCCGCCTGGATGCTTTTCGCCCAGCAGATATGGAATTAACGGATGCATTCCTGCAGTGGTAAATAACACAGTTGGGTCATTCTCCGGGAGAAGTGACGCTGACGCAATTTCCTTATGCCCCCTTTCTTTAAAAAAGTTTACATACATTGTTCTTAATTCATTTGCTGTCATGTTTCTTTCTCCTTTCTGACATTTCTCCAAAACAAAAAGCCCTAAGCTGATATATTATCAACTTAGGGCGAATTTTCATGTCCGTGTTACCACCTAATTTCAGATTTCTCTGCGCTCTGCCAATACAGGATTTCTCCGATACTGCTTCCTGCGTTAACGGGGGAACTCCGTTGAAGCCTACTAAGATTCTCTGTTCGGTCCAAAGCTCAGAGGCTGCTTCAATATTAGTTCAATGAAGATTCACACCAACCATCTTCTCTCTGTGAAATCACTAACACCTACTATTCCTCGTCAAAGCATTTTTTGTTTTGAATTAGGTGGAAGTATAGCATTAAGGCAATCAATTGTCAAGTGTTTTGCATATATTTCGCCATTCACTCAGTTTTATATATTTCACCATTCACTCACTTACTTTTTAACCTCCCCATAACCGCAATGCTCCCTATTATCCCCGTCAGCACACCCAAAGCGACCGAAGCCTGTATCAGCTCAGGCATCACCTGTCCTGCCGGCAGAAGCTTCAGAGGCGCGCCGAACAGCCCGAAATGAACATCAACAAACCGGATACCATATACATATGTTGCATAAAGCAAAGCGATAGGAATACACATTCCCGCAATTCCCAGCACCAGGCCCTCCACAATAAAGGGAATTCGGATAAAATCCTCTCTGGCCCCGATCAGCCGCATAACCCGAACCTTATCCTTCTGGGAAGCCACCGTAACCAGAAGCGTGCTTCGGATCAACAGAACCGATAGCAGAATCAGTACAAAAAGACATCCTGCACCGATCCCCGTGATCCTCTCCTTCAGCCCCATCAATGCATTCACCACCTCGGACGAATGGGTCACCGTCCCCACTCCTTCCAGGCTTTTTACATAGGCCACAAACTCCTCCTGCCTGCTAATGTCATTAATATACACCTCATAGCTGTCACATCCGGCCAGCGGATTATCCCCCTCAAAAATCCCTTCTCTCAGTTCTTCACTGTCTAGGAAATCCTCGCGGAAGCTGTCCCAGGCCTCGTCTTCCGAAATATATACGGTATTGGTCACTTCTTCCCGTCCCCGTATCTCTTCTCCCAGCTCCTCCACTCTTTCTTCGGAAATCCCTTCCTCGAAAAAAACGGAAACAGCCACATCCTTTTCCACATTCCGCACAGCGCTGTTAATATTAACCATTGCGATATAAAAAATCCCGAACAGGAAAATACAGGCCGCCATGGACATCACCGCAGCCGCCGCATATACTTTATTGTTCCATACATTTTTCAAACCGAGACGGATGAGATAAATGAAATTCCTAAAGCTCATATAAAAATCCCCCTCTGTCACTGTCCTTGATAATCCTGCCGTTTTTCAGCGTAACTTCCCGCTTCTTCATGGAACGTACCAAATCCCTGTTATGGGATACTACCAGCACAGTAGTCCCTGTTTCATTGATGGTATTCAGAAGACGCATAATGTCCTCCCCGTTTTCGTGATCCAGATTTCCCGTAGGCTCATCCGCCAGAAGAAGGACAGGTTTGTTCACTATGGCCCTCGCCAGAGCCGCCCGCTGTTTTTCCCCGCCGGAAAGCTGACTCGGATAATAGCGCTCCTTGCTTTCCAGCCCCACCTGGGCCAGAACGCTGCGCACACGGCTTTTAATCGCATTGGGGCGTACCTCCAGCACCCTCTGGGCAAAAGCGACATTCTCATATACGGTAAAATCGGGAAAAAGACGGAAGTCCTGGAAAACCATCCCAATCATACGACGGTAACGGTATACTTGGCGTTCCTTCAGCTTTCCCAGATCGATCCCGTTTACCTGTATCATTCCGCGGGTTGGCTCCTCCTCCTTCAGCAGAAGCTCCAGCAGGCTGGTTTTCCCTGCTCCGCTGCTTCCTGACAGGAATAAAAATTCCCCTTTCCTGATATCCAGATTTATGTTGTCAAGAGCCTTCTGCCCATTGGAATAAACCTTGCTTACCCCGTTTAATACCACCATACTGCTATCCACCGGCTATTTCTCCTTTTTCAGCTTGTATACAAATGCCAGAACGCCTGCCACGGCCTGGTAAAATTCACCGGGAATCTCCATGTCAATTTCAGCCGCATCATACAAGCCTCTGGCCAGGGGCCTGTTTTCCATGATATACACGTCGTTGGCTTCCCCGATTTCCACGATTTTCAAAGCCACCCGATCCGCTCCCTTGGCAAGCACCACCGGCGCCTTATTCCGTTCCGGATCATAACCCAGAGCCACTGCAAAATGTGTAGGGTTACGGATGATCACATCCGCCTTCGGCACATTCTGCATCATACGCTTGGAAGACATCTGACGCTGTTTTTCCCGGATTTTCCCTTTGATCTGGGGATCTCCTTCTGTTTGTTTATACTCTTCCTTAATTTCCTGCTTGCTCATACGCAGGTTCTTTTCATAATCCCACCACTGATACAGATAATCAAACGCCGCCAGAAACAGGAAGGCGACACCCACCGTGTTCACCAGGGACAGCACCGTATTTCCCGCAAAAGAAATGGCATCCATAACTGTCCCATCCATCAGACGGACAAATTCATGCATCCGGCTGCTTAAAAAGGAATATATCATCCAGCCCAGCACTGTAATCTTAATCAGCGCTTTCAGCAATTCCACCACGGAACGGATGCTGAACAGTCGTTTAAAGCCCTGGAGCGGACTGATACGGTTTGCCTTGAATTTAATGGTTTCCATGGAAAAAGCCATTCTGGTCTGCAAAGCCGCCACTGCCACTGCCGTTACCCCGGCTATCAGCAGAAGCGGCAGCGCGGCCTGCGCAAACAGGAGCATGGCCTGAATCAGCTTGTCCTGAAGGCTTTCGGAATTGACCGGATATTCCATCCGTGCATATCCAAAAAAGAGAATCACACCCTGATACATGCTCTTATACATAAAAGAGGCAAATATTTTCAGACCGTTGAACACCGCCAGCAGAGATGCAACGGCGGCCACATCGCTGCTCTGAAATACATTACCCTTTTTACGTTCGTCCTGTTTTCGTTTGGGTGTGGCTTTTTCGGTCTTTTCATCCGCTGCCACCGTTCACCACCTGCCTTTCGTAACGCTGTTCTTCACAATTGCAGAAGCAGCTTCTGTACATCCTCAAACAGCGTCCCGATGTACCGGTCGATAAACTGTCCCATCGGCACCGCAAACAGCATCATGAGCAGAATCCCCGCGATGATTTTCACCTGGAGGTTAATCACAAAAATATGGATCTGAGGGATTAATTTCATCAATACCCCCATAGCCGCCTCCAACACGAATTCCGCCGCCACAAAGGGCAGGGTCAGCCGGATGGCCAGCACAAAAACAGAATGAAAAAGAGCCAGCACAAACGGCCCGGCCTTTTCCATGGAAACAGCTGCCGCTCCCGCAGGAATAAGCTCAAAGGAATAGGCAAACAGCTTGATCATCAGCCGGTGGCTTCCCGTGGCAAAGAAGTACAGGAAAAAGAACACATTCAGGAACTGCCCCAGCACCGAAACCTGTACACCCCCGCCGGGATCCATCACCTTTCCCATGGCCAGGCCGAATACGGTATCCAGCATATCCCCCGCCACAAAGATCATAAAAAAGAAAATCTGGAATACAAAACCCACTATCAGTCCCAGAAGGATTTCCCGCACCAAACCTTCCACCATGTCAAAGCCAGACAATGCGGAGACTGCGCCCGCATTCAGGACCGGGACAAGCAAAAGAGTCAGCGCCAGTACAAGACCGGCCCTGATCCGCATGGGAACGTTCTTCCTGCCGAATACCGGACTGGGGAATATCATCGCCCCAAGCCTGGCAAAAACCAGAAGGAAGAGATTAAGGGAAACCACTATCTCTGTCAACATATAAAAATCACCTACAGGGAAGCCATAATTTCAAAAAGCCTCTGGACAAATCCGTCGAAGGTATTCAGCATCCAGGAACCCGTAGCCAGCAGGACCACCGCAATGACTATAAGCTTCGGCACAAAGGTCAGCGTCTGCTCATGAATCTGCGTGGCCGCCTGGAATACCGCCACGATAAGGCCTACAATAATACTCAGAATCAGAAGCGGCCCGGCCATCTCAAAGGCTACCAGCATGGCTTCCTTCATCACTTCCATAACCTGTTCTGTCGTCATAGCGCGCCTCCTTAATGAAATCCCTCAACCAGCGTTTTTATTACCAGATCCCAGCCGTCCACCAATACGAACAGCATGATTTTAAAAGGCAGCGCGATCATGGTCGGCGGAAGCATAACCATACCCATGGACATCAGGGTGCTGGACACCACCAGATCCACAATGAGAAACGGGATGAATATAAGAAAGCCCATGGTAAAGGCCTTATTCAGTTCGCTTAAAATAAAAGAAGGAACGATGACCGTCAGCCCCAGCTGTTTATACCGCTCCGGGCCTTCTCCTGCTTTTATTTCCGGCAATTCTGTTTTAGAGATATCCATAAAAAGCTCCAGGCTTTTCTTTTCGGTCTGTTTGAGCATGAATTCCTTCATCGGATCCTGCGCGAGCTCCAGCGCTTCTTCCCTGGTCAGCGTCCCGTCTTTATAGGGCTGGTAAGCCTGTGTATTCACCTGGGAAAAAACGGGCTGCATGATAAAAAGGGTCAGAAACAGAGCCAGTCCCACCAGAATCTGGTTGGGCGGCGACTGCTGGGTTCCCAGGGCACTCCGCAGAAAAGACAGGACGATAATAATCCTGGTGAAGCTGGTCATCATAACCAGCAGAGAAGGTACAACAGCAAGAAGCAGGAAAAGAATCAGAATATCCATCGTATCAAAAGCTCTGGCATTTCCCTGCGTATCAGATAAGGTCATGGACACCTCCGCCGCATAAACCCTGCCTGCATATAAAAATGCGGCCAGTACAGACAGCATACATCCCGCTCCTGCGGCCTTCCATCCGGTCCGGTGTGCCGGATGTCCCTTTTTCCCGATTTGTTTATTTATCCCGATCATTCTTTTGTCTGTGAAAAGCTGCCTGTCCCTCTTCCATCTGCTTTGTCAGCATGGCCAGAAAGCTTTTATCTCCTTCTCCATCCTCTTTGGGCCGTACATAATCTTCGAGCTCACTGATTTGCTGAATTCCCGCAGGCGAAAGCCCCAGAAGCATCACCTTCCCCTGAACCTCCACAATCATAAGCCAGCTGTCCCTGCCTATGCCTGTCCGTTCCAGGACATGGATGCTCTTGCCCAGCTGTTTTCCCCCTGCGCTTTTTCCCACCAGCTTCGTGGTATAGTAGGCCAGGAAAACCACGAGCACAAGGACAAACAGATACAGCAGCAACTTTAATATCACCATGAATACTCCTTCAACTACTCTTATTCCGCTTTATTTACGATCTCCGTGATTCGTACCGCAAAATTATCACTGCTTACAAGGACATCGCCCTTCCCTATAAGCCGATCCTTCACCACCACATCGGCAGGCGCGCCCGCCTGCTTATCCAGAACGATCATCTGGCCGGGCTTCAGCGCCAGGATATCGCGCACCTTGCAGACAGTTTCCCCGATCCGTACCGACACATCCAGACTCATGTCTCTGATACGTACCCGGTCTTCACCGATTTCATCCACGGTATCCTCCAGGCTCATATAGCGGAACTCCGGAAAACTCACACTGCGCACCGGTATTGCCGGGCTGCGCCCGCCTCCGGCCGCTTTCTGAGCCTTGTATTCCATGCCGAATAAATTAAATAAAAGCATAGAGGCCGCACAGAACAGGGTGAATTCCCCCACTCCCTCCAGAGTGATCCGGTATTCCAGCATGAGAATGCTTCCTTCCTGCCACATTCCGGGAGTTTTAACCATACTTCCTGCGGAATCGGACAGATAGGCCCTGCCGAGCTCCTGCTGCATATCCCTCGCAAGAAAATTTCTGAGTTCCGTTACCGAGGTCTCCAGGCACTGGGAAAGCACTTCACGGAACGCACTGATCGCGATTTCATCCATAGCGCCTGAACCGGCCTGCGGCAGGCCGCAGATCGCGCTTATCAGATGCTGCGCCTGTTCCCTGTCCATAAAATACAGCATACGCACCTCTTCTTTTTCAGAAAAAGCACGTCCTTCCACCACCATGGAAAAATGTGGAAGCCTCTCTGCCAAAGCTTCCAAAGACACTTCCTTTATTTCTTTCAATGTAACGGCCGCGCCGCCCATCAATGAATTCAGCGTTTTTTGCGCAGGAACAGCCGCCAGCTCAAGCAGCTCCCGCATCGCATCCCTATCCGCACTAATCATGATTTTCTCCTGTTTCTCCGCCTGTCTTTACAGCACCTTACTGATGCGCACGGCTTTATGCATGCTGGTATGCCCGGGCTTCGCTTCAAAGCAGGGCATATCTTCCACATAAACCTGGATATCACTCGCCATATTTTTACCGATGGGTACCACATCCCCCGGCTGAAGCTGAAGGATATCCTGGGCGTCCAGATAAAATTCATGAAGCACCGCCCGCATTTCCACATCGGCATCCAGAAGATTTTTCTCAATATATTTCTGACGTTCCGCCGCCTTTGCCTCATCCTTATTCTTACGGTTCATGGCAAACTTGTATCCGAAACGGGAGGTCAGCTCTTCCACGTTGGGCGCGGGCATAACGATATGAAGCTTCGCCTTCAGCTCATTCACCACAATACCCAGCTCCACCAGAATGACCACATCCTCTGCCGCCCCCAGCTGAAGCAGATGAGGATTGGTCTGAAGGCCTGTAAGCGTCACTTCCGCGTCCATGTAGCCGCCCCAGGCATCCCCGATAAAGCCTGTGATCTTTTCCAGAAGATAGTGCAGCATCGCCTTTTCAATATCCGTAAAATCCCGATGCAGCTCATATTCTGTTCCGGCCCCTCCCAGCAGCCTTTCAATCATGAAAAATCCAAGAGAGGTATCCATTTCAAAAATCATGGGAGCATCGCTGTAATCCTTATTTTCCGGAGCAAGGGTAATAAGGCCGAACAAAGAACGGTCATCCAGCTCCGCACTGTATTCCTGAAACCGCATTTCCTGGATCCCATTAATGGAGATTTCACAATAGGACTGCAGCAGTCCGGTCAGGTAAGGTGCAAGAGACCGTGAAAAACTGTCGTACAGATTTTCCACGGTGCTCATTCTTTCTTTTGTAAATTTTTTAGGGGATTTAAAGTCGTATGCCTTTATCATTTGTCCTGCCCTTTCTCTAATTCCGGCAGTGTGACAGGCGCCAGAGGATCGATTACCTCCTGCTGCCTTTCGTCCACATCGGACATTTTAAAATCATTTCCGAGAATAATAATATCCACACGGCGGTTCAGCTCCCGCCCTTCTTTTGTGCTGTTATCCGCAATGGGATAATACTTTCCGTACCCCCTGCATATGAGCTTCTTCGGATCGAAGCCCACGTGATCCTCCAGGTAGATGGCCACATTGTCAGCCCGCATGGAAGATAACACCCTGTCATTGACGGGAGAGCCCGCTGCCTGTGCGGTATGGCCGTTTATATAAACCGCAAGGATTTCATCCTCTTTTTCCATCAGCATATTCCCCAGGGAATCCAGCATGGAAACGCTTTCCTCACGCAGCTGTGCACTGTCCGGCCCGAACAGGAGATCATTCTTAAAACGTATGTAAATCACATCATCGCTGCTGCTTGTCTGTGCATCGATATTGGAATTCGCAAAATATTCCCGGAGTTCCTCCGCCATCTTCTGAATGCTTTCTGTGGAAGTACTGTCCGGGACGCCGCCTGTTTCTTCTCCGATTGTGGGATATTTGATATCCTCCGGAACCTCATCCAGACTCACCGCCTGTTCCATGCCCAGCTTTTTCTGCATGGCTGCCGCTATCTGTTCCAGTTTGGTTATATTCACATTGGATATACTGTACAATAAAACGAAGAAGGTCAGTACCAGAGTGATCATATCCGCGTAGGTATTCAGCCACTCCTGGCCGCCGCCCTCTTCTTCTTTTCTTCTCTTCATATTATTTTTCCCTGCAGGATCTGTTATTTTCCGATCTCCAGTGCCTTCATCGCCATGCTCTTGGCAATGTTCAGCGCCGTAATGTTGGCTTCATAGGCTCTTGTCGCCGCCATCAAATCCACCATTTCCTCCGCGCTGTTCACATTGGGCATCATAACATAACCGTCCGCATCCGCATCCGGATGTTCCGGATCGTATACCGGTACAAAGGGATTCCCGCTCTCCACCACCTGCTCCGCGTATACTCCGCCTCCATCTGTCTTTTTCACCGCTTTATCCAGCTGTGTTTCAAAGCTCATGGAATTTTCACGAAGCACTACCTGCTTCCTGCGGTAAGGCCCGCCGTCTTCCGTCCTGGTAGTGTTCTGGTTAGCCATATTCTGCAGTATGACATCCGTACGGAACCGTTCCGCCGTCAGTGCGGAACCGGTTATATTCAATGAATCCAGATATCCCATCATTCGCTCCTTCGTATTCCGTTATTTACCGGCATTGTTGATCACATACCGGAGAGAGGAAAATTTCTTTGACATGCGGCTCGTCAGTGTGGAGTACTCTACATAGGTCTTCCAAAGCTCAAGCTCTTCAGACTCCACCTGGACATTGTTCCCATCGGCCCTGGCCTGTGTGGCCTCGTCCACAGATACTACTGTCCTGTACTCTTTGACGGGTTCTCCCCCGTCCTCTGTCTTTTTCAGAACCTCTTTAAATTCCACATGCTTTGCCTTATATCCCGGCGTCTCCACATTGGCAATATTATGGCTGATTACCTGCTGCTTCTGCCAAAGCGCATCCATGCCGCTGCTCAATGCCTTTACTGACGGGTCTTCCCAAAAAGCCATCCTCTGTATCCCCCTCTGCGCGTCTTCTAGCCGACGCTGTTCTCTATCCGCACCTGCTTATCCGCCTGTACAAATACTTCCTGTAATTCCTTTATCATGGGCAGGATTTCCTCTACCGGCCCGGCTTCCTTCCGGATATTGGACTGTATGATCTGGTATTTAAAGAAATCATACAGTGCCGCCAGCTTATCGGCCACCTCATATTTGCGATCCAGTGTCGCAGTGAGATGCGTCAGAATTTCCTGCGCTTTTTTAAACGCTGTGTTACAGCCTTCGTAATCCTTATTTTCCAGACAAATCAGCCCTTTTCCAAGACGGTCGCCAAGCTCTGAATATAAGAGGGAAATCATATCTCCCTGCGTCATGGTCATGACCGACTGCTGTCTGTACTTTTCATATGGGTTCTGCATTTTGCCGCTCCTTTTCCTACCGTTTTCATCAACTGCCTGATGAGAACTGCTGTGTCAGCCAGGAACTCTGATTGTTCAGATTGGAAATCGCCTGTTCCATTGCCGTAAACTGATTCCAATAACGCGTCCGTTCCGACTCATACCTTATGTTCAGATTCGCCAGCGTATTACTCACGATCTTAAGCTGCTGATAGAGGCTGTTGTCCGTGGTGAGGACCGCTTTCGTTCCGGCGTAGGAAACAAGGCTTCCCGGACTGCCCGTACTCACATTGGCCGCCGCTTTCACCGCGTTGTCCAGCAGTACGCCTATTCCGTGTTCCTTATCCGTCATCAGCTTCTTCACACCGTCCAGATTAGTGCTTATCGCCGCATTCAGCTTGCTCTCATCCAGAATCAGCTTGCCATTATCCCTCCAGCTGTCCGAAGTCTCAATTCCCATATCATACAGAGCCAGGCCCGCACCGTCCACAGACTGGTACAGCGCCGTTCTCATATCACTCAGGAATGAACTGATATTGGAATCGTTTCTGAGCAGACCTTCTTTGGCTTTTTCTTCCCAAAGCTCCACTTCCCGGTCACTCATGGACTTTCTCTGTTCCTCTGTCAGAGGGGCATATTTCTTATATGTAGCGCTTTCATTAATGCGGTCATTCAGCTGTTCAATCAGCTTATTATAGTCTTCGACAAAGCTCTTAAACCCTTCTACTATTTTATCAGTATCCTTAGTCGTAGTCAAGGTAATTGGGCCGCTGGATTTTTCTGTCAGTTCCAGTGTAATGCCCTCTAATTCAAAGGTATTGGTGTTCCTTTCAACGACCTGTCCGTTTACCACAAACTTTGCATTTTGCCCTTCCGTTACCACGGCTGCACTGCCTGCCATGCCAAAGGTGAGACTGTCTGTTCCAAACAGAGAATTAAGGATTTTCTTTCCTTCCCCATCCCCTGTCACACTACTGGCAGAACCAATCTGAACTGCTCCATTGTCAAACGTGAGTTCCACTCCTGCAGTCCGTACCTGATTTACCAGCCACTCTACCGTCTGGCCTTGCGTGTCAACATTATCAAAATCTATGGTGACAGATTGCATAGCAGACGAACCGGAAGCATCAGGCTGCGTTCCGGTAAATGTTATTTTTCCGTGAAAACCCAACTCACCCAGAGTGGACTGCATACCGGCCTTCTGCGTATTCGCCGTCGTAAAGCCCAGCATGGAGGTGATATCCCTGTTCAGATTTTCATCATTGAAGCTGACCAGATGGTTTGCGGAAGAGACGGTAGCTCTGGTAGGTGAATCCGGATCATCAACTCTCAAAACAATTTCGCCTGCCCCGAATTTTTCATCCAGCTGTCTGTTGATTTCGTCAGCCAGCTCACTCATATTCCAGTCCGTACTGTCTGCGGTTAATTCTCTCTTAACTATGATATCCACATCTTTTCCGTCAACATTCAGGGAAAAGATATGCGGGGTTCCGCCGTTTACACCGCCCAGCACTGCATCTCTCATGATATCTTCAATTGTATTTACAGAAACCAGATCCTTACTGCTCTTCACTCCGTCCAGGCTTCCTGTCACTGTATCGGCGCTTTTTGTACCGAACATGACTGTAAGCAGATTCCCTGAAGTCTGTTCCATGAGAATATTGGAGATATCTCCGGTGGTCTTTGATTCCATAATAAACTTATCTTCTATGGAAGAATAGGAAACCTTTACCCCTGCTTCTGATGTATTTATTTTACTGATTACATCGCCCAATGTACTGGAACTTGTTATCCCATCTATAACAACGCCGTTAATCTTAAAGGAAAACTCCTTTCCCTGAAGAGGCTCTGCCAGCGGAAGGGAATCCAGGCTGGTATTATAGTCAAGCTTATTGGAAGCTTCATTTTTAAATCCCAGAAGGGGAAGTACCTCTGTTTTCCCCTGCGTATTTTCCATATACAGCTTTCTGGAGGTATCCACAGTAACATAACCGCCTGAACCATTACTTTTCGGTACTGCTCCGCCCTGACCGCCATTCTGTGTTTCATCCCATACCAATTGGGTCAGATTCAGCCTGGGACCGCCTGGCTGTGTTGTATCCAATTGAAATCCTGCGGCAGTACCGAAAGCCCTGTACATACTGTCATTCAGATTATTTACTGTTTCCTTAAGCGCCTCTGTTTCATCCGCATTCGTTCCTTTTTTAAAGGAAATTGTCCTGCTGACACCATCCAGAGTCATTTCAAAGGAATAGGACTCTTCCGTAAACTGACCGGGATCGATAACCGTACCTTTCAGTTCGCCGCTCACCCGGCCTCCTGACTTCACCGTACACGCAGATGCCAGCTGGTCGATGCTATCTATGGTCACCTTCCCTGCTGCATTGGAAGCGGCGGATATCACCTTAATCGCACTGGTACTGCTCGCCGCATTCATTGTATTGTAAAAAGCATTGCTCAGCAGGTTGGTATTGGCGCTGCTGTAGAAGGAAAAGTATTTATCATGGAAGGAATTGATATCCGTTATAATTCCTCTCACCATTTCCTGTTTCCATTCCAGCTGCTGTTTTAATCCTGTCTGTTTATCGATCTTGGACTGTGTGCCGGAAAGCATTTTTTCCACTATACTTTCGGTATCCATCCCGGAAGCCAGGCCTGCAACCCGGTTCCCGCTCACTGTATTAATTGAAGATGCCATACTGCCTCCTACTTTTTACTGTCATACAGGACACCCTTGGATGCTCCGTAATTCATATGATTCAGATAACCCGCGAATTTCGCCCCTGTATTGTTCCTGTGTATGGATTCCTGGAGTTTATTCCGGATGTCCTCAAAATTCCTGCGCACCAGGACCTCCTGATCCTGAATCTCTAACAGAATCTGGTTAACGGACTGGCACAGGGAAAACAATTCTTTTTCCTCTTCGCTCAACAAAGAAAAATCCGCCCGGCACTGCAGAATTTCAGTCAGATGTTCTTCTCTTCCATCCGCCCGGCAAACTTTCCTGCTCTGTATTCCCAGGTCATCGATCTGCTCGGCTAACGCTGCTCTCTGTTCCATCCCTGCCGTAATCTGTTCCACGTCCTCTTCCTTCAGGTCAGTGAGCTTCTGCGTGATTGTCAGATATTCTGTAAAAAGCTGTTTTCTGTTCCCTGTCAGTTCCTTAAGCTTATTTATTGTCTGTATCTGCATCCGGTTCGTCCTTTCCTTTTGCTTTATCCGTTCCCTGCTGCGCATACAGGCTGCGGGACAGCTGGAACACCTTCAGCAGATCCACTTTATCCGATGCTTCTTTATTGTTTTCCACGGTCAGATAGAGTTCTTTTCTGGATATCTTCATATCCTCCGGAGCAGATATGCCAAGACGGACCTTATCCCCTTTCACATCTGCCACAAAAATCTCAATATCTTCTCCGATTATAATGGATTCCCCTTTTTTCCGGGACAGGATCAGCATGATACCCCACCACCTTTCGAATCGAAAATCGGCTGGCGGATCGGGTAATCCTGATCGAGAATCACCTGCATTCCCAGATTGGTTTTATGGTTTATGATAATCGGACTTTTCAGATTCACTGTAGACTCACGGAAGGTATCTCCTATCACTGCGATCACCCAGCAGTCCAGGTCATCCTTAGGCACCGCCTGCAGGGTGAAAAGCACATCCTGCATGACTGCCGGAGCATAATCCGGGCAAATCTCCAGAGGATTAAGCATGATAAAACAGATTCCCTTCTGTTCTATGGACTGCAGCCAGCATATCCCGTTTCCCATGTTGGAGTCCGTCACGAGAACAAACTGGGTATAATCCTCAAACCCGAAAACCGGCTGCTTAAAGGTAATGATATTCTCTTCCTCCACATCAATAATGCCAAAATCCCTTGTCTCTATTTTCAACTGCCCATTCCTCCTGTAAGCCATTCCTTCCGAGCGCCTCTTTATGAAAGTCCGTCTCTTTCCTCATACTCAGGGCTCGCGCTGGGAGGGACATACATCGGCTCCCCCACATATTCGATCTCCACCTTAGGATACTGCTCCACATTAATATTCAGCTCTCCGGGAACATAAACCGCTTCCTGCATATCCGGCTGCGGATCAAATTCTATCCGGGAAGGGGTATAATCTATGGCAAGGCTTCCCGGATCCCAGCTGATATCCGGCCCTACGGCAGGAAGGAATTCAAAGCCTGTCGTAACCTTTGTCTGGGCCATCATCTGGTTCTGTACAATTTCGGGAATCGTCACCCCTTTTTTGATCTGCATCATCTGATTGCCCATCTGGGCATAACGCCCTGTGGCATCCGCTGCCGCCTGCTTTCCAAAAACCGCCGCATCCCGGTTCAGCGAACGGGCCGTCTTGAAACCCAGACTGTCCCTGGCCGCCGAAGTATCAATATTCACCTTGATATTTTCCGATTTCATATTCAGACGGGACGGGGTACGAATAATTCCCAGCTCCGGTTCCGGAAGATGGCTTTCCAGACGGGCTTTCTGGGACGACATGGAAAGCTTGATGGGTGTTGTGGTTATTTTAAGCACATTCATTTGAATGACCTCCTGTTATCCACTTACTACTTCATAAAATCAAAAATAGATGGAGGAATCAGGCTGCTTCCCAGCTGAAGCGTAACCATCCAGGCTGCTTCATACGCCTTATTATTAATGGATTCCCCCGCCAAATCCACTGCTTCCAGATCCTTCTGCCTCTCCTTCAGGTTCACCAGGCCGCCCTCAAGCCGGTCCTGCGCCCTGTCCAGAAGTGTTTCTCTCGTACCGATTTCCGCAGTGGCAATGGAAATATTATTCTGCTTATCCTTCAAATGCTCCAGCGTATCCATGGCATCCTTAGTGTTTCCGCTGCGCAGCTGCCCCTCTATCTGGGATATCAGACTGTATATATTATTGGGCTGGCCGTCCTTTGTTCCATATCCGAGCACATCCACACCTGAGGTGGATATCTTCACACCGGTTTTGGCATTTACCGCACCGGAACCATAAGCGCCGAAGCCCACATCCAGATAAACTTCCTTGTTGTTGTCAAAATAGGTATCCGGATCGTCCTTATCATAATCATCCACAGCTTTTCCGTTGAAAAAAAGTCTCCCGCCATCCACGGTAAACGGCGCTTCCTCATTACCGGATCCGGAAAAAAGATATTTGTCTCCGTATCTGGCATTCATGGTCTGGAGGATTTCTTCATTCAGGCCATGCAGCTCCTCCGCAATGGCATTCAGGTTTTCCTGATTTGTCACACCGCCTGCCTTAGTGGCTTTCTCAAAAACAGTTTGGAGGATAGAATTAATGGACTGGATATTTTTATCCGCCGTATCCAGTTCCCCCATGGCGCTTTTTACCGTTCTTATATGTTCTTCGCTTAAAGCAATCTGATCCCTTACCGCAAAAGCCTTTGCCGCCCTTGCCGGATCCTCCGATACATGATTGTATTCCCGTTCGGAGGAAAGCTTCAGATTGGACTGTGCCAGATTGCTGATATTGCGCTGAAGGTTCCTGGTATAGTATCCTGTCAGCATGCTTTCCGTAATTCTCATTCCGACTCCCATCCCGCGCCCGGGGCGCGCTCTGCCATTATCAGCGTCCCACCATGCCCATCTGATTGATTATCATATCAAGCTGCTCATCCATGGTGGTCATGAGCCTTCCCAGTGCCTGAAACGCTTTATTATAAGTCATCAGGTTGATACCCTCTTCATTAAGAGATACTCCTGACACTCCCTGGCGATCTTTTTCCACACTTTCCGCAATGGCAAGCGATGCGTTCAGCCTTGCCTTGGTCGTTTTGATATCACTGCCCAGGGTATCCGTATAATTGGTAATGAATCCGCTGAAATTACCGGAATACCTATACTCCTTCCCAAAGGTCCGTTCCTCTGTCAGACCGGCCTTGAGCTTCATGATATCGGTATTGTCAAGCGTTCCGTCCGGATTCTGATCCCGAATAACATAGGACGGGTCTTCCGCCCATGCGGTACTGACCGATATATTTCCCGCCGTCAGCGCTCCTCCGCCCTCTGCCTCGATCAGAGTCTTGAACACCGCTGTCCCGTCATCCTCATGGATTGTATTATTCATGAGTTCACCGAAAGCCGCCGCGAAATCATCCAGCTTTTGCTGATAATAAGGAATTCCCGCATTGCCCGGCGCATTCCCCGTAATCACATCCGTATAAGCCTTCAGCGCGCCATTCTCCAAATGCATGCCTGAATTGTCACTGTTCCAGGTAAGCGTCACTCCGTCCGGCCCGATGAGAAGTTCATCACTAGTGAACTGGTTTCCGCTGGAATCCACCACGGTTTTGCCGTTGAATTTCACCTGAATCCGTCCGTCTCCGCCTTCCGTAACGGAAACATTGCCATAGCGGGACAAATCGTCCAGAATGACATTTCTCTGATCCAGCAGATCATTCGGGCCATAGCTCACACCGTCCAAGTCGTCACTCACGAATACCTCATGGACGATGGATTTATTCAGTTCCGCCAGCTGTTTTAGTTTTCCGTTGATATCCTTCACTGATGCCGCAAGATCATCCTTCTGTTCCTGCATGGCGTTTTTAAGCTTGCTGTCGTATTCATTCAATATATGGGTAATGCCCTTCACCGCATTCAGTGTGATGTTGGCATTTGTTTCCTGATAGGGCTGCTCCCCGAAATCCGCCAGTGCCTGGGAAAGGATGGTAAGGGCATCCTTCAGTCCTGTCCCTTCCGTTTCCGGATCGCTGATGATTCCTTCCAGCTCCTGCATGATAGCGGTTCTCTGATCATAATAACCCACTTCCCCGTACTGCTCCCGGAACTTACTGTCCAGATAGGGATTCCTTATCTGTGCCACTCCCAGCATATCAACGCCCTGGCCCGCCAGCGGAATGGAGCTTGTCTGAAAACCGCCCATTCCTCCGTATACCTGCACGCTCACCGTATCCAGCCGCTGCCTGGTATAGCCCTTGGTCTGCATGTTCGTAATGTTGTTTCCTACAATATCGATAGCCTTCTGATTCACCATCAGGCCTCTTTTGGCTGTTTCCAGCCCCATGAATGTCGGTCTCATCCCCTGTGCCCCTGCTTTCTGTATATGCTGCAGCCGTATCTGACAACCGCTATATTTTCTTACTAAACATATTCTTTCTTCCGCCGTAATCCGGATGGTAAACCCCGCTGGACGGATCCACAGTCCCTGCATCGGATCCCGCTTTTATCAGCTCCGAGCGGGCAAAATCCTGTGATTTTTTGTTATAGTACCGGATGTTGTCAATCGCCTTCTGCAGCCTGTCATAAAGCAGCTGCCAGTCCTGCCTGCAGGAGGAAGAACCCTCTCCATTCCCGGCCTCCGGCTGAAGAGGTATGAGCTCACGGAAGGTTTTCCCTTCCACTCCATGCTCCTGAAAAAGACGCATCCTGGCCTGTTCCAGATTTTCCAGCTGCTTATCCATCGCCTGCTGTACCATGATGCTCTGTTCTATTTTCTTCAGATCCCCGGATAGCAGCAAATCCAGCTTTTCCTGCTGGGTCACTTCCATTTTTTCCAGGAATTCCGTATATTCTGTTAAAAATACAAATATTTCTTCCACATCGGCCGCCTTTTCTTATAAACCTGACATCAGTTTCTTAGCAACCAACTCGGCGGATATCTGATAAGTGCCATCCCCGATCTGCTGCTTCAGCTGCGCAATCCGCTCCTCCGAAGCCGGTTCCTTAAGAGAGGAACTCACTGCGGAAGAATAAACCGATGCCTCCTGCTTCTTCACAGCATCGCTGCTGATACAGATCTCATCGCCCTTCCCGCCTGCACTTCCGGCCGGGACAGCTGTATTTTTTTCCAGTTTCCTGCCGCTGCTTACGGTACTCTGATATATTGCATATTTGCCTGTTATCTTTATATCCATTTTCAGCACCCTTTCCCGGTATTTACTCTGTCAACTGTATTGTCGTACATCAGTTGTATATCTTTAGCTATTTTACAAAAAAATTTGGATAGTTGTTTCCCCTGCTGTTTGTTGTTATAATATAATGTGATTGAGGTGTGGTTTTTCTCTCTGCATCTGCGCTTTCGGAGTTCCTCCGACACTTTTTCCTGTCCCCGGACTCCCAAGGTACACAGAGAAAAACCGCATGATAACCATGTATAAATTGTTACCGCACCACACCACACAACACACGGAGGTTACTTTACTTATGGCTAAAACCATCGTTCTTTCCAACCAGAAAGGCGGTGTGGGAAAAACTACCACTGCTAACGCCCTCGCCCTCATTTTTCGGGAAAGAGGATATAAAGTTCTTGCGGTTGACCTGGATCCCCAGGGAAACCTGAGTTTCAGCACAGGGGCCGATACCGACGGCACGGCGACTATTTATGAAGTTCTGAAGGAGGAAGTCAAACCCCGTTTTGCCATTCAGAAAACCGGGCTTGTTGATATCATACCTTCCAATATACTGCTAAGTTCCATCGAACTGGAATTTACCGGCACGCAGAGAGAATATCTGCTGCGAAGGGCGCTGGAACCGCTGCAGCAGGTTTACGATTACATTTTTATCGATTCCCCTCCTGCACTGGGCATTCTGACCGTCAATGCCTTCACTGCGTCGGATTTTGTCCTGGTGCCCATGATGTCCGATATATTCAGCCTCCAGGGACTCACCCAGCTTTCGGAGACCGTTTCCAGGGTGAAAAATTTCTGCAACCCGGATCTGCAGATTCTGGGAGTTTTTCTCACCAAACACAATCCCAAGACCCGTTTCAGCCGGGAGGTCAAAGGGGCCTTGAATATGATCGCCCAGGACTTTTCCATCCCTGTTCTGGATACTTTTATCAGGGAAAGCGTAGCTCTGCGGGAAGCCCAGTCCATCCAGCAGTCCGTACTGGACTATGCCCCTTCCTGCAATGCCGTACAGGATTATAAAACGCTGACGGATGAGCTTCAGGAAAGGGGGTTGTAGGCATGGCTAAAAGCAAAGCTGAAATAGACAAGGAAATCATGTACCGCAAAATCATGCCTTCCTCTACCCGTTCCCAGCCGGTTCATACAGAGGCACCTTCCTCCGTTAGTAATATGGACAGCGCCCCTTCCCCCACTTCCGCAGGTATGGCCGATGCACTGCGCCGCTCCCTCACCACGCCTGTACAGATGCGGGAAAATAAGGATTCCGTACTTGTGAACCTGATGGAAGAGCTGGTCCTTACCCGCCTGGATTCCACCATTCAGCGTTTTAACTGCTGCCGGTGTGATAAATGTAAAAAAGATATTGCCGCCCTTGCTTTAAACCGCCTTGCCCCTCATTATACGGTAATCGAAGGCAACCGGGAACAAAAGCAGAAGGAAGCGGAAGAAAAATATGCATCTGAAGTAACGGGTGCACTTGTTCAGGCAATCCTGGTTGTAAAGAAGGAGCCGCGGCATTAGCCGCGGCTTACTTCAGTTCCTGACTCATATTTTATAACTTTTTCATTTCACGATATATTGCTTCACTGTCATACTCCGGTGCAAACTTCGCTGCCGCCCGGCAAATCCTCGTTACGGTATCCCTGTCCTCATCCAATTCAAGAGCAATTTCTTCTTCCTGTTTTCCTTTCAGAAGCTTCCTTGTTACGAACTTGATCAGCATTATTTGTTCTCCATTTTCCTGGCCCTCTATACGGCCTTTCAACTTACCTTCCGACTTTCCTTCCTGCCTAGCCATCTCGGCAATCTCTTCCAATGCCCTGCACATATCCACTTCCCCTTTCTCTATTTTACTTTCTGCCTTCCACCACTTATCCACGTGAAGCAGCTCTCTGAGACAATCATATGTTTCATAAGGAATATGACTGAACTCTTCCGAATGTTCCTGTATGTATTTCCTCATACCCATTCCATCTGATGACATTGCCAGCAAAGAAAAAATAAGCTTCAAATCAGTCCTGAAATTTTCCGGATCCACATCGGTTGGCTGTACCAGATTCACTTTGTAATTGGACATAAACGGTTTCATATCTTCATATTCTTCCGGGATATCCAAAAGGTCATGAAGCTCCCTCGGCCCTTCCCATTCCCCTGTCCCATAATACAGGCAAATGGTAATCACCGGCGCAAGCCTGTCTTCCCGCAGCAAACCGGACAAAAATTCCGAACTGTCACGATAATCCTTATCTCTCCGGTGCCTGTCAGAAATTACTTTTACCTGCGCGGCATAATTCAGGGCATCATAAACCATTTCCCTGACCGGCATGGCATAATGTGTTTTTTCCTGCCCTTCCACTGCGAAAACTGCATACGTTGTTCGGCCGGATGCTTTACGGATTATGTCACGGTACCGTCTGGCCGATACCTTTTTTCCTTCTTTATCTGTGAAAGAAATCATAGATTCTCCCGGTAGATCACCCAGCATATCTGCCTTCAGCACCTGCTTTCCCTGAAAGAGAGAGCCATTAAATAAATCACTGAAATTCTCAGGCTTCTCCAGGAATTTCTTTATTACCGCGTCCTTTTCGTTTGGCATATAAGCACAATACCTCCTTATGAATTGATGGTTAATCCAAAAGATATGTGCTTTATATGGATTATTATAGTGATATACCAGCAAAAAAGCAATTCCTTTGGATATAAAAAAATTATAAAAATGAATGAACGGCTGATACAGCCTGAGAAAAATATAAGAAACTGATAACCAGATAAATTATTTATACCATAATTTACAGGAAAATGAAATGAAGATCTTACTTTTGAATAATTAAAAAAATATAAACACATATACAGTTATTATATGAAGATTTATTATTTCTTTCATAACTAAAAAAGAAGGCCGCGCTCCCGGAGGAGTCTGCGGCCTTCCAATTGGTTTATGAGAATTACTGTAATAACTGTAAGATGGACTGAGGCTGCTGATTTGCCTGAGCCAGCATTGCCTGTGCAGACTGCATAAGAACGCTGTTCTTTGTGAATTCCATCATTTCTTTTGCCATATCAACGTCACGGATACGGGATTCCGCTGCTGTGATATTTTCAGTAGTTACGCCAAGGTTGTTGATGGTGTGCTCCAGACGGTTCTGGATAGCGCCTAACTTGCCACGGCTAGTGGATACCTGGTTGATGGCATCTTTGATTTTACTAATTGCCGCAACTGCACCTTCCCTACCACTAATATCAATGTCACCAATTCCTAAAGAAGTTACGTGCATATCCTCAATGGAAAGTTCCAACTGATTCCACGTATCACTTGTATCGCCAATCTGTAATTTCAAACCTCCGCCTGTGGATAATCCTGCACCTCCGGCAAGTGTAAATGCTCCTCCTGTGCCAGCAGCTTTTAATTCATCTCCTGTATATGCACCATCATAAGAAACTCGCATTTCAGCGCCAGCCTTTGATAACATATCATTAATTTCAGATGCAGTATAGGACTTTCCCCCAACCAAATTCATTGTGGTATTACCACTTCCTGCTACAGTCGTACCAAGTGAATTAGCTGCATTTGCGTCAAATGTTAATGTACTAGTTACATTCCCACCTTTTGTCGAAGTCACCGTAATACCTTTTGCTGCATCTGCTGCAGTCGCATTTACTGTTTTAACCGCTTCCTGTGTAGCAGCAACACTACCAGCACCAGCGTTCTTTATTACAATACTGTTATCAATTTTTAAGCTAACTTTTCCTTGAAGTTCAGATGGTGTACCGCTCGCTGTCGCTATTAAATTATTAATTGCTTCCTGATCATATTCCTTATTAGCCGTACCATCCAAAGTAATCGTAAGTGTTTTACCTGCTCCCCATGCAGCACTTGCAGCACCTGTAGCAGTTTTTATTTCAATTTTATATCCTTCTGGTGCAGAAAATTCAAAATTTACATCATTTACTAATTCACCTGCGTTACTTCCGGTACCTTTATTTATTTTAAATGCTATACCTGCACCACCACTATTCATAGAGCCATCCAACAGGTTAATCCCATTAAAGTTAGTACTATCAGCAATACGATTAATTTCATCCTTCAAAGCACTAACTTCATCCTGCAGAGCCTTACGGTCAACATCATCGGTATAAGTACCATTGGAAGATTTGGTAGCCAGTTCCTGCATACGGTTCAGCATGGAATGAACTTCCTGCAATCCGCCTTCAGCTGTCTGTACTAAGGAAATAGCGTCCTGGGAGTTATCGGAAGCTGCGGTCAAGCCTTTAATCTGAGCTCTCATCTTCTCGGAAATAGCCAGCCCTGCGGCATCATCACCCGCGCGGTTAATTCTGTAACCGGAGGATAACTTCTCCAAAGATTTAGATACTGCGCTGTTGTTGTTTCCCAACTGTCTGTGGGAATTTAATGCCATAATGTTGTGTTGAATTCTCATACTATTACCTCCATGTAATAATTTCTTCGGGAAATCCTTTTCCCTCATTTTTTGTTTTATTAAGCAATACCGGACGGGCCCTTGCCCGGTACCAGACAGGAGGAACTTACTATCCCTGCTGTTCTACCTAAGTGATCGTACCTAACTTTTTATTCTTTATCGTGATATTTCACAAAAAGTAAATTTCATTTTGTGCTATTTTACATATAGTACTCAAACTTCGCACATGCCCTTGTCCCATCCGGCCAGTGATTTCGGAGCTGCTGTCCGGCGTGGATTCCCTTCCGTCTA
>OGXN01000311.1_pt1 | contig 66943 bp, 61 predicted proteins | sample 1576281 | NCBI WGS metagenome assembly OGXN01 (sample SAMEA3541494, study PRJEB24748) | human gut metagenome | biome: human gut; feature: human-associated habitat; material: faeces | place: China | collected 2012
TACAAATAATGGATAAGCCAGAAGCTCCCTGCTCTATAGCTGGGAGTAGTTCACCACTTATCATGAAGATGATCATTATGAAATCATCGATGGCTATCAACGTTTAAAAACTTTATTCATGTTTTATAATGATGAAATCAAATTAAGAAATATCACTTCTAATAAAATCATTTTGACATATTTAGATGAGTTTAAACATAGTGAAAAAAATGCATGTAAAAAAATTTACAGTAGATATATACAAAGCAATGTAGTTACTAGACTTACTTTTTCTTTATTGCCAGAAACTGTCATTGCCAAGTTAAATGCTACTCAAGTACCTGTTCTCAAAATCAACAGTCACAATCAAGAATCCGCAACATATTTTTATCGACAATATAATGCTTACCAAAAAGAATGCGCACAATTATTATTAAGCCTATCAACCTTTCAAATTTTCAATCAGCCTTTAGAATCTTATGCTGACGTAATCACACCGTTTTGTGAAAAAATACATATCCACTTGCAGATGAAAGATTTCTTTATCATTTTATTCCAAATAATTGGTATTTATGATAACTCTACATTGCGTCTTGGCTGTAAAAACGATGATGTTATCGCCTATATCAATAATCTTAATCAATCAGATCAAACATATATTGCAACACGATTATTTGAAAAAGTTCTTAAAAACATAAAATTAGTAAATCAATCCGATATTAAGGATATTAATCTGAGAAAATCAGGCTTAAAGCTTGTTTTTCTCTATATTATAAAAAAAGACCTTACTTCCTCCGATATAAGTAAAGTCCTAATGAATATTCAAAAAGTACAGAATCAAGCGAAGTACTTCAATACCTCTAAAAACATTGACTTGCATGATGTTTTAAAAACATCTGATGAAAGAAAAATCAACGATAACCTGTTATTTAATTGACGAATAGAATAAGAGCATGTTTGTTAGCGTTATTTACAAGCATGCTCTTATTTACATTATAAATCTTTTCCGTTTGTTTGAATGACTTGCTGATACCAATAGAAAGAATCTTTTGGCATTCTCTCATAAGAACCTGTGCCATCATCGTGTTTATCTACATAAATAAAACCATAACGTTTTTTCATTTCACCTGTTGTTGCACTAACTAAATCAATTGGTCCCCACATAAGGTATCCGATACAGTTAACATCATCTTCTATCACTGCTTTTTTCAAAGCTGACAAATGCTGTTTTAAATAATCTATACGATAATCATCATGTACCTTGCCATCCTCACTAACAACATCTACAGCACCTAGCCCATTTTCTGTAATCATGATAGGAAGTTGATATCTTCTATCAATAAAATTTAATAAATAACGAAGTCCAGTAGGATCAATCGACCATCCCCAGTCACTATCTTTTAGATATGGATTTTTCACACCACCAAAGAATGCTTTTTCCATGTCTTCTTTTTCTTTGGCAATGCTGACTTCAGATGCATAATAATTAATACCAAGGAAGTCTAAAACACCTTCTTTAAATGCCATTTTATCATCTTCAGTTACATCTAGCTGTATACCTAAACGCTGATATTCATGCAATTTATATTCTGGAAATTTTCCATAACACATTGCATCTATCTGATACAAATCACGTGTCATTCGTTTAAAAGATAACATCACATCTTCAGGGTTACAGGAGTATGGATAATTAGGTGTTAATCCAAACACACACCCGATTTTATTGTCCGCATCAATTTCACGAGCTAGTTTTACCGCTTTGACACTTGCTACTGTCATATAGTAAGCACATGTCGCAAGTGTTTGCGGTGCATTTTCTAATTCAGAATATTTAATGCCTGCCACAAAGTATGTAAAGAAATCTGATAATGCCATTTGTGAATCAATATGATTCATTTCATTAAATGTTACCCAATAGTGTACTTTGCCTTTTAATGCTTCAAACATCGTCTTACAATAACGTAAATATAAATCAATGGTTTTACGATTTGTCCAAGAGCCATACTTTCTCACAATCGCAAGTGGCATTTCAAAATGATATAATGTCACAATTGGTTCAATATCATTCTCCAATAATGTATCGACAACGTTTTGATAATATTGGATACCTTTCTCATTAGGCTGTTCATCGTCCCCGTTTGGATAGATTCTTGACCAGTCCACAGATATTCGCAATGTTTTAAATCCCATTTCTTTAAATAACGCAATATCTTCTTTATAGCGATGATAAAAATCAATACCTGTTTCTGATGGATATGTGTATCCAGGGAGTTTTTCATCATGAATCAAACGGTCATGGTGTACATCACCTGATGTCGCAACATCCATCATGGCCAAGCCTTTGCCATCTTCATTCCATGCGCCTTCACATTGATGAGCCGCAATACTGCCACCCCATAAAAAGTTTTCATTTAATTCCATATGATTCACCTCTATACAATCACTGTTAAACAGTTTTCCTTTCCTGTAAATATCGTTTCAGTAGATGGTAACACATCCAGATAATCTGCTGTATTTGTGATAACCATAATCACCGTTGTGTCATAACCTTCTTTTGTAATTGCTTCAAAATCCGCTTTAATTAATGGTTCTCCAACCTTTACATGATCTCCTTGTTTTACCATTCCTTCAAAATATTTTCCTTCTAATTCTACGGTATCAATACCAATATGAATCAATACTTCTATCCCATAAGACGTCTTGATACCAATGGCATGGTTTGTAGGAAATAAGCTAACAACTTCTCCTTCTACTGGTGAATGAATGATATTTTCTTCTGGTTGAATGGCAATGCCTTTACCTAATGCGCCTGTGGAGAATGCTTTATCATTTACCTGTGCCAATGCAACCGCTCTGCCTTTGACAGGTACACCAATTTCGGTTTTTGTGAATGTAGAGTTCATACGTTTTGGTTCTTCTTGCACATGTTCTTCTTGTGGAATACCCAATAGATAAGCAGCAATAAATGCCCCAATAAAGCCAATAATTACTGCCCCTACTGCACAATAGAAATTCATATATTCATTGTTTCCAATAAAAGAAGTAATCCCAAATAATGTTACTGGTGCATAGGATTTGACGCCCATTAATCCACCAAATAATCCTCCAAGACCACCACCAATCATGACAGCAACAAATGGTCTTCTATATTTCACAAATACTCCATAAACAGCAGGTTCTGTAATTCCCATGAATGCACTAAAAGCTGTCGTTCCAAATAATTGTTTTTGTTTTGCATCTTTTGCTTTGAAAAAGTATCCAAGTACAGCACCACACACTGCAATATCTGATACAATCCATGCTAAAGTAAATATTGGATCATATCCTTGCGTTGCATAGAAATTCATATAGATTGGTATGATAAAGTTTCCAGCGCCCATCATAATCAAGAATGGCTGGCATGCGGCATATAACATGACTGCGCTCCAATTTCCAAATGTATTCATCAAGAACTGGAATACCAGATTCAATAAATCACTTAACCATGTGCCAATAGGTCCAAATAAAGCCAAAGTAATAGGCAGACAAATAACAAGTGTTAAAACTGGATTAAAGAAATATTGTAAGGCTTGTGGCATCAATTTTTCTAATGCTTTTGTTACATATCCCATAAACCATACGCCAAGCAATATTGGAAAGAATGAATTAGAATATGTAATTGTTGGAAGATTTATACCAAATACATTTAACCCTTCAACACCATTGATACCAACTGATAATAAGGTAACAGCAATTGTTACTGCCAAATAAGGACTTGCATGTAATCTTTTTGCGAAAGCCATTGCCATATAAACAGGCAAGAAATAGAAAACAGCTTGTCTAAGTGTATCATAAATGAAGTAGGTAGAACTTTCCGGAGAAATTAACCCAGTTAATGAAACAATAGAAAGTAGTCCTGCGATAATACCTGCGGCCATCATAGGTTCAAGAATTGGATTCATACATTCTGACAGTACATCAAGTACAGCTTTGACAGGATTCTTTTTTACCTTTTTTTCTACGCTTGTTTCCATTCCTAATAATTGTAATAATTCTTCATGAATCTGTGCTACTTGTGTTCCTATGATAATCTGATAAGCTACTTCATTGGATACAACATCAATGACATCTTTCAATGCTTTGATATCTTCTGTTTTTGCTTTATTTCTGTCTTTTAATGTAAAACGTAAACGTGTCATACAGTGGACAACTGCTTCAATATTATTTTTTCCACCAACCAATTCAATGATCTGTTCACAAAATTCTTTATATTTCATATAAATTAATTCCTTTCTTCTCTTTGGGTTACACGATGAATATGAAGCATAAGATATGTTTCTTCATCATTTGTTAATTCACTTTGAAATGCATCGCGTACATAAACTCTGATTTTGTTTACACAACTGTACGCTTCTGGATATAAACTTCTGATTTGATTATTTAATTCTTGCTCATCTGAATCGTATACATCATGTTTTAACAACCTTGTCACAAAGTATTGTAAGTGTGTGACTAAGCGTATATAGTTCATAGAATCTTCATCGAAGTTTATATGAAAATGATACTTGATAATTGCCAGAATATCTCTTACTGTTTCCATTGCTTTTATCTGATGATTTGCGTTGTTTGTGTCATTTTGCAGATTGATGAAATGAAGCGCAATTGCGACAGCTTCATCTGTAGGACACTCGATATCCATCGTTTTCTGAATAATGGATACTGCATATAAACCAATTTGATAATGCTCTGGATAAAACTTTTTGACTTCCCAGCTAAGCGGACTTTTAATAAACTGATTCTTTTTGATGCGCTTAATTGTGAAATCTAAATGATCCAATAATGTTAAGTAAAGATAATCAGATACACATGTTTTTAGTTTTTCTTCTCCATAGGCAATGATTTGATTTACCATTTGCAAGTACTCATCTTTGGTATTGGATAAAAGAAAGCTAAAGTGTTCCAGTTTATCGTGGGAATCCAGTACATAGGTTTTCTGTATTTCTTCACTGGTGATTTCCTGTCCTGGTTTCTTTTTAAATGCGACGCCTTTGGAATATACAATAATCTCATTTGATCCTCTCTTTACGATAGCAACATTATTGTTCAATATCTGGCTGATTTTCATATTGCAGCTCCTCCTTTCCAGAAAAAAACTCAAATTACATAGGAAAAGCCATTCCAAGTAATTTGAGTTCTGCCTGCATATCAGTAACATACTCAATCTATAGCAGCTTGCTATAGAAGTTTTTTTCTAAATCCATTATATCAAACAAAAGCTCTATTTCAAGCGCTTACATAATTAATTTACCATTTACCATGGTATTTTTATGGATATAAAATACTAAAAGAAAGGCTAATCATACAATTAATATATCATTAGCCTTCACAATATTGTTTTAAGATTTTTTCGTTTTTTTACTTTTTCTAATACCTTTGATTACAACAAATCCTGTTACACATGTTAAGAAAGAGAAGAATACAACATGACTATGATCGCTTGTATCAACGGAAGATGAATTTTTATCTTCTGTTTGTTTATCATTCTTTTGTTCCTTATCCATAACCGCATTTGCTTCTTGTTTTTGAAGTTGTTTGATTGCCTGTCGTAAATTAGTAACAGCTGTTTTTACCTCAGCATCATTTGTTTTATTATTTTGAGATATTAAGATAGCTTGTGATAATGCATTCTGTAATTCTTTTAAAGATTTTTCTGTATAAATAGAAGGGTTCTTGATAAGCTCTTGTGCCTGTTTAATGATTGTATTCAATTCATGTTTATCTGTATCTGGCTTAAGCTCCTTTACTTTCAGATTTTCTTTCGCATCAAATAGTCTTTGATAAGCAGTATTGATTTCATCTAGCGTTGCTTTATCTGATTGTAGAATGCTATCTAGCTGTGTTTTTGCTTCTTCTAGTGCATTCCAGCTATCCACTGTGTATTGATTTTTCACAAGAGAAGATAATGATGGCAATAACTCTTGAGCCTGTGCTTTCGCCTGTTGAATCAATAGTTGTGAGCGAGCCTGTTGTAGCTGTTTGTATAAATCAGATACTGCCTGTTCGCTGGCATTTTCTGGATTTGCGCTCAATTGATATGCTGATGTAATCATTGTATTTATTGCTTCATCTTTTGATTGATTTAAATCTTTTACTTCTTTTGTGATCTGTCCAAGCTTTGATAAGCTATTTGAAGATGCTCGTTTTTCTAACTGATCCATAGCTTGTAGAAGTTTTTCAACAGTATCATCTATGACTTTTTGTTCAACCTCTGTTGTTTGAAGCAGCGCATCTGCGTCCTCATATGCTTTCTTATAAGGCTCCCAGCTCATCTTTGTGACACTGTTTTTTGTATAACCCTGTGCTTCTTTTTCAAGTGCGGATTGTAGTGCTTTTTGTAATTTTGTTTTATCAAGAACGGGCGTATGTTTTGGTTCAAGTAATGTTTTTGCCTTCTGAAGGCTTGTTAATGTATCATTGATCAATGTTTGATCTGCCTGTTCATTTTTCAATACACCCTGTGCTGATTCAAGTACTTTTTTAAATTCTATCCAGCTGTCTGGTGTATAATCATCTTCCTGAAGCTTTATGCCTTCCGCAATTTCCGCAGCCAGTTTTGTTTTATCAATCACTAACTGTAGTGCATTTTTTGCCTTTTCCAGTAAAGATGTCGCATCATCAATTTGTTGTTGTGTATCTGCGATTTCATAAATTTTAGAGGCATTTTGGAATGCTGCTTGATATGCCTTTACACTTTCTTCTTGATAAGCATCAAGATTCATATTCAAATACGTTTCCATTTCTTTCTTCAATGCATCATAACTTAATGCTTTTTGTGGTTCTGTCGTAATCTCATAATAATCAAATGATACTTTAGGTTTACTGCCTTCAGGAGCATCACTTGGACAATCTTTCACAACCACTTCTACTTTATGTTTCTCATTAGATAATGGCTTACTTTCAAACACTTTACTTTTTGGTTCACTGCCACTGACTTTGGTAAAAGTAGAGAATGTTCCTTGATTTACACCATCTATGATGACATCGATATTCGCACCAGCATAACCACCTGATGCTTCTAATTTCATGAAATATAAGGCAAGTTTATTTCCCGTAAATTCAAATGAGAAGCTGCTGCCTTTTTGGATTGTTTCACTGATTGTGCCAAACTCATGTTTTCCTTCATCCCATGTTGTCCAGCCATCAGAATATGTAATACTTTGATCACGATCATCTACTTTTACACAATTCTGTGGCATAACGATTTCTATCGTTTTCTGTGCATATAAATGATGCTCTTTATCTTCCGCTTTGACGATAATTGTTCCTGGATGTGTACATGTTAATACTCCCTTTTCATCGATGGTTGCGATATTGCTAGGCAGTTTTAAATCATTTTCCACAGACCAGGTGATATCCCCTGCACTTGTTCCTGATGGTGTTGTCATTACGCTTAATGGAATACTTGTTTGTTTAGATAGATCTATTTGATCATCACTTATGATACTCATATTTGTTGGGTTTCCTTGACGGAGTATTTCAAATGCATCTAAGGAAATCTTCGCTTTTGTGACTACAAGCTGTGCATGATGAATGCCTTCTGGAAGATTTTTCACTTCATAAAACACTTGTTGACGCAATGTTTCTGTACTATTGGTATCTATGTTTTCTCCTACTTTTTTACCATCGATATATAAGTCAAACGTATGGGTATTCCCAGCTTTCATGCCTATGACTTTTAAACCATTTCCTGAGAAATAGAAATCTAAAGAGCTTCCATCCTGGTCTGTGTATTTTTCTGTGGACATATACTGTCCACCATCTGTCCAATCACCCCAGCCAGAGGAATAATTTATCATTGGATCACGATCATCCATTTTTACGATATGATAGATATCCTCTGGTTTTATTTCTTTGCTTAATGTACCACTTCTACCATCAGTATCCACAGCAGCGACTTTATAAAAGCCACTGTTTCCATCCATTTGATATGGTGCATGTGCTGTTTCACCAATTTTTTTATATTGTTCGTTCTCATCTTTTTGATAAATATCATAACGTGTTGCGGATGGCATTTCATCAAAGTCAATGAGTATTTTATTCCCATCTGTATAAGCTTTTACATTTTCCACAGCTTTTAAAGGTCGATTAGGAATATTTTCGATAGTATATGTTTCATTTGCGACTGTTTGGAAACTGATTTTTCCATCTTTTTGTGTTGTTTTTACGATATCTCCATTATGTTTTACCACTGCCTGATCAATATTTGGATATGCAATTGTACATTCGTTTCCACTCTTTGATAAGATGGAAGCACTATACAGATTGGAAGATTTCCAATCCATACTTACTTCAAAGTTGCCACGAGCAACTAATCCATCCACATGTCCATCCTGCCATTCATCAGCTAATGCAGGCAATAAATTGATATATCCCATATTGCTTTGTATGAGCATCTCCGCTACACCAGAAGTATAGCCAAAGTTTCCATCAATCTGAAATGGTGGATGTGCATCCCAAAGATTTTGATATGCACCTGCTTTAAAGAATGCTTTGATAATTTCATATGCATGATTGCCATCACCAACACGTGCCCATGAATTTAATCGTTGTTCCATTCCCCAGCCAGTCGCATCATCACCTCTTGATGTTAAAGAAACAATGGCAGCATCCAGGTACTTTTCATTATCTACATTGATCAAATCTCCAGGAAATAAGCCTAATAAATGTGACATATGACGGTGGTGTAAATCTGTATTAGGAACACTTCCCAGTGTAGTTTCACTGTACCATTCTTTAATTTGTCCACTATCGCCGATTACGATTGGGTTTAATCTTGACTGAATATTTTTCCATTCTTTTACTAAATCCTGATCAACATCCAATGCCTCTGCGGCTTCAATGCTGTCTTTATATAATTGCCAGATCAGTGATTGTTCATAAGTATTTCCTGCTGTATATGGACCTTGTTCAGGTGAATAAGCCGGTACTGTGACAAGTCTGCCTGTTTCAGGATCTTCTCGTAATATTTGTTTATATAATGTAGCTTCTTCTTTCAACATTGGATAAATTTCATTACGTAAGAATTCTTTATCCTGCGTGTATTCGTAGTATTCGTAACAATTTTGAAGAATCCAAGGAACTGCCGCTGGTGACCATCCCCAGCTGAATGCCCAGCCCGGACATGTCCAGCCAAATGGTGTATTCTGGGTATGTGCACTGAATCCATTTTCTGGATGTTTTGCGTCACTTTTTACGCCAAAATAAGTTTCTGCTGTTACTCTTCCTGGTTCACGAAGACTATCCACATATTTTATTAAAGGTATGCCACATTCTGCCATATTTGTAACATACGTTGGCCAATAGTTCATTTGCAGATTTACATTCATATGATAATCAGAGCCCCATGGAACTTCGTTTTCATTTCCTACACGATCATTCCATACACCTTGTAAATTGGCAGGTAAATCATCTCCTCTGGATGAAGAAATCTGTAAATATCGGCCATATTGAAATAATAAAGTTTCTATATAACGGCGATTTCCTGCATCTGCATTTCCATTGTTGTAGGCAGTTAATAGCTCATCTGTAGTTAAATCTGGCATTGTCTGTCCTAAGTCAAGATGAACACGTTGGAATATATTCTGATAATCTTCTATTCCTGTTTGTTTGACTTGAGCATAGCCTTTTTTTATGGCTGCATCAATTACATTTTTTACACGTTGATTCAATTGATCATCACTTTCTCCTGTACGATATGCAGGATAATCGTTTTTATAGTCCGTTGATGCACTTACAAAAATCGTTGTTTCTGATGCATTTTTTACATATAATTGATCATCTGCTGTTTCTATACTTCCATCCTGTGTTGTTACAGCTAATTGTCCATTTAGCTTCAGCTGATTGTCTTTCATTTTTCCTTGAACGACAATGGTATTATCTTTCACTGTTGTGACAACATCTTTTTGTAAATTCTCGCTAGTTTCATTTTTTACAGGAAATGATACATGAAAGTTTAATTTATCATTACCTTTTGCGCTTACTTTCATCGCAATTACATCATCTGGATAACTTGCCAGATATTCACGATGATAATCTGTGCCATTTAATGTAAAGTCCACAGTTGCCAACGCATCATTTAAATCCAATGCACGTTCATAATCAGATGGTGTCCCATTTAAACCGAAATCTAAATAGATATCGCCAAATGCCTGATAAGAGCCATATCCATCATGACTACCAACGATTTTTCCACAAGCATTTGCAGCATCCGGGTCACCATTTAAAAACATATCCTGGACTTTTTTCACATAGTCTGCCATTGGCATTCCATCAACGGTTGTGACATTTCCACCATTGTAATCTTTGCGAGAATCACTTGGTCCGCCTGTCCATAATGTTTTTTGGTTAAATGTTAAGTGCTCTTTGCTAATTTCACCATACACATTGGCGCCCATTCTGGAATTGCCAATCGGTAAAGATAACTGTTGCCATCGATCATTTTCCTCTGTTGTGTTAAAACCACCGCTTCTTCCGGGTATGAGTGTTCCCTCACTCACTGGTTCATCAAAATTGATTTTTAAATCCGGTGTAGTCTGATTATCTGTTGCAAGTATTCGCATACTGCTTACTGGTATATATGTGCATACCATGGCACAAGCCAATAAAAAACTTGGCGCTGCTTTTTTTACATATCTTGTTATACCTTTCATTATGTTCTCCTCTCTTAAATGTAACCGTTCTCAAATTGGATTATAACAAATGAAAGAATACTTGTATGTATTTCTGATATGATTAAGCAATCCATATGTAAAATAAAACTATATCTCTAAAATATTAATATTATTTTTTATATATATTTATCGCACAATATAACAATATATTATAAAAATCCCAGCCTTCTATGTATCTAAAGCAGACTACATATAAAGCCTGGATTCATCTTAAGATTTATATATTATCTCTAAAATATGTTTTGGCACTGCATGATCATCACAATGTCCAATCACATTCCCTGCGGCTTTCTTCGCAGCATCACTTGCATTTTCTGTTGCGTACGCATGGGTAAATCTACTTAACATTTCCAAGTCATTTCCTCCATCACCATAAACAGCAACTTCATCTTCTGCGATATTCAAAAGCTGGGCAAGCTTTGCGACTGCTTCGCCTTTATTTACACTTTTATCTGTGATTTCAAAGATTTCATCCTGAAAAGGTGCGTTGACGACGATATCGCTATGCGCTTGGATAAATGCAGTTAAATCATGATGCAACGCTTCATCCTCTACCCGACAATTGATTTTCATAATCCCCTGTTTTAAGATTTCCTCATCACTTTGTTCATATAAACAATCTTTCATAAATTCATGAATATCTGTTTTACGTAACACCTTTTTCCAGATACTGCGCTTCTCGAATTCTTTTATATGTTGGTCCTTGGAGATTCTAAGAAATGTATGATCTTTTCCGATACACTCAAAATCAATGGTAGGAAATGTCTTTAATACCTTTGCTAGAAAATCCTGATTGAGATAATTTTCATAAATAGAGTTCCCTTTTGGATCAAATATCAACGCCCCATTCATACAAATCGTATATACACCTCGATGATACATTCCTAATTTTTCTTTCTGATTTTCATGCATATGACGACCTGTCGCAATCGCAAAATAGCGGTTATTTTTTATAACTTGATCCACAGCATCCAAAATCACATCATCTGTTTCATGATATTTATTTAGTAAAGTGCCATCTAAATCGCACGCAAAAAGCTTTACCATAACATCCTTCCTCCTTTTCATTCAGAGCAATTATATCACTTTTCTATATAATATTATTTTCAAAAGGAAGAAAATTCCATACAAAAAAACGTATCAGTATGATGCCAATACGTTTTCTGTTTGCTTATTTACAAGTCATTCCCTGTTTTTCTGATAATTCGATTGTTTTATCAAATGGTGCATCTTTAGAATCACCAAAGCCTAATGTACTAAGTGTAGAACCTTCTACCGTTGCCATATCAATTTTAACAACTACTTTTAAATCTTTTCCATTTGCTTTATATTCTGCGCTAACACCTTTTTTACCATCAACGCCCATTCTGCTTAACATTGCTTTTCCTTCTTTGTCCAAATCTTCCTGTGTCATTTGAGAAGCATCTTTTTGTGATACACTTTCTGGAACATCATATACCAATTCCATTGCGGTAATTTTGTTATCTGTTGCATCAAGTTTGATACTTGCTTTCATTCCATAAACTTCCATAGAACAGGTTTTTGATTCTTTTTTAGGTTCTGATGAGCATCCTGCCAATAATAAAGCAGCACATGCGATTGCGAATAATTTTTTCATAGTTTTCTCTCCTCATTTATTTACAAGTAAATTTAATACCTTCCTGACCCTTTTCTGCGTTTTCTACCGTTTCACTAAGTTTTACGTTTTTCGTATTTCCTGTGATACTGAATTTGTTTAGCACTTTAGAATCAGCTTTCATCAAATCGACATGGATATCCATTTTCATGCCGGTACCATCAACTTTCACGGTTGCTTTAACGCCTTCTTCATCACCGCTTAAGCCTAACTGTGTCATCACGGTATCTTCCATCACTTTTAACTGGTCTTTATCTACTTTGGAAGCATCAAAACCAAGCATTTCTTCTGAATAAAGATATTGGATATCCATTGTTTTAATGACATCATCTTCCGCATTCATTTTCATAGACATGCGCATGCCCTGATATTCGGTTGTACATGTTTTAGTTTCTTTTTTTACTTCTTTTGAGCTAGAACCACAACCGGTTAATAAAACTGCCGCAAAAAGAAATGCCATTATTTGTTTATGTTTCATTATGTATTTCTCCATCTTCTAAATATAATATTTTTCATTTATAATCATGAAACTTATTTACATGTAGCGCCGTCTGCTTCTCCACTTTTAACTGTTTCACTTAACTTAATATTTTTTGTGTTGCCTTCCATCTTGAATTGTTTCTTCAAAATATCAGTATCTGCTTTTGTTAGGTCAATATTGATTGTCGCTTTTAAATCTTTTCCATCAGCTTTGAATACTGCGGCAATACCTTCACCTTCCTTAATGCCTAATTGAGATAATACAGCATCTCCCATTGTTTTTAAATCATCTTCTTTTAATTTAGAAACATCTCCACCTAACATAGATCCAGGGAAAACATAAGACATTTCCATCTTTTTAATTACATCATCTTCTGCATCCATCTTAATAGACATTTTCATTCCTGCTTCTTCCATGGAACATGTTTTTGTTTCTTTTTTTGGTTCAGATGAACCACAACCTGCTAATAAAACTGCTGCACATGCGAATGCTAAAAACTTTTTCATAACCATCCCTCTGACAGTATTTTAATCTGTCCCTTTCTATACACATTTATTATACCAAAGGGCTCTTGAAATATCTTCAAAATTGTCGAAAATTGGAAATCCATATCAAAAAGTGGTAAAAAATGCTGTCACATATACGTCTTTTCTATTTTTTTCTATAAATTAAATGCCTTTTGTGTCACGTTTTTATTACCTCTAATAGTAATATGGTCCTCTTCTGTCAAATGGCCTAATAAAACACTGCTATGTTCATCATGCAATTTGATTCTCTCTTTAATTGATTTTGCATCATAATTGGCGTAACAATATAAACACTCATGAGGACAACAATTATAATCCCCGATATCTACACTGGCAATACAGCCCCAGACTTGTTCTCTGACACCTTTACCTTTTGGCTTTTCAAATGAATATCCGATTGCCTGGGTAATATCTTCCATATTCATACACGGTCTTGCTTCAATGCCGTACATGGATAAATCTACTTTTTCTGCACAGCTTTGTATATGCATATGATACTTATGGGCAATTTCCCCAAAAGCTTTTCCAATCATCTTCATCTGTGCTTCTTCTAATGGCTGAAGCTTCATTTTAGCCATGTTCTTACGCGTATTTTTATACATATCCACAAAGGAGATAATCACCGTTTCTACATAGCCTTCTAATTGTTTACACAATCGTTCAAATGCACGGCAATGATACTCTATGGTATATACATCGTTTAATAAGATGGGATCATATCTGACAATTACACGTTTAGAGCCCAGTTGACTTGACATCTTCTTTATACCTTCGATAATCGCTTTTTTATCAGGTACTGCCTGTTCAATATCCTTATGATATCCAGTTAATGTGACATGAAATATATAGGGAAAAGGGATTTCTTTTAATCTTGGCAACATAGGCAAAGGATTCTTTGTACAGAAAATAATGACATCAATATTGGCTTCATTCAATATGATTCTGGATATCTGATGTGGATTAAATGGGTTTCTTACATCCACATAGCCTTCTTTTAAGCGGTTAAAAAACCAGTTACTAAAATATGCCGGGATGTCACATCGTCCACTTACGAATAAAATCATATCATCACCTCTGGTATTACTATACAAAAGTTTGATACAGAATACAAATGATTGGATTATAAAAAAGAGAAAAGCATCTCGAATGTGATGCTGAAAGAGAGAGCCTTATAATATGTTTATTTTATAATGAGAAGGGATATCTGGCAGGTGTATCCCTTTTATAAATCACTCATGCTTTTGAAATGTCAGATAAGAAAATGCCTTTACTGCCTCATCATCGGATAGAGGACTGGAAATTCCAATAAAAGTGTTGGTATCTTTTACTTTTTGGATAAAGAATACCTTATCTCCATCAGAATTTGCGTTAAAACGAATAGATGGTACTTCATCTTTAGAATGATCCTCTTTAATGGTTACGCCCTCCATATTTAATGCACGATCACGAAAATTTTCATAATCCGATTGCCTCATAAAATTTCCCTTTAATAACGTTTTATCATCTTTTTTGATAAAGAACTCACCGTCTTTTTGGCTTATTTTATGTCCATCTGACGTATCCAATGTGACATCAACTTTATCACCATTATCGATGTTAAACGTATAACAAAAACTTGTTGTCACATCACATGCACTTAGTCCTGCCAGAATAAGCATACAGAAAAATAAATTCTTAAAAACTCTTTTCATTTAGGTTCCTCTCTTTCTTTACTACGTATGCATTATACCATAAATAGTTTTAGAATGCGTATCACATATCAGTTAGAGGAAACTTTGTAAAAAGGGTCTAAAAACTGTACAATTCGTACCATTTTTAGACCCAATTTCTATTTTATAATGAATTAAGAATATCTTTCATACGTTTCGCAAGACCTTTTGTCTTATCAACGCTTAAGGAGCATACCGCAACACGAATACCTTTATTGACTTTTACAGTATAAATATGCTGTGCCATCAATGCTTCATGATAACGATCACGTAATGCATTATCTTCAATCTTCACGGTAACAAAGAATCCTTCCTTATAAGGATAATATGCCAGTCCACAAGCATCTGCTTCTGATGTAAAGATATCACTTCTTTGTTTCAGTAAGTCCACATAATATGCTTTTTCCTTCATATACGTATCATAGTTCTCTGTTGTGACATATGTGAAGTTGTCCATAGCAGCATTTGGAACATTACTCCATGTTGCACGAGCTGCTTTTTCAAATACGATTTCTACACCTCTGACAATTTCCTGGGTTTTTCCCAACAATACTGCCGCACCACAACGCAAGCCATAAGATGTTAACGCCTTACTACAACTGAACGCAATGACTGCCATTACATTTTCGCTGAATGCATCAAATGTTGCCATATAATCTCTTGAATGAGGTAAATCATATGCATAATCGATATATGCGATATCATTTAATAATACCACTGGTACCTGTTTTCCACATTCATTTAAGAATGCCACAACTTCTTTCCATTCCTCTATCGTGAGTGAATACCCTGTAGGATTGTGACATGGATCATTGATGATCATTAAAAGTTTCTTCTGTGTTTTCATGACTTCCTTACAAGTTTCTTTGAAGCTTGTTAGATTAAAATGATCTCCTTCAAATAATGAATAAGTTTTTACATTCAGATTATCCATGGTTGCCATTAATTTATAAGAACCCCATGCGATTTCTGGAAGGATTACAGTTTCTCCTTCATCCAGAATTTCACTCAACGTGATTGCGACAGCACCAGTTCCTCCAGGTGTTGCGATGACACTATGTGCTAAGCTGCATCCACTAGGTTTTACCACCCAGTTATATACCTGATCACGGAAACTGTCATTTCCTACAAAACTACCAGCATATGCGGCTTTAGTTTCTTTTGGAATATTGTTGTATGGTGTAAATACACTGTCAAATGCAACAATTGTTACTTCTTCGTTATATAAAGAACCAATGGTCGCATCCACTACATTTTCAGCTCCTACGGCTGCTTTTGCTTCTTTCGCTTTTTTCACAATCGCAAATACTGTATCCTCGATTGGTGTTGTGTTTACCTTACTTTTCACAAAACTCATTTTTCATCCCTGCTTTCTTTTGTATATGCGCCTAATAATTTAACATCTTCACAAACTTCATTCATTTCCATCAACAGCTCCACTACTTTCGTATCCTGTAAATTGCCGTCAATTTCCACATAGAAATAATAAGCCCATGGCTTGTTTTTGATGGATCTGGATTTGATGCTTTCCATATTGAATCCATGTTTGGAAATCACTTCCATTGCCTTTACAAGTGCACCGGCTTCATGCTTTGCGGTAAAGATCATGGAGAAACGATTTCCCTCTTTCACAAGTTTTTTTCCAATAATAATAAACCTTGTTGTATTTTGTTCACTGGTATTGATATCCTCAGCTAATATATCCAGCCCATATAATTCCGCATTTTCTTTAGCGGCGATTGCTGCTTTGGTTTTATCATTTTGCTTTGCGACATATTCTGCCGCAAGTGCTGTGTTTGGATATGGAATCAACTCATATCCACGTCCCTCTAAAAACTGTTTAGACTGGTAAATTGCCTGATCTTTAGAATATACTTGTTTGATATCCTGCAAGGTAGCCCCTTTCACACCCAATAGATTTTGCGATATTTTCAAATCATAGATCTGTTGGATATACACATCATAACGAAGTAAAAGATCCAGCACTTCCCCAACCTCTCCAGTAAATGAATTTTCAAAAGGAATGACACCATAAGCTATTTCATTTTGACATACTGCCTGAAATACATCTTCAAAAGACGCAAAATTTCTTTTCTTTCGATAAGGAAATACTTTTTCACTGGCGATATGGGAAAATGCTCCCTGTACGCCCTGATATCCTACTGTATCATGGTAGATGACAGATTTTTGATAATCCTTACTGATCTTCAACATATCCTCCATGAACGCTAAATAACTATCCTTATATTTATCTTGTTTGATCAGGCCCATATTACGCTTTAATACATCTTTTTCTCTGCCTGTATCCAGAACATCCATTTGATGCTCCACTTTATATCGTATGACATCTTCTACAGCCTGCATCCGCTGTTCAAAAAGATCAGCCATTTGCGCATCTACTTCATTGATTCGCTTTCTAGCATCATCCAGAAGGCTCATTATACTTCACTCCCTTTTTTCCACCCTATTATACAATAATTCCATGGGTATTCATACAATTTTCAGAAAATTTATGAAAAATATATTTGATAAATTTCAATGGCTTGTAAACACATAGGATATGTGTAGTTGATATTTACCTTTTACGATTCTAAAAAACTATTTCCCGATGATCTGAGAAATAGTTTTTCGTTATACTTCTTTTACATTAATGAAATGATAATATCTTTTCCGCTATCTTGCTATCTGTAATCAAATAGTTAATATAACCGCCTACCAAAGCTGCATGAATCGCTCTTGCTTTATCTACGCCACCAGCAATTGCGATCACATTCTGATTTTTTCGTATCTGGTCAAGCTGGATACCAATGATATTTTTTTCAAGATGATCGTCAATTGGGTTGCCTGCCACATCGAAGAAATGCCCACACATATAACCAATCGCACCTTTTTTAATCATCGCTTCTTTTGACTGATCATTTAGAAAACCTGCCCATGTTCCAGATAATTCTTTTGCACGGATACTAGCAATTCCGGTAATGATATAATTTAAATGATTAATTTCCTTAAATGCTTGACGTATGATAGGCTCTTTCATCAGTTCTTCTCTTACAATATCGCTTTCTACATATAATGGGGCATACAACATCGTCTGGGTACCATTATATTTTTCTGTCATCTTACGTACCAGATTAGCGGTATCTAATCCATTATGATATCCCTCCGCAGAACCTCCAGTTAATTGTACAAATCTTACCTTTTTACTGGTTTTAGGTTTCATCTGCTGCACCATCTGATTCAATGTTCTTCCCCAGGAAATACCTACAGAATCACCATCTTTAATCAATCCATCTATGTATTTAGCAGCCTGTTCTCCTAAACGCTTGATAATAAAATCTTTATTTTCATCATTGGATGAATCTGTAATGACAATGGCATCTTTCAGCTGATATTTCTCCTTCAGCATCGTTTCCAGTGTGGTGGATTGTTTCAAAGGATAATTGATTTGTATCTCAACAATCTTTAATTCCTTTGCTTTTTGTAAATAGCGGCACACTTTTGATTTAGAAAAAAACATACGTTTCGCAATGGTTGTTTGTGGCAGATTTTCTTCATAATACATACGTGCAACTTCCGCAATCATGTTCATTTCACTTTCTGAATATTTCTCTTTCATAATGATTTCCCCTTTAGTTATATTGTAACATAACGAGCACAAAAAGAGGCAGCTGCCTCTCATTGAATAAAATCTTCTTCTCGTTTGCTTTTTGGATCAATACAAGCCGGCTGATTGACCTGCCACGCTTTTTCCCATTTATCTTCTGTTAATGGCAGTGCCATATCGCCAGTTTCCTTTCGCCATGTTTCCAGTTTTTGTTTCATCATTTGATAAACTTCCTGATATTCTTTTTCCTGTATTACATTGTGTTGCTCCAGCGGATCGTTTGCTAAATCATATAATGCCAGCATACATTTCTCCTTATCCAACATGCCATGCTCCATATAATACTGTTTGGTTGGAGAATTATCGATATTTGATCTATTAATTTTTTCATAATCTCCATAGTAACAAATCAGCTTATAATCTTTTGTACGAACACATCTTGCTGGTTCATAGGATGTATGGAAGTTGATTTCCGCAAATACTGCTTCATCCATTTCTTCATGTAGATTGGAAAATACTTTCGCAAAACTTTTTCCCTGATAGCCATCATCTTTTTCTATTCCTAATAAGTCACATATCGTTGGCGCAACATCAATTTGAGATACCAATCCCTTTATATGTACGCCTTTGACTATAGGTTTAGGATCTCGCATAATCAATGCCACATGAATACCTGAATCAAACAGTGTACATTTTGCGAATGGATAAGGTACCCCATGATCAGTGGTAAACATAATCAGAGTATCATCATAATGACCTGTTTCTTTCAACATATGAATGATTTTCCCAAAGTTTTGATCAAACATTTCCACTGAACGCATATGTCCTGCATAATCTTTCCTTACTTCCATGGTATCCTTTAAAAACTCTGGTAGATGAAGTGCTCGTAGTTCTTCTTCACTCATATCTATATCCGGATATTCACGATGTGTACTAAAGAAACCCATGGACACAAAGAATGGTTCTTTTTTTTCTGTTTTCAGCCATTGGCATAAGGCATCTGTATTATGGGCATCCCATTCCACCAGATCTTTATCTTTATATTCGCTGCAGCTGGTTGTGATATTTTCCTGATAACCAATTTTATCTGCACCTAATTGATGATCTTTATAACGGCCGTATTCATGCTGGATACCACACAACACTGTATGATATCCTTCATGATTTAAACGTTGTACGATATGATTTCCATAATCGTGTATCTCAAATCCTCTATTTCCAAGCCCCAGCATACCATTGGTATGCGGATATCGACCAGTCAATAAAGAAGCACGACTTGGAGAACATGTTGGAGAACAGCAATATGCTTCATCAAAGCACACGGCATCTTTCGCAAAGGCATCTAAGTTTGGTGTATGGATATGGATATCATAGGGTTGAAAATAGATACCGCTGTCATGTGTATGAATGTATAGGACATTCTTTCTCATTCACTAATTCCTAATGCTTGTATTTTCTCTTTTAATTCTGTTTTTGAAAGAAGATTTTTTAAACCGACAACTTTGGTCTTTTCACGTACTTTAAAGTTTTTAACAAATGCTTCACTGATGATAATCAAATCAAAATCATTTGCGATTGATTGAGCTTCATCAAGACTTGTGTGATGAATCGTTGCCTGTATACCTAATTCTTTTAATACCTGTTGTGCTCTGGTTTTCATAATCTGACTTGTTCCCATACCACAGCCACACGCTACCATAACTTTTAACATATGTTTATTCCTCCTCTACTTCTAAATCAAAGTAATGTTCTTTATTTTTTCTATATTGAATTTGTGGAATTGCCAGCATCAATACGACGCCTAAGATCAATCCTGGAACTGCTAAATATTTCATTAAGATACCAAGTGCAGGCCATAAGGTTGCCCAGTCAAGATTTCCTACATAACCACCGAATTTTGCCATATCGAATAGATATAAAGCTCCGGCACTTCCTAAGATTTGTAGTAATCCAGATCCTACACAAAGGATGATCAACGCTTTGTATCCACCCTTCATATTCGCATATAAACCAATCGTTGCATTGTCATAGAATAATGGAACGAAGCCTGGAATAATCATCAATGGAGATTTAAAGATCAATAATCCTGCGATGGCAATCATCTGTCCAACTGCACCAAATAAGAAGCCTAATACAACAGCATTTGGTGAACCGAATGCATATGTGGCAGCACAATCGACTGCTGGTAAAGAACCTTTTAATACTGAATTTGAGATACCATTGAATGATTCAATCATTTCACCAACGAACATTCTGACACCTGTACGAAGGATAACCAGATTGACTGCGAAGGATGCACATTTTTCAAAGATATACACAATGAAGGAAATATTAGCCGGGAATGCGGCAGTATCTACACTTCTCAATAAAGGCTCACCAATGATACATAGAATGATGCCAAAGAAGATCAACATCAACAGTGTTGTGGATACAACATAATCTTCTAAAATCTTTAAGGCGCCTCCCATATTCATACTGTCAACGCCTTTATTTTTATCACCCAGTTTTGCGCCAAATTTATGTGCAATCCAGATACCAAGCATCTGCTGGTGACCTACGGCAAATCCTGCATTTTCGGTTAATTCCTGTGTTGCTTCGACTGTCATATTAGAGAATACTGCCCAATATGTACCAATTAATAATCCAACTGCGACAATACCCACAAAGTTTTGCAGAGATGGAATTAGATAATATACAATCCATGTTGCTACTGCAGTTTGTGTAACCATAATGTGTCCGGTTGTGAATAGTGTTCTGACTTTTGTGAATTTACGGAAGAATACCAGAACGATATTCCAGATAAATGCGACAAGCAATGTCAACATTGCGAATGATGTAACGACTCCAATACTTTCTAATGCGCTGTTTGCGGCAATATATGCGATATTAGGATCTATAACGGCTGCTTTTAGTTCAAATTTTTGTTGAATTCCTGTAAGAATTGGTGTAATGGTTCCTGCAAGTGCTTTTGCTCCAACTTGAAGGATCATATATCCAACAACTGCCTTAATGAAACCTGCCAGCACCTCATACCATTTCCTCTTTAACAGAATGTATCCTATCATGACGATCAATCCGATAAAGATTGCCGGGCGAGATAAGATGTTGTTAAAAATAACCACCCAGATTTGATTTACGATATCTAACATAGATATTTCTCCTTTCAATATTGTAAGCGCTTATCTGATTCTAATTATAAAATTTAATTCAAATAAAGCAATATTTTTATAATTTTTGCAATTAATTTCATTTTCTGTTTTTATTATCGTGAAATTTTTCTTATATTGGATATATAACTGCAAATATTCCCATTTATAAAGAAGGATATACCTATAGGAAATTGAATTTTTCAGCTGGCACATCCTGGTTAGACGGCACTAAAAAAGACCAGTTTATGCAACTGATCTTCTTGCTTTTATAAACGTTTTCCTAATTCGTATGCCTGTGCTGGATAATTTGATGCTTCTATATCTTCACGCAAATACATGCCCAATGCATAAACACTGCCAATTTGTGTCCAGTGCAGATATTTCCATATCGCTTCAAAGTGATGCTTCAGTGCATCAAAGGTATCATCATCCGTATCCCCACAAGATGCTAAAACAATTACTTTCTTAGGCATTTCTCTAAGTTTGGTATTATTGGCATAGAAACGATCGATAACGGCTTTGATTTGTGTACTCATTCCAAAGTAGTATAATGGTGTCACAAACACGACAATATCTGATTGAAACAACATGGGATTTAATATTTCCATACCATCTTTGAATACACATCCATCATTTCCTTTTCGACATGCATCACATGCAATACATGGATGCACCAGTTCCTCTGCTGCATCATATACGTTGATTTCATGGCCTGCTTCCTTCGCACCTTGCATAAATTTTTCCATCATTAAGGCGGTGGTGCCCATTTTATGAGGGCTGCCATTTATCATTAATATTTTCATAAGTATCACTTACCTTTCTTCTTAATTTTATCATAACATTTTTTAGTTCCTTTACAAGGTATCTCTTTTATTTTCTGAAATAGATTGTTATACTTAACTTGGAATAGGAGAGATCATGATGAATATAAATATTATAATTGAACATCATCAAGATGGCTGCATGATATTTTTAGAGGATTTTACAGGTGCATTTACAAGAGGGAAATATGTTGCAGAGGCTTTACAAAAAGTAGAAAAAGAACTTAATACTTATCTATTGTGGAGAGATCATCAACAATTAACTGAATCTATCCAAATGAAAAATATTATTGTTACACAAAAAGAAAAAAGTAATGCAAAAGTCTGTGATGGTGACACTGAAATATTATTCCATAAGGAATTAGAACCGTTGACATATGCAGAATATGAATATATGAAAGAGCTAGTACTTCGTTCCGCAAAAGATTTTCAAACATTATATGAAAGCATTCCTGACAAAAATTATTATCGTAATCCTGTAAGGAAAACATTTTATGGATTAGTCCCAAGAACTGCAAAAGAAATGTATGAACATACAAATGGTGTCACAAATTTTTATTTGAATGGATTTCATTTACAAATTGATGATCAGCATGATCTGTATACTAATCGTGTTCTCGCAATGAAACTATTAGATGAAAATTTTAAATCTTTCAATGGAATCGTCAAAACAGTTCGTGGTGAAGCATGGACCATATCTAAAATATTAAGAAGATTTATATGGCATGATCGAATTCATGCCAAGGCTTTGTATAAATTAGGTTGTTTGAAATGGGAAAATCAAATAGAAAATCCATTTTTCTTTGAAAATCTATTAAACAGAAAATAAACAATCGTATTATCATTGCATATCTTTATAGTAAATAAAAGGCACTTCAAATTGTGCCTTTCATTTGATTGATATAACTTTCATAATGTTTAAACTTTCTTTATTTCTGTATCTTCTATGATATTTCCTTTTTCTATATTTGGTTCAATAAAATGTTGTAAAGAATATTCCCAAAGTGTTTGAGAACCATCTGCCGTATTGCTGTTTCTATTTAATATCTGGCTTAATTGCACTCCTTTTTCTTTCCAGGACTTGCCATTCGTTGCGGCATTTAACATGGTAGGTTGAATATTATCCATGGTATGCGCAAACTTTGCTTCCGGTGTAGTACCTTCCTCAAATTCATCCCAAAGTGCTCTTAACTTATCTCCTTGATCACTTGGCAATAAACCAAAAATACGATCAGCCGCCATTAATTCACGTTCTCGCTGTGTTTTCTTTGCTTCTTCATCATATGCAAAGGTATCACCTGCATCAATTTCCACTAAGTCATGAATCAATAACATACTGATGGTTTTTAATACATCAATTTTTTCATTTGCATATTCGCTTAATAACAGTGTCATGATTGCCATATGCCAGGCATGCTCCGCATCGTTTTCTTTACGTTTTGCGCCAGTCAAATACGTTTGACGACCAATAAATTTTTCTTTATCAATTTCTCTACAAAATGCAAATTGTTTCTCTATTCTTTCTTTATCCATGAGATACACTCCTTTTTACTGTTAGTTTGATTATAGGCGACATTTCCCACATAATCAAGAAGGAATTGTTTATATACTTGATACAGGCACAACTTGTATATCTCTGTTTAAAGGATAGCTTTTTAGTGTATTACATACAATCACTCGATTTTCAATTGGATACATAGAACCCTCTAATTGTTTAAAGCCTTTCACACTTCCCAGATGAAATGATACACCTTGTTTAATTTCTATTAAAGACATTTTCCCTTCATATAGTAATACCAGATCAACTTCATTTTGATTATTATCACGATAGTAATAAGCCTGGAATGGTTGCTTATTATTCAAAAATGTTTTTCTTATTTCATTGACCACAAACGTTTCAAAAAAAGCCCCTGATAAATTTGAAATACGTAGAGTTTCAGGATGGTTCATTTTAATCAAAAAAGTTGCTAAACCTGTATCACTAAAATACATCTTACTCGTTCTTACAATTCTTTTTGCGATAGAATGATCATTATATGGCTGTAAAAAATATATAAGTCCTGTAGCCTCCAAGATGGATAACCAATTCTGAATTGTTTTACCACTGATTCCAAGTCTTCTTCCCAAATCAGCAGCATTAACCTGCTGGGATGTCATTGCGGCTAAATATTCAAGAAAATCGTGGAATTTTATTTTATCTTTGACATTGATGAATTCCGTAATATCACGATCCACATAAGTTGAGATATAATTCTCATAATAATCATTGATTACTTTTTCACTTCGATATAATTCAGGATACATCCCCTTGCATATCAATTGAAAGATTTCTTTTACGTCTAAAGGATTATCATTTTGATATAAACATGCCCTATTTTGTGTTGGAATGTAAATTTCTGTTTTTCTTTGCATTATTTCATCTAGCCCTAATGGCTCCATTTGTATAATACTAGCGCGACCTGCTAAAGATTGTGTTACATTTTTCATAAGGTGGAATGCTTGTGAACCTGTTAGTAAAAACATTCCATTTGCTTCGCCTGTTTCTAATCTTTTCATGTTGACGATTTCTTCAATCACTTCAAATAATATTGGAGCATATTGGACCTCGTCAATGATCAATGGAAAATGGAATTGTTGTAAGAAATATTTAGGATCTTTTATCGCTATTTTTCTTTGATCAATGTTATCTAATGATACATAATCGAAGTTTTTGTCTTTTACAAATTCATATGCAAGAGTTGACTTTCCAACTTGTCTTGCTCCTGTAATAATGACAACAGGATAATTATTTAATGCAATTTCTACCTGTTTTTTTATAGCTCTTTGATACATAAAAAGCGCCTCCTTTTCATACAATTATGAAGTGCAACTTCATTTTAACACTTTATTAGGTCTTTGTATACTAATATTTTCTTCCAAAAAAAGTCACACACTTTTATTTCATGATTCATCGTGATAAGATAAAAATTCAATTTTAATTACCTGCCAAAAAAAGTGCTTTAGTTAAAAAATAAGCACTTTTTGTATATTGAAAATTTTCTATCCCTTATTTCGCCATCATATAAATCTTTTCCATATCTTCAATGGTTAGCACTTTAAACTTTCCAATTGTACGATTTTCTTCAAAACTACATTTATATGAAAGCTCTTTGATTTCCTTATCAGTAATATCTCTATTTAAAAGTTCATGAAGATTAATTGGCATGTCAATTTCTTTAAAGAATTTTTCGGTAGCATCAATTCCAGCCAAAGCAGCCTTTATATCATCAGCTTCACGAATATCCCAAACATTTCTAGCGTATCTAGCAAATCGTTCAGGTTTTTCTTGATATACATATCTTGCCCAACTTGCCCAAATTGCTGCTAATCCTGCTCCATGTGCAACCTGGAACATCCCACCTAATTCATGTTCCAATTGATGACAAGCCCAATCGCCATATGTCCTGCTGCCTGTTATGTCATTATGAGATAAACTTGCAGCCCACATTACCTCAGCTCGTGCATCATAATCATTAGGATGATCTTTCAGTATTTTAGCATTCATAATGACTACTCGCATCAAACTTTCTGCAAATTGATCATTTAATTCTAATGTTTTCACTTTATTAAAATATCTTTCCATTGTATGCATCAGAATATCGGTACAACCACTTTCTGTTTGATAATTAGGTAATGTGTATGTCAATTCTGGATTAAGTATAGCAAACTTGCAAATACCTAATTCATGGTTTAATGCACGTTTATAGCCACCTTCTTCATTTGTGATCACACTAGAATTACTCATTTCACTTCCTGTTGCAGCTATAGTTAATACAACACCAACAGGTAAACATGCTTTTGGCTCTTTCTTGCCTAAATAATAATCCCATACATCCCCTTCATTCATAACGCCATATCCAATTGCTTTAGCGGAATCAAGAACACTTCCTCCACCTACAGCTAGAATAAAATCAATATTTTCTTCCTTACATATTGAAATACCTTCTCTTACTTTAGATAATACTGGATTGGATACAACTCCTCCTAACGTAACATAATCAACGTTGTGTTCTTTTAATGAATTACATACAATGTCTAATAAACCACTTTTTTTAGCACTATTACCTCCATAATGTACTAGTACTTTTTTATAACAACTTTTTTCTAATATTTCTCCTACTTTTGTTTCTTGTTTCTTTCCAAAATACACTTTAGTAGGAGCGTAGAATTCAAATCTATCCATATTTTATCCTCAATTACCAATAAAGTTTTGCCTTATCAATGGAACTGAATAATTCCATTTTTTGTGCTATAACCTTTTTGGCTTCTTGAATGGCTGGATCTAATACTTTTGCAGGCACAAATCCTCCTGTTGTATCCAAAACCTCTTTTACTTTAGCAAAATATGCACTCTTAAAATCGCTTGAAATATTAATTTTAGAAATACCGATTCTACAAGATTCAGCAATTTCATCATCAGGATTATTACTTCCACCATGTAATACCAATGGTACAGGCGCAACTTTCTTAATTTCTTTCAATAATTCTAATTGTAATTTTGGAACATATCCTTTTGGATAAATGCCATGTGCAGTTCCAATGGCAATTGCTAAACAATCAACACCTGTTTTTGTGACAAAATCTACAACTTCATTTGGATCAGTATATGTAATGTTATCCACGCCACCTTCATCTGAATTTCCAATTGCTCCAATTGTTCCGATTTCACCTTCAACAGTAACATTTGCTGCATGAGCTAATTCTGTTACTTTTTTACTTAATGCTACATTTTCTTCATATGTCAACATAGATCCATCAATCATTACAGATGTAAAACCTGCTTTAATAGCTCTCATGATTTCCTCTAATGTTTTTCCATGATCTAAATGTAAGGCAAATGGTACTTTACTGTTCGCTAAACGCATTCTCACATATTCATAAAATTCAGGTGTAGCAAAATTAAATTCACCTGGTGAAACTTGAATAATAGCTGGTGCATTTAAACGTTCTGCTTCCTCTACAACCGCGCGAAACAAACAGCTTTCTGTTGCATTATATGCTCCTACTGCAAAACCATTTTCATGTGCTACATCTAGTAATTCTTTCATTGTTAATAACATATCATCTTCTCCTTCACGATTCTTCCCGTTATCTATCCATTAAATATTTTCAATCTTTATTTCATCATCATTAATATCTGTATTCGCACCAAAATCAATATCGTTTAAATCAGCGATTTCATCTTCTTCAGTTACAGGTTTTTTAATTAATGATAAAATAACACCAGTAATTATAGAACCAATAGCTAATGCCACACAGAACATCATAGGATTCGTAAATAAAGGAACTGTTAACATTCCACCATGTGGAATTGGAGATCCTGTACCCCAAACCATGCATAATCCACCAGCTACAGCTGAACCGCAAACGCATGCAAATACTACGCGGAATAAATCACGAGCTGCAATAGGTATAACACCTTCAGTAATCATACAAATGCCCATTGGAACTGCTGCTTTTAATTGTTCTTTTTCTGCTTTTGTATATTTATTTCTTGTTAATAAGCATGAAATTGCAATACCAAATGGTGGAATCATTGAACCAACGAATTTAACTGATTCAGGGCCAATAACACCATCAATCATCAAACCATTAACGAACGTTGACATTGTTTTGTTCACAGGGCCTCCAAAATCGAAACAAGCCATACCACCTAAAACAGCACCGAATACAAATTTACTTCCTGATTGTAAACCAGTAATCCACTCAGTTAAGACATTCATTAACCAAACAAATGGTTGTCCTAACAATGTATACATTAAGATTGCACTAACTGCAGTTACTAAAACAGGAATAATCATAATTGGCATTAATCCCTGAATAGCTTTTGGTACGCGAATATATTTTTTACATGCTAATACCAAATAACCCACTAAGAAACCGCCAACTAAACCACCAATAAATCCTGCTTTAATTGCTGAACAGATAAAACCAATAATCAAACCTGGAGCAATTCCTGGTCTATCACCAATGGAATAAGCTACACCTGCTGTAATTACTGGAACTACAGCTGACATACCAAAGCTACCAGCTTGATACAAATAATACCCAATACCTGCAGTTGAATTACGAACATCTGAATCGATAACCTGCCCTAATGCCATACAAAGACCGGCTGCTACTACCAATGGAATCATGTAGCTGATTCCTGTTAGAATATGTTTTTTAATCTCAAATTTTTTTCTTGTCTTTTCCATATTTCTTCCTCTCCCGCTTTATTTTTTAGCTAAAGCTTTCTCCACTTTTTCAATTAAACCTACTGGATTTTTCAAAACAGTATTTGTACCTACTCTGATAAGGGGCTTTCCTTTAAACCGTTCCTCACCTGAAATTTTCACATCTACTGCTAAAATCACAACATCTGCATTTCTAATGTCTTCTTCTGTTAACTCGTCTTCTATACCTATTGTTCCCTGAGTTTCAACTTTCACTTCATGCCCACGGGCCTTTGCTCCTTTCATAAGTTTTTCTTTGGCCATGTAAGTATGCGCAATTCCTGCAGTACATGCTGCTACACCAACAATCTTCATCTTGGCACCTCCCTTCCTATTTAAATAAATCTATTACTTCACTAGGACTTTCTGTTACAAATAATTTTTTTGTAACATTTTCATCACATAGTGCAATAGCTATTTGTGAAAGCAGTGATACTAACTCTGATTTATCTGTATCTTTAACTGCCATCATAACGAATACTTCAATTGGTTTATCATCAAGAGACTCCCATTCAATTGGCGTTTGTGATCTTCCAATAGCGATACATGTTTTCTCAACACCTTTAGACTTTCCATGTGGTATAGCTAAGCCATCACCCATTCCAGTTACACCCTCAGATTCTCTAAAGTAAACATCTTTTTTAAATTGTTCTCTATCACACAAAACGCCGCTTCTGTCAAATAAATCAACCATTTCTTCAATGATTTCATCTTTTGTTTTCCCTTTTAGTTTTAAATCAATCCTTGATTCGTCCATTACATCTGAAATTTTCATACTACCCATTCCTCCTATTGAATCAGGCACTTATAAAAGTCCATAGGACTTTGTAGTGCTACAAGATTTTCAACACGTTCTCTTGTATCTACCAGCTCTAAAAATGACTTATAAAACGAACGCATTTTTCTGATTTCTATATCACAATCAGCTTTTAAGACTAAGACTGCAATAAAATCTACTTTTTCTTTAACATCCCATTGGATGGGAGTCTCTAATGTCACAAAACATACTTTTGAAATATAAATTTCAGTTTGTGAACCATGTGGTATAGCGACTCCATTCCCTATAGAAGTTGGAGTTTTTTCTTCTCTGTCTAATAAAGTCATTAAGAAGTTCTCTTTCGCATATCCTTTTTTCACTAATTGCTTATGTACTTGTCGTAATACTTCTTTTTTACTTTTTCCTTTGACGCGAGTAAATATTAAATCTGGATCAAATAATTGATGACAAATTTTATCAAAATGAACTTGTTCTTCTTTTTTTCTATTAATTTCTAATAACTTTGTATTAATAGCTTTCATACTACTTTCTGATAATAATCCATCAATTTCTACAGCTCTGCTTTCGTTTTCAAGATTTGAAAGAGTCAAGATCATCTCAACATTTTTATATTTTTTAAATCGAAACTCATGAACAGTAATAATATCTATGATGTTAATTTTAGGAAATGTTCGCATAATTTTTTCTTTTAACATCATATTGATTCCAAAACCACTAGAAGAAACCAAAACTGTATTGATATTTTCAGCATTTCTATCTATCGCCGCCTGAATATAAATTACAATGTAACTCAATTCATCTTCAGTAATTTTCAAATCGAAATATTCCTCTATCAACATACTTACAATCCATACCACACGGAATGTATCAGGAAATTCTTTTTTCAGATATGCTGTCATCCGGGATCCAGATTCACGTTTATATTTCAATCGAAATAAACATGGTTTTAAATGTAATTTTAATGCTGTAAATAATGTTTCATCTTTCATTAAATCCATATCCAAAACATCGCTTAAGACTTCCATAATCTTATGTACAAAATCTTCAACTTTTGTATTAAACTCAAAGAAGAACTTTTGTGTGTCTGTAATATCTCCAATATCTGTTAATCTAGAACATAATAATTGTATAGTAAGAAAAGCAATATCCTCCTCTATAGCAACTTGATGAAAATGTGTAAATACACTATCCAATACATATTTTGCGAATTCATATTCTGTATGTTCTTGCAATTGTTCTATGTCGTGTTGCTTGAATACTGGCATAGATTGAAATGCATTTCGATGAAGGGCTAAGGAAATATATATTGCTACATCTTGGAATGAGTCTTCAGCAAATTCAAAATTCCATTTACGTTCACTTTGCAAAATAATCTCTGTTATCACAGTTACATCAATTCCAGGGCAAATAAATGTTAGTTCTTCTTGATAATTTGCTGCAGCATATTTTGAAATAAAGTTTCTAACTGCCAATCGATAATCAACCTCTTCAAAAGCTAAGGTTAATCCTAAATTGCGATTACTAATCATACGAACATGGTATTTAGATAGCCATTCTTTAACTTCTTGAACAACTTTTAGAGTAGTTGGTAAACTCAAATATAATCGATCAGATAAAGCCTTTGTACTAATATAAGCTTTATCCGCATTTTTCAAAAGAACTCTTAATACATTGTATACACGTTGATCTTTACCTACTTTCGTCTCTACATCTTGATCTTTTTGTATAATTTGATGTATTTGAAACCTTTGTTCTTCATTTGCTTCTAACCAAATACCGAAATGTCTTTTTTTCTGAATCGTGCCTAAACCATTTTCTTGTAAGAATACATCTACAATATCGATTTTCGTTCTAACGCTTTTTTCGGAGATCCCTATTTCCTGAGATAACCATGCCACTGTTACCGTTTCAGTATTAAGAAGTAACTCCAAAATTTTTCTGTTATTACTATCAACTTTCTGTGTCATGTTTTACCTCCTGACTATATTTTATAGTAATTGTAAGTTTTACAAATAAAAACATGTGGTATTTAATAACGGTACTTTTTTATTCCATATATCCACCTTTCATAGGCGAAACTGCATGTTTAGAATACAATGATATAACACCTGTTGTATATTTTGGTTTTTTAGGTATCCAAAGTTCTTTCCTTCTTTTAAGTTCTTTTTTAACTTCTTCATCGCTTTTTTCTTCACCTTTAAAGCCAATGATATTAATTTCTCTTTTTTCTATATCAAACCGTATTAAATCGCCTTCTTCAATTAATGCGATTGGTCCACCCTCAGCTGCTTCTGGTGAAACATGTCCAATCGCTGGTCCTTTACTAGCTCCTGAGAAACGCCCATCTGTAATTAGAGCAATTGATTTATTTAATTCTTCATCAGAAGAAATTGCTTCCGTTGTGTAAAACATTTCAGGCATTCCACTTCCTTTTGGTCCTTCATAACGAATGATTACTGCATCATTGGGATGTATTTCATGATGTAAAATAGCATATATTGCATCTTCTTCACAATCAAACGGTTTTGCATATAGTGTCGCATGAAACATCTCTTTTGCCACAGCTGAATGTTTTACCACTGCCCCTTCAGGTGCTAAATTTCCCTTTAATATTGCAATAGTTCCATTTTTACCAATTGGATTATCAAATGGACGAATCACATCAATCGCTTTTATTCCCCATTTATCTAAATAAGACTCAGATTTTTCATAAAATCCTGAAGCTTTTAAGTCATCTAAATTTTCTCCAATTGTTTTACCAGTAACTGTTTTTTCGTCTAAATAAAGCATAGATCTAATTTCTTCCATTACCCTAGGTACACCACCTGCATAATAGAAAAATTGTGCTGGCCATTTCCCTGCTGGACGAATATCCAATAAATAATGAGCATTTCGATGAATTCGATCAAAATCATCTGCTTCTAACTGAATCCCAAATTCCTTTGCTATTGAAGGTAAATGCAGTAATGAATTAGTTGATCCTGAGATTGCTGCATGCACCATTATCGCATTTTCAAAACTTCTTTTTGTTACAATATCGCTTGCTTTCATGCCTTTTTTCGCTAATTCTACTGCAAGCATACCTGCTTTATGAGCCATATCTTTTAATTCATGACTTGTTGCAGGCATTAATGCACTACCCGGTATCATAAGTCCTAATGCTTCAGCCATGATTTGCATAGTACTTGCTGTTCCCATAAATGAGCATGCACCACATGTAGGACAAGCATGGTGTTTATAATAATCTAATTGTTCTTTCGTTATCTCATTTCTTTCATATTGAGCGCTATACATGCCTATTTGTTCTAACGTTAATAAATTAGGCCCAGCTTCCATAACGCCCCCTGTTATCACGATACTTGGAATATTTAGCCTTCCAATTCCCATCAAAATTGCTGGCATACTTTTATCACAACTTGCAATAAAAACCCCTGCATCAAAAGTTGTCGCATTTCCATGTATTTCTATCATATTCGCTATCATGTCACGACTTGGTAAAGAATAATTGATGCCATCATGTCCTTGTGCCATTCCATCGCAAATATCTGTTACATAATATCGTGCTTCTTTTCCGCCATTTTCTTTGATTCCTGATGCCGCTTCTTCTACGAACCAATTTAGATGTGCACTTCCGGGATGACTTTGTCCATATGTGCTTTCTATCATAATCTGTGGTTTATCTAAATCTTCCAGTGTCCACCCCATTCCAATTCTCAATGGATCCATTTCAGGGGCAATTGCCCTTATTGTTTGACTTTTAAATTGCATATTACTTTTTTCTCCTTTCGCTTTACGCTTCTTTATTTCAAACATATCATTAAGGAAACCAGTTGTCAACATTTAAAATACAACATGTTTTATTTTAAATTCACTATTGACATTTAAACGTGTATGCATTATCCTTGTTTTTGAAAACAACATGTTGGTTTTTAAAGTGGATATCAAAACAGGAGGATATATTATGTTTGAATTAGTTAACAACCGTCAACTTATTTTTGGAGAAAATAAGATCAATGAAGTAGGAAAACTTATAAAATGGTATGGGTGTAAAAAAGCGTTTTGTGCTGTTTATCCAGAAGGTGAGCATGTATATAACAAAGTCAAATCATTGCTTGAAGAAGAAGGTATTGCATCAATTAGTTTTTATAAAGTAGGTAAAGAACCTGATATGCATATCATTCATGAAGGTCGTGATCTTTTTAAACTTGAAAATTGTGATTGTACCATTGCTATCGGTGGAGGTAGCGTAATTGACACTGCTAAAACTGTTGGTATGCTGGCAGTAAATGAAGGTAATGTTGATGATTATCAGATGCATGGTAAAGAAGTAAAAAAAGAACCACCTTTATTTATTGCCATTCCTACAACTTCTGGAACAGGTGCAGAAGCAACAAAAACAAGTGTTGTTACAAATAATGATAATGGTTTGAAAAAAAGTTTATATCACACATCAATGATTGCCGATATCGTCATATTAGATCCAAATTTAACTTTAGGTCTACCAAAAAGACTAACAGCAGCAACAGGTATGGATGCCTTAAGCCACGCTATTGAATCCTATGTATCATTGAATGCATCTCCAATGACTGAAATGTTTGGTTTAAAATCAATTGAACTGATTAATCAGTATTTGGAAAAAGCATATCACAAACCAGATAATTTAGAAGCACGCGGTGGAATGATGCTTGCCAGCTATTTAGGGGGATGTGCTATAACAGCTGGTATAGGCATCGCTCATATTATGGCTCAGCCACTTGGCGCTATTTATCATATTCCTCATGGGGATGCTTGTTCTATTTTCTTGCCTATTGCAATGGAACTTAATTTACCTTATGCAACAAAGAAATATGCCAAAATAGCAGAGGCCCTTCATGTTTATGATTCTACTGCATCTAATCAAAAAAATGCAATGAACGCTATTCAACGCGTAAAAGAGATTCGTGCCGCCATTGATGCACCTAATTGTTTAACACCTTATATAAAGAACAGTCCTACAATAGATGAAATCATTGACATAGTGAAACGTACAACTGGTCATATTACATGTAATCCTAAACCTTTGAACGAACAATTAATCTTTGATGCCTTCCGTATGGCTTGTGATAAAAGCAAGTAATTGTTTAGGACAAAAAAGCGTGATATAATGTAAAAGCAAAAAGCAAGGGGGGATTTTATGCCTAAAAAGGTATTTCTTTACGATATGACGGCAAAAAAACTCAAAGAAAAAATTTTTGATGGCACCTATCCACCAGGAAGTCTACTTCCTTCAGAGCGAGAAATAGGTGAAACTTACAATGTTGATAGAACAACTGTAAGAAAAGCGCTACAGGTTCTGGTAAATGAAAGCTTAGTTGAAAAAAAAGCTGGAAAGGGAACTGTTGTAAAAGACTTAAATGATACAACCATATTTCCTACAAAAGAATCAGAAAATATACCAGATCCTTTACCAAAAACAAGCATATATGATAAAGAAATTGCATTTTTTCTTCCCCGTAATGCTCAAAACAGTGATCGAATACGGCAGCCTTTTTATTCTCAATTATTCTATGTTATTCAAGAAGAATGTCAAAAGTTGGGTTTTTCACTCATCTATTTAACTTTAGATGAAGATGACGATTTAGAGAAAATACTAAGTAGCAGAAGGTTTTCTGGTGTTTTCTTTGTAAGTAATGTAAGCAAACAGCATCTTTCCTATGCAATAGAGAAGAAAATACCTGCTGTTTTAATTAACTCTTTTCATCCTGAAATGCCTTCTGTATTATCAGATAATTTTCAAGGAGCATATCAAGCATGTAAAGAATTGATAAAAAAAGGACATAAAAAAATCGCAATTATTAAAGGTGAAGAAAATTACACAACAAATAAAGAACGACTAAGAGGAAGTCTTTCTGCATTAAGAGAATTTAATATTCCAATTCAATCATCCTATATTCTAGGTGAAAACTCATGGGAATTTGACGATGGTTTTAAAGTTATGAAAAACTTTTTACAAACAGCAAATCAACTTCCTACTGCTGTCTTTGCATTTAATGATCGATTAGCTTTAGGGGCTATGCAAGCTATTCAGCAAGCTGGCTTAAATGTTCCTAAAGATATAAGTATCATAGGTTATGATAATTCAGAGCAATCTAAATTAATTTATCCTAGATTATCTTCAATAGAAATTAATGTATCAATTATGGGATCCGCTTCCGTCTTTACATTACTTCAACAAATGAATTATTATCAATCTTTACCAATTAAAATATTAATTCCTATTCAATTAATTGAAAGAGAGTCTATTATAGAAATAAATTAACTAAAAAGCCACATTAACTAATATGTTACTGTGGCTTTTTATCAAACTTTCTTAGTTTTTAGAATTTGTTTCTCCTATTATTATCGTTGCACTCTACCTGAACCATCTCCACTTGTAAGTGTTTCTACTTCTTTTACACTGACACGATTATAATCACCTTCAATACTGTGTTTTAAACAGCTAGCCGCGACCGCAAATTCAATTGTATCCTGTGGCTGTTTCTTCATTAACATGCTATAGATTAAGCCTGCGCCAAAGGAATCTCCACCACCAACACGATCAACAATATGTACAGGATATTTCTTTGAGAAGCAAGCTTGATCATTTGTATACAACATCGCTGCCCAATTGTTATCGGATGCGGAAATGCTTTCACGTAAGGTGATGGCTACTGCTTTACATCCAAAACGTGTCGTTAATTGTTTTGCGACATCGATATATCCTTCATGATTTAACTGACCACTTGTGATATCTGTATTGTTTGCCTTGATACCAAATACTTTTTCAGCATCTTCTTCATTCGCGATACATACATCGACATACTGCATTAGTTCTCCCATGATTTCTCCAGCTTTTTCACTTGTCCACAATTTTTTACGGAAGTTTAGATCACAAGAAATCATAACGCCTTCTTCTTTGGCGGCTTTACATGCTTCTAATGTGATTTTAGCAACAGTATCACTTAATGCTGGTGTGATCCCTGTAAAGTGAAACCAATCCACACCTTCAAAAATCTTTGACCAGTTAAAATCTTCTGGTATTGCTTCTGCGATGGCAGAATGTGCACGATCATAAATGACTTGTGATGCACGTTGGCTGGCACCTTTCTCTAAATAATAGATACCAACACGATCCCCACCACGGGTAATCATAGAAGTATCAACACCATATTTTCTTAGATCATTAATAGCACACTGCCCGACATCATGCGCAGGCAGTTTTGTGACAAAAGCCACATCCAGTCCAAAATTGGCAAGTGATACTGCGACATTGGCTTCTCCACCACCAAAGCTTGCCTCAAAGTCGTTTGCCTGGGTAAAACGATAATAGCCATGCGGTGCTAATCGCAACATGATTTCTCCAAATGTGATAACTTTCATAGTACTACTCCTCCTTTAAAACAATATGATATTTATCATTTACATAATCTTTGAATGCTATTCCCATATTTGCTAAGTGATATAACGCTCTATCGATGGATGGTGTTGTAATCTTTAAATATTTTTTATCATTTGATAAACCTTTTATTTGAAGATTTAACATCGTAAAAACTGCTTTTTTTGTACAATCTTCTATTGCTTTAAAATCACCATTTTTTATCCATTCTTTCTTCACCATCCATGTTCCACCACACGCCAATACCCGCTTACATTTCATATAATCTAGTAAGCTTTTTTCTGATACTCCCCCTGTAGGTAAAAATTTCACATCAACATAGGGCGCTCCTAATGCTTGAATTGCTTTTACCCCGCCATTTATTTCAGAAGGAAAAAATTTCACATTTGATAGTCCCATGGACAACGCTTTTTCGATATCACTTGGTGTTGCTGTTCCTGGAATCACTGGCACTCCTTTTTTTATACAATAAGCTACAACTGAGGGGTTAAAGCCAGGTGAAACTATAAACTCTGCACCAGCATCAATCGCAGAATCAACTTGCTCAATACTTAAAACAGTTCCTGCTCCTACCAACATATCTGGTTTTACTTTTTTCATTTCTTGGATGACATCATGAGCATAAGCTGTACGATAAGTTACTTCAGCCGCTGGAAGTCCTCCTTCACATAAAGCAATCGCCAAAGGTGCTGCATCTTTTACATCATCTAAAACGACAACCGGCAGTATACCTAATCGATGTATTTTTTCAAAAATATCCATAATCAATCCCTTTCATAACGTTATTTTAATAACATTATTTATTCCTTTCCATCTTTAACTTATCATTTTAATAGTGCTTGTAGCTAAAAGAAACTGGTTCTTTTTATTGGTAAATTTTTAATTTATTATTGTTTTAAAAATTTACCAGATTTTAATGCCATAGTTAATATATTCTACTTCAAATATAAATGATAAACTTTAGGTATAAAAGGAGCTGATTTTATGAAAATGACTTTTCGCTGGTATGGTTTTAATGATCCTATCAAATTATCACAAATAAGACAAATACCTAATATGACAGGTGTTGTAACTGCAATTTATGATGTTCCAGTTGGTGAACTATGGCCTGTGGATAAAGTAGAATCTATACAAAAAGAATTGAAAAAATACAATTTAGCATTGGAAGTTATAGAATCCTTACCCGTTCATGAAAATATAAAATTAGGAGCATCTGACCGTGATCATTATATTGATATCTATTGCAAGAATATACGCACACTCTCTAAATATGGTATCAAATGTATTTGCTATAATTTCATGCCTGTATTCGACTGGCTTCGAACAACGCTAAATTATAAAAATAAGGATGGAAGTACATCATTAGCATTTTTGTATTCTGATTATATAGAACTTGATAAAAATAATCTTCATCTACCTGGATGGGATGAAAGTTATACACAAGAACAACTACATGATCTACTAGAATCATATAGTAACATTACACATGATACATTATTCAATAATTTAATTTACTTTTTAGATAGAGTTATTCCTGTATGTAAGGAATGTGATATAAATATGGCAATTCATCCAGACGATCCTCCCCTTGACATTTTTCAATTACCTCGCATTATGTCTACTATGGATGATTTTAAGCGTTTATTTAAGGCAATACCTGACTTACATAACGGTATGACTCTTTGTACTGGTTCTCTCACTGCAGGTAGACATAATGATATTTATAAAATTACTGAAACTTTTTCACACGAAGGCAGGATTCATTTTGCCCATTTAAGGAACATTAAACTTTTAGGAAATGATGGCAGTTTTACTGAATGTGCGCATCTTAGTTCTTCTGGGGATATTGATATGTATATGCTTATTAAAATATTAGTGAAAAATAAATTTAAAGGATATGTTCGACCAGATCATGGCAGAATGATTTGGAACGAATCTGGTAATCCTGGTTATGGTCTATACGACCGTGCCTTAGGTGCTGCTTATCTAAATGGTTTATTTGAAGCAGCAAAAAAAGAATTATATTAAGAAAATGAAGACTACCTTAAAATAGTCTTCATTTTACATATAATCAACATAAACCATTGAGATTACATCTTATAATTTAAGCTTTAACATACCGCTGTTTTGAGCTTTTAGGTTTTTCTGGAAGGGTTTGCTTTAATTTACCACTCTCTAAAAGTGGCTGTATAATAAAAGTCATTGTATAATATCTACTCATTCCTGTAAACTCAATTAATTCTTTTCGTGATCGAGGAATCATGCAAAAGCTAATGATATCCTCTTGCATATTCCCCGTTTTATGAAACATCTCATTTTTATATATATTATTCTTAAACACCACTTTAAATTCGCCGTGTTTTACAGAAAAAATAGGCGCTGGTAATCCAGCTTTTTCAAACTCTTTACGTATTGTTGGAATACCAGAATACCTATTTTCTGTTATATTTAGTAATTCAAGAATATTTGCTAATACTGGGTTTCTTGTTTCAGGCCGTACCTTACCTAGAGAATCAATTGATATCTTACCATACAATCCTCCACTATTTACAATTTCCATGCGGTCCCGATACATTTCCAAACGGATAGGCACATTTTCAGTGTGTATACTATAATCTCGATGTATTAATGCATTCAATATAGCTTCACGAACAGCAATAATAGGATACTCTTTTTTATCTTTTCTTACCCCATTTTCATCAACAACAGTTTTAGTACGACTATTTCTACGAACAAAATCGACAGCCAAATCTAACATTTCAGGAATTGACCCTGTGATTCTTTCATTATCAATAAAACGTTCACCGTCTTCACCTATTTCTCCTATTTCAGTCCCTGGTACAACAACCGCAGTAATACATAATTGTGGAAAATAGGCTTGTGGATATTTAGAAAAAACCATTGTTCCAGCTAAAGTAGGAACGCCATCATTAAACACTCCCATTAATTCTAAAATTTCTTCATCAGAAACATTATTTGAGAAATTCTTTCGCTCTTTTTTTACTGAATAAAGATACTTATCCAATTGTTCTTGATCAAAGTACTTAATTTTAGCATCTTCTACAAGTCGTATATCATCTTTAATTCTTTTTCTAAAAGCCTCATAACTATATATCTCGTATTCATTCATCAATTCATCTGAATCGCCAATACGGACATAAGATCCCTTAATTCTCCCAACACCTTTATAAAATACAGGTCTTTCTGATATATCTACCCCTGGAATTTCTGCAGATACAACAAGCTTATCGTTAATTTCACACACTGTGAATAAAGCAAGAACTCTAGGTTCCATTTGTTTACATTGTTCTGTTACTTTTTTTTGTAAGTCTTGTACATCATATACTCCCACTATATCATATCCTTTGCTTTCATCAATTCCAAAAATAATGATTCCTCCGTCATCCTGATTGGAAAAAGATGATAACGTATCAAATAATCTTGTAGGACAACCCTGATGCGCTGCTTTTAATTCTACACATTGCTTTTCTGTTTTTTGTCGCTTAATTTCTTCAACCATTATTTTCAATTCTTCTGCTTGCATACATATCACCACTTTCATATTTTTATAAAATTTTAACAATATAGCAACACTTTGTCAACACTTTCCCATATTTTTGACAACTTATATTTTAAAAAAGCAATAAAATTCATTTATTTTGGCAACAAATTTAATTTTTAAACAAAGTTTGAATATTCTACTAAAAATCAAATTTATATAATAATAAACAAGTGCCTGGAATGCTATCTTCCTCTATTTCACTTTTTTATGCTATAATGAAAACTATAATAATATGGAGGTAAGTGCTATGTTAAAAAGTGATGGATTTAATCTATGGGCAAACGCTTACGATAAAAGTGTGAATCTTAGTGAAGAAGCAAACGAATATCCCTTCGCTGGCTATAAAGATGTATTAGGTACCATCTATCAAATCATCAAAAAAGGTAATGGGAATAAAATATTAGATATAGGCTTTGGCACAGGGATATTATCTAAAAAATTATATGATGATGGCTGTGATATTTATGGCATTGATTTCTCTGAAAAAATGATTGAAATAGCGAAATCAAAAATGCCAAATGCTGCATTGATACAATATGATTTTACAAAAGGGCTTCCTGATAGTATCATAAATGAAACATTCGATTTTATAATTTGCACATATGCAATCCATCATTTAGATCATCCACAACAAGTCGCTTTTATTCAAAAGTTATTACAACTTCTCACAAAAAATGGAGCCGTATTGATTGGTGATGTTGCTTTTCAAACACAAAATGAATTGGAAAAATGTAAAAAGGAAAGTGGCAATCTATGGGATCAAGATGAAGTATATCCGATTATTGATCAATTCAAAGCTGATTTTCCTAATATGGAGTATCAACAAATCAGTTTCTGTTCAGGTGTACTAATATTCAAACAATAATCGCTTCAATGATATGCAAAAAAATCCCGATTTGGGATTTTTTCTTATAAATATGCGAAGCAATAGTTCAATACAAACAAGAATAACGCAAGAACACCACCAAGCAGAAGGAAACAAGTATAACGTTTATCCGCTTTTCTCATCGTTAGAATACCTGCGATTATAATTCCTGCTAATGGTGAAAAATAGCCAATCAACAGACACAATGCCAGTAACGCCTGTGTTTTAAGTGATGCTGAAGATATATTCAGCATCCCCTGTTTCAATTGCTGAAACAACATTCCTATACTCTTTTCCATACTACTTCAATTCAGGCCAATATTCTTTATTTACTTCAATATAATCGTCAAGGATTGCTTTCGCAACATCGGTATCATTGACACAACGATTCAACGTTAATGCATTCCATGCTTTCTTATAACTTCCTTCAAGGCATGCATCAACCGTTAATTTTTCATATGCGAATTGATTTTCTAACAGCCCTTTCTGGAATGTTGGGATTTCACCGATATTTAAAGGTTCTACACCATTAATACCTACATGGCATGGAACTTCTACCATCATACCTTCTGTTAAGTTTGAAATAATACCAGTATTTTCTGTCATACATAAGAATACATCTCCAGTATTATTTGCGATAGCTGTCGCCAAATCTACAATATAACCGGCATGTCCATCAGCCAATTCATCTGGTTTTGGCTCATATTTGGTGCCTTTTAATTTACCTTCTGCGATTACTTCATCCAACATTGCGAATGTTTTCTTTTCTGGTCCATCCATAACTTCATTTGCACGTGTATAATTAGAATCTTCATGTTCTACAATGTGCTTTGGATACAGGTAATATTGTAAATAGGTATTTGGTAAGTAATCCTCATAATCCTGAATCATTTTACTCATAAATTTGAATGTATCCATCCAGCTTTTATCTGTAGGATGTAAATCACCTACAGCTGCCATTGGTGTCTTAAAGAATTCATGTAATCTTGGCAAATAATCTTCGCCTGTTTTTTTATCTAAAATCTGAGTAAACCAGCCAAAATGATTTAAACCAAAATAACGTGGTTCAATTTCATCTGGACGTTTTCCTAAAGCTTTTGCATAGAATCCCATGATACCAATTGGCATATCACAAATATTAATGATACGGAAATCATCTTTGAAGATTCGTTTTGTTGCTTCTGCGACAATCGCTGCTGGATTAGAATAATTTAATACCCATGCTTCTGGTGAATATTTACGAATATCTTTAATGATATCACATACTGCAGGAATACTTCTCATACCATAAGCAAAGCCTCCGGCTCCACATGTTTCTTGTCCTAAACAGCCATGACGTAATGCGATTTTTTCATCCATTTCTCTCATTTTCATTCGTCCTGCACGTATCTGCATGAACGCAAAATCGATATCTTCAAATGCCGTTTTGGCATCATTTGTCACAATAATTTCACATTCTGGATAGTATTCTTGAAATAGAATTTTTCCATAAGCGCCTACCTTATCCTGGCGTTCTGCCTCATTATCATATAATGTGATTTTTCTTAATGGGAAGCGGCCTTTTTCCGCAACCAGCATTCTTAGGATTCCCGGTGTATAACGAGAACCTCCTCCTACAATGGATATTGCATATGGTGCTTTCATTTTTATTCCTCCTTATTCTACAATCTGTAATACTTGTTTCACATGCTCACAGACTTTTTGTACTTTCATGCCAATGATAATCTGAACATTATTACCTTTGATCACAATGCCCTGATTTTTATACTCATTAATTTTTGTTTCGTTTACTTTTTCAATATCTTTTACTTCTACACGTAATCTTGTATAACAATTAGAGATAGATTTTATGTTATCTTCTCCACCTAATCCTTCAATAATACAACTGATATTTTCTACTTGTTCAACTGCTGTTTGTTCATTTATTTCTTCTACATCATCTTCACGTCCTGGAGTTTTCAAATTTAATTTTTTAATCAGGAATACAAAGATGAAGTACCATACAAAGATAGAAACAATACCTACGCCAAAGGTGATATACCATTTTGACAGATTTGCTGGTATGGCAATAATCATAGGGATTGCATTCAAGATACCACTCATCAACTGTAAACGTGCCCCTAGTAAGAAGATAATTACCTGGAACAAACCATCTAATATAGAATGTACCAGCCACAATAATGGAGACGCAAATAGGAACATGAAATCAAGTGGTTCTGTTACCCCAGCAACAACTGCGACAAATAGTAATGGTAACAACAAACTTCTTGTGGCAACTTTTTTCTCAGGTTTTGCAGTTTTGATAAATGCCATTGTAATACCAATGCATCCAAAGATTTTGGAGAATCCATACATCATATATTTTACTGAAGGATCGAGTGCTGTTAAACTTCCCAGATTTCCCATTTCTGCCATCAGAATAGGATAACATCCACTGACTGCCTGACCAGTAATTTCAGCAGTACCACCAACTGGTGTAAGTAGGAATGGCATATAAATCAAGTGATGTAATCCTGTAGGAATTAAGAAACGATTTAAGAATCCATAAGTGAATAATCCAGCTGGACCTGCTTTATTGATGAATACCAGACAAGAGGAAATCGCATCATTTACAAGTGGCCATACATAACACATGATAATTGCTAAAATAGCTGTAGCAAAGATAGAAATAATATAAGCAAGTCTTGAACCGCCATAAATTCTTACAACATCAGGAAATTCTTTATCTCCAAATTTATTAAAGATATATCCTGTTAAACATCCAAGAATGATACCCAGAAAAACTCCCATATCAATACACTGAACACCCAATACCATTGCCTGACCGGTTCCAGTCAATGATTCTGATTCAACCAGCAAGCCATTAGATGACAGCCATGCATTATTTGCATAAATGAAGATCATGAAGGCAGAAACTGCAACGATTGCAGCGTCTGTTTTCTTATGTTTTGCAAGAGCTGTTGCAATTCCTACACAGAAGATAATAGATAACTGATTGATGCCCCCATTCATCATCAGGTTATAGACAAAGTTACCAATATTTGCGATAAAAGCTGGCATTACATCCATTTTCAGGATAACACCGATGGTTAATAATAGTCCTGTAACTGACAGGAACATAACAGGCTGAATGATCGCTTTTGAGAATACAGACGACAATTCAGAAATTTTCGTTTTCATGTAATACGTTCTCCTTTCAAATACTTCTTTAAGACGCATGCTTTCTTAAGACATCTTCATTATAAGGTTTAGAAATTTGTTTACAATACTTTCTCACAAAGCGTGAACTTATTCACTGATTGATAAATGCATTCAATTTATATGTGCATAATAATTACCAATTATTGGCATTCATACATAAAAAAATGATGTGAAACAAACATCTGTCCACATCATATTTCCTCATTTTCTTTATAATATTTTTCTATTTCTTCATCATAACGTGCAAACAATATTTCTATAAAAATTAATACATAGGCGGTAAAAAAATTAGGATTATAATTATAAAAATTAGATTTTTTATTTCTTAATTCTATCGTTAAATGGGAGTTACAGGCAAGTGGTGAATTACGATTCGATGTAATGGATACGATATTGTAATTATGTTTTCGTGCTTTTAAACATTGTTCCAGCAATACCACACCACTTTCGTTAATAGCAATCAACATTCCAGGTTTTAAGCACCTTGCCTGGTCCAATAACTGGCTTTTATATGGCATAGCATTAAATCCACGATGCCATAATTTATCTAAAAGGTATGTTCCTACATAATCACTATCTCCAATGGAGTTGACAATAATGCGTTCGTTACGATAATTAATAAGCATATCGCATAATATCTGTACATGCACATCCAACAAATTCTTTTCCATTAAATCGAAATCATCTAATGAAACAGATACTGAGTCGGTGTATATTCCTGATAAACTGTACCACATTTCATTCAGACCAGAATATCCCAGCTTTTTGGCGACCTTAATGACATAGGAGGGTGCCACATCCACCTTTTCCGCAATCTGTACAACTGTTTTTTTCTTATGTTGTTTCACATTCTTTAAAATTTCTTCATAGATTCTATTCTCTGTTTCTGTAAAATTCATTTCATCCATGATGCTGTCCCTCATCCTTTGCTTTATCAAAATAATATGTACGGGAATATTCACTCAAAACCATTTCCATCAACATAATAATTTTTGCTTCAAAGAAATCTGCACTTTTGTATTCTGTGACTTTGATTTTCACAAAATAATCTACATATTTTTTTGCCCAAGTTAGTTCAGTATCTGAAAACGCTACAATATAATAACCTTCTTGTTTTGCCAGTTTCATAATATCTTTTCCTTCAAAAGGATGTGTCTTCCTTAAATCAGGAAATAAAGCAACGCCTTTGGAAAGATATAAATTTTTTACCATTGCGAAATCATAAGTTGATGGCGCAAATAAATCAAACATCATTAGTTTTCTGGCTATATATGCACTCAGCATATCATCTCGTCCATAAGAATTCACAAAGTTTTTACAGTTTTTAAACTTATATAGAATATTCACTAATTCATCAATGCATTGATTTAAATCATGTTCCACCAATGTATCAGCTAATGTAATTTCCGAGAATGCCTTTTTCTTTTGACGATCACTCAATTGATAATACATTTCCACAAAGCCACTATATCCAAGCTTCTTAGAAAATTTTACTACTGTACTCTTTGCGACATGACATTCGTCCGCAATCTGTGCCAGCGTAACTTTTTGATGATCTGCGATTTTCATGTTTAAACAATGCATAATATCTTTTTCAATATCTGTAAGCTTCATCGTATAAACCTCCCAGGTATATTTCTACAACAAAAACATTCATATTATATCATATTTGATATTATTCAACTTCCTTAGTTTCAAGCTTTTATATCTTAAATCAATTATCAAACCATTATATATAAATACATGTTATCCCAAAACAGTCATTCGCGACCATGAATCTGTGAACCTGATTACTTAATTCCTTTTCCATTATATAATTTTATTAGAAGGATTTTAAAATCATTATCAACAAAGATTTACACCGTAATATAATCAAATGCGTTATATTTTCCTTATAGAAAAGGCTGGTAAAACAAAATGAAAAAGAACAAGAAAAAAGTATTTCTAACCATTATCATCATCACTATTTTCATTGGAACTTTTTTACTATATGCTTTTAATGGAGGCCATTTTTATGGAAAAGATACAATGGTCAATCTTTACTATTCACTAGATGAATACAAATCAGTTGAACATATCGACTTCTATGATTTTTACGATCCATTAGAATACATTGTAAATGACAAAAAAATTCATATATCTGAATATCAAGATTTAGTGATTATCGTACCAATTAGTTCAAGGGATCAGTCCTGTACTTTCCATATTGTTCATGAAGAAAATGCGAATGATCCTACTGTGCAGTTTTCAAGAGAAGCCGCATCACTAAAAGATCTAGGATATAACAACAAAAAAACTATAGAAAATATTGATATATACTATGACATTGATTATTCTGAAGACCAACTTCCTCAGTATTTCTTTGATTTTCGATTAGATGGTATATTATATATGATCATTGTCGAAGATGAACATCATATGTTTACTAGTGAGGAGATGTTTGACAAAATGCTTGATTATTTTGAAATGCAGTTCAAAGAAATACAATAAGATATTTAGTATAGGTATAACTTTTCCTTCGTTCAATAAAAAGCTTAAAACAATAGTCTAGTCCATTGCTTTAAGCTTTTTTATATCTATTAATGCTTCAATATATACTTTACATCTTTTCCTTTTCCTAGTTTTATAAGTATTCCTCTTTCAACCATATTCTTTATAAAACGAAGTGCACTAGAAGGGCTTATTCCTAATAATTCTTCTACATCACATCTTGTTATCCAGCCTTTTTGTTTTATAAATACTAGTACTTTTTTTTCATTTTGTGATTCATCTTTTTTATTATTATTTTGCTCCATTGTATTAAATTCTGCATTTATATTAGGCAGCACAATTTTAAACGCATTATTTGTACATTTGAAAATAGGCTTGTTTTCGTTCATCTTATAAGCATTCATGATTTTTTGTAAACCTGTTCCATACGCTTCAATTAAACGTAATCGATAGAAAACATTTGCTAAATTCTGATTCCTACATACAGACTATCCCATAGTGACATCTTCTAAATCAACCCCCGGTAATAATCCCCCTATGGAGACAAATTCCATGCGATCATCATAAATACTTATCAATGAGCTTGCACTAAATCCATAGTCACGGTGAATTAAAATATTTAAAAGTGCTTCACGAATCGCTACCTTTGGATAATCTTGCGTATCAATCCTTAAAAGTTCTTGAAACGTTGCACGTGTTTGATTATAACGATCCATATAATCATAAACTTCGTGTAATTGCTGAATCAAAGAGCCACTAAATTCACGTCTATCCTTAAAAATACTTTGATCTGTCCCCTGAAATACTGCTACTTTTATCGTATGGATACATTGTTCAGATAACAATAATCCAAGATTTGTATAAAGATTGTCTTGATTTATTATTTTTAAAGTTTGCATTTGCTTCATACCAAAATCAATATCACGAAGTTTAAATTCCTTTTCTGTTTCTATAAATGTTAAGTCTTGTTCCAATGAACGCATATCCTCAAAATGATCTCCGTCTGTTTCTTTAATCATTTTTCTAATTGCTGTATCAGAAGCTGGTACACTAGAATACCCTTGACGCACATAAACACCTTCAGGTCGAAGGCCCTTTTTTGCAACGTAATATGGGCGTTCACTGCCTTGTTCAATATCAACGCAAAGCACAAATTTTCCTTCATATTCTAATGTTTCATAATGTATAAACATTGTTAAATCTGGTTTTATAGTATCACGAATCATATTGCTAATCTAAAGTGAAACGCTATCTGGATTATCTAGTCCTATAATTGTGCCATCATCTTTCACGCCAATATATAAATTTCCACCCTGACAATTTGCAAATGCTATGATTTCTTTTTTTAAATCACTGACTACAGTTTCTTTTAATCCTACTTTTTCACTTTCTTTTATTATCATATTAGCCTCCTGAAAATTCGTTTCTATTCAGATTATCTCTCTTCTCGTCATGCTCGTCAACCGTTTTGGCGAGCATGACGAGAAAGTGACGAGAATAATCATTGCCTCTATAAAAAAGTGTAAACTCAGTTTATTCTGAATTTACACGATCAGGCTATATCTTGATTCCCCAATATATTTTTAAAATCTGATTCTATTTATCTAAAAGAAAGCAATCCTAATCTTTCATTTTACTTACCAAATAGCCTTTCATAAAGACTGTCTGGTGCATCATTTTCTTTTAACTTCATGATTAATTCTTGCGATAATTTCTCTTGCAGCTGTTCGTTAGATATCGGATGTAGCTGCTGACGATCTTTGCTTAAATCAAAAATTAAATCACCTTGAGTAAAAGAATCATAATGATTTTTTTTCGGAATTTTTAAAATTGGAAAACCGTTAGCAAAAGGAACATCATAAACTAGTTCAGCCTCTTCTAATTCTGCTTTTTCAAATCCACAATTACCCTTTAATGGCAGCAATGTATATGTTTCTAATGGTTGATTTTCTTTATTGGCAGAGCCTTTCATAAAGACATAAGGTAAACGGACATAATTAACATGTCCTCCATGAATTCCATAAAGAATAGATTCATGAATGTCTATTTTCTTCTCAATCACTTGTATTAATGATTTTCCACACATTTCAACTGTCATTGGTAATGAAAAGAAATCTAAAAGAGTAGCAGGGATATCAATGGTTTGCGTGAGCTGTGGAATCCTTCTAGGTTCTACTTTTGGCAGATGAAGGAAAAAAGGAGTATGAGCAATCTCTTCATATTGAGGTCCTACATTCTTTCCAAGCCAATTATGTTCACCTAGCATAAATCCATGATCAGTATTTACTATTATTAAGGTATCATCCCATAACTGTAAATCTTCTAGTTTATCTAAGAATTTGCCAAGATAATCATCACACATAGAAAGTAAAGCTGCATATTCTTTTTGTATAGTGACAAAATCTTGTTTATCACTTATTAAAGTAGACACTTGCTGATAAACAGGCCAATTTAAAATATCTTCATCTGTAGTATCTGTATACAGTTTTCGATAATTATCCATAGCGATAAAAGGCTCATGTGGTGAAAAACATTCAACTTGCAAAAACCATTGATCATAGCCGTGATATTTATCTAAAAAGGATAATGCTTTATTAAAAACCTGTGTGATTGGCATGGTATCTTCACCAATTAATTTTTGACGATTATATGCATGCTGAACAACCAGTGTTCCTTGCTGATTTAAGTTATGTTGGCTGATTGATGGTCGATTGCCAAAAATCGGTTCTAAAGGATCTCCTTCTGGACCTCTTATCAACTCCCATGTGGAGAATTGATTATGATAACCAAAACCGCCCATTTCACCATAATGCCAGTGATCTGTTATTAAATGAGTACTAATGCCTTGCTCTTTTAATTCTTTAATTACTGAGAAATCAAATGGTTCCAAAGGTCCCCAATTCCTATGTAAAAAGTTATATTTTCCTGTATGTAAATCTCTTCTCGCCGGAACACAAGGTAAACTTCCACAATAAAAGTTATCGAATGTATGAAACTTTTCATTTAGGCGTTTAAAGTTTGGTGCATAAACCCATTCATTGCCATAGTTTGGTAACATATCTTTAATCAATGTATCAAACATCAACATAATGGCCTTCATGCTATTGAATCTCCTCTTTATAGAATATCACTGTTCCAATAAAAGCTGTAAGAAAAGCAATCGTCACCGCGATAATTGCCCCATAAAATCCTGCATCAATTCCTGTTTCCGCAATGAAATTTGGTATAGCAAATATTCCTCCAGCTAATGGAGTATAAATTTTAGAACCAAAAGCACCTAAAATTCCACCTCCAATCGCGCCACCAACTAGCCTAGCAATAAATGGTCTTTTTCGTGGTAGTGTGATTCCATAAATAGCTGGTTCTGTTACGCCGATAAAACACGTAAGTGCCGCAGGTAATGATAATGCTTTTAATTCTGGATCCTTAGTCTTTACAAGTACACCTAAAACAGAACCAGCTGTAGCAAAAGGTGTTCCATACATTAAACACATAATTGGATCAAATCCAAAAATACTAAAATTATTTAATCCAATTGGTGTTAATCCCCAATGTACACCAAACATTACAAATACTTGCCACAAACCTCCCAGTAAAATTCCAGCGACAATAGGATTTAAATCATAACTAGCCTTGATAAAAACACTAATAAGAGAGCTAATCCATGTTATTACGGGACCAACAAATAGGAATGTAATAACCATAGTTATTAATAAGGTTAGCATAGGTACTGCAAACATTTGTAACACTTTTGGTACTATAACTTTCAATTTTTTCTCTAATTTTGCGGCTAAAAAAACTGCAAAAATTATAGGAATCACCGTTTGCGAATAATTCATCAATAAAACTGGAATACCTAATAGCGAAAAATATACTGGCGAAGCAATAACAGAACCATCAAATAAAGTATACAACGGCTCACTATTGCTTAATATGTTAATAAATGCTGGATTTACTAGACATGCTCCGATCACAATTCCCATTAAAGGAGTAAGCTTAAACTTCTTTGCTGCCGTATATCCCAGAACAACAGGGAAGAAATAGAAGAAAGTATTACCAATATTTTGCAATAATATAAACGCGCCATCAGTTTTTTGAATTACGTTAGTAACTGCTAATAAAGATGCCAACCCTTTGATAATACCAGATCCTGCTAATAATCCCAATGTCGGTGTAAAAACACTTGAAATAACATCTAATAATATCGCAAAAATATTTTTATTCTTCTGTACTTCCTCTTCTGACGAATTTGACTGTTTTTCTTCCCCACCTTTTGATTCTTTAAGTAGAGTATCAAAAACACTATAGACTTCTGTAACGTGCGTTCCAATCACTATTTGATATTGACCATTGCTGATCAGAACATTTATAACGCCTTTCATTTTTTTTATGTCATCTGTTTTTGCTTTGTTTTCATCCTTTAGTCTAAGTCGTAAACGTGTCATACAATGTGTTGCACTAATTACATTTTCTGAACCACCAACAAGTTGTAGTAGTTCCCTTTCAAAATTTTCATTTGTTTTCATTTGTTATACTCCTCTGTTTGTTTTATTTGTTTAAAAAGCGCTCTTCGTATGTTATTATACAAGTATATAGTGGTGTTTGCACTACTGATACGAGAAGCTGAAACACGTTTCATGTTTTTGAGAGGAGGATCTATTTTGATAGTCAAAGACATTATTGTTGCTAAATATTCACAACTTAACGATACAGAAAAAATGATTAGCAATTATCTCATCAACCATAGTTCAGAAATACCTACTTTGTCTACTACTGAATTAGCACAAAAAGTTTTCACTTCGAAATCAACTATATCTCGTTTTGCGCAAAAGTTAGGTTTTAGTGGATTCACAGAAATGAAGCATAAAGTCAATTGGTCAAAAAAGCCAAAAGAAAACGAACAAGTTGATACAAAAACCCTGGCCAGTTTATTAACTTCATTTTTAGATTCTGCAACAATTAAGCAAGAGGAACTTTTTTCTGAAATTTTAAAAGCAAAGCGTATCTATATTTTAGGGACTGGAACACAGCAGTCGCATCTAGTAAATACGCTTAGTGAAATTCTTCTAAAACACGGAATCGTCGCCACAGCTTTAACCACTAATCGAACAACTGTTAATAATAAGGCTTTTGAGTTTATTTCATCAGATGATTTATTATTAATATTTTCTCATAGTGGCAATAATGATGATTTAAAAAACGCAGTAATTACATGTGAATTAAATCATCCATCATTAATCTCCTTTGTTTCAACACCAACCAATTGGTTAACTAACCATTCAAATATGTCTTTCACTTTAACTGATTCAGAAAATTGGTTATATCCCCATTATTTTTACTTTGGTTTCTTTAGTATGTTATTAAATTATCTGGATTTATCTCTTACTGAGTATTTATTGCATAAAAATTTGAATAGTAAATCGGATGAATTAAAATAAAATCCATTCTATAGAATAAAGTTTAAAAAGTATTTTCAATAAAACAATATTTAATTAAACTATTGCTAATGAAATCTTGACTTCTTACATAAGTGAAGTAAAAACATGATTAATGGAATGTCATAATACATAGTACACTCTGTATCGATTCACTTAGTAAAATAGCATGTCTAGTAGGTATTAATGTAATCTCAGCCTTTTATAACAGGTATACATTATGATATGTCTTTGTTCAAATCATGAATGATGGCATTTTTTCAAATGAAGCAAAACTTGATGATATTTTCTTGATTAAAAGCAGGAAGGATATACCCTTGAAAAGTAAATATTCCATTAAGTATTATTCTTTTAGATAAATCCATACATACAGATACACATAAAAAAGAAAGTCTTAAAAAATTAACACACATAAACATCTTCCGGACGAAGTCCTTTTTTTGCAACGTAATATAGATGTTCACTCCCTTGTTGGATATCAACGCAAAGTACAAACTTTTCTTCACATTCTAATGTTTCATAATGTATAAACATTGTTAAATCTGGTTTTATAGTATCACGAATCATATTGCTAATCTGAAGTGAAACACTATCTGGATTATCTAGTCCTATAATTGTGCCATCATCTTTTACGCCAATATATAACTTTCCACCCAGATGATTCGCAAAAGCTATGATTTCTTTTTTTAAATCACTTACTACAACTTCTTTTAATCCTACTTTCTCTCTTTCTTTTATTATCATATTAGCCTCCTAAAAATTCGTTTCTTTTCAAATCATATCTCTTCTCGTCATGCTAGTCAACCATTTTGGTGAGCATGACGAGAAAGTGACGAGAAAGATTAATATTGTAAATTATCAATTCATCTTAATATGTTGACAACTCCCTATAAACAGTTACAATGATAGTAGAAGTACACTTGATATGTTCAAAAAAATAATTGAAATTTCAGTAAAAAGGATGGTGATTATCATGAAAGGAAAAGGCAAGTTTTATCTCATTGGTTTTATAGTAGTAATCATACTCATTTGGTTCCTACCAAAGATTTTCTTCCCTTCACCTAAAGTCGCTCTACCAGCTTCCTGTTATATTTCTGAACAACACTATTGGCCAACGAAAACAACAGTTCAAGATATTGACAAATCTTATGTTTTATATGGAACAATATCTGAACTCAAAGATCATGAAGAATTAACAACTGATTTATCTACGAACAATGAAAAGCTTTTAAACAATAAAGTATTCATTAATCAGAAAGATGTATCCTCTATCTATATTAAAACAGATGATGGATATCAAATGTTTAAGACAGAACAAACGATTTACGATTGATATACAAAATAGTTTTTGAATAATTTAAAAGGTTGCATCATAGCTTAAAATACAAAAAAATCTAGATATAAAAAAGATATCTAAGCAGGTACGTTTTTACTTAAAAATATTCAATTTTTAGGTAGTTACAATATCACTTAAATATCTTTTTCTTTATACGTCTAATTTAAGACAAAATGGAATCCTGAGATGAAGATTTTTACAAATCATCAATCATAGTCTTCTTAATAAAGTTATAAAATTGAAAAACCTACTGATAATTCTTTCTTAAACTTCTTTCTTGTTCAACAATTTGAATACCAGCAGTAGCACCTATTAAATCAGCTCCAGCTTCTATAAATGCTTTTGCTTGATCATATGTCTTTATACCACCTGCTGCTTTTATCTTAACCTTATCCCCAAGTATTTTTTTCATTAGCTTCACATCATTTAAATTAGCACCAGCAAAGCTTTTTCCTGTACTTGTTTTTAAATAAGCGGGTTGAATTTCTAAAGCAATTTGGCATATTTTTAATTTAGCTTTTTCATCAAGCTTACACATCTCTACAATTGCTTTTTCTTTGATTTCATATGCTAAACAAAAATCATGTATAGCTCTCATTTCTTTATAAATTTCATCAAAGTTTTCTTTTTCTATATGATACTGATTTAAAACATAATCAATCTCATGAAATCCTGCTTCCGCATATATACGAAATTGTTCAAGCTTTTCTTCTAATGTTAAAACGCCAAGAGGAAAATCTATCGCTCCTGCGATTATGATATCACTATTCTGTGTAAGCTTTTTTGCTAATATGATTGTTTCTGGTCTTGCGAAAATACAGCGAAATTGATAATTCATAGCTTTTTTTGCGTATTCTTCATAAGTATCATTTGGATCATCTATATAATCAATATATTTTTCAATCATTTCTTTCGCATCCTTTCATTATATAGCGATATGCTTCTAATAAATCATAAACCTGCAAATCTGCTTTCGCTTGTGAAAATCCAAAACGCTCATCTTTTTTTGCTATCACAAATGCTCCAGCTTTATTTCCAGCTTCAATACCATAATCAGAATCTTCAATAATGATACAATCATGTTTTTTTACACCCAAACTTTTCATTGCTGATATATAAATTTCTGGATCTGGTTTACTATTTTCAAAATCCTCCCCGCTTAATATCACATCAAAGAATTCTTTAATACGACAAGCAGCACACATTTGATAAATGTCTTCATATGGCGAAGATGATGCTATTGCTAGTTTAAATCCTGCTACTTTAAGTTTTGGTAATATATAGGTAACATAAGGATTTATTATTGTGTAAAATCGACATCATCATGTAAAACATTTTCTTTATAAAACAATTCCATTTCCTCAGGCGTTTTCATTGGATACCACCATTCTCCCATTATACGCCAACTTTCTTTACTGCTTGATCCTGCCAGTTTACAAACAGTTTCATAATCTAAATTCTGATGAAATCGATGGTAAAAATCAAGCACGAATTGCATATAAAGAGGTTCTGAATCAATCAGAACCCCATCCATATCAAAGATTACAGCTTTCATTAATATTCAAACTGGCGGTAATATCTACGATAGTCTAAATTATGACCTGTATAAGATTCCAAATGTGCAGCTAATCTGTCAACTAAACATGTTGAACAAACAAGTGGTGCAACAATCCAACGGAATTCTTTTGACATATCATCTAAAGCATATTCTGCAGTATCAATCACTACTAGTTTATCTGTATGTGCTTCTAAGAATTTTTGTGCGCGTTCATCTAATACACGGCCTTTTCCTTCTCCTTTAATCATAAATACACTGATACCTGGTTCGATTAATTCTAGTGTACCATGGAAGAATTCAGCACTTGTAACTGATTTTGTTTTAATCCATTGCATTTCTTCTAAGATACACATTGAGAATAAATATGCTTCTCCCCACATTTCATTTCCAGCAATCCAATATTGAATTGGTGCATCAAAGTGTTCTTTTGCTATTTTTTCTGCCTTAGGATCAAACTGTTCTTTGACTTTCATCAGATTCTCTGGTAATTTACTTAATCCATCAGCAAAAGCCTCATAATTTTCAAATTCTCCTTTATTATGTAAAATTCTAAAGAATAACCAATACAGCAGCATATATTCATATTCTACTCCATTTTTATGTTTCATTGGAACTTGATAAGTACTAGCCTTTGCCAATGGTGAATTTTCATTTCCAGTACAGCAAATAACGCGAATTCCCTGTTCTTTACAATAATTAGCAATCGCTACGCTTTCTTTTGTATCACCTGATTTTGATAATGTAATAACTACAGAATTTTTATTTAAACGTTGATTACCACATGTTAATAACTCTGCGGCTTGTTCTACATAAATTGGTAGAGATGTTAATTCCTTTGCAAACTCTGTAATTGCCATCATTGGTGATAAGGAGCCCCCTACTGCAGTAAAGAATATGTTACTAAATCCTTCTTCACATACCTTATCTGCTGCCTCTTCTGCAATCTTACGTGCACTTCTAATAGCTTTTGCACTTTCTTTGTACTCTTCTTCGTTAAATTTCAATAATGTTTTCATTCTTCTATCCTCCTATTAAAATAATCCAACAGCTTTTCCTGCAATACCAAGTATCATTGTTCCAAGAATTAATACTAATGGGTTGACTTTCTTTTTCAATAACCAGTAATACACCCATGTAACGGATAAGCCAATCATACCTGGCATAATGCCATTTAATATCTCTTGAAGTGACTGGGCTGTATCTCCTGAACCAATGCTTAAAGCAACCTCTGTATATACCATATCCTTGCACATTGCTCCAATGACCATAATACCAAGAATACCTGCTGCTAATAAAACTTTATCCATCATTCCAGATTCTTTCATCTTATTCAAATAACCAAAGCCAAGATTATATCCTAATCTAGCACCACCAAAACGGACGATGAAAGCTGGTATGTTATAAATCAAGAAATATAATAATGGACCAATAATATTTCCATTTAACGCAAATGATAAACCAATTCCTAATGCAATAATTCTAATACAGCTAATGAATATAGAATCTCCTATTCCACTAAGTGGTCCCATTAAAGCTGTTTTAATACTGGAAATCGCTTCTCCATCTACTTCACCACGAGCTTTCATTTCTTCCATAGAAGCCACTACACCGCCAACAAATGGTGCCAATTGTGGAGTAATATTGAAGAATTCCACATGTCTTACCAATGCATCTACATAACCATCATGATCATCTTTATAAATTTTTTTCAAGATGGGATTCATCATCATAACAAATGCGATATGCATTTGTCGTTCATAATTCCATGAAAACTCCATTCCTAATGATCCTTGATTTACTGCCATTCTATTTAGATCTTTTTTTGTGATATTATTAGAAGTCATCATCATCTACCTCCTCATTGATTGAAGCTGTTGCTGTTTCATTTTTTGGATTTAAGAAACCAAATTGTACGACTACAATAATTAATCCTAAAATTGCAACACCAAGTACAGGCATACCTAAATATGCTGCACAGATAAATCCTAAGAAAAAGTATGGAATAATCTGTTTATTTAATATCATTCTCATTAACATTGCAAATCCAAGTGCTGGTAATAGACCAGCTGCTGCATCCATACCATCAATCAATACCGTTGGAATAGCATCAATTAATCCTTGCATTTTATCCACACCTAAATAGAATGCAAAGAATACCAATAAGAAACGGCGAAGTACATTTAATATCCCAATCATCCAATGAGTTGCCACAATACCTCCATATTTCCCTTCTTCTGCATATTTATCTGTAAAACGCAAGATTACAGAGTTAAATACATTTAAAAAGTTTCCTACAGCAAGTGAAATCAACCCAATTGGCATAGCTAATGCGATTGCTGCTTCTGTACTATTTCCTGTAGATATAGCAAACGCTGTTGCAAGAATTCCTCCTACTATGGAATCAGGTGGAATATAAGCACCAATACTGACTGCTCCCATAAAGAATAATTCTAAGTTTGCACCAATGATTAACCCTTGTGTAACATCCCCTAAGACTAGTCCGACAAGTGGACCTAATACGATCGGACGATTGATATATAATGAACCAAATTGAAAGTCCATAACACCTAAAGCACCAATCAATCCAATTAATACTGCTGTTAACATAATATCCTCCTTTTAAAGTTCTTTTATAGAACGGCTTTTGCTAAAACTTTACTATCAGCTGCAAGCTGTCGAATTTCTACTTCTAAACCTCGATCAATCATTTCTCTAATGGCTTTTTCTTCTTCTTCGCCAATATAAATAGCTTGAGAAATCTGTCGATAACCTGGCTTCTTTTTTGCACCACCCAGGTTTATGCTCTTAATTGCGCTGCATTCTTTACTCAACCGGTTAGCATCTTGAATGCTCTGTACTACAATTAAAAGTTTGTATTTATCAGTTACACCACTATTGATTGCCTTGACAGAGTCTGCAATATTCTTTATTACAAGTTTTACACCAGCTGGTTTTCCAAGCTTTAGCGTTGTTTTCCAAACTTCATCATTTACTACAGAATCACTTGCAACAAGGATACAATCTGCCCCTACAGCATTCGTCCATGAAAATGCAACCTGACCATGCAATAGACGATGATCTACTCTACATAAACGTATCATGTTATCCCTCCTTCCTTTTTCTAAAAATCATCTTCATCATGTGTACTTTGCAAATTGCAATACTGAATACTATTTTCTACTTCTGATAACGCATGATGAATAAGTGTATTGGTATCTTCCTGCTGATAAAGAAATAGATTCATCAGCAATGGTAGATTCATACCTGTAATTAAATGAAAATTATCATTTACTGTATAGCTCATTAATTCATTATTCACACTACCTCCCATTAAATCACTACAGGCGATAATGGAATCTTCTTTAGGAATTTGTTTCATAACGTTGCTTATGGATTCCTTTACGTCCATATTTCCATCAACATAACCACAAATCACATGAACATTTGGTTGTTCCCCTAATATGATCTTCACAGATTCATAAATTCCCTGAGCAAAATGTCCATGACTTGCTAAAATAAAATGCTTCATTCTAATCCTCCTCGTAAACTTCTTTAAATTGCTGTATTGTTTTTTCTTCAGCTTGCCAGGGTTTATCAAAATACCTGGATGTCGCAGTTTCAAGAGATAAATATCCATGATATCCACATGTTTCTAAATCTTTTAAATCTTGCATTAGATTTCTTCTTCCATCACCCCATGCCAAGTGACCACATGGTGCACCATCTACAAAATGAATGTGTACAATATCATTTTTAAATACTTTAAAATAGTCATAGATTGTATCTTCTGCTCTAGCCATTGCACCAAAATCTATACATATTTTAAGATTATCCCTGGCTACTTCTTTTTTAAATCTATACAAATCCCTAACGTTATTCACCAATATAGATTCATCTGGTTGTAAAGCCTCCATTGCTAAATAAATTTTTCTGCTTTTCGCATAGTCACAAATCCTTTTTAACATTTTAACAGAGCGATGCCATGCCTCATCTTTATTCTCATCATAAAACGCCCAACCACTTGTTATTAAAACCTGTGGACATCCTATCCCCTGAGCGATATCTATAATCTGTTGGTAATATTTAAAGACATCATCTGCTCTTTTTTTATCTGCCACATTATTAGGTTTTGGGTTTGTCTGTTCTGGACAAATACCAATAATCTTCACATCATAATTTTTCTGATACGTCTTTAATGTTTCTATTGATTCATGTTTATGATCATCAACATAGAAATGCATTGGGCCTGTCCATAATTCTGCATAATGTATATCATTACGTTGTAATGATTCAAAGAATTTTTCTAATGAATAATAACGATAATGGTTATTCATGCCTGACAATCGTTCTCTAAAATTCATCTTCACCACCCCCTTTGATATTGTCATGTTCAATATATTCATACAAATATGCAATCTCACTGATTGGGAGTTTTACATTATAATGCGTTAGCATCGTATCGAAACTACGATTTACATTTTCGATAAAATCCTGATGTCTTTCAATAAAACCATTTAAGTCCTTGTATTTATCTAATGCAGTTTTTGTCACAAGACGCTCTACTAGGAAGCAAATATGAATATAAATTCCAACTATAGTTTTACTCTGAAATTTTTGTTTCATAATATGCTGCAATGCACTAATAGCATCACTAACATAATCTAACAATTTAGGAGCATTTAATATAGTTAGATTTTCCATTACTGACTGCATAGAAAAGTTCTTTAATAAACATTGATCAAACTCTTCAATTTCTGACTCATCAAGATATGGTAAAAGCACATGATTTACTTTATCAATATCTTTGAAATTCATAATTTCCTCTAATGTTACACTAGATACATTTTGAATTTTTAAGTTATAAGGTTTTATCATTAAAACTACATCATACTTTTTGAATAACATGTCCTCTGATCCATTTTTTAAAAGCTCATCGTAATCATATTCAATCATTTTAAGATCAATATCTTTTGGCAGACTATCCTTAAATAAACGGCTTAATTTTTCACTTACTACCAATCCTGCATCATTAGTGAATACAATTGCTTTTTCTTTCTTTGCTACAGACAGCACTTTATATCGGCATTGTGCTTCTTCACAAGCGATTTGCAAAATGTCCTCTAATTCATAATGTTGTAGTATCTTTGTGCCAATATTTAAAGCAAGTGAAGTAGATATATTATTGATTACGCCAACATTTACACTATCAGCAATCATTGTTCCAATTTCCTCTAAAGAACCCATATCAACTAATAATATGATATTTTTAATATGACGGTTATCAGAGATAAATGCATCTAATTTTTTACTGACTTCTTGTATTGGTGTATCTAAAGGCATATCAATTGCTTCAAAAATATAAGTAGATAATAAAGAATTTGCAGCATCTGCAATAGAACTAGCTGTGGAATAACCATGACTTAAGATGATCCCTATCGTATCTTGTGCATGAATATCTTTATTGTATAAATTAATATTCATCATAAGAAAAATACGATTCATATCACTTAAACGTATATCCAAATGTGTTTGTATTTGTTTTAAAATGAGTTCTGATAAAATGTATTCATTCATCATGTTTTGCTTCATTGTAGCCAAGCATTCTTTTATCACATCTCGATTATCCTGTTCCCATTGTCTAAAGGAAGAATTATTCTTTTGTGAAGTTAATATCATTCTTGTTAAGACATATCCACAGTTAATAGGTAAAATAATATTTCTAGATTTTTTTATTGCCCCTAATATATCTAAAACTATTTTTTCAATTGCGGATAATCTTTCGTCTAAGTAACTTTCCTGATAAATCAAAATGTCATAATAATAACGTACGATTTTTTGCCCTTCTTCTAAATACTTTTTAAATGATGTTTTATTATCTTCATACACTTGTAAGAATTGTTCCCACATCATCATAATCTTATTACTGCCTTCATTTTTTTCAATTGCATCAATACGAATCATGTTATCATCTTCTTGATTGATTTTGTTCACACGTATATCATCTAATAATTGTATTGGCAAGTGATACATAAAAACATCTAATCGTTCTTGACCACCGTTTTCCGCATATGCATTTGCACATATTGTTTTTATATATTTTTTTAGTTCATTGATATTATTTGCAAAATCATAATTCATTAGTAATACCAGCATTTTTTCTGACACATAGATTGGTATGTCCAATCGTTCTTGTTCTTCTTTGAAAAACTTTATAATAAATGCTTTACGCTCATCTTCATTTCTTGAAATCCATGATGGTATATTACATATTACTGGCATATTTAATATCAAGCTTTGCGTTAAAATATCTCTTGGATCTTCCATGCTTGCAAATATAATTCTTGCGCTTGAATCAATCATCACGGAATCATCATTGCTTCTTGTAAACTTCCCTGTACTTATATATTCTGCTAATTTTTCCTGACAATCTTCATTTAAATTACCAATATCTTGTATAAATAAGATGCCTCCACTGGCCTCTTCTAATTTACCTTTTTTAACGATATTTTCTTTTTTATCAAAATAACCAAATAATTCTTTCTTATAATATTCCATATCATCATTTCTGAAAATTTTCATCTTTATGAATGGGGCTTGTCTGCTTAACAAATCATGATTTATACAAAATTCATATATAAGATTCACAAGAAAAGATTTCCCACAACCTTTCTCTCCATATAATAATACGGGTAATCCTCCATCTGGATAAAATAAGGCTGATTTCATTTGAGAAATACAATAATGTAAACTTCCTTCATTGCCTATGGCCTTTTGGAAATCTTGAAGCTGAGTATCTCCGCTTTGTAAAGTCTGTAATAATTCTGACATATTAAGAAAATCGAATTGTTTTATTTCAATATGATATTTCTTTTCTAATTCCATACGATCAAAATAATATACAGGTCTGGAGCTTATTTTTATTACCTTTTCATCTTTCACAAGTTCATTTAAATATTGTGAAGTAAGTGATCTGGATAAATTTAATAATTTAGATATGTTTATTGTAGTAAATCCAGACAACTGATCTATATTCATAGATCTTGTTGCTTTTTTTAAATATTCAACGACCTGTTCTTTTGTTGATGAATAACTCATTCTTTATCACCTCATTTCTATCCGCTTTTATTTTACGGTTTTATTATAATGAGCTATTTCTTTTACGTCTTTAGTTTCAAAAAATGCCGACACTGAATCAGTATAATGACTCACTTTCGACATTCATTTGATTTCGACATTATTAGTGTTGATATTCTCAACACTGTCATTTTATCAAATATAGTGTTCATAGTCATGCCACAATGAAATCATAGTGTTCATATTATGACAACACTCTCAACATTTTTCTTTTTTTCATTAAGGAAACTCTTAATTTAAATTTTTTCAATATTCTTATGAATTTAGTACAGTGTTGATAATCACTGTTCAATAATTAGCACCTATAGTAAATAATTTGTGATTGATTTCCTTAAAATTTTAATGATATTTTTCCAACAGCTTTCTTTATCTAGGATAAAAATACATACAAATGATGAAAAAATATAATGACCTTATGTTTTATATCAATGTCAAATTATACTAAAAGCAAGAAATTACTAAAATAATTGCATTTATCAAACATTGACGATATTTTAGTATACCGATATACTGTGGACAATGCGGTCATTGATTTGTGTTTAAATGAAATTTTATTGCAAAAAAATACCAAGTTAGTAGAAAAAGTAGTGTTCCACAAACAACTATAACTGACATTTATTCTGGTAAAAGTCGAATAAAAAAATGTATAGTAAAAATATTGTATAAAATAGCAAAAAATTAGATATTTCTATGGAAAGCTTATTGAATCAGATATATCTAAAAAAAGAAAATCTAGATAATTATCTACATAAAGCCAAAAAAAGCTCATTTTCAGAGCCTTTTTTCATCCTCATATTACTATTCTTCGTATCGTTTCACATATATACATTTATTTTTAGAAAATACCATAACATACATATCACATTTCTGCCGATGCATTTGCCTTGTAGAATGATATCGTCTTAATTGATTTTCAGCATCTTGAACTGCTCTTTCTAGCTGTTCCTGACTGTAGCTGTTTTTCAGATATTTGAATTCTATTAATTTATTTGGATAGGTGGCATTTGATGGAATCATCATAAAATCACCATAGCCATTATCGTTTAACCATTCTAAATCAACATCAACTCCCGTGACTGCTTCTACAATCACATCAGCAATTTGTTGTATATTTCGTTCGTGAAAATTTTGAAATAGCCGGTCGGGATATCGTTGAAGAATTTTTTCAATTTCCTCAATAAATAAGTTTGGGCAATCATTATTCAAAAAAGTAACAACTGCTTTCTTCCATAAGCTTGTATCAGATTTAAAATTCAACTGTTTTTCAAGCATATGTCTAAAGTATTTTATAAACACTTTTTGCATAATCATATTTGGTATCCTTAAAGTCATACCAAATGCATCAGCTTCATCAATCGTTAAATAGCCTAAATAGAATAATAAACTATAAAAATCATCAGTTGTAAGTCCAGTATGAATGGTAAACATTTCAGTTAAGTTCACTTCAGGATGATTACCATCTAAAATATTTTGTATTTGAACATCTTCATCTGATTCATATGGCAAATAAAGAAGATTTTCTAATTTTTGATAATCGCTCAGTATGTTCTTATCAACAATTTCATTAGGCTGTTTACCAAAATTCTGCCAATAATCAAGATAATATAATGCCATATTAGGATTAAAAATCCGATGTTTTCCATCCACGGAAAACATATAGCCATCATAATATTGTTTCATATCAGCTAACACAGCATCGACATCCTGTATCGAAGAAACCATGGAAATTAAATATTTCATTTCTTCTATAGTAAATCCCAGCATTTCATTAAACCTGGAATCTAAAGATAAATTCGTACTGATATTAAATCCACTTGTTAAACTGTCTAATGTAATAGGAGAAACCCCAGTCATAAAAATTTTAGCAATGACCGTTTCTGTTGCATATTTTAATTCTTCATAAAATGCTCTTACATACCCATCACTATTTGTTACAGATGTAAATTCTTGATATGCAAAAGATAATAATTCATTTGCAAAATGATCATATTCGTCAATTAACACATAAATTTTTCTATTTTTTAAATAAGGTTCTACATCTACAAAGAATCTTGACAAAATTCTGGCAGTGCTGTTATGTTCTAACAACATAATATCTATATCATAATAGCTTATAAATTTTCTTAAAGAGTCTAATACTTTCATTGAAAATTCAGTTTCTAGTTCTTTACCATGTTTTCCAGTTAAACCAGAGAAATTAAACTTCAACACATAATACGCATTTCTGTTTTTAGTTGGATGTTCATGAATATAAGTATTTTGAAACAGAATATCGAAATGATCAGATTCTTTGATATCGAAATAGCATGCAAGCATATTAATAAATAGACTTTTTCCAAATCTACGAGGCCTTAATATAAGTATAGATTTAAGATTTTCGTTTTCTATGTTCTCGATATATTTTGTTTTATCTATATATAAAAAGCCCAGTTCTCGTATTTCTTTGAAATTTGCATTTCCCTTTGGAAACTTTATGATTGAATTTATCATTATATATCCCTCATAATCCCTTTATTATAATCTTAATTTTCTAATTTTGCTGCTTTTCCTTTATCTTTGTATAAGTATAAATCGCAAATAACGTTAACAAAATCACACTTGCATGAGGCATTTTTATGCTTCCTATTTCTCCCACAATAGCTTTATATAAAGCATAAATCATATACAATACATATTAACAAGCCAATAATACATACAAAAATTTCAAATAATCTTTTTTCATATGATAGCCACCTTTCTTTAAAGGTTATTATAACACTATATAAGCATTGTATAAATGATTATTTTATGAACCGTGAAAGAATATCTTCCACATCATTTATTTCTTGTTTAGTAATCCATGTCGATTCTGGATTACTATTTTGAATGAACCCGCTGAACACCGTACCCTCTTTTGTAAAGTGATAAACAATATCTGTAGGCGTTTTTTCTTCAATTGCTTCTTCAGGTGAATCAGGGCTAAACATATACTTTATGAGTTTTATATCAATACCTTCTATTTTCATATCTTTCTGATCCAGTATTTGAGCATCTTTTGATATCTTGGAAACATCCTTATCAATGTAAAACTGACAGTAATATCCATGGATCGTATCTGTGATTTTATAATGGTATGTGAAGGATAATAACGAATCTTTTTCTTTTTGAATCTGATCTTCTCTAATATGATCAAAACTTAAATGGTATTTCTCATTTAATTCCTCTATCGTCATTTTATTGCTTGTTTGATAAGATGTATATAATGCATAAAAACCTAGTAAAATTATTATCGCCAAAACAATCCAATATCGTTTTTTAGTTTTCATGGAATCCACCTCTCTTTTTCAACTTTATTGTAACACGCTTGCAGACATTCCTCTATTCTATACAACAAAAAACTCTAGCATGTCCACTAGAGCTTTTCTAACACATAGTTTTTAATGAACCAGGATACTCCTTGTTCCTCATTGCTTTTTGTTACATGGGTTGCTTTATCCTGAATTTCTTTGGTAGAGTTTCCCATTGCTACACTGTATTTCACCACGTCAAACATACTAGTATCATTATAATTATCCCCAAATACCAATACCTGATCACTGCTTACTTTCATCAGTTCCATCAGCTTCTTTAGTGTATTTCCTTTGGATGCATCAATATGGGTAAGTGTATAGATATCACCTTCAGAACGTACACAATGCGCTTCTTTACAGTTATTGTTGATTTCATCCATGACCTGTTTCATCAAAATTTCATCATCATGGATAATGACAACTTTAAATATAGAATGTTCAATAATTTCATGAATGGTTTTTGTTTCAATAATATCACTTTTGCCTTTTAGGCGTTCCATAAATTTTGTCAAGCCTGGGTGTGATCCAACAGGATATACCGCAAAGTTGGAGTATGCAAGGAATGGGATACCCCGTTGTTTCAACAAAGTTAAAGCTAACAGCAGGTCGGAAGAAGACATACTGCATTCATAGATACATCTTCTTCCTTCAAACATATTGGCCCCGTTATTAGTGATATACGGTATGTCCACCTGCAATTGTGACACATAGTCCTGCATAATATGCATATTACGGCCAGAACCAAATGTAAAAGCTATGCCCTGCTCCCTCATGGCTGGTAAAAGAGAGGGCATATCGGAATCGATCTGTTTGTTTTCATCTAATAATGTTCCATCCAGATCGGCTACGATCAATTTAATATTTTCTAATCGTTCCATACATTTTCTACCTTCTTAACGATAGAATCTGCATTTAACTCGTATTTTTCTAATAAAGCATCTGGTGTTCCACTTTCTCCAAAGCAGTCCTGCA
>OGXN01000313.1_pt1 | contig 66392 bp, 53 predicted proteins | sample 1576281 | NCBI WGS metagenome assembly OGXN01 (sample SAMEA3541494, study PRJEB24748) | human gut metagenome | biome: human gut; feature: human-associated habitat; material: faeces | place: China | collected 2012
CTTTGCCAGCAGCAGGACAACGAAAGGTGTCAGAGCGATCGGCACTACATCCGCAATACCAATCCAGATTACACAGTAGGTATATTCCAGACCTGTGAAATAGGAAAGGGAAATGCTGGTGGTCAGGATCATCAGGATACCGAACAGGATACTCCAGAACAGGCTGACAGCAATGAATTTACCCTTGTTTGCAGTAAGCTCCAGCAGATCCTTCTTTCCATTGCGAAGATGAATCAGGGCAGGCAGGGCTGCGGAAAGGCCTACTGTGATACCATCTGCAAGAGGGGAATGCAGAGGAATAAAGTTTCCGGAAAGCAGCGCCCATACAATAGTTCCGATATATCCGGCAAAGAAGCCGGTTACGGGTCCGAAAAGATATCCGATAACTACAATAATAAATGCAAATGTTCTGAAATGAACCGCACCCGGGATCAGCGGGATAGGACACAGATAAGCCCAAAGGACACCTGTCAGAACACCAAATACAACAAAGAAAATGATGTTAACAAATGAAAATTTTTTAGTCACTTTTTTCTCCTCCTCATTCGTGGCTGATTGATTAATAGCTGATTTCAGCTATTTCGTGTAATATATCAAGAAGCTTCTTGCACGCGTAATCAAAAAGCTTATGACCCTTTTCGGCTGTGGCAAAGGTAGGGGCGCCGATAACGCCGCTGTTTGTCACATCCTTCGTTTTCCAGCCCGCATTGATGGGGCCGAATACGGTTACATATTTCTCTCCCTTGAAGCAGTCCGCGGGCTCTTCATCCACAGCCAGCTCCATATGTACGGTTTCAGGCCTCGCCGCAAGCATCAGGGAAGTTTCCAGCTCACAGGCATGGAAAACGCCGTACTTGCCGGACTGCTGCAGATCCTTCAGGCCGTCATTCCAGAACGGTGTAAACCACCAGTCAAATACAAATACATCCAGGCCCAGATCAATACGCAGGTCACGGCTGATCATGTTCAGCATATCCGTATTGCCGCCATGGCTGTTGAAAAGAACCAGTTTTTTGAAGCCGCTGGCTGATATGGCGGCTGCGATGTCATGAAGCAGGGAATAGTAGGTCTGTGTTCCAAATGTAATGGTTCCTGCAAAGCCCATATGCTCATTGCTCTTCCCCACATTCAGCTGAGGGGCAAAAATCAAATTACCCTCTTCAAATTCACATTCATTTACCATCTTGTCCACCAGAGTGGAAAGAATGATAGCGTCCGTTCCCACCGGCAGATGTGCGCCGTGCTGCTCCGTAGCGGATGTGGGTAAAAGGACAATGGATTTGTCCTTATCCAGCGCTGCGATTTCATCTCTCGTCAGGTTTTCCCATTTTTTAATCATACATCCTCCGTTCTGCTGCCTCCGGCAGCGTGCTTTTGTTGATTATAAGGCTGACTGCCAGCCGTTGTCATACAGGAATATAGAAATACATACGAAGAACAATCGTAATCGCAATTGCAGCTGCATTGGCCGCCACAAACCAGGCATCGTAAGCCGTCGCTTTTATCGCCTTATAGGCGGTACGGCGGACAGAGAAATTCAGCTGATAATAGTGCATCGCCAGGGATATCGCCTGTCCCTTGCTGATAACGCGGAACAGAAGCGGCAGGGAAAAGGTCACGTAATTCTTAACCTTAGTCGCCCATCCGCAGTCTTCAATCTCAAGCCCTCTGGAGCTCTGAGCCTCCATAATAGCATTCAGCTCCGTAATAATCATAGGTATGATCTGGAAAATCAGGCCGATACCGAATGCAAGCGCATAAGAAATCTTCCACTTCTGAAGCCCCAATATGATTTCACTGAAGTTAGTGGTCAGAAGCACCGTATAAAAAGAGGAAATCATCAGGAAGATACGCAGGGCGTACACAGCGCCCTTATAAAGATCATACCAGTCAAAACAGATAGAAATGCCCTGACCGTTAAAAAAGGGCATCACTGTTTCGAAAAAGATAGGGCCGCCCTGTACCGCGGGCGTTTCGAAAAGTCCCAGAATCAGCCACAGCAGAAAAATAAAAGCAAGAAGCACTTTCAATTTACCGGCCAGTACGAGGATATACTTCTGAATCCGGCAGGTACACCACATGGCAATAAAAAAAGCAAACAGAAAAAGCAAAGCCACTCCCGACTTGATGACACTGGTCAGAATCGCCATAACCAGGAAAAACAAAAATTTGGTTCTGGGATCCAGCCTGTGCAGCAGGGAGTCCGCGTCTACATACTGTAAATAATCCATTTATACATTCCTTTCCACTATCTTTGCCGCAAACTCTTCCACACTGTAACAGATTTCATCCAGACCCAGAGCCTTGGAAAGCAAAACTACCGGCGGCAGCTGGATATTGATATGGTCAAAGATGTCATCCCTGCGGGCCAGCGACTCTTTGGAGCCCTCAAAAATCTTTTCTCCCTGGTTCAGTATGATGGCTTCATCCACTGTTTTGAACACCAGAGGGATTTCATGGCTGATCATAATAACGGTTTTTCCTTCCGCAGACAGCTTCTTGATCATATCTGCCAGCTCCTTTATCAGGAAACCGTCCATACCCAGGGTAGGCTCATCCAGAATGATCACATCCGCACTGGAAAACAATACGGAAAGGATCGTCAGCATGTGCTTTTTCCCCATAGACAGATTCAGGGGGAAGGTTTCCCGATCCTCTTCCAGATGATAAGACTTCAGCACCTCCGTCAGCTGTTCTTCCGAAAAAGGCACCTGCTGCATACGGGCACAGAAGGTAAGCTCCCTTTCCACGGTCTCCTCAAAAAGCATATGCTCCGGATGCTGGAACACCAGGATGATATTCTTGGAAACCTGGGCAACCGTCTTTTTGATAATGGATTCCCCTTTATAGCGCACATCCCCTTCCGTGGGCTTGTGCAGGCCGTTCAAATGCTTTACAAAGGTGGTTTTTCCTGACCCGTTCTGTCCCAAAACTGCAACCACCTTACCCTTTGCCACATTGGCGTTCACATCGATCAGGGCATGGAAGCCGTCGCTAAAGGTTTTCCCCAGATTATGAACGGTAATCACCGGCTCCTTTTCCTCTTCCTGCACCTGCGTATTCGTAAATTCCCTGACAGGAATCAGCTTTTCCAGCTGCTTTTGTCCTTCCTCCACCGTGTAGAAAAGCTCCAGCTGAGGGAAGCTTTTGGACAGTTCCCTGTATATTTCCACTTCCTGGGGAATGATAACTCCCAGTCTCTCCTGCAATGCAAAATCCTTGAAAAAATCATCCCTGGTACCGTCAAAAACAACTTCTCCGTCCAGCAGGCCGATCACATGATCCACAATTCCCGCAGACCATACCAGGTTATTATCCACAAGCACCGTTGTATTTCCGTTGATACTCAGCTGTCCCAGGATACTCTGCACCATTTTCTTGCCGTTGGGATCCAGAGAACTGACCGGCTCATCCATGATGAGGATATCCGGATCCATGGCCAGTACGGAAGCAATACATACGGACTGGCGCTGTCCGCCGGAAAGGTTTGCCACACTTCGGTTTCTCAGATACTGAAGGTTCAGCAGATCCAGAACGTACTCCATGCGCTCCATGATTTCTTCCTGGGGAAGGCCCAGGTTTTCCATTCCGAAGGCAATCGCGTCTTCCACACCATAGCCGAACAGCTGGTTCTCCGGAGACTGGCTCACCACGCTGACAAAGGTTCCCTCCGGTACGTCAAAGCTCCCCTGAAGCTCCCCGTTTCCGATAAGCTTGGGAATGACCTGGCTGAATATCTGCACCAGAGTGGATTTTCCGCATCCGCTTGGCCCCACAATCGCCGTAACCTTTCCCTTTTCTATGGAGAAGTTCACCTTTTTAAGGACTTCTTTTCCATCGGGAGTATATTTATAACTGATATCGTTAACTACGTAATTCACTTGATTTTCTCCTCAATTTTCCGGTTCCTTTCCATCGGTCCGCATACCGAAGCGTCCGGTTCTTCCGGCAGGCCTGTACTTTGCCTGAGATGTCTTTTATCTGGATGCGGTTACCGGAAATACCGGGAAGGATTCCAGATAGATGATATCCTTACGCTTCGCAGCATCTCCTTCCGCCAATATGGCAGCCTTGCCCGCCACCTTTCCTCCGGCTTTTTCCACCAGGGATTCCATGGCTTTCAAAGATTCTCCCGTACTGATAACATCATCCACAATGAGGATTTTCTTTCCCCGGATCATATTGCTCTCTTCCCTGTCCAGACAAAGGATCTGTTTTTTCTGTGTAGTGATGGAATATACCTCCGTCACAAAGGGATCTATCATGTAAGGCTTGACGCTCTTTCTTGCGACAAAATAGCGTTTCATATCCAGAATACGTGCCATTTCCTGAATGAGCGGAATACCCTTTGCCTCGGCAGTGATCAGATAATCCACCTCAGGCACTTTTTTTACCAGCTCCGCCGCCGCCTTTACAACAAGCTCCGCATCTCCCAAAAGGACAAAACTGGCAATTTCCATGCTGTCGGTGATACGGATACGGGGCAGTCTTCTGATGCAGCCGGCGATATTCATCTCATAGTACTTATTCTCCATAATGAACCCTCCATATAATTTGTTATAAAACGCACAGTCATTTTCGACACCTTGTTTTCTCTGTGCTTTGTATTGTTTTCCTGCCTGTTACATCGTAAGACAACAGTTACTCACAATACAATATCATTCAAATTATGCACCAAATCCGTTGGCTTGTCACTAAAAAATTAATAAATATTTAAGAATTGTTTATTTATATATAACTTTTTCCCTTTACGGCATTTTTGTTGTTCAACTTTCATTTTTCTTACGTATTTTACATTCTGCTTACATTTCCTTCTACGTATAAGTTGTATAAATTACTTCAGGAGTTTATGGCAATGCGGCTGAAAAAAGCAGACAGCCTGTTTCTTTCCCTGTCGGGATTAAAATTGCTGTCTGCCCTTTGTTTTTATGTTTCTAATAGATACCAAAATCATGGATACCGCCGGATAAGTCAAACTGATGAATACGGAAACGTGGCCGCTCCTTATAAGAAAAGCTCTTCATTTTCATTTTATCTTTGGCAGAAAGCAATCCTTCTCTACCACAGAAATCCAGATTCCGTTTTCTCATTTGTTTCATGATTTGTTCTTCTCTTATATTATACAAGACAAGTTCTTCCGGATCTTCTATCAGATGAAATAGCTGCTCCTTTCCCCCATTCGCCATATAAATATATTTCCAGTCTCCCTGACGGATCATTGTTTTGAATTGTGGAGTACCCGGACGTCCATAGCAGGCAAAAAGAGTTTCCCGCTCTCTTTCTTTTCCTGCCAGTACATTCAGAATAGAGTGCCCATCTCTGATTTGCGGGTTTCCGGCTGCCTGCGTTGCAATTCCGAATAAATCTGTAAGACAAACAAGCTGTCTTTCCTTCCTGCCGCCCTCCAGCTTCCATTCTGCAGATCCGGCTGGCCAACTTAAAAGAAAGGGAATATGACATGATTGTTCAAAATAGCTTTCCTTCTGCCATGCATGGTGATCTCCCAAATGATCCCCATGATCTGAGAAAAAACAAATCAGCGTATTTTCACTGTCTTCTCTTGCCTCTACCGCATCCAATATTCTGCCGATACAAGTATCAATATATGTTATTTCCCCATAATATCTTGATTTCACGTTTCTGGCGGCAAAATCATTCAATTCATCCGCCCATATCAAATAGTTCATCCAAAGTATCTGTTCATCCATAAAATCAATCTCAGGCTTTCCTCTCAGAGGGTTGGCAATGGAATCCGGATTATACATACGATTAAAAGGAACCGGCGGTGCACAGGGAGGATGAGGGCCGATAAATGATACGAAGCCGAAATATGGCTTATCCTTCACAGTCTTCAATTGTTCAATCACTCTGTCTGCAACAAAGCTTTCTACCGTTAGTTCTGCCGGCAGGGGACTTACCTGAGGCACATAGTACATATTAGTTCTTTCCCCATGAAGCTGTTCTATATGATTATATTCTGGATGTTCCTTTCTGATAAAGCTATAATAGGCATCATTTGCCCTATCTTCCGGACACTCCCATAATTCCTCCGTATTCAGCTGCAGGTCATAGCCCAGATCTTCTTTAAATTCCGGAACGGTATGGAACTTTCCAATACCGAAAGTATAATAGCCTTCTTTCCTCATTGCAGTGGCCAGATAATCTCCGCACCTGTCCTGCATCTCTTCCGGCAGTCCGTCCATTGCTTGGGGCATCTCATTCTGGTAACAGCCGGTCAGAGCCGGCTCCCGGCCGGTTCTGACCGTATATCTGGCAGGGACACATACCGGACAGGTTGAATAGGCATTTTCAAATACAAGGCCTCTCTTTACCAGACGATCTATATTGGGTGTAAATATCTCCTGATTTCCCAGTGCCCTGATACAATCATAACGGAACTGATCACACATAATATACAGTATATTGGGTTTTCTCATATTATTGTTCCACAATGCCATAATTGTTTTCTTCACTCCAACCGTTTGTTTCCTTCAGTCGTTCTGCCATATCCTTCAGGGAGTTCTGAAGTTCCTTCAGATATTCTTCCAGACTGATATCATCTCCGATATAAAGCTGCCCAAAAAGGACACTGTCCTCAAAGAATGTCTGATCCACCGCCGGTCCGTAAAGATTCATTTTTACAGTCCTTCCTTCCGGTGCCCAGCCATCCAGACTGTCGGTAACCGGTTCTGCTGATGTAGGCATTTTATACATCAGCTCCGCCATCAGTTCCATAGCCTTGGGTGATCCCAGGAAGCGTAGGAAATCCTCAGCTGCTTCCAGTTCTTCCCCTTCAACATTGGAAGGAATACAATAAACTTCCGTAACTGCCGCTCCCATTTCATAAACAGCTTCGCATGCATATGGTGTATCTTCTTTTGTCAAATACGGGAAGGTGAAAACACCGTAAGCAAAATCTGCACCCATATCTGTCATATTTTTGGATGTTCCGGGCATTCCCAGCATCATAGCCGCATCCTGTCTGATAAACATCTGTTCCGCAGTAGTATAATCTATCGCATTATATCCTTCCGCCCAGTACTGGCTCCATTCCTTCAAAAGCGGAAACACATCACTGAAAGGGGCTTTTTCAATATTGATAATATCTAAATCAATCCCTCGGACAATTTCGCTCGTTTCAATACTGTCACTGCCGTTTACATCCAGTTCCGGAAGCAGTCCCTCTACTACCTGATAAGTAAGCAGCCTTTCCGCCCAGTTATAAATATTATCCGCCGGTTTGGAATTCGGTACTGCAAAAGGAGCATATCCCGCCTCCTTCAATTTCTTCTGGACATCCAGGAACTCACTCCAGGTTTCCGGAATGTCTGATACTCCTGCCTTTGAAAACATATCCTTATTATAGAAAACCTTCACAATATCCATGTAATTACAAGTACTGTAATAATCCTTGGATATGGCCTGCATCTGACTGATTACAGCAGGTGCATAGAATTCTTTCCAGCTCGGCGTATCTGTATAAGGATTCGGCGCTTCCATCAGATCATTTATATTCCTTATCAGCCCTTTATTATAGTCATCTGTCGCCCATGACAGTTTTGACTGGAATACCTCCGGGGCCGTTCCTCCCGTCAGCTGCATGGTAAGCCACGTTCTCTGGTTTGCCCAGTCAAGCGGAACCGGTTCAATTTCAACATTGGGCTGTATTTCATTATAGGCTGCCAAAATTTCTTTCCAGGCTGCCTTATTATCATCAGAATCCATCGTTCCTGTCGCAAATCTTATTTTTATTTTATGATCCGGAGCAAAATCATCCGTTTCCGCAGACTGGCTGTCAGCAGCACTTTCCGCTTCAACAGCAGCATCTGTCTGAACTGCTTCCGGTGTTTCCAAAGTATCCTCATTTTCTTTCGAACCGCATCCGCTTAAAATCATTGTCGCAGTCAGAAGTATTCCCACCAGTCCAGCCAGTTTTTTCTTATAATTTTTCATAAGCTTCTCCTTAATAATATATTGTCACATTTTGACCGCACCCGCAGTCACTCCCTGAATAAAGGGTTTCGTTGCAGCCATAAATAAAATCACAATCGGAACGGACGCTATCACATACCCTGCAAGGACAGGTCCCATGCCTTCTTTGGCATTCTGTGAAATATATTGCAGCTGCAAAATTACCGGCATGATTTTTCTGTCATTGGCAGCAACAAGAGGCCAGATATAATTATTCCAGGCCATAAGCCCCGTCATAATAGCAACCGTACCAAACATGGATTTGGATAAAGGTACCACAATAGAAATAAAGACCCGTAAATCTCCTGCGCCTTCCACCCGAGCTGCTTCAAACAATTCTCTGGGAAGTCCTTCAAAATAATTTCTGAAAAACATCACCGGCATTACTGATGCCGTTGCAATGACAGGCAATATAAGCCCTGCTCTCGTGTTTAACAGCTGCATATCCTTAACAAGCATAAACTGAGGGATTAATGTTACAAATCCCGGTATCATTAAGAACATGATAACTGCAAAATAAAGTACATCCCTGCCCGGATAATTGAATACGCCAAAGGAATATCCTGCCAGAGAGGAAATCAGGAGTGTAGCCATCAGAATCACAGCCGTATATAAAATGGAATTAAATATTCCTCCCATAATTTCTTTTGCCGCCCGTACATAATTGTCAAAATGAAGCGGCATATCAAAAAACCAGATGCTCTCTATTATTTGGAGGTTATACTTAAGCGAATTCACGATTGTCAGATAAAAAGGGAAAACCGTGAGTATTCCCAGAAAAGCAAGTGCAATAATTAATCCAATCTGCTTCTTTTTCATAATCCGGCCCCCTAATCCTGTGTGTTTACAAATTTATAATTCAATACCGTAAACAGTAATACCAGCAGAAACAGCAGAACCCCTATGGCAGAGGCATACCCCATATTACTATACGTAAAAGCCTGCTTATACATATAAAGTGCCGGTACAATCGTACTTTTGCCGGGTCCGCCTTCCGTCAGTACCAGAATATTTTCAAACGACTGCATGGAATTAATTATGGCAAGCATTACAAACATTTTCATCTGCGGTTTCAGCAGCGGCAGCTCTATATAGATGATATTCTGCCACCATTTGATACCGTCCAGTCTTGCCGATTCACAGATATCGACTGAAATATTCAGCAATGCCCCCAAATACACCAGGAACTGCAGTCCAAATGCACCTATAAAAGGGAAACCTATCATGATAATAGCTGCCAGCGCAGTTCCGGGTTCTCCCAGCCAAGAGTGGACCAGATTGTCCAGACCGCACAATCTGAGCAGCTGATTTATGGCTCCCGTATCAAATGCATAAATCCATTTCCACATAAGAAATACCACCAGACTTGGTACTACCATAGGAATTATGTATAGAATTTTAAAGAAATTAGAAATATGTTTATTTTTGCAGGAATATACCATAATCGCTGCCAGCATTGGAAATGTAACACATATTATCACATTGCAGATTGTTATGATTCCTACATTTTTCATGGATATCCAAAATGTATTTTCCGTCAGTACCTTCCTATAATTTTCCAGTCCTACCCATACGTTTACATTGGCACCATTCCATTTAAAAAAAGATTCAACGATTGCTGTAAAAAAGGTATAATATTTGAAGGTACACAGGAAAAGAAATATGGGTATCAGAAAAAAGTAGGCATTTTTGTTTTTCCGGATCCGTTCCAGAAGACTGCGTTCCTTATGAGGTACGGGCTTCATTATTATCTCCTCCTATCTCAAAATTTGAAATTGCAATTTCTATTCTGATAGTACCTTTTTATGTCCGCACTCACAAGGAGCCTGTTTTCAGTCTTTAGGTGCACTTTCTTTGGAACAGGGAATATGAAATGATATCTTTGTAAAGCATCCTTCCTGACTTTCTATATGCAGACCGGACGCCTCCCCATATTGATATACCAAACGGCTGTTTACGTTTACAATACCGATATGAGCATGCTTTTCCAGTACATCCATTTCCGCTCCTGCTCTCATAACCCGAAGCAGTTCCTTTCTTTTCTCTTCACGGATGCCGGAGCCATTATCCTCTATTATAAAAGCAATCTGTTCTTCATCATAAGCAACATGTATGACAATATCCACAGGAACCATTTTTACTTCAACGCCATATTTAATGGAATTTTCAACCAATGGCTGCAAGATCAGCGGAATAATCCTGCAATGAAGAATTCTTTCCTCCACCTGGTAATCAACAGTTACTTTTTTTCCAAACCTGACCTTTTGTATCTTCATATAATTTCTGATATGATTCAATTCCTCTTCTACTGTAACAAGGCTCCCCGATCTGCGGATACTGTATCGAAACATATCAGCCAGAGCCCTGGACATGATGCTTATCTCCTCCACCTCATGTACATATGCAATACAGCTCATAGATTCCAGCGTATTATACAAAAAATGAGGATTTATCTGCAGCTGCAAAGCTTCTATCTGTGCATCTTTTTCCCGCAGACGAATCAGATAATTATCCTCAATCAGTTTTTTTATCCTGATAACCATATGGTTGAAAGTGTTTGTCAGATATCCAATTTCATCCTCACTGTATACATCTACCCGAATATCCAGCTTTCCTTCCTGCACCTCTTTCATCGCACCTGCCAAAGCCCTTACAGGACGGAAAAAACGTCTCGCAAAACTGACTGCCAGAAGTACCGCCAGGATAAAAGCGGCTGCCGATACAAGAAAAATATTTCTTCTCAAAAGAGAGATATCTGAAATAACCACCTGTGTCGGCTTTGCACTGACAAGATACCATCCCGTTTTTGAAGAACGTTTATAGGAAACCAGCTTTTCCACATCATTCACGACAATCGTAAAATTTCCGCTGTCCTCCCCTGAATCCGTCCTGTATTGATCAATGGAAAACGGAAGCTTCATTCCCAGTTCTTCCCTGTCCTGACTATATACACACAGTCCGTTTTCATCTGCAAACCATACTTCCGAATCATTTCCGATATATAAAGGATCCAACATCTCTTCCAGCTTTTTGATATTGATATCCATAAACAGAACACCCATCATTTCCATCCCGTTCAGTTTATTAATTCTTTTCGCCGCCGAAATATAATAATTCCCGTTATATACACCCTGTGTATGATATCTGCCGCTCAGATTGTATTCCTGCCTGTGCGTATTCACAATGTTTGTCCGTTCCGAATTACGTACTGTTTCCTCATACCATTCCTGTTGTGTAAAATCATAAGACGGATCATATATCCCCTCTCCCTGATGGAGTACCTCACCATCCGGATAAATAAAATAAATGTCCGAAATCTCTCCTTCAAAATTCAGGGATACCAGTCTCTTACAATAAAACTGCTGAAATCCCCGCAGCCTTCTCATACTCGTAATCGCTGACTCTTCTTCTACTCTTGAAAGAAGCTCCTGCAATTCCGACTCGTATGTAAAGGCGGACACAAGATCCAACATCTCCAGATAGGAATCGATCTTTTCTGAAATTATGGACAATTCCATATCATTATTTTCAAAAGCATGTTTTTTTAATATTTCTACATTTCCATAGTATGTAAAGGCGGAAATAATAACCACTGCAGACAGCATAATAGAAACGATGGATAAAACCATCTTAACCAAAAGACTTCTTCTGATATTCATCTCACTGCTCCTTCTGTGTTTCCCGGTATTGGGATGGCGTCATATGCATCATTCTGGAAAAAATACGGGAAAAGTATTTAACATTATCATATCCTACCATACCCGCTATCTCTCCTATACCCAGGCTCGTATTCCGGATTAATTCGGCAGCTTTTTCCAGTCTTTTTTGCATGATATAGTCAGAGAAATTAACTCCTTTCACTTTTTTAAAGGAACTGCTTAAATACGAAGCATTCAGCCATACCATCTCCGCCATTCCTCCCAGGGACAGTTCTTCCATGTAATGTTTATCAATATAGGACGAAATCTGTTCCACAGCAGCCTGAATGCTTTTAGCCTGTTCTTTTTTCAGGTCTCTGCACATATCTGCCAGTAACCTTTCCAGCCACTGTTTTACTTCCTGCACATTTTTTACCTGGAATCTTCTCCCTGAAAGTTCCTGACACAGTTCATAATAACAAGAGGTTCCAACACCTCTTTTCTGAATCCGTCCTGCAAAATCCAGCACCATATAAAAGACAAAATCCACCAGGTTTTGTATTCCCACTCCATCCAACTCTTTTACCTTCAGAAAAAGGCTGTCCACTTCCTGCATCATTTTATGCTCTTCACCCATTACCGCACCTGCCCATATTTTTTCCGTTTCCTCTGACAACGGAAGCATGAAAGTAGGTGTTGTATCCATTTCTTCATAAGAAATAATTCCTTCTGTATAATTCAGCGGCCTGTGTATATAAGCCTGCCATGCCTGATTATAGGACAGTGGGATATCCGACATTCTGTCAACCGTATTTCCCAATGACCAAATTGTCTTTACAGGAATCAATGAACATAAGGCTTCCAGACAATGTTTCAGATGCAGTTTAAAGGCCTGACGGGTGGATGCAGAAAAAATAATCACATATTCATCTCTTGATTTTCTGTGGAGTTCCCCTTTCATTCCTTTATTACGGAAGCTATCTAAAACCGCAAGGAATTTTTCGTGAAGTTCATCGGTAATCCAGTTTGCGTCGCCCGGCATCAGCAGAACCGTAAAAAATCTCTCTTCCTCTTCCTCAGGGATAATCTGTTCCTCCAAAACCTTCAGCAGATAATTCTGTTCCCCTCCGATCAGTTCTTTCTGTCTCTCTTTCATGATCTCATTTACCGCAGTATGAAGTACCTCATTCAATTCTTCCGGATCTACCGGTTTAAGCAGATAACTGACCGCATTCAGTTCCACAGCCTTTCTCGCATATTCAAACTCTTTATAGCCACTGATAAATAGGAATTTTGTATCTGTCATTCCCTTCAGCCCGCTTACAAGTTCCAGCCCATCCATTCCGGGCATACGGATATCTGCCAGTACGATATCCGGTTTAAGCTTCAGTATCTCTTCCTTTGCCAATACACCGTTGTCCGCTTCTCCCGCAAGTTCCATGGACAGTTCTCCCCAGCGTATCATCTTTTTTATTCCTCTTCTTATCCATTCCTCATCTTCTGCAATGTAAAGTTTCATGTTTATTTACCCCCTGTTTTGTAAAAGACAGACTTAACCCGATTATATTTACTATATCATAACTGCAAGGGGCGGCAGGTGCACTATTTTTTGTATTAAGGTACAGAATTTTCCATAAAAGAAAGCCGGAGAAATAATTCCCCGACTTTCTTATATCCGCAGCAAAGGCAGAACCTCCGCCAACACTAACAAATTGCTCGTTTCACACCAGCAGCTCCCGTCAAACACACCGCCGACTCCTTTTTCACCTTCCCAGTCCGAAAGATTAACCCGTTCACAGATAATCCCCGGAAGCAGTTTCCGCGGCGGACTATCCCAGGAAAAAATCGGACGATCTTCTCTCGACATATACTGACTGATAGTCAGCGTGATTTCTTTCATCAACGTCAAATATCGTTCATCCCCCGTCCAAAGATATACTTTGTACAGGCTGTCTCCCGACAGTGTACAGATCCCGGGAGCCGAGTGCTTATTCTGGACATTGGCGAAAACGCTTCCCACTGTTTTCATTCCAAGACGTCCAAATTCGCTCTCCTGTGGGAACCGGAAATTATAGCTGACCACCCAGCTGCTGCAGAAATCAGCCATAAAAACGGAACGCTCCAGCCACTTCTTCTCTCCTGTAGCTTCATAAAGCCGTACAAAGCTCTCCAACAGCCCAAACGCGCTTTCACTGTCGGGTCCCTGCAGGATTTCTCCCGGCCCGCCCGTAGTATATCCGCTGGAAGCATCTCTGTAAAAGTACATCTCACCGCTTTCCTTTGCCGTTTCCAGATAAATCGGATCTCCGAAAAACTCATAGGCGCTGACAAGGGCTGCCGGCGCAATTCCTGCACTGGTCGAACCTCCCGCGGCAATTTTGCCTGTACGTATATTTACGAATTGACCGAACTGGCCATATTCCTGCCAGAGAGCCACGAACCGATCAGCCAGTTTTCTTGTACCTGTCAGGAATTCTTCCGGAATCCGCTGTCCATTTTCCTGAATCAGTCGGAAATGCTTGAACAGGAAATACAGAACATCCGCAGATTTCCGGATCAGCACCCAATCTTCCGCTCCTGCATGTCCGAAGGCATCATTTCTCAGTTCTCCTTCTTGTGTACACATCCCATAAAACAACCCGGAAGGTCCCTGAGTTCTGAACAGATGTCTCAGAGTAGACATCCCTCTCTCCCATTCGTTTTTTCCACCCAGCTTCATGAGCGCATAAGATGACATTCCTCCGCCAACCCAGCCCGGCTGCCATATCTGCGTAGCTTCTTCCGTGATGCCGACTCCGTAAAAGCCACCTGATTCCCTGTAATTCCATGTGTTAAATTTTTCTCTCTGCAATTCCCACTGCTCTTCAAACGATTCTATTTCCGGCAGGGAATCGTCCATTTCCATACATTTCCTCGTTTCAAAAAATCTGTGGAAAAACGCTTGCATGCTGCCGCAGTCCCACTCATAAATACGGTATGGAATCGTTATGCTTTCCCCCTTATGGAAATCCCTTCCCGGATCCGACTTTTCCTTCATGCAGAAAGCTCTGTATTGTTTTTCCTCCCTGAAATGGGGATATCGGATTTCCAAAACACCATCCCCACAGAAAAGTCCCAGATTATATCCATTTACCTCCTGAACTGTATAAAGAAGCACCGCTTTTCTGTATTTTTTTGAAAAAATACCGACACAGGGCACGCTTACATCACCGCTTGTAACGGAAATACTGCCGCTGCCGTCCTCATTTTGCCGGATTACATCCGTAATCGTTACCGGCATATCCACCGCAGCTTCCTCCGGCTCAAACATGGGCGGATATTCCTTTTTTATAGAGCGAAAACGGTTTCCGTTATAACAGCATGCGGGCAGAAATACATATTCACTGCCGTCAATGGGAAAGTCCGGCTGATACCTGATCCCTGCCCAGGTTCCCTTCACGTCTTCCAACGCGGTTATGACTGTGTCAAATTCATGGACTGCAGCTATGGACTGCCCGTTCCTAATGATTCCCTGTATCATTTCTTTGTTCCTCCCATTTCTCTCTATAGCTGCTGGGCGTTAATCCGGTATTCTTTTTAAATATTTTATAGAAATGCTTTGTGCTCTTATAACCCACCATAGAACTGATCTCATATACCTTGATCGTGGGGTCCTTAAGCAGTCTGATGGCATGTTTTATCCGAACGGCAGTAAGATATTCCATGAAATTACTGCCCGTATGCTGTTTAAAGAAACGGCTCAGATAGGCCGGGTTCATGCCAACCTCGCCGGATATCGTTTCCAGAGTTATTTCTCCTGCAAAATTCAGTTCAATATAATCCTTCAATGTCTGTATCATATTGACATAATAGCTTTCTTCCTCTTCTTCCTGTGTATCATCCTTTTTCTCATCAAGCGCTTTTTTTAATGTTGCAAACAATCTTTCCAGATCTGTATAGGAAGTTGGCTTGAGAAGATAGTCAAATACATTGCATCTTATGGCTTTCTGTGCATAGTCAAACTCTCCATACCCGGTTATAATGACCACCGCAATATCCGGTCTGTCTGCATAGATATATTCACTCAGTTCAATTCCTGACAGATCTCCCATCCGTATATCCGTTAATACCGCATCCACTTTGTTCCCCTGTCTGATATATGCAAGGGCCTGTTCTGCAGAGGAGAATGATGCCGCTAATTCAAAGCCGAATTCCCGATAATCCATAATTTCCTGAAACAGTTCCCTGATATAATCCTCATCATCCACAAATATAAAATGATACATTTCTCCCGCCCCTCATACTCCAGTCATGTACAAAACCAGGCAAAAAAACTGCCTGCATTGCTTCACAGTTTCTCTGCCTCCATTCTGTTTACATACCGCAGCCTCCCGAAAGCAAGGCTGCGGTATTTTTTTTCAGATTACTTTATGAATATTTCTTTCCAATTTCATATGCCTTCTGATATTCCTGAGTATACCACTCATTTACCTTCTGCACATCCATCCCTGTCGCTTTTTCTATCATTTCTTCTTTCAGCTGATTGAATTCAGCTTCATCCTTCGCCATAACCATCTTCCAGGAATAGGTTTTAACCACATCTCCCACACGGCCTGAAATCTGTTCCAAATCATCGGGAATAGGAGGAATTGGTGCAAACGGCGCTACCGCTATCCCGTCAACTTTACTCAGATATTCGATTTGATCCTCCGCACCATAATCCGCCTGCCATTCATCCTCCAGCTTGGTATCAGCGGGTGCGTCCGCTGTTTTTTCCCAATATTTATAGCCGATAGGCACGCCGTATTCCTTGCTCATTTCGGTTTCATACAAAGGCAGGACATTCAGGAAGTTCTGGGATTCCGGAATGTTAGAGCCCCCCGGAAGTTCCTTTGTGGTATCCAATTGATACTCATAACCTTCCTTGGTCACGTAAGGCTTTCCATCGTCTCCCACATCCCAGGTTACCCCTTTCGGTCCATTATGCAGAAGCATAGCACCTTCTTCCGAGTATATAAAGTCAACAAAACGCATTGCCGCTTCCGGATATTTTGTCGCACTGCTGACGGAAACAGACCAGTTCTTTCCGATTGGCTGAAGTCCCTGATGCAGTACCTTGATATTTTCTGCTTCAACCGGCATAAATCCAATTCCCTGATTATGTCTCTCCGTAGTATCAAAACCTCCTGTTGCCCAGCCCCACCAGGAGAACAGTGTCCTGCCGGCTCCGGCCTTGCCTGTGGCATCATCAAAACGCTGTGTCATAGAGTCAGGATCCAGTAACCCCATCTGATTGGCATCAAAATACAGCTTCAGAGTTTTCAAATACCAGCTGTCCTCATCGAAAATCGTATTTATCTCATTTGTAATAACATTCAGTTCCAGAAAGTCTCCGCAGATATCATAAGAAATCCCGTTTATATTACCGAGCAGATCTCCCAGCGCCATTCTTCTGTTATCCCAGTCCTTCCATAAAGAAAAACCGTATACCTTCTGTTTATTTTCATTTTCCGGATAGATTTCCTGCATCTTTTTCAGAATATCCAGATAATCATCCGAAGTTTCTACTTTTGGAGCGCCTATCTGTTTATAGAGATCATACCTGAGATAAGGTCCCCAGTTCAGTGTTCCTTTCGTTTCCAGAGATGTCTGGATACGTGTTCCGACGGAAAAGGCCTTTCCCTCACCATTGCTCACATTATCAGCATAATAGCGGAGGGAGTTATCTGCATTCTGATAAAGATTGGGAAGCAGTTCCTTATAATCATCATAGGCCAGCAGCATATGTCCGGCCACAGCATTGACAACCTGTTTATTGTCCTTGAATATCACAATATCAGGAAGTTCCCCGCTTGCCATCAGTGCCTGCAGTTTCTGTTCTCCTTCATCCCCGCTCGGAAGTATTTCCAGCTGCACACCGGCCTTCTCCTTCAGGATATCCGCCCACCAGCCCTCTTTCACACCGGATGTATTGGAGGGCATGGAAAAGACCTTCAATGTTACGATGTCTTCTTCCGTTCTTTGTTCCTGCACGGTTGTCTCCGTATTGCTGCTTTCCTTTGTCTTTGCGGCCTGACCACAGCCGGCAAGACTGTTCATGAGCAGGCCTGCTGCCAAAACTGTTGCAATTACTTTTCCAAACCTCATTTTAAATCCTCCTCTTTATTTAGAATCCGTTTTAACCGGATACCTTACAAACTCAGCCCTTCACTGCCCCAATCATAATCCCGCTCACAAAATAACGCTGGAATAGTGGGTATACGAACAGAATCGGAAGGACAACTACCATGGAAACCGTCATCTTAATTGCCGTAGGCGTAATCAGCAGCGACGGATCCGCCGCTATCCCGTTTTCCATGGAACTCCTCAGGGAATTAGCAATGGCATTCGCTTCATTGAGATACTGGTACAAGATAAACTGCAGAGTATAATATCTGGAATCACTCATTAAAAACAGCGTATCTGTGAAGGAATTCCACTGTCCTACCGCGGAAAATACAGCAATAGTGGCAACGATAGGCTTACACAGCGGCATGATGATTTTCAAAAAAAGTACCCCGTAGCCAGCTCCGTCCAGCTGGGCGGATTCTTCCAGGGACGCAGGAAGATTTTCCGCATATGTTTTAAACAGAATCAGAGAAAACGGTGAAATAATGCCGGGAATAATATAAGCCAGAAAATTATTTGTAAGTCCCAGATTCTTCATATTAATAAACCAGGGAATGATACCGGCGTTAAAATACATGGTTATAATAACAAAACGGTACCAGAATTTTCTCCCCCACAATTCCTGTTTTCCCAACGCATATCCCAGGAAAGCAGTGCCGAATACGTTAAGCACAGTTCCAAGTACAGTCCTTCCCACCGATATCAGTGCGGAATTACCCAATCCCTTCATTTTCAAAACTTCCATATAATTGGTGAAATGAATCCCTTTTGGCTTCCAGAGGATGAGTCCCTGGGAAACCAGGCTGTTGTCGCTGATTGTATTAATAAACAAGTAATAAAACGGCAGGATGCATATCAAGGTAAACAGTCCAAAAATTGTATAATTTGCAATCTGAAAAATGACTTCCCCCGCTGTTCCTTTTTTCTTCATGATTCTCCCCCTTTTTTATACTACACTTTCCCCGCGAACTAATATTGAAAATTTATTGGCAAAAAAGAGCAGACTTACACTGACAACCGATTTCAGCATGCTGACCGCTGTTGCATAGGAGTAATTCACTCCCACCATACCCTGATTGTATACATACAAATCCAGCACTTCGATGCTCTGTTTATTCATGGCATTCTGGAAAACAAAATACTGTTCCATTCCGTTATTAATCAGGTTGGCGATTGACAGCAGAAGCAATACAAAATATGTAGACATCAGGCCCGGAATGGTAATGTAGCGGATTCTCTGCATCCGGCTTGCCCCATCCACCTTGGCGGCTTCATACTGCTCTTCATCGATATTGGACATACAGGCTATATACATAATCGCATTCCAACCTAATGATTTCCAGGTGGAATATCCCAGCATGGTCAGCCATACATGTTTATCCGATGCCAGTACATTGATTCCTTCCTCAATAATCCCCAGATTCATAAGCAGCCGGTTAACAAAACCGTCATTCACGGAAAACATGGCATAAGCTACCGAATATACCAGTACCCAACTGATAAAATTGGGAATTGTCGTCAGCGTCTGCACACCTTTCCGAAAAGGCATGCATTTAATCTCCGAAAGGAAAATAGCGAAGAACATGGGGAGCGGAGAAGTCAGTATACCCAAAAAACTCATCCCGAACGTATTCTTCATTACATGAATCAGTTCTTCCAGCGCATATTTATCTGATACCATTCTTGTAAAATTCTGCAGCCCCATAAACTCGCAATCCAGAAGCGCCCTGCCCGGTTTATAATCAAAAAAAGCATATATCCAGCCATACAACGGCATGTAGGAAAAAACGAATACCAATAGCAATAATGGCGAAGCCATTAGAAAAAGTCTGAATCCCCTTTGGTTAAATAGCCCCATTTTCTTTTTCATTTACCCACCCCTTTATTTATTTTTCACAGCCACTTCCTATATTCTATCCATCCCTCTGTTCTGTGTAAATCCCAGTACATTTACATTTGGTACCCCATTTTCTACCCGTTGTTCCGGTGCTATTGTTCTCTGAGATACTTTCCCGTATACTAAAGGAAGTGGGAATAGACAGGAGGAACCGTTTATAATGAAAGAAAACAGTCTCTTTAAATTCATTAAGCTCTATCGGTGGAGAAGTATCTTTTTCCGGTATCTTTTCAGTTTTTTTCTTATTATTCTGGCTATATTCATTCCCTATAATATTTTCATTTGGACTTATTACAACTACGTCCTGGAAAAAGAAATCACGGATCAGTCCACGACCGTTACATTAAAATCCAAGGAAATCTTTGATTTGCTGACTTCAGAATTTTTTGCAGATTATCGGCTGGCTTCCAACAGTTCATCCGTACAGTCTTACTTAACGTCCGCATCTCCTTCCGAAGAGGTTCTTTTCAACTGTAAAGATATGCTGACTTCAATGACCTCTGATTCCGATATTATAGAAGAAGCCTTCCTTTATGATCTGAAAAATGGAATGGTTTTGTCCTCGCGCACCGGCCGGACTTCAGAACCGGACGGATACAACTGGACCTATACCTATGCCTCGACCAAGCTTTCCTTTATGATGTTTCCCCGTAAGGTTCATTCCCAGGATTTCAATACACTCTATATCTGCAGTGAAATCACTGATTCCCATAATTCTCCCATCGGCGTATTCTGCGCCAGCCTGGACTATACGAATTTTGTGGATATTGTCAAGAGATCTTTCGAGGAAGAACCGGATCGTATTTTCATAGTAAGCGATATAGGCCTGATCCTTTACAGCGATTCACCTGATTTAATTAATACCATCATGTTTGAGCATGGTGACCTGTATGCCGCCTTCAATTCCGCAAAACAGGTAGAGGGAAATTCCATCTTTTATGATGATACCATTATTTCCGTTGCTAAAAGTACGGTTTCTCATCTGCTGCTTATGTCTTATAACAACCGCAGTAATTTTATCAAGGATTTTACCAATTTAAAAATACTTCTGCTTCTTGGGGGAATTTCCATTTTCGTACTTTCCTTTTTCCTTTCTCTCTTTATTTCCCTGCGTCAGTACCATTCCGTAGCGGTCATCATGGATTCCCTGAATGATCCGGATAAGCTGGCTATGAATAAAAATGAACGGCTGAGTGAATTTTTCTATATTTCCCATACAATTGCGGATATTTCCCATGAGAACTCACACATCAGCTCCGAACTGGATGAAAAGGTGGCAGCGTTAAAAAAATACCAGATAGCGGCACTTCAGGCCCAAATCAATCCTCATTTTCTGTTTAATACCCTGCAGCTTATCAATCTGAGTATTATGAAAGAAGTAAAAAAGGATATTGCCGCTACCAGACTGATATCCCTGCTTTCCAATTTGCTCCACTACTCTTATGATACCGAGCATTATACAGTCACTGTACAGCAGGAAATTGATAACGCCTTGAAATATCTGGAAATACAGCAGGTCCGTTATAAGGATCACCTGCGTATTATATCGGATATCTCAGATGAGTGCACCTCCTTCGAAACTGTAAAACTGATCCTGCAGCCCTTCATTGAAAACAGTATCATCCACGGGCTGAAGGGAAAAACGGAGGAATGGCTTATTGTTTTCCGCTGCTATCTTCGCAATGATTCCGTGGTTTATGAAATTTCCGATAATGGATGCGGAATCCCCCCTGCACAGCTTGACCGTCTGAATACCTCCATAGAAAGTCTGTGCAGTGATACGCCGGGAAGCATCGGTATCCTTAACATAGCCCAGCGGCTCAGACTGATATTCGGCAGCCAGTGCTCTCTCCGGCTTGAATCCGCCTCCCGGGCGGGCACTACTGTCATTCTGGAACATAAAGCTCTGAATGACCTTTCCTCCTATCTGGAGGGAACTACGCCAGAGAAAAAATAACCCAAAAAAGGAAGGCAGAAAATGCATTGTCATTTTCCGCCTTCCGGTTCACTTCTTTATTTCATTTTGTGTTTATCCGCACATCAATAAGTGACTTCACATCCTGAAGAATGCTGCTGTCAGTCACTTCAATCATCAGCCATCTGCTTCCATTATAAGGCGGTGCCTCTGCATACAGCTTCCTCACATAAGGGGTGCAAGCCGTAAGTATAAGCTCTGCCTTATCCGCCGCTTTGCTTCCTATGGAAACAAGGCAGGTAAAAAAGCCCTTATCCGGATAGAGTGTGCAGATTCCCCGGCTGCCTTTCCTGTATTTTACGTTCCATCCGGGTTTGCCGGAACAGCGGCTGTATTCCGTTCTGCTGGCCGCACCATAAGTTTCTTCCAGATAACTGAGCAAATCATTCCAGTATGGACAGTTAATATAACTGCTGATGGCCTCACTGTCCGGCTGACAGGAGGGGCCAAAGGTTTCATTCCAATTCATGTCTGTACCTCTTTTCTCTGTAGTCCCCTCCAGTATAGCAAAGATATGTGGACAACTGTATGTCATATTTTTCTATTATCTGATGATATTAAAGCTTGCCGCACAGGTAGGCATAGGCATTCAGAATCGTGACCGGTTTTTTCCCGCCGATAAAATAATAATCCATCTGTGTTTCTTTTTCCGTATAGAGATAGGTTCCATAGACCGGTATATCACAGGAGAATGCGGGATTTTCCGTGGCCAGCAGAAGGCCATAGCCCTTATCGGAAAGAAGAAGGGGCAGTTCTCCGGTACCGCAGTGGGATACATATCTTGCACAGCCGCGCAGCTTCAGGCCGCTGTTTTCACCGGAGCCCATTCCGTAGACCATTTCCTCCTTCGGCCAGTCCAGATACAGCCATGTTCGGTCAGCGGGGCCGGCGCCTATTTCTATCTGACGGCTTTCCTTACTGCGTTCGGAAAGAAGCAGTTTTTTGTCACGTGTCATATACCGGATGGATCCGGTTGCTTTATCCACCCGCAGGCAGAGTTCATCCGTGGTGAGTTCCACCCCGTTTCCCACCTCTTTGTACATCCAGGCCTTTTCCGTTCTGTCCACTGTAATAAGTCTGTTGGAGCCTTCCTGAATCTGCTGCCCTTTGACAAACGTTACACGGATGATGGAGCTTCCCACCGGGCTCAGCCGGAGTATGCCATACCTGCTCTGGATATAAAGACCGTCCGCCTTCTTTGTGACCCACCTCACAGCCAGATCAATTTTGCCGTGACCTGCCGGGCGAAGCTTTTCCGTACCCGGCATATCTCCGAATACAGGTCCTGCATTTCCCTTTCCCGTATCGGCTGGCTTTTTATGACTGGTACGGATCCCTGCCGCTTCCCTGCTGTCCCACGTAAGAGAATCTTTTTTCGCAGAAGCAGGGATTATGGCCGGTTTTCCGATTCCTGACACCCCGGAGGAACTTTTTCCTATGGAAAATGCGGTTGTCCGGCGGCCGGGAAGGACAGCCGCAGGCTTTTTTGCCGCGGGCCTTGAAACCGGCGGTGCCGCTGAAAGACTTGAATCCGGCTCTTTCCCTGCTAAGGGATTGCATACTATAGAAATCCTCTTTTTCGTACCGACAGCATTTTCCGGATTGCGGTTCCTGGTGTTCCTGCTGCCGGAGTTATCCAAAGGCGGTCTTTTCGGCAGGGGATCGGCAATCAGCCCTGTGAGGTTTCCGGTATGCAGGACATGCAGTTCGTGAAGGGCACGGGTAGCCGCCACATACAGCAGCTTGGCATGTCCGTCCTCCACCGGATATTCCTCTCTCGTGGGATCCAGGATAAGTACGGTGTCGAATTCCAGGCCTTTTGTATATTCCACGGGGAGCACCATAATTCCTTTGTCAAAAACAGCCTTCTCCAAATCACTTTCCTGGACGGTAATATATTTTCCCATTTCCCCGGCTGTCTTTGCCGCATTCTCTCTGTCTCTGCATACCACAGCAATGGTATCATAACCATTTTCCTGCCAGCTTCTGCACACTGCCGCGGCCTCCCGGATCAGCTCTTCATGACCTGCGGCCTGCTGTACCTGTACTTTCTTCCCATGGCGGATGATCGGCTCCACGGGATAGCTGGAAAACTGTCCATGATGCAGGATATTTGTGGCAAAATCGGATATTTCCACCGTATTACGGTAGCTTTTTTTCAGAATGCCAAAGCTGTCTCTTTCTCCGGAAAGGAGCAGGCCTTTCAGTTCCTCCCAGTCATTCAGTCCGTATCCGAAATGGATATTCTGGGAAACGTCTCCCATTATCGTATAGGTGCACTCCCGGATGCAGAATTTCAGCACGGAATAGGCCATCATTCCAAAATCCTGAGCCTCATCAATTACTATATGGTGTGCTTCACTGATCACCTCCGTTTCTTTGATCCTCTTGTAAATATAAGCAAGAGCAGCCAAATCGTACACATCGAATTCTGTTTCCGGAATATCCACCTCACAGCCTTTCTGCTGCTGGAGGGTGAGGAATTCACGATACAGCTCAAATATGGAGCGTTTCCATACCTTTCCTCCGTACCTTCCCCGGTAGGCCTTTAGTATCGCTTTCCTTTCCGCCTCCGTATATTTCACTCCTTTTCCCAGGAACTCGTCCTTTACCTTAATGAACAGTCTTTCATTAAGCATATCAATTTTACTCTGGACAGATACGGAAGGGTTCTGCCGAATATACCGTTCCGCGGCATCCCTGGACATGAGTTCCACAAGTTCTCCCGGCCTTGCCGGTTTTCCGTCTGTTTCATCATACACTCCCGATTTTCCGTCCCGCAGGCCTTCCACAAACTGACGGGGATTCAGATAAATGGATTCTCTGGGAATGATATTCCATTCCAGTTTGCTGCAGAATGCTTCCAATTCCTTAAACCACCCGTAGGTTCCCCGGATGCTTCCCTTCTTTCCCACTCTGTCCGTTGCCCGTATCTGATACTTTTTATCGTCCCAATCCTCATACAGAAGCCTTACGAACAGCTGTTCCATGGTCATCTGCCTGACACCGTATACATCCAGATCCGGCAGGACTCCCGTAATGTAGTTTAAGAGAATCCGGTTGCTTCCCACAATATAAAAATCATCCGGCTTAAACCGCTCCTGATAATTATAAAGGATATAGGAAATACGGTGCATGGCTACGGTAGTCTTCCCGGATCCCGCAACTCCCTGGACAATCATGTTATGATATGGGGATTTACGGATAATATCATTCTGTTCCTTCTGGATAGTGGCAATTATTTCGCCCAGTACGGCCTGTTTGTTTTTCGCCAGATATTTGGTAAGAAGGTCATCATTGGTAACCACCTCGGAATCATAATAATCCAGCAGTCTGCCGTCCTCGATTTCATAGGTGCGCTTCATCCTCAGGTCTATTTTTCTTAAGTTTCCGCCCGGCGCGGGATACGTGCATTTTCCCAGACCGTTTTCATAATAAGCGTTTGCAACCGGCGCCCTCCAGTCCACCACCATCCAGTGTGTGGTATCACTGGAAATTCCTCCCTTGCCAATATAAAGGGATTCCTGCTTATTAAGCGCCAGATCCTGAAACACTATTCTGCCGAAATAGGGCTTTTTAAGGGCTTTTTCATTTCGTACCAGCGCCCGCTTCATATGTTCGTGCATGGTGACCGTATTGTTCAGAATCGTTAGAACTTCCACATCGTTGTCATGGTAATGCTCCAGCATTTCATCAATGTCTGCCTGCATCCTGGCCACTTCGCTGCCGTAATTCTTCACATTATCCCGAACCACCGCCAGGGTCTTTGCAAGATATGCCTCTTCCTCCTGCTGGAAGGCCTTCGGGACCGTATTATTTTCTTCCGGCTTCATGTTCTGCTCCTTTCGTGCGCTGTTCTCAGTTCCACTTCCTATAGAACATTTTACTCAATATTGAAAATAATACTAGACTTTATTTTTATGGTGTGCTAAAATATATAATGAAGTATGGATAAAAATAAAGGATGTCTTTTCGATGGAAATGACATCCCTTTTTTATGTCTTTTTTTATCCTGTTATCTCGTTCCTGTACTGTCAATTCAGTTTTCTTTTTATGTAGTCTATCATATATTGCTGTCCTGCAATTCCCGCCTCGTCCTCTGCCATGGTAAAGCCATGGGCCGCTCCGCAGAATCTCTTTCCGGTTACCTCCACTCCCGCCTGCATCAGCTTTTTGGCATATTCCTCGGCCTCGTCACGAAGGGAATCAAGCTCACAGGTTATTACCAGTGCATCAGGAAGTCCCTTCAATTCCTCCGGCTGTGCCCAATAAGGGGAACACAGGATATTTTTGGCATCCTCTTCTTTTCTGTAGCAGGCATTAAAAACTTCCGCTATCTGAGGGGGAATGGCGCCCTCCGTATAAAACTTCTGCCCTGCCGGAGTGAAAAGATCCAAGGGCGGGTAATCCAGTATTTGGGCCAGAAAACGGAAATCGCCTGTTTCCTTCGCCATAAGGCAGACCGCCGTGGAAATATTCGCACCCGCGCTGTGTCCGCCGATAACCATCCGGTTTATATCCACAGGATATTCCTCCGGGTGACCGCACAGATAGGAAACCACATCGTACACATCTTCCTTATCCCCGGGAAACATGACTTCCGGAGCCAGCCTGTATTCCACATTCACCACATGGATTTTCAGCTGTTCATTTACCCTTTTACAGAACAGATCGTCTCCTTCCGGAACCCCTGCCACAAAACCTCCGCCGTGTACATTGATAAAAACCGGCGCTCCCGCTTCGGCGGGATAATAAAGAATACGGGCCCTGCCATTTCTTACAGGCACAAACCTTTCTTCTCCTGCCGCAGGAATACTGGAATCCGCGAGCCTTTTCCTGTCATCCTCCCGCATACCTTTTATGAGTTCCAGCAGTTCTTCTTTCTCCATCTCACATTCCTCTCCTTTATCCAAGCCTGTAAAAATTATAAGACAGGCTGTCTCTGTCAGTCAATGTGAATCAGAGATTTTGAGGCGGGATTTACCATTATTTCCAGTTCTTCAATGCCTGTGGTGTGAAAAGATATAAACTCTCTTTTTCTGATCCCTTCCAGAAATATATTCTTGCATTCCATGAAATTTCTGAAATCATCTGCTATATAAAACCAGCTAAGCCTGACCGATTGTCCGGATTCATATTCGTCCACAAAAGGTTCTACTGCTTCCGCATTGTAGGTTACCCGAAACCGTACTGTGTTCTCCGGTACTTCTTCACTTTCCACAATGTCATTGTCATTGGTAAAGTGACCGTAAGTGCGTTCCACGTTAAGAGGAGCTTCCTCCGTCGCACGGAAGCCGAAATCCATATCCACCGTCTTTCGATCCATGGGGCCCGCTTCCTTCTCACCTGCATAGGTAAAGGATGCAAATTCATGGAAGGCCATCCCTGCTCCCGCTCCGGCAAACAATATGCCGGCACCAATAATTATTAATAAAATGATACGTGTCTTATACATTTCTTACCTCCCCGGTATTCTTTCTTTTACTATCCGGCGGCTTTCTGTGTTTGTCCGTCTGCGCACCAGGAAGGTGGTACATAAAACCGTGAAGGATCCCGCACAAAGTACGCCGCCGAAACAAGCAATGGCGGCTCCTGCCAGAGGATATCCCTGCAGCAGCCATACTAACACCATCGCCAGAAGGAACAGCAAAAGCATGCAGCAGATCCCTCCGAATAAAGCTGCCGCAATCATAATTCCGTTCCAGCACCATTTTACACACCACAGGAATAAACGCCATATTCCTGTGAATATCCCCGCTATACCGTTTCCCATGGAACGACACAGATCTCTGAACATATTTTGATCTGCCCTTTCTTTCCCGGACTGTATGATTTCCGGCTCAGCCAGGGCTTCCTCCGCATCTATTTCCTTCTTTTTCCCCGTAAAAAGACGATCCAGCCAACGGAAAGGGACACCTAAAACCTCCCAGACCGTCTCCAATACTTCTGTTCCGTTTTTTCGGAGCTCTCCCCAGCGGATCTCACCCCAGATTCTTTTCAGTTCTCTGCCTGTCTCAGCAAAAGTTTCCGCAATACTTCCGGCTATCGAGTCCATATAATCGGCTATACCGTCCATGACGGATGCCTTCTCCGGCTTTACCGCCACTGCGCCGCAGCCTGTCCTGTCCGGCAGCACTTCCCTGTAACCCGGTTTTACATGATATGCTTCCAGGATCTGGGCTGCCAGCTCCGACACATTGCCAAAATCCCGGATCGCCTCCGCTTCACTGAGCCCCGTGCTGATCTTCATGTCTATATGCTGGGTATACTCCTCCAGAATATCCGCCTGCTCTTCGTCCTCCAGAATAGAAAGATATGACTTCAATTCATTTAAAAATTCATCCTTATTCATCTTTCACCCTTCCGCTCCCTAAAAATATGTACCGATTTCTTGGAATGCTCTCCTTTAATTACTATATTATGCATACTACTATGTAATGTCAAGTACTATAAAAAGTAAAACACTTAAACTTTTCTTAATTTTGTGTTTTCAGCCCTGAATTCCTATCCACAGCACTATCCTTACATGAAATAAAGCGCGGTAAAATACCGCGCTCCATCCGCATTATCTGCAGTATCAGCCATTTTTAAACCATCAAGAAATTACATTTTATCGCTTGATGTGATTGCGGCCTAATGGTACAATTTTGTAAATAGGTTGCGTACAGAATTAGTTTTCTTTTGCATAGAAAGTGGAAATATAGTACAGTGCAAATCGAATTTTTATAATGTGTAGGAGGATAAAAATTGAAAGAAATTGAAGCAAACAAAAATGCTTGGAGCAAAATATCGGAGGATCATTACCAACATTTCAAAGAAACTTTTGCGGAGGGCATTGGTGAGTTAAATTCACACATAAAAGAAGAATTAGGTGATATATCCGGAAATAAAATCATTCATTTACAATGCAATACCGGTGCCGATACGATTATCTTATCAAAAACAGCAAAGAGTGTAACCGGAGTAGATTTAGTTCCGGAAAATATTTATTTTGCCAAAAAACTTGCGGCTGAACTCGGAATTGAAAATGTAGACTTTATTGAATCCGACATTATGAAACTAACCGAGATTCATAATGAGAAGTATGATGTGGTATTCACCTCTGAGGGCGTACTGGGATGGCTCCCTGATTTGGACATATGGGCAAGAACAATTAGGAAACTCTTGAATGAAACAGGATATCTTTATGTGTTCGATTCTCATCCATTCTTTTTGTCGTTGGACGAGAGTAAATTGGACAAAGAAACTTACGAGATTAAGTATCCGTACTTTGGAAAATGTCCTGATGAAGATGATTCCATCGGTGGATACGCTTCCGAGGTTAAACATGGGGTAAAATCATATTTTTGGATGCATACCATATCAGATATAATCAATTCTTTGATAAAGGCAGGAATGCATATTGAATTTTTTAATGAATTTACAGACAATTATTATGACTCCGGGAATATGCAACCATCTGAAAAAAATGGATTGTACAGATATATTTACAATACTGATAAATATCCAATGTCCTTTAGTTTAAAAGCATCTGTGTACCATGTCAAATGAGCAAACCCTCTATCCGATACTTATCCTTTTACCTTTCAAGATTAGCAAAATAACCCACACTCCACGGCAGCTAAATATTGCCGCCGTGGGGCGTTTTTTATTCATCCATATCTTGTGTCTTGTGCGGTTGCTGTTCCCGCTGTTCCTGCCGCAAGATACTGGCAACACTCTTTCTGATTCGCTCGGCTTGCTTTACCTCGTCTTTGAGGGAAAGATACTGTTGATTGAGCGTTCTCCGTTCTGCAGTCTGCATATCCGGAGGCATTAGCGGGTAGCAAAATCTCGGTATGTACCACGCCGCCTTTGCGGGTGTAGTCGTGCGTGATACCTTCTGTAGGTACGCCTGCCTGTGAGTAATTCCATGAGTTCCATTATTCTTCCTCCCCCGGAGATTTTTCCGGTTCCAATCCCATTTCCCGCAGAATCTCCATCGTCTTTTCTTCATCCTTCTGCGCTACATAAATCTCTTCTCCGCACATGGAATTACCGGCATAAATATTCATAAAGCCGCTTTCATCCACATCTTTTTTATAAGCGGGAATCTGATTCTGCTTCAGTGTGTCCAGCACCATTTCCGCCTGGAGATTATCCTGTGCCGTAAAAACCTTTACTGCCTTAACGTCATTCATACTCTTTCCTCCTAGTTTTTCACATAACCTTTTCGCCATATAAATATCCGGCCTGCCGTAACCGTTCACATCCGGAAGGACTCCTACAATCTGATAGCCGTTCTTTTCGTAAAATTCATATGGATGATTCTTCTTATTTTTAATATTTTTTATTTTCTGAAAGGTATCTATAAAAAGATCTCCTTCGGAAAGGCTTGTTGCTCCGTCTTCATCATCCGTTCCCAGATACATGACTATGGCGCCCCGGTTCACCGCCTCTTTTTCTATTTCCTTTATCAGCAGGCTGCCGATTCCCTTCTTCCTTGACCGCTCTTCCACTGCCAGAGGGTGAAGTTCCCAACCGTATGGTTCATAGGTTGCCCTCGTTCCTATAAACCCAACCACCATTTCTTCTTCCACAGCCGCCAGCACCGGTCCCGCCTCCAGGATACGAAGCATATCTTCTTCCGCCTCTTCCATAGTATTCCAGGCATGCTCAAAACATACAAACAGAAGCTTTGCACATTCTAAAAGCTTTTCCCTGTCTTCTCCTGTCAGTCTTACAATTCTCACAGCCCTGTTTTCCATTGTTTTCACAATAATTCTCCTATCGCCTGTTCCCAATACTTTTCCGGGATATCAGGCCAGTTACAGCTTCCGGTTTCCTCTCTGCACAATTCCATGACCCGTCCCAGGACAGTTCCATGGGAGACTCTGCCTTCCTGCAGGATTTTCTCCGTTATCCTGCTCCAATAGGGGGCATGCCTATACATATCGGCCTCGTGCATTTCCCGGATTACTCTGTCCGTATCGTAAGGCAAGCTGATAAATTCTTCCCTCCAGCAGCCGTTTTCACCATGCAGAATCATATACTGTGTCATTCCGCTGCTGTACAGGGGGATTCCCACAGAACCGGGATTCAGGGCGATCCTGCCCTGGTATTCTATTTTTCTCTGGACATGGGTATGGCCGAACAGTATAAGCGGCGTTTCCGTACGCTCCATGATCTGCCTTGTATTTTCATCCTCCGGAAGCATTTTTTCATTTACCTTAAAAGGGGAACCATGACATGCAGTAAAGGCTGTAAAGCCTTCCGGCTGTATTTTCTGTGAAATGGGCATTTTTTCAAAAAAATCCATGTCCTCCGGTGTCATAGAACGGTATGTATATAACATGGCGCCGCTGGTGGAGGAACCGTCCTCCCAGCCCTGCTCACCTCCGGCACGGTACTGAAACCAGTATTCTTCCTTATTTCCTCTGATAAACCGGCAGGAACAGGTTCTGTCCATCTCATACAGTAATTTCATCGTCCGTTCCGGATATGCCAGCTCACTCACATAATCCCCTAAGAAAAGAAAGGTTTTTATATTCTGTGATACCGCATGGGCCAGGCAGCTCTCCAGCGCCACATAATTGCCGTGTATATCCGACAGGACTGCGATATCCAGCCTTTTTTCCGTCTGTAAATTCATCTTTTTGTACCAATACCTTTCCGATGCTCCAAATGAATTCCTATATGGCCGATACCGAGAATGACGGTGGCAAGAAGCATCCATATATTTTTACCATAGATTCCCAGCAGAAAAAACGCGATTACAGGCAGAGCGGCCCCGGCTACCGGAATGCCCGCAAAACTGCTGTAAAAATCACTCAGTGTTTTGGGGCTTCTGAAATATCTTACCCAGTACAGTTCATACATGAGCATAAAGACAAAAGATATAATCAGCCACAATATCCAGGGGAATTCCGGCCTGATGTTAAAATCAGAAAAAATGACCGCCGCACATACTGCCAGCACCTGCCCGGTATTTTCAAATATTCCCAGAATACGATTTTCCCCTTCGGAGGTATATCCTTGCGGCTTATTTTTTATCCAGATGATATTCGGAAGGAACAGCATCAGCAGATACAGTACGCCCACATATGAAAAACCGAAATGACCCAACATGTTATTTTCTCCTGTGCCGCAGACAAATTTATGACTGCAATTATCTGCCAAGTTTTTATAGTTACTCTTATACTATATCACAAATGTACGGGAAAGGGACAGATTTCCTTTTCTTTCCCCATTAAACCTGAAGTTGATATTTTGCTGCTGTATCTTAAGGCAAAAGGTATGGTAATCATGGAGTTCTTCTTATACAATACATTTACGGTGCCGATACTTTTCATGGAGGTATTATTATGATTGATACAGTAAAAACAGGAAAAAAAATAGCCCTTCTTCGTAAAGAAAAGGGACTCACAGGAGAAAAGCTTGCGGCGCTTCTTGATGTCAGTCCCCAGGCCATATCCAAATGGGAAAACGGGAAATGCCTGCCGGAGACTTCTCTTTTGCCGGCACTGGCAAATACGCTGGGCTGCAGTATCGACAGCCTTCTGATGCCGCGTGAACTTTTTATCCTGGAAGCGGTTTACACAGATGGCTACACACATATTCCTGTCACAGGATTCATCGATTCATTTGTTCGCGGCAATGAGTTAAGTATTACGATTTGTTCCCCTTTTATTGGGGAGCAAATTGAAAGCAGCCGCTTAAAGCTCCTGACAGTAAAATATCAGACACCTGACGGTATCTTTTTTACCTATGCCCTGCAAAACGAAACTCTGCATATTACTGCCAGCCGGAAGGGAGAAAACTTTGAGAAGAACTCTCATGAAGAACTGCATATCATCGGAGCTTATTATGGAAATGAAAAGGATTATTCATCTGCTATGACCAAAATCAGGCATTATGAATATTTCGATTGGGAGGAAATTCCTGTAAACCATGAAACCTTTCCCAGCAGTACATCCAGTGATGATACAGAATATCTGCTCCTTGTATATCTCAGCGGCAATGGTATCCATGCCATCAGCTGTGCGGAAAACAGCAGTCTGCAGTATGACCACGGACGTACTTCCCTTCGGCTGAAAGACACGTCAAAATGTATCCTGCCTGATATTATGCCTCTCGCCTGGGGGATGGGGATGGATTGTACCTGGGCCGGTGCCCTTTATGCAGCGCTTACTTATATGGGTGAGCCCTGTACTTATCAGCAGCTTATGGGCCTGAGCGGAGCCTGTTACCGGATATGCTTTACAGATATCTGGGATTTCAGCTGTACGGATGCACTTGTGGCTTATGATTATGCCGAACCGCTCTACCGAGCCCTTGGCTATACTCCCGTTTGGGCCGATCGTCTTGATAAAGAACAAAGGAAAGAAGAACGGCTGGCGATCATGAAGGATATTCGTAATGGGAAACCGGTTCTTGCCATTAATTTGCGCGTAGCCCCGGAATGGGGTGTGATAACGGGATATCTGGACAATGGCCGCTTTTTATTGTGCCGTACTTACTTTGATCAGGAAATCTATGACCAATGGGAGAAAAAGGACTGTGAGGATCGTCAAATCACCTTTGATGACAGGGGCGGTTATCTCGTTAACGATTTTTGGCCTTTTCTGATAATACATTTTGGGCCTTCGGTTGAAAAACGTTCTCCTGCTGAGAATTTTAAAGCCTCTCTTCTGATATTAGCGGACTCCTTCCGGGCAGAAAGCCGGGGCAGCTATTATCAGGGAAAGCAGGCTTATGAAGCCTGGATAGACAGTCTGTCAGAGGATTCTCTGTTCGACTGCACCGCGGACGAAGAAAATGCCGAACGCCGCCTTTGTGTCAATGACTGCATGCTAGTAAATCTGATTGATGCCCGCCGGTGTGCTTCCGGCTATATCCGCAGGAATCTGCACCTGCTGCCGGAGGCCTTCCATGCACAGCTTCAAAAGCTTGCGGATAACTATGGAAGTATTTATGAATCCCTCACCTCTTTTCGGGAAAAAGTAACACTTATGTCAGGGAAAGAAATATTCTATAACCAGTGCCGGGCAAATGGTGTGTCTACAGCTGCACTGCGGAAAGAACAAATACAGCTGCTGAAAGAAATTCTTATGTTAGAACAGGAAAACTGCAGCATTGCGGATACACTGAATGCGGGGCTTCAATTGCCGGCAGAGGGCTAATCATCTGGTTTATGCCTGTACCGACATTATATCCAAGCCGGTACAGGCGATTATAGGCAGCATCAAAAGCTGATCACAGCTCAGTTTTCATTGCCCGACGGCAAGGTCTGCATCAGGGCAAAGAAAGCGTTCGGATCGCCTGTACTAAAATATTTATACCAGGCATCCAGTGTATCTGACCGGAAAACATCCAAATGCTCAATAATTTGTTTCGCCCACAGCAAAGCACCGGTACTGCCAGCCGTAATAAGATTATTATCCGCTACAGACGGCTTGTCTATATAAAAGCTTTGCCCCTTATAACCGGGAGAAACCATTTCAAGAAATCCCGGTCCATTACTGGTATGCGGGCGCTTATCCAATAGCCCGATATTGGCAAGCGCGGCGGTAGCGCCGCATATTGCACATACTAAAGCCCCTGAAGAAAGAAATTCGCCTGCTTTCTCGATGACAGCGCCATGCTTCGGGTCGTTCCATGTATCTGCACCCGGCAGCAGCAATATGCTTGTTTCGTTCACTACCATTTCATCAACCAGGCAATTGGGCACTATTGTCATCCCGCCCATTGTAGTGATTGGATCTTTAGAGCAACTGACTGTTTTAACCGATACCCGCTGCCCGTCCTTTTTGAAAAAACGGCCGGAATTCAGCTCTGAAATAACATACCCCGGCTCCCAGTCAGCTAACGTGTCAAGAACATAAACATACATTGTAAACATAATATCCTCCATTTTTGTAATGTTATTTTCTGCAAGGCAGATTGCTTTGTTTGCTTTTTTATTATATCCTGCAATTGTTGACACCTGTATGGCAACAATCTATAATGAATTAAAAAATCAGGAAAGGTACCCGGCAGATGAAAGTAGACAGGCTTGTCAGCATTATTATGATACTCCTTGATAAAAAGCGTATAGGCGCACAGGAGCTGGCGGATATGTTCGAAGTTTCCCCCCGCACAATCTACCGTGACATAGATGCCATTAATATGGCAGGCATTCCCGTCCGTTCGACATCGGGAGTGGGCGGCGGCTTTGAAATTATGGAGAAATATAAGATCGACAGAAAGGTTTTTTCGACTGACGACCTTTCCGCTCTTTTGATGGGGCTTTCCAGTCTTTCCAACATGATACGAGGTGATGAACTGGTGCACGCCCTTGCGAAGGTCAAAAGTTTTATCCCTGCCGACAAAGCGAAGGACATTGAATTCAGGGCAAATCAAGTTTATATAGATTTGGATCCATGGATGGGCAACAGTAACACACATCCGTATTTGGAAACCATCAAGACGGCACTTCAGGAAAGCAGGCTGCTTTCATTTGAATATGCCGATCGATACGGGAAGAAAACCACACGGACGGCCGAGCCGTATCAGCTTGTACTGAAAAGCAGCCACTGGTATTGGCTGGGATACTGCCATAAACGAAATGATTTCCGCTTATTTCGGATATCCCGCATATCAAACCTGCAGATTCAGGACGAAACCTTTACACCGCGGGATTACCCAAAACCGCAGCTGGATTTTACCGATATCGCAGCAGCCATGCAGACGAAAATAAAAATCCGCATTCATAAATCTGTCATGGAAAGAGCACTAGATTTCTGTACTTATGAAAACTTTTCACCGGATGGCGATGATCATTATATTGTAAGTTTTCCTTTCATAGAGAATGACTACTACTACAATATTCTTTTCAGTTTCGGAGATAAATGCGAGTGTCTGGAGCCGGAACATATCCGTACAGAAATGCTGCGCAGAATACATGATATAGCTGCTTTATATGAAAAGTAGAACTGCCTCCCTGATATCACTCTGGTTCCCATTCTGGCAGGTTATTTCAATATCACCATTGATGAACTCTTTGATTTCAACCTGAAGGAAATGCGGCAAAATGTAGATGAAATATGCCGGAAGGCCTGTAAATTCCGGGAAAGCGATCCCGGAAAAAGCCGGGCACTTCGGCTGCTTTCTGTAATGGAAGAAGAGGAAAAGAGCAGTGACTTCAGGACTTACTCGGATTATCTTTGCAGACCCATGGAAAGGCTGAAGATTTAAGAAAAGGATGGAAATTGATAATTTCCAAGAACTACTATAAATCCAAAATTACCATGCTGTTCTTCCTGTCTTTATTAAACTATCAATATCCATATACGCATTCTCAATAGCCTCAATATGATATATTTCGTACATATTATAAACAAAATCAGTTAAATTTTTTTCATCTAATATTTTCAGTACCTCAGCGGCAGTTACCCCTTTATATTTTGCGTAACTCTCAAGTAGAAATGTAAAAAATTTAAATTCTTTACTCAATTTCATCACCCCTTATATACAAAGAATTTCCTGGGTCTCCGGTTGCTTCTTCTGCTTCCCACATATCAAAAACTGCTAATGGACTAAAATGCCACAATTTCATATCATCATTTGCTAACATTGCATGCGTTTTTGAATTCAAAAAAAGCCTGAGTGCTTCTATTTCAGAAATTCCACGATTCCTGGATATTAAAGAAGCAATTTCAGAATCGTAATTTTGGAGAATTGATGGTTCTGTCCTTTTATTCATACAGTTTTACCTCCAAATATCTTAATACTGAAAGACCCTTACAAGTTAAAATTGAGTGTGCTGAATGAATCAGTAACGGAACATTCTCTAGATTTTGCTGTTGTTCTATTATATTATAAACGCACAGGAATATACTTACAAGCCTACTCTATCTCCTCCTGATAAACAAAGCAATCTGTCACATGATCATTCACCATGCCCGTAGCCTGCATGAATGCATAAATAATTGTTGAGCCGACAAACTTAAATCCCATCTTTTTCAAATCCTTGCTGATTTGATCCGATATCGGAGTTGTGGCCGGTATCTCCTCCATCTTCTCCCAATGATTCTTAACCGGAGTATAATCCACATATGACCATATAAATTTATCAAAGCTTCCGTATTTTTCCTGTACTTCCAAAAATGCCCTAGCATTTGTAACAGCGGCATTCACTTTGAGACGGTTTCTGATGATACCCTCATTTGCCAGCAGCTCCTGTATTTTTTCCTCACCATAACGGGCCACCTTGTCCGGATCAAATCCATCAAAAGCTTCCCGGAACGCCTCTCTTTTTTTGAGTACGGTGATCCAGTTAAGCCCGGCCTGCATTCCTTCTAATATCAGCATTTCAAACAGTTTGTTGTCATCATGAACAGGACGTCCCCATTCATTGTCATGATAATCGATGTATATGGGGATATCCCCCGCCCAAGAGCACCTTTTTTTCTCACACATAAGATATTTCCTTTCCGTCTGGTTTATTTTCTGTATCCCAATAAATTGTTACCCTTCACTCTGTGAAACGATACTTTCCTTTTGTGTTTTTATTATAAGCTATATACGTCAGTCTTGTCTATTACGGCTTAAATCTTCCCCCTGAAACCTAATAAAAGAAAAACAGCCTGCATCCGGAAGGGAGCGTCGCTCCCCCCAAAGTCCGCGGCTGTTTTCCATTCAGCGAATTCCCGAATCTCTATATCACTTAATCTCATACTCCCCGGTCCCCAAATCCACTGTCACACAGGTCCCGTCTGAGAATACTGTCCGTTGTTTCATCCCGTCCTCATCCAGCAGTTCGTGCCTCATCATCTCACAGAAGGCGACCTTTTCATGGAGCTCCTGCACGACCTTACAGCGGGATATCATTTCCTCAATCCACATTCCTGAGCTGTCGGTGAAGGAACCGTCCATATTTTCATAGGCTCCGTCCCGAAGCAGATAGGGCATGCCCGCGTTAAGAAGCGCATATCCCATAAAATCCTCCATGCCCTCTGTCTTATCCATCATCCATGGTTCCAGCACGCAGTCGTGATAGACCAGATTAAACAGGGGAACCGGGATTCCTTCCTTGGATGTTCCGGGACTTTTCAGCATAAACGAATAAGGCGCATAATGACAGAAAATCAGGCTCTGCATGCTCCAGTCGGAAACCTCCTCAGAGCTGGTCATGATTCCTCTGGCCAGCAGCCAGTCAAAGCACTGCTTTCTGTATTCATAGCATTCCCGTCTTGTCATCCGGTGTCTCGGATTATCACACTCATCTCCCTCATTGCAGGTGAATACATCCAGATAAGCACCGTCCAGCTTAATGCCATGGCGGAAGAGGTCCTGGAAATTCCGCTTTACATAATAGGGCGCCTGGGTTCCGCACAGATAGGTCTGAGGGCCTCCCGCCCACCTTTTATGTTTCGGTATCGTGCCGTCAGTAAGCCTTACCGCATATTCCTCATCAAAGGTATCCGCATCCAGATAGTAATCCCTGTACTGGTCATGAATTCCAAATAAAAAGCCGCAGCGGTGAACGGTATTCACCAGATCCTTCATTCCTTCCCAGCCTCCGGCTTCCTTACAGGCGTTCCTGTAATCCGGGTGCTTATTGTCATAGCCCGGATCCGCCCAGCCATCAAGATGTAAAAAGAGCTTCTTTACCCCCATCTTTCTCAGGTTACCCATCTGCATCTCCCGGACGGTAAAGGATGTGACATGATTGTTTTTTTCGGGATCGGTTTTATCATAGAAATCCGATTCCGGATTCACATTTGTTTTGATACCGCAGTGCATAATGCTGCAGCCTACAAGCTTCTTTATGGCAGGAACCCTGATCATTTTTTCCGCAAGCGTAACAAAAAGCCCTTTGTCCTTTACATAGTTCCGATAAATCTTGCAGAGCTCATTATAGTCGCAATTGTCGGCAAACACATACTCCATACAGCGTCTGTAATCCATCTTTCCAAGGCTCGGCTCCCACCATGTACCGATATGGGTATAGGGACCGCCCGCAGGATGTTCCAGCCAGACTCCCCCATTCCAGGGTGTGGACGCTATCGCTATGTATCCGGCTCCATTTTTGATCTGTCCATACCAGGGCATGTAGCTGCCGGCTGTGAGAAACCTTCCGTTAAAGGCAGGCGCGCCGGCCTGTATTTTCCAGTTATTGGGAATCAGCAGCCCCTGCCCCTCATTTACAAGGGTCTGCCACTGCGGAGACGGTTCCTCAAATTCCATACAGCCCGGCCATCTGACTTCTTTTACATCGAGCCCTTCTTCACAGATGGGAATCCATTCAAAATGGACTCTCCCATACAGCTTTCCGCCCTTTCCCGAACCGGCGCACCAGTCCTCTTCCATCTCCTCCACCCAGACAGATGTTTCAAAAGAATAGGATTCTTCCTCTCCATCCAGCATCCGATAGGAGGAACGGATTCCTTTCCCCACCCCCGATACAAACTTTTCATGCCCAATCTCCTGCCAGCGTGAAAAGGGAATTGTTTCCTTTTCTGTGATAACCGCAGGGCAAAAGCCGTCCGCCCATTTCCAGTCCACTGCGCCGGCTTTGATATCCAGGTGCAGCGTTTCTTCATTAAGATGCAGTATAATCCCGGATGCTTCTGCTTTCATCTTGTGTAATCCTCCTGTTCATGTAATTTATTTATGTAAAAAGTTTTCCTGTTCACTCATTCTTTCACTGCGCCGATCATAACGCCTTTTGTAAAATATTTCTGCAGGAACGGATAAACAAAAAGAATCGGCACGGTTGCAACCATGATTGTTGCATATTTAATACTTTGGGCAATTGCCTCCGCGTCTCCGCCCGCGCCTCCGTTCATCGCCTGTATATCATTGGATATCAGTATTTCCCGCAGTATCACCTGCAGCGGGTACAGTTCCCTGTCCCTTAAAATAGTAGAGGCCCAGAACCATCCGTTCCATATGGATACGCCGTAATAAAGAATCATTACCGCCATAATCGCCTTGGACAGCGGCAGAATAATGCGGAAGAGGATGGTCATATGACCCGCTCCGTCAATTTTGGCCGCCTCCGTCATGCTGTCCGGTATGGATTCGAAGGAAGTCCTCAGAATGATCATATTATAGGTGCTGATCATAAAGGGAATGATCAATCCCCATCTGCTGTTAATCATATGCAGATCCTTCAAGGTCAGATAAAAGGGTATCATACCGCCTGAAAAAAACATGGTAAACAGGATTAACAGCATCAGTGGTTTTTTAAACATCACATCTTTTCTGGAAAAGAAATAAGCAGCAAGAGCTGTCATAATCAAATCCAGTATAACACCAACCACAAGTATAAACAACGTATTCGCATAGCCTTTGAGTATCATCGGATTCTGAAATACCTTAACATAGGCCTGCAGGTTAAAGCCAAGCGGTTTCAGCAGGAATCCCGACTGAGCCATCAGCTGGTTGCTGTCGCTGAAGGAGGCCATGGCCACATGCCACATAGGGTAGAGGCATACCAGCACAATAAATGACAGTATGATATAGTTTACAACCTGAAATATTTTCTCTCCATAAGACATTCTAACTTTCATTTTTTCTCCTCCCCTACCACAGGCTGCTCTCTGTTGTTTTTTTGGAAATCTGATTGGTAATAAACAGCAGAATACAGTTGATTACAGAGTTAAACAGACCGATTGCCGTGGAATAGCTCCAATCCTGTTCGATCAGGCCTGCTCTGTACACATAAGAAGAAATGATGTCTGCGGTTTCATAGGTGGATGGATTATAGAGCAGTATCGTCTTTTCATATCCCATGCTCATAAGAGAACCCATTCTCAGAATCAGCATAATAATGATAGTTGGTGCGATTCCGGGCAGTGTCACATGCAGCAGCTGTTTCCATTTTCCCGCTCCGTCTATGGAAGCCGCTTCATACAGCTGGCTGTCCACACCGGACAGCGCGGACAGATAGATAATAGAGCCCCATCCCACCTCCTGCCATATGCTGGACACGGTATATATGGTCCGGAAATAAGCCGGATCCTGCAGCAGAGGGACTCTCGTTCCTCCAAACAGGACGATAATATCATTGAAAAGGCCTGTTGTCAGACAGAAATCCTTTATCATACCGCAGGCGACTACCAGCGATATAAAATGGGGAAGGTATGTAATTGTCTGTGAAACCTTTTTAAATTTCCTTCCCTTTACCTCATTCAGCAGAAGAGCCAGAATAATAGGCGCAGGGAAACCGAATATAATGCTGTAAATGCTCAGCAGCAGTGTATTTCTCAGAAGTCTTCCAAAATACGGGCTGCCGAAGAATCTGTTAAAGTTCTCAAAGCCCACCCATTCGCTTCCGAAAACACCCTTTGCCGGTGTATAATCCTTGAATGCAATGATAGCACCATACATGGGCTTGTACATAAATATTGCATAGAAAATAATGACAGGCAAAACCAACAGATATAACGACCAGTTCCGCCGAAAGTCCTTTTTTATCCTGTAACCCAACGAATTCCCATTCATTTTTCTGTCCTTTCCCTGATTTACAAACGGCCGGGGGCTGTTTGCGCAACCGCCCCCGGCCATAAACTATCCGATCCCCCCGGTATTATCTTGCGTTATAGCGTTCCAAAGCCGCATTTTCTATTTCGAGCGCCCTGTCCAGCTTCATGCCCTCTAACGTTTCGATATACTTATCCCAGTTATCGAAGCTTTCTGTACCAAAAATAAATTTCAGTGACATTTCTGAGACATAGGTACCCAGCTCATTTGTTATGGTAGCCAGTTCTTTCGATTCCTCCTGCGTAGGAGTTATGTTGGGAACCGTATGCTTTCTGGCATCCGGAACGGCCCACACACTGGGGCATTCTTTTACGGCAGGAAGCTGAAGGTACTGTTCCAGGTAATTCAAATCCTGTACAAAAGGCCCGTTATAGTTGGCACGGATATATTTTGCCAGAGACTGTGCAAGCGGCCATCCATCCGGATTATTGATGACGATATCGCTGTATTCCGCCTTACCATTCTTCATTTCATAAGAAACACCCTCGATACCGAAATTAAACATATTATGTCCCGCTTCCGAATATCCGTAGTCCAGGAATTTTGCCGCCAGCTCCACATTCTTACAGCTGGTGGTAATAGCCGCGGAAACATCAGGAAACTGGTTTTCCACATAACCATACTCGGGTACCGCACCCTTTTCCGTTGTTGGCGTAGGGGTCGCAACAAGCTCGTAGCCGGGATCACTCTGCTGTGCGCTTGTCATAAACAGCTGCATACGGCTGGCTGCCCATCCTACCGATGCGCCGGCTTTGCCGCTCGTCATTTTGGCTGTTACCTGGTCTCCGTTCAGGGTTGCGATGTCTCTGTCGAGCAGCCCTTCATTGTACCACTGGTTCAATGTCATCAGATAATCCTTATAGCCTTCCTGTGCCGGAGCGAAGGCAACCTTTCCCTGATCATCCAGAATAAACTGGGTTCCGTTTGCCGTGCCTACTTTAAATGCAAACGCAATGGGATTGGAGTCCTTGAAATTGGTCCAGTCAAAGCAGAGAGGAGCCTCCGCACCTTTTTCTTCTTTAAAGGCGGTCAGTACATCATGCCATTCATCTACGGTTGTGGGAACCTCCATACCCAGCTCTTCCAGCCAGTCCTGACGGACAAAGCCGCCCACAGTATAACATAGCTTGTCCTCGCCGCGGATAAACGGGAAGGCGAAATAGTTGCCGTCATCCGTTTTGATCATTTTATCAATATCAGGATTTTCAGCCAGGTACTTTGTAATATTGGGGCAGTACTCTTTAAAAATGTCATTCAGAGGAATGATAACACCGTCCTTGATCGCTTTCTCCGGTCCGCCGGGATAATTTTTAACCCACTGCCACTCCATAATATCAGGAAGGCTGCCATCCGCAACTATCAGATTAAACTGCTCCTTTTCCTGGCCTGCCGCCGGGTGCTGGAACTGTATCGTCACTCCGGTCTGTTCCTGCCATGCTTTTCCCAGCTCCGTATCGCCTAAATTCGTAAAATTTGCGGACACATTGGGATTCAGCTGCAGCCAATAAGTAAGGGTCCCTCCCTCTGCCAGAGGATACGTACCGGCCTCCGCCCCTGCCGTCTCAACAGTTTCCGCGCTGTCCGCCGGTGTCTCTGCCGCCGCGCCGGCGGTATCCGTCTCGTTCACCTGTGTGCCCGCATCTGCACCGGCACCCTCTTCTGAAGAGCCTCCGCAGCCGGCCAGCAGGGATGCGGCTGTCAGCGCCGCCGTCAATAATGCCACCGGTTTTTTCAGATTTCTTCTCATAAAGCTTCCTCCTTATAGTGGAAATGATAATTTTTGCAATGATCCATTGCGGTATATTGCAGAAACACATGCTGTTTACACTTATTCACTCTGCATGCCTTTCACCCATATTTTATATTTACCATTGTGCATTTTATATAGATAAAACATAAAAAAGATTGACAAAATCTAATGATTTTATCAATCTTTTATGATGATTTTTAAAGTATATCTGCAATTTCAAGAATATTATCTTCCGTTTTTCAGTTGGCCGGGGGTAACGCCCGTATATTTTTTAAAAATACGGATAAAAGTAGAGCTGTCACGGAACCCGGCCCGTTCCGCCGCCTCCACAACACTGACTCCTTCCGACAAAAGCCTTTCCGCTTCATCGATGCGCGTCTGATTTATGAATTTTAATAAGCTTTCACCGGTGCCCTTTTTATAAATGGAAGAAAGATACGCCGGGGTCATATGAAAATGCAGGCCGGTCTGGGATATATTCAGATCGGGATTATTGAAATTAGCCTGGATATATTCTCTGATTTTCTGGCACAGCTGCTGATTCTGCCCGCATTCCAGGCTTTGCATTTCGGATATGCGGCACAGGTTTTCTACAGATGCGGCGAATTTTTCCTTAATGCTCTCAAGGGACAGCTTCATGGAAATATCATTCATTCCCAGATCATCGGAGGTTTCTCCCACCACCTGGGCGGCTTTAATTACGGTTCCCATCATAACATATAAAAGACGCTTAAGCATTTCCGGGGAAGCCTTGATTTCCAGGAAGTTAACATCCAGAATTTTATTAATATACGATATGGCCAGCTGGCTGTTATGATTTTTTACGGCCGCAATAATCCGTTCTTCCTGCTCGGCGGAATAAGCGTATTTTTTATGGGCCCGGTCATGGACTTCCCTGTAGCTGATAAAATCGGGATCCAGCGCCGCCACAAATTCTTCCGCCTCTTTTGCTTCCATATAGGATTTATGAATCCCTTCCAGTCCTTTGTGCGCTTCTCCGGCCAGCGCAACGACACGGAAATTATAGTTTTCATAGATAAAATTCTGCATCGAATATACAATATCCGCAATACGTCTTTCATAAGCCATGGTTTTATCCCTGATATTCATGGCCACGGCCACCATGTCACCCAGTTCCACTTTTTCCAGACGGAATTCCCTGGAAAGGCCCTCCCCTAATACATTTTCGATGATAAACCGGCGCATGCTTTTTTTCTGTATGTATTCCTCCAGGTCGTCTTCCTGCTTTTCAGCTTCCCTTACCATAAAAAGAAGGACCAGGTTCTTTCCCTCCAGGAAATCCCGGCAGATAATTTCACGATCCGGTGACTTGCTGCCCTCCGTATAGGTATTCAGCATTAAATCGCCGAAATAATAATGCTTCACAATCTCCCGGCTTCTGCTCGCTACCTGCTCGAAATCAGAACGCTCCTCCAGAAGGGAAACTGTCTTTTCCTTTAAATAAAGGTATTCGTTATCCACATCGGGGGCTTCTTCCTCTTTCCTGAACACATCCAGCAGCGCCTTCAGGGGCTTATAATTAATCTTCATCATCCGGGAGGCGGCAAGAAAACCAAGCAGAAGGCAGGCAAAAATACCGGCCAGAAAAATATTTCTCATCCTGCCGGCTGATTTACTCAACATCCTCTCCGGCATCAGGAGTACATATTTCCAGTCAAAGACAGTCGACAGCACGGTCCGCATAATATATTCTTCCTTGTTCCAGACTGTTTTCTGCTCTTCGCCCTGCCCCAATACATCATAATTTATTTCAAGGCCGGCGTATTTTTCCGGACAGTTTATAATCCGGCCTTCCCTGTCGACGATGACCCAATCCAGCCCCTGTTCCCAGGAATCCATTTCAATAAGATTGCTGAAAACAGCGGGATCCAGCCACAGACCGATCATGGCAGAGGATTCCCCCAGTTCCCCCTTCAGATTAGTCATTGTAAGAAGGAGAGTCGGTCTTCCCTTTGTCCATTTGGTATCCATCATTATAAAATCACGAAAATGATATTCCGATAAATATGTCTTCAGCATTTCTTCCGAAGCATTATCCTCACCAAAACAATACAGTTCACAGTACATGTTAAAATCCATATTGCCGTGGGATGAAACCACCTTATCGCTGTTTTCAAAATAAACCATGATATCCCTGGAAAAATCACTGTTTTTATTCATGGACAGCGAAAGATCCGAAAGCTCATTCTGAAGCTGATAAAGCTGATACGAATTTTCCGCCCCGAAATTTCCGCACACTGCCGACAGCTGCTGGATATTTTCATCAAGCGCCAGCTGGATCAGTTCATTTTCATAATATTCCAGTTCTCTGTCACAGGTATTTTTAACCGTCCGGATGAGACTCTCGTTAGAGATATCCGCATGCTTTTTCGCATCCCTGTAGGCGTAGGAATAGAACAGGACACCCATTATAATGGGAATATAAAAAATACATACATAAGATAGATAAAGCTTTCGGTAAGCCTTGCCGTTCTTTCTCATTCTGTCGTCTTCCTTCCATGTCCTTCAGCTTCCCATTTGTCCTGTTTTTCGATACTTTCCATTATATTTTTCCATTATAATTGATTTTATCATAAAAATATTGTCAAAAAAAGTAAAATTTTCGAAAATAGCCGAAAATTTTACAATAAAAACCATTTTTTTATAACATATTTCCTTCGAAAAAGAGGCCTCTATAGACCTCTTTTTCCTTTTCTTAGTTTTTTCAGACGTGCAGTACTTCCCCTCCATAGCATCTTTCGCCTTCTTTGACCTCTGACACATCAAAAACACAGACATTTCCTACCCCAAAACAATCTCCTGCAATAACCGCATCCGAACTGTGGAATAACTCATTATGGCAGAGAATTACCACATAGCGCCTTCTGCCCGCCGTAATCTTTACCGCCTGCACCTCCGTTTCATTCAAGTTTGTAAACCGTGTATGGCTCCAGGTATCCAGAATCTCGGCCTGTACGGCTTCTGCCAGTGAATCTCCGCCATTGATGACAGTAATCATGCTTGCAAAACCTTCTTTTTTCAGGGATGCCCTGACACAGACATTTTCTTCACATTGGTTATAATGCCGTGAGATTATTCCGCTGTATTCCTCAAGAGAAACTCCTTCTGTCAGGAATTGGAAGAATGCGGCGTTCTTTTTTCCCCGGAAGGTCAGAAGGCCATTCTCCTCTGAAACACAGCCTTCCGGTGCAAAATGAAAATACTGCCGGTATTCATGCTCCCCCGAAGCATAAAACTGATCATTTATCAGGTAGATATCCGGTTTAATCCAGATGATGCGGCGGTTCACAAAAATCCCCTCCGAGATATAACCCAGATGCCCGCCCTGTACAAACTCTGCTTTTTTTCCCGTATGGAAGCTTCTGTTCACAGGAAGTGACAGCTTTCTTGTATCCCAGGAATCCGTAAAGGTCGTAAACGGTTTTTTATCCACGATAGTCGTATTATGTCCCATGTTGCCTTTCAGTTCAAAGCGGAGGAGAATATCCTTATAAGTGGAACGCCCGCCGTCAACCAGGACGTCCTCCCCGTTCAGGATCAAATCCACATGAAGCTTATCCCCATGGCAATGCCCCGTACTCATGGCTCCGCAGGTGAAATGAAGCAGGTTTGCATTCTCTTCCCAGCTTTCCCGCAGATAATAATTCCCGCTGTCCTTCAGGCATGCCGATGTAAATCCGGGCTTTTCCGCCGGAAGGGAACGGTATTCCAGACTGGCCTTCCTGCCGAAATCCCAGGCTCCCTCAAAATCTATCCGGTCAAAGCCTGCATATTTCAGGACCGGATCCCGGAACAGCCAGGCTCCCATGGTTATCTTGTCCCGCAGATCCACCTCATCGGAATCTCCCTGTATAAACTGGCAGCCATCCGGTTTTCTCCAGATCACATCTGCCAGCGCCATACGGTGCACCGTCTCCTCCAACCCGGGATCCAGCCTTATCCCATTTGCCCTGGCCAGATAAACCACACAGCACAGGCAATGAAATACCTTGTTATGATACATGGGAGACTGTTCCCACTGGCTGCCGTCCTCATAAACCTGCACCCGCACCGAATCCCTGATACGTCTCAAAGCCAGTGAGGCCCAGCGCCTTGTATCCTCATCCTGAGGAAGTGCCATGGCGATTTCAAAAAGCCCGCTGTTTTCCAGAATGCACCAGTTGCTCTGCAGTCTTTCGTCACCGCCCTTTTCTTCCAGCCTTTTGGCATGAAGGCGCAGATAACCCGCAAACTTATCAATAAATTCTTCTGTCAGCAGGCTGCTGTTCCTGAAATAACGGATCGCTTTTGTCCAGGTTTCCCCTCTCAGTCCCGTTTCCAGCATCCGCCAGGGCCCCATCTGCATGATTCCTTCCATGGGAATCCGATCCATCCAGTCATGAATCAGCCGGAGAAAATTTCTCACATATTTTTCACCTCCGGTAAGCTGCCAGGCCTGTCCCAGACAGATGAAATATCTGTGGCGGTTAAACTGCCAGACAAATTCCGGATCCTCATCCGGTATACAGCACCAGTCCACATCCTCCCGGAAGGTCACGGGTTCACAGGTTCTTTCCATATCCCAGTCCAGATCAAACAGGAAGGTATTTTCACATACTTCATCCGCGACACGCAGAATATGCTTAACCTCTTTTTCCCAGTTTTCCCTGCTGTAAGATGCGGCCCACTCCGGATCCGGCACAAAATAGCAGCTGTCCGGCCTGTCAAAAAATTGTTCCATTCTCATTTTCCACTCCTCCTATTTTCCGATGCTTCCATCAATACCAGTAGGGATCCCAGTCACGGGAGAGCCTTGTCAGCGCCTCCATGTAAAAGTAATCCCCCCAAAGCACGCACTCATCCACTCCAATGTTAAAACAGGTATTATATGGAGTGCTTCTCGCGTAGGTTCCATGCAGGAGCTGTCCGTTGGACTGTGCAGGATCTGTAACCGCACATTCTGTCACCAGAGCGTGCAGCAGCCTTTTTGCCATTCCCGTATAATATGCCGCTTTCTCCTCCGGCAGGTATTTGCTCATTTCCAGCATGCCGCAGGCCGCGATTGCCGCCGCTGAGGAATCCCGCGGTTCCGCACTGCCGTCACTGAAATCAAAATCCCAGTAGGGAATCATATCCTTGGGCAGATGCTTCAGGAAATAATCCGTCACCTTACAGAAAATATCGGCATATTCGTCTTCCCGCAGGAATTTGTAGGCAAATGCGGATCCATAAATGCCCCATGCCTGTCCTCTTGCCCAGGCGGAGCCGTCACGGTTTCCCTGATGGGTAACCCCTTTCTCCGGCACTCCTGTCTTCACATCAAAGAAAAAAGTATGATAAGTAGAGTTATCGTCCCTGATTATATTTTTCATGGAGGTCTTAATGTGTGCCTCCGCTTTCTTTTCATACTCCTTATCCCCGGTCAATTCACCGGCCCAGAACAGCAGCGGCATATTCAGAAGACAATCGATAATCAGCCTGTAATTATTTTTATTCCCCAATCTTCCCCACGCCTGAAAGAACTGGCCTTTTTCCTGGAATCTTGCCATCAGGTTATCAGCCGCCATGATAGCTGCCTCTTTTCCTGTCTCGCTTCCGGTGAGCTTATAGGCCGCGACACAGGAAGGACAGTATAAAAAGCCCATGTCATGATGGTTCACTCCCTCTCTTTTCTTAATTCTTCTGAAAAAATCCTTTACTTCAATTTCCGCTGTCTGCTTAAGCGCCTCATCACCCGTTTTTTCATAGGCCAGCCATACTTCCCCCGTCCAGAAGCCCGGCGTCCACTCATAATTTCTTCCCGGCCGGTAAAAATTATGAATACTGGCGGATGACGGAAACTTTTCCGTAAATTCATCTGTAGCGATCGTAATCAGTTCAGCAGCCTTATCATAAGCCGCTTTCAGCATTTCCCCGTCAATTTCCTTATGCTGCAGCAATTCTTCTTTTGTCTGCATTTTCCTTTCCTCCTTTTTTTACGTATCTGTCCCTGCGGAAAGCCGTAGAGAAAATCTGCATTTTTATTATAGTAAATAGAAAAAGGAAAATATATCGACAAAACAGCAGATAGCATTAGCATTATTTCGATTTTCGTTCTGTTTTTCCTGATGGCGGCTGCGGAATATATGGCGTTTTTAAGCAAATAACTAATTTGTTATCCTTTTCACGAATTTGTATACTGCTTATATAAAAGATCGGCTATATAATAGAGAGCAAAGGTGGTGATAACTATGTATTTAACATATCCAATCGATATCCTCTCTTTTCTGAATACTGTAAAAACCTGTAAGGGCAATGTTTTTTTCAGGACAAAGGAAGGGGATTCCCTGAATCTTAATTCTCTCTTATCACAATTCATTTTTACATCCATCGTATGTGACGAACATTTTCTCGTCTCCGGTGAAATCTATTGTGAAAACGCGGAGGACTATCATACTCTCGAAAATTATCTGGCTGATGCTGCTCCTTCCGGAAACTGAATTTCCTATATTTTTCTAAACCGGCAGACTGCCGCCACAGACACAGGAGGTCTTCTATGGATACCGAACAGAATTTGGAACTCTTTCGCAATCTCATTTCGTTAAACCGTAATCTTTATTACTGGAAATACAGTCCCGAAATGGAACTTCTGTGGACCAACTGTCCCAGCAGACGCCTGTATTCCACAATCTTTGGGCTGAGAGATCGGCGCCAGACCATTTCCGGCCATTTTCAGTCTTCCGGTGTCCCTCTCATTATCATTGATATCTTCGAAATGGTATGGATCTGCGCATTCGAAAAACAGGGAGAAGTGTGCCGCGGCATCCATGTAATCGGGCCGGCATTTCATACGGATGCATCAAGGGAATATCTGAATCAGCTGACTGCAGGTCATAACCTGAGCATTAATTACAAAAAAGCCCTCATCGAATGTCTGGAAATGATTCCCGTCGTTCCCACCAGTACCTATTATGAATACGGAGCCATGCTCCACTATTGCTTATCCGGAGAGCGTATCTGTTCCAGTGATTTAGCCTATCAGACAGAAGGGACTCTGCCTGTTTCCGTTTCCGACGCATCGAAAGAAGAACCTCTTACCCACCAGCATGCGGGGATATGGCAGGCCGAACAGAATATGCTGAAAATGGTAGAGGAAGGAAATCTGAACTACAAGGCAGCTTTTCAGCAGGTCTCCCAGTTAAGCAACGGAATTAAAGTCCGCCTTGGAAATCCCCTGAGACAGGCAAAGGATTCCGTGCTCATATTTGTTACCCTTTGTTCCCGGGCCGCCATACGCGGCGGACTTTCACCGGAAAATGCCTATACGCTTCAGGATCTCTACATCCAGACCCTGGAAGACTGCAAAACCATATCTGACTGTATGGCAGTAAGTCATACCATGTATGAGGATTTTTTGAGACGGGTGCACAAATGCCGGCAGAAGACGGATGTTTCCGTCTGTGTCAAAAGCTGCTGTGATTATATCGATATGCATATTTATGAGAAAACAGATTTGCAGATGATTGCGGACAGGCTGAATTATACCAGGTATTATCTTTCCCGGAAATTCCAGAAGGAAATGGGGATCAGCATCAATGATTATATCCGGAACCGGAAAGTGGAAGAAGCCAAGCTCCTGCTGCGCTCCACTTCAAAGAGCGTCCTTGAAATCAGTAATATCCTGAATTTCTGCAGCAGAAGCCATTTTACCGACAGTTTCCGGAAGGTGACGGGACTTTCTCCCAGCCGGTACCGGGAGGAAGAGCAGAGGTTATAGAGGGGGCCGCAAACGCAGCGGACGGAAAAAGGTCTGCTGCGTTTTGGGGCTTGTGTAAAAGGGCAAGGGCAAGAGATTTTTTGGTACTGATTTTATAGGCGGATTTATCAATCCGTTTTTTTGGCGGCTGCACGACGGGACTGGAGTGTCTGGTCGATATCGGGCATTAGTTTGTCCAGTTTGCTGTAAAGGATGGTGAAGAGGAGCATTATGGTGAAGAGGACGGCGGGGACGATGCTGTAGAGGCAGCGTATCATGGTCATGGCGGCGGCGGGCTGGGTGACGGATTCTCCTGTGGCTGTGGAGACGAAGCCGGCGGCGCCAAGGAGGATTCCCAGGATTCCGGAGCCTATGCCGGAACCGATTTTGGAGGCAAAGCCTGCTACGGTGCCGGAGGTGCCCTCCAGACGGGGCATTCCTTTCCATTCGTTAAAGTTGGCCAGGTTCATGATGATGAGGGCCTGGAGGTAGCTGATCGGAAGAGCAGCAAAACTGGTTGCCACAAAGGCGATCATCAGCATGGTCATACTGCTTCCGGCGAAGAAATTCAGAATATAGCCGGCAATTCCGAAAGCGGTTCCCATGCCTATCAGCCCGGATACGGGGATTCTGTTCATGAGCTTGGGAAAGATGAACATGATGAGGAGCATGGGAATTGTGAGCATCTGCAGCGTTCCGAAGCGGCCCATGTCTCCTACTATGTATGTAAAATAGTAGGCGGCAGCGTTCATTCCAAGAACAATATTGAAGCACAGGGTGATCCCGGCAAAAAGCCAAGCGTATTTATTTGTTTTGAGCATGAGCAGGATTTCTTTCATTTTAATGTGTTCCTGTTTTACGGCGGCATCGACATCGTATTCTTCTTTTACAAACAGGAAGCGGAGGATTCCGATCAGCATGAGGGGCAGGGCATAAATCAGAATCAGATTTCTCCAGCCGGTGTCTGAGGTTGCAAGGGCTGCCATGGCTCTGGGAAAGGAAATGGATACCACGGCGGAGCCCAGGGTGGATACGATTCCTCCGAAGGAGGAGACTTTGACAATAACTTTGCGGCTGCCGAAGGCCCGGATCATGTAGGGTGTCTGGCAGGCGTTTAAAAGGGTGGTAAATATGGAATTGATAAAGGTGTAGGTTATGAATACCCAAACGGCCTTTACCGCGATGCTCATGGACGGCGGGCAGAAAAACATGATGATGGTCATGAGCCATACACCCAGAATCGACAGTTCGTAAGGACGGCCTTTTCCGAATCTGGTTCTTGTATTGTCTACAATATAACCTGCAAAGAGATCTGTCACTCCGTCGAAAATTTTACTGAAAAGAAGCAGTGTGCCCACCAAGGTCGCCGGAAGACCAAGGCCGTCGGTACAAAAAATTGTCAGATACCCCAGTACTATTACGTTGCAGCCGAGGGCCACGTCCCTTGATTTCCATGCAAAAAATTTGCCTGCAGGCAGGCGGTTCGGATTACTTCCTTTTTCTTTCTTCCCCATCTTCCATTCCTCCTTGGATATTTCTGTTTTATGGACTTATTATGTAAGAGTTCTGCGAAATCGGGAATGCATTTTTTCGCTTTTTGAACCATATATTTGTTTTCTTTATATTTTAAACAAAATTTATTGTCCTAAAGACAAATTTTTGTTTCCTTCTCTCTTTTTTTCATAGCTACAATACGGTTATAAAACAGAAAACAAGGAGGATACCATATGTTATTGAATGATTTAAACGGACTGGGCCGGATCGAGGTTGCTACGATTCCCATGCCGGATTCCGTCACTGTGCTGACAGCTGCTTATACGTATTCCGGAAGCGTGCTTGTTACCTGCCGGAGAAAAGAGGATCCGGATGAAGCCGACTATTATACATTGGCGGTGATGAAGGATGACGGAACTGGTTTCCATGTCATCTTTTCCGGTCAGATACCGCAGAAAAAGGGGGCTAACGGGATCCGGTTCATGCCTTTTGCGGACAAGACAAGAGTTCTTCTTGGGGATTATGTCCTGGAATGCTCACCGGATATCGATTCCTGTATGAAGGCATCGCTGATTCCGCTGGAATATCCCTGGGGGATAGCGGAGGATCCGAAAACCATGGCTCACTGGTCGGAAATTATTATCGCGCCGGATAATCAGCATATTTCCTGGACATCGCTTCGCAGTGACAATGGAGCCGCCGCTTTTACCGGAAAGCTTGTCAGGAAAGTGGATCGCTATATTATAGAAAAGACCAATCTGATAAGTTCCGGATGTTTTCTGAAGGAAGAAGGCGGATATCTGATTCCGCAGCCAATTCGGGGCGGGGAGGTAAAACAGTTTGTACGGGGCGGCACGGCAATTTCATCTGTCGGCGCAAAGGAAGGGAGTCTGGCAGATTCCGTAATACAAGATCTTCTCAGTGAAGAGGTGGCCCAGATCACATATACGCCCGGTTATGATGAGACGACTATGCTTTCCCCTGATGAAAAGCTGGGGCTTGTAATGAGTGCGCGTGGATCGAAAGGAACCAGCTGCGCTGTTTTCGGTCTGCTCCCCAAGCCCTATGGGGCCTATACCTCCCCCGGCCTTATTATGCCGGTCTATATGTACTGTGTGGCTGGTGTCCGCGCTTTCCGCAGGGGCAATATAGGGCCCATTCTCATTGATATTAAAAGATCTATGGAAGAAAGGGATTATATGGGGGTAAATCTGTGTGATCCGGAAGAAAAATGGGTTTACTGCTCTCCCATGTCCTGGCATCCTGACAGCAAACGGGTTATGTGGCCGGAGATCCTGCGGGAAAGCCTTTCTGATGAAAAGCCCGCTCCGATCCGGATTCGGATGGCCCGGCTGTTGGATTATGTTCCTGCCGATACGGTTCCTGCCGCCGGAACGCCGGATATCATTCCCTATGCAGGTACTTATGAGGATTATAAAGCGCTTTCCAATCAGGAAGTTACAGGAAGAATACAGGGGAAAGCATACGGTTATATGGAAGTATCACAGAAAGGAAGTTCCATGGCGGGCGGAAGCGCAGAAACTGTCTATGTAAATTTCAGTGACGACGGGAAAACCTTCTGGAACGGGAAGGAAGAATTAACCTATGGTTATCAGAAGGAAACAGTTTACCGGGCCGATTTGGAGCTGTCCGGCAGGGAACAGGGGGAAATGAAGCTGCAGGCTGTTTTTTCCGCCATGGGACAAGGGCCTGTACGCCTCCTGTTTGATCCGGATGAAAACGGGATGCCTAAGAGCAGCGGTTACAGCAGTTATCGCGGAATCACATGGAAAATAGAGGATATGGAGAAATAAGCCTGAAATCAGGAAACAGGCCTGTCTGCCCTTTACCGCAGAAGGCCTGTATTTCTTTGTCTTACTTTTCTTTTTTAGGTGTCACTCTGCACCAGACTTCCTCATAGCATCTTCCATCAATACTATAATACATCTCGAAGTCATACCCGTCTATCAGGTCATAATTGGCTGTGGGGAGCCAGTCCGTATATACCCGGGCATTCAGTTCCTGCACAGCTTTCGGCGTATCTTCAATATTATGGGGGTCATTTACAAACACCGCCCATGTGGCTTCGGGTACATCCACTACCGTATACCCTTTTGTATCGGACAAAGGCGTTTTTAAAACACACAGCATGTAAGGGAAACGGGTTCCTTCACAGTCACGATACCCGCATACGGCATTCACGGTGCTGGGAAAACCAGCTGATTTCAACAGTTTTTCATATTCTCCGTTTTTCAGCTTTTCCGTCCAGAAATCCGGAATCGCTTTCAGATTTTCTCCGTCCCTGGTATCAAAGATTTCTTCAATGCCATACACCTGGAACGCCTTTTTTTCTACTATCTTATACTTCATTTCACTTGCCCCTTTCACGGTTAATTGAAAGGATATACGGGGAAATGCTTTAATATCCGCTCCCACCTTGCGCGCCGCGGTGGGCGGCATGCCGTGCACACTCTGAAAAGCTCTGGTAAAAGCCTCCGGGGATTCATAGCCATAGTTCAGCGCCAGATCCAGGATCTTAATATTGCTTGTCTGGAGATCGAAAGCCGCCAGTGTCATTTTCCTGCGTCTCACATATTCCGACAGCGTTATATTGGTCATGAAGGTGAACATCCTCTGGAAATGATACACCGAACAGCAGGCCTCCCTGGCGGTCTTTTCATAATCGATTTTGCCGCAGAGATTCTTTTCTATATAATCAATTGCACGGTTCATATTGGTAAGCCATTCCATACGTACTCCTCCTTTCACAAATGAGTGTACCATAAACAGCCGGGAAGAGCCTTGCCGTAAATGCAAAATAAAGTCAGATTCCCTTTTCTTATCGAAGCCCGGCTTCCTCCGCCGGCAACACTGCTCTCACCCCTGGTCACTCCGGGACATATCACGGGTCAAATTCCTGGCCCACTTATATTTCCTGTAGTGGCAGTAAACGGCGGGCAGCTTTACAAATTCATCCAGGTTGAGCAGAAAGTATACCGCCAACACCGGCAGCTTCAGCACAAATGCCGCTATGATGCCTGCAGGAACAATGATTACCCACATCGTTATCAAATCGCACAGCAAGCCAAATTTTGTATCCCCTCCCGCGCAGAAAATTCCTGCTATTACAGTGGAGTTGATGGATTTTCCTATCATATAATAGGAACACATAATAAGCATTCCCTGAAGATATCCTCCCGCCTGCCGGCTCAGGTTTCCGGAGACTGCCAGAATGAGCGGACTGCATAAAAGCAGCAGCAGGCCCGAGGCCGCACCTGCAAGCAGCGCCAGCCTGCATAATCTGCCTCCATATTCTTTTGCCCTCTCCAGCGCACCCGTCCCCAGTTCATTTCCCACAATAATTCCGCTGCCGGATCCAATTCCCAGGCTCAGACATGCAATCAGGTTTTTTACGATATTAGCAATGGAATTGGCCGCCACCGCATCGCTTCCCAAGTGCCCCATAATCACGGAAAACATGGTAAACCCACAGCCCCACACCAGCTCGTTGGCGAGCACCGGAGAAGTGTAATGCCAGAAGTCCTTTAATAACACGGGATTGGAGCTTCTCAGATATTTCAGGCGTATACGGACCACATCTTTCCTTGCACATTCGGCAAGGACAAGAAACAGCTCTATTCCTCTTGCCAGAACCGTGGCAACAGCAGCCCCCCTGATCCCCATCTTCGGAACGCCAAGAAGCCCGAAAATAAAGATCGCATTCAGTAAAATATTCATCCCCATGGATACGGAACCGAAAACAGTACTTCTTCCCGTCCTGCCGCTGTTTTTCATAATACACAGATAGATCTGCGAGACACCGGCAAACAGATAAGACCAGCTTACTGTCCTGAGATAAACAGCCCCCAGTGTAATCAGCGTGTCATCATTCGTAAAAATACGCATCAGCATTCGAGGGAAAGCAATTGCTCCTGCAAAAAATACAAAGGAAACCAGAACAGAAAACTTCAGTACAATCGCCAGTATCCATTCCACTGCCTGGATATCCTTCTTTCCCCAATACTGTGCCGCCAATATCGTAGCCCCTATCGTAAGCGCCGCCCAGAAAAGGCTCAGGACGAATTGAACCTGAGCCGCCAGGGAAACTGCTGACAGGGAATCCTGATCAAGCAGACTCAGCATGATTGCATCCGATGCGCTCACCATTGCGGACATCAGATTCTGCAGCGCTATGGGCACTACAAGGAAAAGCAGTTTCTTATAAAATACCTTATTCTCTTTTTTCATATACTCTCCCTTACATAATATTACAGTTATCTTATCCCATGGCGGACGGCACAAGGTAACTGTAATGCTGCTGAGAATTCAAATTTCTTTTTATAGTATAGTATTTGATTTCACACAATACTATCATTATAATAGACATATATTATAACAATCGTATTTTTTTATTTTGGCAGGATTTATGGTTAAACCATATACGGTGATATTATGAAAATAATCAATGTGGATATTATGCAGGATACTTCAGAAATAGTCCATTATGATGAGATGGGCATTCCCCTTTACGTCCGAATCGGGGAGTTATCTTTTTATCCGGGGAAAAAGGCTTTGTGTCACTGGCATGAGGATATGGAGTTCATACGTATTCTGAAAGGGGAAATGAATTACTATGTTAACGGGCACAATGTGCTTCTGAAGGAAAACGACGGGATTATGGTAAATACCAGGCAGCTGCATTACGGATATTCCGTCTGTCAGCATGACTGCACCTTTATCTGTATTCTTTTCCATCCCTCTCTTCTGTCCGCAACCAAAACCCTGTACCGAAAATATGTACAGCCTGTGCTGGATAACCGGCAATTGGAATATCTGTATCTGGATGCTTCCCGCAGGGAATCTTCCCTGATTCTGAAATATCTGGATCAAATCAGTGAAAAGAAAGACGGCGGGGAAGCCGGTTATGATTTGGAAATTGTCGGACTGCTGAATCTGCTGTGGCGGAATGTGTTCTCTCTTTCTGAAAAAGGACAGCCGGAAACGGAAGATACCAAAGCTTCGGATATCCGGCTTCAGAAAGATATGGTATCTTACATTCACCAGCATTTTTCCGAAAAAATAACACTTGATGACATCGCAGCTTCCGTGAGTATATGCCGCAGCAAATGCTGCCGGATATTCAGGCGGTACCTCCAGCAGTCTCCCGTTGATTTTATGAATACCTACCGCCTGGAGGTGAGCGCTTATCTTCTGAGAAACACGGATAAATCAATTACACAGATTGCCGTTGACTGCGGTTTTAACCATCTGAGCTATTTTTCCCAGCAATTTATCCGGCATTTCAAATGTACTCCCAGGGAATACCGGCATAATAACTTGTGAAATGAGCTTCTTCGCTTATGCGGAATCAGAGTCTATTTTAATGCCACTGTCTGCTTATTGAACCGTGGTTATCAGCTTTTCCCTATTATAAAACACTTCCAAATCCCGGTATTCCGTCGGTGCCTGATAATGGATGACAGTCCCGCCTTCCATTGCTTCAGGCACATTGTCGGTCAGCGTGAGTTTTATTGTTGTACCTTCCGTATCCATGTTCCATGCCAGCCGTATATCACTGTCATAATAAACCCATGCATCTATTTTTCCATCCATGACAGCCCTCTTTACGTTCACGGTATCGGAGCCCTTGCATGTTGAAATCCAGTCCAAAATCTCCTGAGGAATATCCTTCCTGTCAAATTTATCACTTGCTGTAATATTTTCATCCGTTAAATGAGTCACAGCATCAAAGGTCCTATACATGATACCGCTTACGTACTCATTTTTCCATTCCGAACCGGACGGGCTGTCCGCTCCCTCTTCTAAATCAGAAGCAAACGGCTCTTCGGTCAGGCTTTCGCTATATGCGCCATATAGGTCATCTTTTAATTCCTCCGGCATTTTTTGAATGCCGATTACCTTGCCTTGAGTATTTTGAACCGTCATTAAATACAAAGTACTGTCGGAATCACTTTCTATATATCCCAGGTTAAAAGAGTAACCTCCTCCGGGTATCGGTTCCCTTAAATCCACAAAGGCTTTTACTTCTTGCCCGTTAAAGAAAACTCTGTCCAGTTCCGCATTATATAGCAGTCCATATGAACGGAATGGCGCAAAACTGTCGATAAGGCTCTCCTGACGTGAGGAATAATCTTTTTCATCTGCATCTTTTGGCAGGGAATAAGCCCCTGCTGTGATCGCACCGGCAGAAAAGAAAATGGTCAATATGATTGTAATACCAACAATTGCTTTTGATTTCTTTTTAAAATTCATAATTGCATTTAACCTTTCCTTTAACAATTCTTTGTTTTTACTCAGTGTGACTGATGCAGGAGATTCCTTATAATGACCTGATTTAGCCATGGCATCCAGCAGAGTCTTTCCATAAGCCTGAGCGCTGCAGGAATCCAAACCGGCTATAAGCGCTTCATCACAGGAGAATTCACACGCCTTGTCAATTTCCCGGCTCATAAGATAAACAAGCGGATTAAACCAATGCAGACAAACCACTGTCTGAACCAGCCATTTATAAAACATATCCTTCCGGCGGTAATGTATCAGTTCATGCTGTACCGTGTACTGAAAATCTGTGTCCGAAATATCAGCATCCGGCAGTACAATACACGGATGGATGAAACCGATTAACATCGGTGACGAAATAAGAGGATTGATGCAAAGCCCAACCGGCATCTTAACTTTTGACTGTTCCGCAAGGATTGACAGCTTATCCAAAAGTTCAATATCAGAAATATTACTTTGCCCGGCCTTAACAAAACGGACAAAACTCTGATAAACAGTTATCTTCCGTATCAGCAGAATAAGAGCAGTCATCAGCCATACCAACCAGATATTATTTACCAGTAAAGCAATGAGTTCCTGTATCGGTCCGTTGCCTGAAAACTGCTCAGACAGCCTTAATTCTTCCTGAGCCATATTGGAAGGAAGTGCATTTTTATTATCCGGCAGGCCGTCCTGCTCCTGCTGGGGCAGCTGTATAGGATTCGTCTGAGCGATCGCCTGACCGGCAGTCTGAAAAATACTTCCCAGCAGGTTTGTGTCCGGTGCAAAAGGCAACAGCAGCCGTGCAATAACTATCAGCCAAATATAATATTGCCATTGTCTGCTTATTCTGTTTTTCAGAAAATGCCTGAGTACTAGCAGCGCCAGGATCAATAGTGATCCGGAGAGGGACATAGATATGAAAACTTTAAAAATATCATTCATTTTCATCGCCCTCCATCTAACAGCTTTTTCAATTCTCTGTATTCCTCACCTGTTAACAGATCGCTCTGAATCAGATTCGAGACAAGGCCTTTTACATTACCCTCATAAACCTTATCAAGTAATTTCTTTGTCTGGAACGTTTGATATTCTGTCTCCGATACAAGGGGAATGTATTCGTTTCTGCGTCCGATTTTCTTAGCCTTTAAATACCCCTTATCCTTGAGTCTGGAAAGGAGCATAATTACCGTATTTTTCTGCCACGTCTTACCTTTTGCAGCCAAAGAATCCATAATATGGGCAAACAAAGCAGGCCCCTCATTCGCCCATATGATTTTCATAATATCTAATTCCCCATCCGATATTTGCTGATCCACGATTGCCGCCTCCATTGTATAACGCTTTGTTGGTCTACATTCAGAATAACAAAGTGTTATACTATTGTCAATACTATGCACAGTATAAAAAGGAACTGCATCGTGTGATGCAGTTCCCGTAAATTCAGCCTGTCTATTCTTGTATCGCTGTAACCCTGCCGTTTTCCAAATAAACGTATCTGTCGAGAGAGTACACCCATTGTTCGGATGTTCCCCATTCGTAGGTAGTTTTATTGATTTTTTTCGGTTCACCCCAGGATGAATTTCTGACTTCATCGGCTGTCATTCCAATTGCCGGAACATTCTTTGCCTTTGCTCTTTCTTCCGCCTCTTTTTTAGCTTTCTCCTCTTTTGCTTTTTCATCATTCGCCGCTTGTTCCGATTCTCGTCTGGCTACTCTATCTGTATTTTTAATCCGCCACGCTTCGGTGCTCCAATGTGTTCCGCCATTTTTATCCGATATTTCTGATACAGAACCTTCCTCGGAACTTTCCAAATAATGCCCATCCTGTCCATCGAGCAATCCAACCAATTTCTCAAAACCATTATTCCTTTTAAACATTGGTGTGATTTTATATGTTACGTCTCCCTGTGTAAAATTATATCCACTTATAATCCCCTGTATTCCCGGACGGTTTTCCGCTGTATATTCCCCCTGTATCTGAATCATAAACAAATTCAAATCGTAGTCAGCCTTTTCCTGATCTGAAAGCTTATATCGTCCTCCAACAGCTTGATAACATATTCCTGCATTATCAAAATTTCCTTTATTGAATTCTTCTTTTGCTTTTTTTATAAACCAGCTTCTGTTATCCTTTGCCATAAGCTTCCTCAAATCATCGGATTCTTTATGCAGCAGCTGCCCTGTACCGGGTTCATATAACAGTATGGCCGCATTTAAGTAATCCCCGGCCTGGTAATAGGAATAAGCAATATTATAAGTACATTCTAATATTTTATCATGACTGTCTTCATATCGTTCTATCGTTAAATAAATATCTTTGGCTGCCTGATCGTCCCCATTCGCGTATAATATTTCGGCTTTTTGGTAATCACATTCTTTTAACAGTTTTTTTGAATCTTTATAGGAATCAAGCTGGGCAAAAATTTCACGGGCCTCATCGTACCCACCGGTGCTAAGAAGTTCATTTGCCTCTATATATTTACTTTCTTTAACAGGATCCTCTTCCTCACTGTTTACTTCACTCTCAGTTTCACTGCTGATCTCACTGTTATTTTCATCGGAATGCTCTGATGCTTCGATACTTTCTGTTTCTAACACAGCTTCACCGGATTCTGTTGGAGCGATTGCTAATTGACTGTCCTCATCATGAGGTTTCTGTTTAAGAAACACAAAAAGCAAAACACAAACAACTAACAAAGCCAGTAATGCATATAATATATATGGTTTCTTTCCCGAATCTTTTTTTCTGATTTCCTCATTCCCATTCTCATTTTTCGGTTCTTCATGTTCCGGCTCTCTATGTTCCGGTTCTGTATATTTAATTTCTTTCTCTTTATTTTCCTCTTCTTCATACTTCTTTTCAAAATAAGCTTTAATACCAAAACCGCACGACGGGCAAGCCTCAGCCGTATCGGATACTTTTTTTCTGCCGCATTCCGGGCATGTAATAAGTGCCATAATAATTTCTCCTCCCGTATTTATGTTGACATTATACTACTAATATAGAGAATTTTCTACATGCATATGTAAAATCCCCGGCCCTGCAGAAGTAATTGTTTCACTCCTCTGCCCGACCGGGGATCCTATCATTAAACAGATATTTCACCGCCTATAGCTTACCAGGGATATTCCGCCCCCGTATTATCCATGAAAACAGCCTTATTGCGGCCTTCCCTCACCTCTTCAAACAGTTCTGTCAGACGGCCCGCCGTTTCAAAAGGATCCTGTGTTGCATTCTGCCCGCCCATATCCGTACGCATCCAACCGGGATGAACGGCGATAACGTTTATATTCATATCCTTCAGATAGTTATGAAGAAGCTTGGTCCCCATATTCAAAGCCGCCTTGGACATGCAATAATCAAATTCCTTTATTCTTTCCGCGGTGCCGATACTTCCGCTCTCCGATGAGATATTGACCACCAGGCCGGACTCTCCCTTTTTGAGCAGAGGCAGAAAAGCCTTCACCACACGGACAGGCCCCACCGCATTTACATCATACACCGGAAGGCAGTCATCCAGATCGGCATCCTCCAGCTCAAGAAAAGAAGTCTCTGAATGGATTCCCGCATTATTAATGATAACATCCAGATGATCCGTATATGCGCAAGCCGCTTCGGCAGCGCTCTCTACCGATTTGGTATCAGCCACATCCAGCTGCAGGGGCACCAGCAAATCACCATATTTCTCCTTCAGTTCTTTCAGTCCCGCCGCCCCTTCGTTCCTGGCGCCGGCAAAAACCATACAGCCGTCCTCCAGATATTTTTTTGCAAAGCAAAGCCCCAGTCCCCTTGAAGCCCCTGAAATTAAAACCCTTTTGTTCATACGTTCTCCCTTTTCCTTTCTTTTCCCATACTTTACATGCTGTCTGAACCCTTGTCATTTCCCATATCAGTAAAACCACAGGGAATTCATTTATACGCCATATATCAAGTCTCCTGAATCAGTTACCGACGTAATTTATTATACATCCTGCCGGCGCCGCTGTCACCTGTTTTACCGGGAGCAAACTCGCTACATTTTTAGGAATAAAACTAAGATATATGGGATATCCGTTTCCATCCGGATATGTTATTGTTTGCTTACCGGAAAACCGGGGCAGGCAGCGGCGGAAAGCCGCCTGTTCTGTCTTAAAACTTCATTTATCACGGAGGATGCTTATGGGAAAGCAAATAAAAAAAGTGTATATTATCCACCATTCCCACACGGATATCGGCTATACCGATCTGCAGGAACAGGTTATTTACAACCAGATCCACAATATTAAAAAAGTTATAACTCTCCTTAAAAGAGGATATGAAGCGAGCCTGCCGGAAAAAGAACTCCGGTGGAACTGTGAAACTTACTATTGTGTGGAACAGTTTCTGAAAACGGCATCCGAAGAAGAGCGACAGGACTTTTTTCACTTTGTAAAAAGGGGAAATATAGGAATTTCTGCCAACTATCTTAATTTTAACGACCTTGTGGACTGCGGCATGCTGGAAGAAAAAACTTCTGAAATGCGGGATATTTTCATGCGGGAGGGGATTTTCGTAAAGACGGCTATGACAGCGGACATAAACGGGATTTCCCTGGGCGCGCGGGATGTTCTTCTGAATAACGGCATTGAATTTTTATACACCAATATCCATACCCATCACGGAATGTATCCCCTTTATCAGAACCAGAATGCCTATTTCTGGGAAGACGGCTGCGGACGCAGGCTGCTCGTATGGAACGGTGAACACTATAATCTGGGAAATGCGCTGGGGATCGTTTTTTCCAAAAATGTGAACTTTATGACCGAAAATTATTTCGGGAAGGAAGGCCCCGGCACCTCTATGGAGACACTGCACAGAAATCTTCAGGAAAGCTTGGAAGAATATGAAAACAGCGGATATCCCTATGACTTTTACATAACCAGCGTCTCCGGCGTATTCTCCGACAACGCGCCGGTCAATCCGGCCATTCTGGCGGCCGTCAATGAATTCAACAGCCGTTATGCAGAAGAAGTGACACTGCAGATGGTCACCCTTCAGGAGCTTTATGACCTGATACGTGACAAAACGTCAGATGCGCCTATATACCGCGGCGCGCTCAATGACTGGTGGGGAAACGGTGTGGGATCCACGCCTTATGCGGTAAAGCATTATAAAGAGGCACTGCGCCTTTCCCATCTGTGTGATCGGCTAGAAGAAAAAACCGGTGTGCATAACGCGGAACTGAAGGAAACCGTGCGGGATAATGCCCTCCTCTATGCGGAACACACCTGGGGACACTCCGCTACGGTTACCAATCCCTATGATACCATGGTAACCAATCTGGATATCCGCAAAACAAGCTATGCCTCCAAAGCCCACGAGGCCGGCGCCATGCGGAAAAACCAGCAGTGTCATCTGTTGGGTGATATCCTGTGTTATTACAATATGAGCGGTACGGTAAAAGCCGTTTCCGTAAGCCATGAAAAAAGAATCTATCCCGTGGAATTCTATGTGGAAACCATCAGCCTGCCTGGAGTCAGGGTCAGGGATCTGAAAACCGGCGAAGAGCTTCCCGTACAGCTTTCCGCCCATCCCCGGGGTGTCCTGGTGAGCTTTCTATCGGAATTTGAACCTCTTGAAGAAAAGCTGTTTTCCTACGAAGAACAGCCTGCCCCTTCCGGGAAGCTCTATACCCGCGCAGCTTATGTGGGTGCGGAGCGTGTCCGTGACATCGTCAGCGAATATGACAAAGAAACCTGCCGCCTTCCTTACTGTCTGGAAAACGAATGGTTCTGCATAGGCTACCGTATCGGAGAAGGAATCACCTCCTTCCTCCACAAAAAAAGCGGAAGGCAGCTGCTGAAAAACGGAACGGAAGCGTTCTTTACCCCGCTTTACGAACGGACGGAAATCCGAAGGGACGTGTATGAAGAACGCCGGCTTTTGGGAAGGAATATACGCGGCCTGCATGCCCGCTGCCTCCAGGGAACCCTGCAGGACATCCGGATACTGGATCACGGCCCGGTTTTTACGAGGGTGGAACTGGACTTTCAGCTGGAAGGGACGGCGCACAGCAGTGTCATCCTTAAGATGTACCGGCATCTTCCGAAAATAGAGTTTACCCTCCGCATTGCCAAAACCTTAAGCGAGGCAATAGAAAGCGTATATCTTCCGCTCTCCCTTCATCTGCCGGAAGCGGAACTATATATCAAAAACGGAGGTGTCCCCATGCGCCCCGGCGTGGATCAGCTGCCCGGCAGCAATATGGAGTATTATATCGCCGATGAAGGCCTTCTCTACCGCACGGACGGAGAAAGCGTGCTTATTAATACTCTTGACACGCCCCTTCTTTATATGGGGCCTATGGAACATCATCCCATCGTCCTGTGCGACAACCGAGAAATAAACAATAAACGGCCGGTTTACAGCTGGATCATGAATAACACCTGGGAAACCAATTTTAAAATGGATCTGTCCGGCTTCGGTGAATTCAGCTATGCTTTGGAGCTTCGGGAAAATACCGGCCTACATGAGGATCTGAACCGGCTATCCGATAATGATTTGGGGCCTGCCGTCTTTATCACTGCCTGATACATTATATATAGGAAGGAAAATATAAATGGAGAACTATAAAAAACCGAATCTTTCCATAGTGGAACGGTATTCGGATAAGGAACTGCTCTGGTCTATGTAAGGGAAGTATGTGCCGGCGCTGTAAAGCCAATAAAGGCCGTCTCTTTCCCCGTATTCTGCCGGGGAAAAAAACGGCCTGGCTTTTTCCTTATATTTTTCCTGCTTTTCTTAACGGCGGACCGCATCGAACAGCGCCCCGATATTTGCCGGCGGTACATCCGGCAGAATCGCCTCATGGCTCGGGGAAAGAATCAAACCTGTGGGGAACAGCCTTTTCAGTTCTTCCACCTTCTTCCTCACATCCTCCGGCGTACCGTGTACCAACAGCTCCTGAGTATCCACACCTCCGCAGAAAGAAACCCTGTCTCCGAATTTTTCCTTCAGACCTTCCGGCTCCATTCCCGCAGCCAGCGCCTGGATGGGATGAATAATGTCCACTCCCGCATCTATTAAATCCGGAATGATATCCGAAATGGCACCGCAGGAATGATAAATCACCTTGAGTCCATAACTGTGCGCCTGCTCTGCAAGACGCCTGCAGCCGGGGATAACAAACCGGCGTACCAGCTCCGGAGATATCATCAGTCCCCGCTGACTCCCCATGTCATTCCCTATCAAAACCGCATGAAGCTTTCCCTTAGTCGCTTCATAAAAGATCCGGTTGGCTTTCAGATAAAATTCCAGTACTTTTTCATTTACCGCTTCATACAGCTCCGGCGCCGCTATCATATTCATCAGTGCCGTCTCCATTCCAAAGGCCGCGCAGGTATCCTGAAAATGGGCAGACCAGAGAATCCCCAGCACCGTTTTGCCTTCCGGCGCCATTTCCACTCTTCTCCTGCATTCTGCGGCATCAATATAAGCCGCCGGATCCGGCCAGTCAAACACCAAATCTTCCATATCCTCCGCATCATGAAAACATCCCGGCGCCGTCAGAGTCCGGTTCATGGCATCCACTTCCCCGTTTTTATACCAGTCAAACGCGGCATAAATGGCATGGGCCGTTTCCGATTCATACGGCACCTCCACAGCATAAAAATCATCCCCTACCGCCATTTTCAGTTCATGGATATCCTTTACTCCATAATAGGAAAATAATCCGGGCAGAGCCTGAGGATCCGGCATCCCAAGCCATGCCGCCGGCCTGTCCACCGGCCTTCTTTCCACCGTTGCATAAAAACGTTCCAAACTATTCATATTCTGTCATCCTCTTCTTTCCTATATGCTGTTCAAACATTGCGGTGGCTCCCGTCCCCTCCGGCCAGTGATTTCGGGACTTCTGTCCGGCTCGGATTCCCCTCCTTCCCTCTGCCGGCTATGCAGGGATCCTTACAGGGGACGTTCTCACTCGGATAAACACGCAGCGGTACTAAGGCCGCAAAGTACGCGGCCTAAGGACCGG
>OGXN01000319.1_pt1 | contig 65776 bp, 63 predicted proteins | sample 1576281 | NCBI WGS metagenome assembly OGXN01 (sample SAMEA3541494, study PRJEB24748) | human gut metagenome | biome: human gut; feature: human-associated habitat; material: faeces | place: China | collected 2012
TAAGCCTGCCGCTAGCGTTCATCCTGAGCCAGGATCAAACTCTCCATTGTATAAAATGTTTTTGTTAAATCTTAGCTCCAATCTCAAAGGTATTGTTTGAAATCACTCTCGTATGAGAGTGGATAAAAACTTGCTGCTCAATATCTTCAAAGAACGTTGTTCTATATATTTCTATTTAGAACGATTCTGTTTTTCATTGGATCGCCTCTTTCGAGTCTCTCCTTCTCTCCTCTCATTTTTCAGTCGGAAAGTGAGTGCAAAGATAAAGCACTTTTTTCAAACTTCCAAATTTTTCGAGAAGAAATTTTTCAGAAAACTTTTTCAGAACTTGTCGCTGTGAGTCGTGTTTCTCTCTCAAAGCGGTTGCAAAGATAAATGCATTTGCTCTAATTATCCAAATATTTTTCACTCTTTTTTCACACTATTTTCGCCGAATCGTCACACTTGACTAAACATCAACATATTACATCGACAACTTTTTCAGGTACAAAACCTGCCTCCACTCCCTCCAACCTGAAAATAGATGGAAAATACACGCTCGAGCAAAATAAGAACACAAGGTCGGGAAAGACAAATCCGCTCGAAACCCTCGACAACAATCCCCGGCATTTCACTCCTCAAGGAATAAATAAGCACAAATATTCTGGTTTTATCACTCCTTCAGAAATATTACCGACAAAGTTTTTCCTGCTTTTCTCACCCCCAATGCTGTTGTTCCTGCCGTTCAATATAAATATTATCACAAACGGCAGCTACAAAATTCGGTTGTTTCTCCCAATAATTTTCGATTCATTCTTCCCGTTTGTACGCAGGCACACCGGTTATTCCGCCAAATTCAGCAAAAAAATATGGACAACAACCACAAAAACTCACTACACAAACGAAAATTAACCGAATACCTCCACAGCAATACCTGATTTATATCTCGACATACCGCCCTTCACCCTGAAGCTGCCCGACATCCTCCTTTCCGAAAGAGATTTAGCTTGCCCAAACTATAAGTTGCCGCCAAAATCAACGACAAAACAGTCGTGACAGCTAAAAATATATAACTGTCCAACGATAAATACCCTGAAAATTACTCTTATCTCGAAAAGCAATAGAAGGGAGGAGATTCGGTAATCCTTACATGCAAGTTGGCAAGTTGCCTCACTCTACTCCATCTTTCGCTATCTTCGGAAGAACAAGCTACGGCTGCATGCTCAAATAAATTTGGCTCGCCCCCGCTTTTCACTATCTTTGCAGAAGATAGGATGTGACTCGGCAATCTTTGCGTGCATGCCCGCACGACTGCACCCTCTCTTTTTACTGCCTTTGACTACGCGATCGCCCTTAACTTATAATGTTCCGATGAAAACGCTTATATATATTATAGGTATATTTTTCCTGCAGACCTCCTGCTACCAGCAGGAATTTCACCCGGAATCGGGAGATTTGATCTTCCAGGTCGGGATCGCCGGCGGAATGACGGAAGCCATCGCCGATGCGACAGGCGGGGAGTCCGATCTTTCGTTCACCCATGTAGGAATCATCACGGTCGAACCGGCCGGTATTTATGTGCTGGAAGCAAAATCCGAGCCTGGGGTGACGATGACTCCGCTGCAAAAATTCCTCGATTCGTCCGCTACAATCGAAGGCCGTCCGGCTGCAGCGATAGCCCGCATAACTCTTCCCGAACGCAGGGAGCTGGCGACCCGGGCGATCGGCGAAGCCAAAAAGTATCTGGGCCAACCTTACGACGACTCCTTTCTACCCCATAACGGCAAAATGTATTGCAGCGAACTGGTTTGGGAGTGTTATCTGACCGGCTCCAAAAACGAACATCTTTTCACAGCCCGGCCGATGAATTTCCGCACGGCCGACGGTCGGTTGCCGCAATTCTGGATCGACCATTTCGCAGCAATGGACCAACCGATACCGGAAGGGGTCCCGGGCACGAATCCCCAAGACATGTCCCGGGAAAAATTTCTGAAGATCGTATATCGATATTGGCAATAACCCGAAAACCCGATAAAAACTGAGATCTCCGACACGTCGATCTCCACAACCGAATTCTCCGGACTGCCATCGCACGCAAGCCAGCATCCCAAAAATTACAGAATAAGAATTATGAGGTTACGGCCCAATATGGGTAAAATAGCTGAAGCAGAAAACGTCCGTCTTATAACGACCGACCGCTACCGCAACAAACAGCCCTGCAAAATGGACTGAAATGCCGATCTTTCCTCTCCTTAAACCAATCGTTATGTATCTTATTCCTGATGATTTCAGTCCGGAACGGCTGAAGGGAAAAACCATCGAACAGGTCTGTTATTCGATCAATCAAATCGGATTGTTCTGGGAAAATGGAAATATTCAGATTATGGGATCGTTTTCATTCTCTCGCAACGGGAGAACCCATGTGTACGAAGAGATTTATCCCGTCACCGAAGATCCGGGATTATTATGTCTGTTGCAGCAACAAATAACAGATGCGAACATTTCCAGTGCAAGAGATTCTTTGTCGTTATATTTCAGCAACCAATCGGTACTGGTTCTTCACTCCAATCCCCATTTTGAATCATTCATTATAGACGATCGAATCATCGTATGAAGCGGGCGCAGCAAGTAAACAACTGAAAAAGAACAGATGGGGAAAATTGCATTTCTTCGACCTGTTCTCCGGAAAAGCCGTGAATTTTCGCGCTGTTTCAGAACAGACAAAAACTCATTACGACAGCCTCCTTACCGAAAGAATTACCAGCAAAATCATACCCCGGAATCAGTCGCGGAATTTCTGCGGGGTGGGGCAATTTTGCGCTCGAATGGTTCCGTCGTTGAGAAATGCGACGTAATCGAAATCGTCGAGATAACGCCGACCCGACAGACCGTTATAATCCAAGATCCGGCCCGGCACGAAAGAATCCAGCGAACGCATCTTGAAAATCGACGGGCTTTGCAACGGCAGCGTTTCGTAGCCCAGGATCACTTTGCGCGATATCGGCAGCCGTTCGAAACGTTCCAAAAGACCCTCGTCGAGCTCCGCCGCCTGCATGACTACGCACAGATTGTCGAAATCAAGACGACCGCTGCGCTCGAGCCATTTTTCCCTGGCCTCTTCGAAAGAGCGGTAATGCAGAAAATGGATCTTTATATCGGGTAGCGTGCCGTTTCCTTTCAGCATGCCGACGGGATAGCGACGCGCCCCCTCGTACGCATAGGGACATTCGCACAGTTCCGCCTGCGAATAATAGCGCAAATCCGCCACATAGTCGATAAAATCCCCGCAGGATTCGAAAAACAGATTGACCGTCGGGGAATTGAAACGCAGCCGCAGGTCGTGCGCCATAACACCGCCCACACAATCCAGCGAAAGGATCGACGGGGCGAGATTGGTCAATCGCCGCACCAGCCGTTTGCGGTAAAACGAATGCCTCACCGCGATTATCTTTTTACGCCACCAGGTTGTTATACCCGTTAAAAACCCCCGAGAGTTTCGTCCCATATATATACAAAATTATTACGCGATTCTTTCTACTATTATGTCCGTGTTTTCCCGCAACAGAGCCAACAATTGATTGTTGTCACTGCCGGGTTTGGCCTTGACCACCATCGTAACCCGGTAGGTTATTCCATCGCCGCCCACGACCTGCGGCACGACTTCGTACGACACGACCATATAACCGTCCGTCCGTATCCGGTCCAGCGTGTCCGCTACACCGGTCCGGTCCGATGCCGAAAATACGACCACCATCCGGCGCGATCCGAGCGAACGGAAAACCAAACTCAACCCCTCCAGCGCGACGAGCGTCAGGATCGTTGCGGCAAGAGCCAGCCACGACATTCCGGCGCCTGCGGTCAAACCGATACCGGCCGTAGCCCACAGACTCGCAGCCGTCGTCAGTCCCCGCACGATCTGGTGGTTGAAGATGATCGTACCGGCCCCGATGAAACCGATACCGCTCACCACCTGCGCCGCGATACGGCTCGGATCGAGCGACACGCCGTCATGCGTCAAAATCTCCGAAAAGCCGTACTGCGAAACGATCATCATGAGCGCACTCCCCAACGAAACGAGAAAATGGGTTCTGAAACCCGCCTCTTTCTCCCGGTACTCCCGGTCCAGACCGATTATCGTTCCGAATAGCGCAGCCAGTACCAGGCGCCAGACAAAATCCCATATCATCGTATTTTCCATCCCCGTCATCGTTCAATTTCGATAGGCAACTATTCATCCCTGTACCACGACCGCTTTCCTGCCGATTTCGGCGATCGGTCACAACTCTGCGGCCGTTTTTCAATACGGCCCCACCACACCTCACCTCACAAGGGAGTTCGAAGAAAAGTCGAAATATCGGTAGGTTTCGAACCTGTGCCGATCGGTACATCAAAATATATTATTAAAATGCAAATATACGAAATTTGAATCCGCAGCCAAGAAAAAAGACCGGCAAAATCCTCGTCGTCACCGCCAGGCATACGAAAATATCTGCCAGAATACCCCCCTGCACACGGGTTCTCCCGCCGATAAAACCGGGAACGAATACCTTCCAGGCGGCACACGATACGGACCGGCATATATCCGATGCCCTTCGCCGGCAACCCCACAGATCCCCGGGATATTCGTACGGCTCCTCCCCTTCTTCTTATGAATCCCGATTTTTACCCATAACGCCATACAGATAACTTTTTCGCCCCGGCAGAATGACAGAATAAAAAACTTTTCGTATCTTTGTGGGCTATGTATAACTAAACTAACTATTACCGACATGCCTAAAATGAAAACCAATGCCGCTGCAAAGAAGCGTTTTTCTTTCACCGGCACAGGAAAGATCAAGCGCAAACACGCTTATCACAGTCACATCCTGACCAAAAAATCGACTAAACAAAAGCGTAACCTGTGCTATTCGGGCACCGTTTCCGCTGCCGATGAGGCAAAGATCAAGAATCTGCTGGTGAAATAATTCATCGGGCCGGATTCGCAATTTTATTAATCAAGGGACAAATCAGCCCCGAAGAACGTGAGAGAATCACGTCGCTGACAGTCCGTCAAAAACTTATTTACTATGCCACGTTCAGTCAACGCTGTTGCGTCACGCGCAAGGAGAAAAAAAGTTTTGAAACTTGCCAAGGGTAACTTTGGTTCAAGGGGAAACGTATGGACCGTAGCCAAAAACACGGTCGAGAAGGGTTTGCAGTATGCTTACGCACACCGCCAGCTCAAGAAGAGAACATTCCGCAGCCTGTGGATCATGCGTATCAATGCAGCCGTCCGCGCGCAGGGAATGACCTATTCGCAATTTATCGGCAAACTCAACGCCAAGGGCATCGTCCTCAACCGCAAGGTTCTGGCCGATCTGGCAATGAACGAGCCGAAGGCATTCGAAGCAATAGTTAATGCAGTAAAATAGCAGGCGCCGTCCGTCGGCATCGATGCCGACGTTACGAAGGCCATGCAGTTGTCGAAATCCGCGGAGCGATCCGGGACTTCTCCGACCGCAAATCAGGCGGGTAACGATCGAAAGACCGTTCCCGCCTGAATCTTTATCCCCCTTCCTGCTCCGGATTCGTTTCCAATTCGGACGACCGCAGCGGAGCGATAACGATAGCCGGAAAAATACCAATGAAATCGCTTCCCGGACATAACTGTCTTCACCGAGCCCCCCGACAGAAACGTTTTTTCAGCCGGAGATAGCACCGACCGCCCTAAAGTTTTCAGACCGCAGCCTATGGTGGCTGCGGTCTGAAAATGACTTATGGAAAAATGGGCGAAAAGTTACGTCTAATCCACCGACGATGCTTTCGTCTTCGCCTCTTTGGGTTGAAAATCGATCTGATAGAATTTGAATTCGGGCTTAGTGATAGCGCCCGTCGCAGCGTCGATACCCCAGCCGAGAACATCGAGCAGATTTATAACCGATACGGCGTTAAAGTTTTTGTTTATAATGATCGGGGAGGCCGTATAGTTCGGTGATTCGATCTTTACGACTGTTTCGTCGAAACCTCTTCGTATTTTTGTCGTATAGGGAAAAGTGACATTGGTGTGTTTAAGCCCATCGATTGTCAGAGTAGCCTCTTCGGAAATCTCTCCGTCAAAAGTAACTTTGGCTTTCGAACCACAGAAAATAGAGGCACAAGAACTCATCAACAACCCGACGCAAATCAATGTAATAAACGGTTTCATTGTTTAGCATAAATAATTCCGTGTCCCCTCGGCATGGTTTATTTACAGGTTGAAATAGAAATATAAAAAAGCGTGGGACAGAACTTATTATTTGCTTCTGAGGTCTTCGACTACCTGTACGTCAAATAAATGAGTAAAGCCCACGCTGGTGCGTGAGCGTTCACACTTTACTCTTGACGTACTTTTGAAATTGTCGAAGTTTCAGAAGCAAGAAATAAAGCTAACGCTTTTATATGTATGTACCGACACTTTTCGTGCGTGAACGGTACGGGAAATCAAAAAAGCTATTATCGTTATCTATTCATAGGCAAATGATATTAAAAATTTCACTGTTACAAATATAAACAAAATTTCTTAAAAATAGCTTTAAGCCAAAAGCATAACACCACAATTTTCAGCAGATCAACCTCCGAACGATACAGATCATATTATCTGCAAAGAGAAGCAAAAGAGCTTAAACAAGTTTGGCTTATCTCTTACCCTTCATTATCTTTGCTCCAGATAGGATGCGCCTCGGAAAAACTATGGGCAAGTTCTCGATTTCTCGCGGTTTTTACTATATTTGTTCTATTAAGACTAATTACTATGGAATCACTCAAGGAACTCTATAAAATCGGTACCGGACCCTCGAGCAGTCATACGATGGGTCCCAAGAAGGCAGCCGAAGCATTCGTCAAACGGGCTTCCGATGCCGACCGGTACAAGGTAACGCTGTACGGATCGCTGGCAGCTACCGGCAAAGGGCACATGACCGACGTGGCGATCCTCTCCGTGCTGGAGCCCGTGGCTCCAACCGAAATCGTCTGGCGTCCCGACATCTCCCTGCCGTTCCACCCCAACGGCATGCGTTTCGAAGCCTTCAAAGCGGGAAAACCCGTGGACGAATGGGTGATTTACAGCGTCGGCGGGGGCGCTCTGGCCAACGAGGAAACCGCCAAGAATCCTCCTGCCAACATCTATCCCATGACCCATATTTCCGAGATTCTGGAGTGGTGCAACCGCGAGGGGCAAACCTTCTGGGAGTATGTCGAAGAGTGCGAAGGCCCCGGAATCTGGGATTATCTCGATGAGATTTGGACCGCCATGTGCGAAACCATCGTGCGGGGGCTGACTGCCGAAGGAGTCCTTCCGGGCGGACTCAAAGTTTCCCGCAAGGCCAGCACCTACCTGGTCAAGGCCGAGAGTTACACCGACACGCTGCGCTCCCGCGCCAAGCTCTATGCCTACGCCCTCGCCACGGCCGAAGAGAACGCTTCGGGCGGCACCGTCGTCACGGCTCCGACCTGCGGATCGAGCGCCGTCATGCCTGCGGTACTCTATCATCTGGTGAACACGCGCAACTTCTCGCGTCTGCGCATCCTGCGTGCCCTGGCTACGGGCGGACTGTTCGGCAACGTCGCCAAAACCAACTCGTCGATCTCCGGCGCCGAAGTCGGCTGCCAGGGCGAAGTGGGCGTCGCCTGCGCCATGGCTGCCGCCGCAGCCTGCCAGCTTTTCGGCGGCACTCCCTCGCAGATCGAGTATGCGGCGGAAATGGGCCTCGAACACCACTTGGGACTTACGTGCGACCCGGTTTGCGGACTGGTGCAGATCCCCTGCATCGAGCGCAACGCCGTCGCCGCAGCCCGTGCGCTCGACGCCAACAGCTATGCCAACCTCTCGGACGGCCACCACATGATCAGCTACGACCGCGTGGTAGAGGTGATGAAGGAAACCGGCAAGGACATTCCGAGCCTCTACCGCGAAACCTCCGAAGGAGGCTTGGCCCGCAACTATACCCAAAAATAGAGCAGGTTACACACCCCTTTTATGAAACATTCGAAACTTTTCATTTTCGCCATTATGACGACACTTGCAGTTTCGGGATGCAAGCACCAGGCGGCAACGTATCCCACGGACACGCTGACCACGAAGAACGGGAGTCAGCTGACGATTACCTTTTTCAAACACGCATCGCTGGCCATCGAAACCGAAGGCCGCCATATTTACATCGATCCGATCAGCCAATACGCCGACTATGCGTCGCTGCCCAAGGCCGATCTGATCCTCATTACCCACTCGCACTACGACCATCTGGACAGCGCGGCCGTCGCCGCTCTCTCCACCGCAGCCACAACCGTCGTGTGCGACCGGACCAGCAGCGAAACGCTGGGAGGCAAGTGCCTGACGATGAAGCCGGGCGATACGCTCGCCCCGCGCGACTACCTCTCGATCGAAGCTGTTCCGGCCTACAACACCTCCGAAGACCGTCAGCAATTCCACCCCCGCGAAAGAGAGGATTGCGGTTACGTCCTGACTATCGGAGGTACACGCATCTACATCGCCGGAGACGGGGAAAATACACCCGAAATGAAAGCCCTGCATGGCATCGACATCGCCTTCCTGCCCGTCAATCAACCCTACACGATGACGGTCGATCAAGCCGTGGATGCAGTCAAGGCGATCCGTCCCGCGATCTTCTACCCCTATCATTACGGCGAAGTCGAAGAGAAAACCGACATCGACCGACTGTCCCGGGAACTGACCGACATAACGGAAATCCGCATCCGGCCGATGGAATAGCGTTTTTTTCCAACCCGATCGGTCTTCCCTTCACATAAAACGGAGGTCCGGCGACATATTTCGCAAAAAGCGGCAGGACACCCAAAACGCTGTCCTGCCGTTTTTTTACGCTTCGGTCGCTCCGCAATCAGAACTCCCGCTCCTCGATATGTTCAAACAGACTCCACCCCTCTGCCTCACGGTACGCATCGGCACTTCCCTCCGGAACATAGAGATTCTTTATCGAAGTACCCTCAAACACCTGTATACCCAGCAGAGGAGGCACCCCAGCCCGACAATAAACATCCGTCAATGCCCGACACTCATAAAAAGCCTGACCTCCGATCTTGGTCGTCCCTTCAGGAATAACCACCTCTTCCAACGCGGAACAGCCGTAACAAGCCATCGACATAACCTCTGCCACCTGCGGTAGTGAAATATGCTTCAAACTCGTTTTTTCATCGAAAATGGCACTCTCCCACACCTCCATTTTCGCCTGCGACAGATCCAGACAGGCTACTCGCGGCAAATTCCGATATATAAAACGAATATCGTCGTCATTCAGAAATCCCGACACCCGAAGCGTTTCGATCCGTAGCAAATCGGCATCCTCCAGCGCCAAATCCAGCCCGCCGGCCTTCGGAACTTCGACGGAGGCCTTCGTCGGATCTGCCTCTTCACCCCCGTCGCCGTTATCACCGTCATCGCCACTATCGCTGCCCTCGCCGCTATTATCCCCGTCGCCGCTACCACCGGACGACTCCTTTTTCGGGAGTGTAATCACTGTTCCGTCCTGCAATGTCAAATAGACGTTCTGTTCATCCTGCGTCACCTCCGTAATCGCAGAGTCCGCCCCGTCTTTGCCGTGATAAATCGTAATCGGATCGCTTTTACCGAAAGACAACTCGTATCCGACCGTCTTCCTGTTCTCGATCACAGGCTCGACCGAAGTGATGTAATCGTTCTCATTCAACCGTTTGCATAACTCCTCCAGCTCCTTCATCCGGTTTTCAAGCGCCTCGATCCGTTCCGTCAGAACCGAATCATCGTACTCATCGCTGCAACCGGTCGTAACCAGGCATGCCGTGACAGCCAAAAAGAACAAAAATTTCTTCATAATAAAAATTTTATAAAGATCGGTCCCGGCTCCTCGGACCCCGTTTATAAAAAGAAAGTGTGGAACTGCAATATATGATATTCGGGAAGTCGAATAAAGGCCAAAATGAAAAAAAGAGCTAAACAAGTGCAAATATAATCATTGATATACTGTATTTTATGTGGTATCAGATTCGGGAATAACTTTTTAATTTGTCTTAATCCGTTGCAAGTTTCTTCGGGATATACGGGAACATTTACGGGAATTTGTTATACCTTTGCCGCATAACCGAAAAAGCAACGCCGATGAAAGTTTCCGTCTATCTGAAGAAATGCTCCCCAGAGACCTCGAACATCTGTTTCCGGGTCAGGGAGAAGAGTGTGGACATAAAAGTGGTCTCCCCCCTTGAGGTACAGGACAGGTATTGGGATTCCGATACCCTCAGCTACAGGCGCACAACGGCTGTCCCTGCCGTAGAGCAGAAACGACTGCCGGAACAGATTGCCTCCATCATCGAGCGGGCGGAGAAGACCTTTTCGGACAAGGCGGACAGCAGGTGGATGAAGCAGGTCATCGAGGATGTGCTGTACCCTGCCTGCGCCTTCGAGCGCAACCATCCGAACCTGCTTGCCCGCGTCCATGAGTATCTGGAGAAGTTTGACGGTGCGGAGAGGACCAAGGAGCATATCGTCCGCTTCGAGCGCAAGATGACCCGCTACCACGACTACCGCCGGGAGATACTGGGCGAGGCGGACTTCACCCTCTTCGTGGAGACCGTCACGCTGGAGCAAATGAACGATTTTAGGGATTATGTCGTGAACGAGTACAAGCTGCGGCAGGAGTACCCCGACTTCTATGCTCCCCGCATGCTCATCAACCACAGGCCGAGGCCGCTTTCCGGCACGACCGTCATCAACATCATGAACCTGTTCTGCACCTTCCTGCACTGGTGCAAGAAAATGAAGTATTCCGACAACGAGGTCTATGCCCTCTACGGCTGCAAGGAACCCACCTATGGCGACCCTTTCTTTCTTACTTCGGAAGAGAGGAACATCCTGTATGACGCTGACCTGAGTGACTGTCCGAAGCTGGCCGTCATCCGGGACATCTTCGTGTTCCACTGCTATGTCGGCTGCCGCGTAGGTGACCTTTACAGGCTCACGAGGGCCAACATCAAGGACGGCTTCCTGGAATACATGCCGCAGAAGACGAAGAAATGCCAGGCGAAGACCGTCAGGGTGCCGCTGCATGAGAAGGCACTGAAGATACTGGAACGTTATGATGCCAATGCCGGCAGACTGTTCCCGTTCAAGCAGATACACACCTACAACCTCGGCATACGGGAACTGCTGAAGCGTTGCGGAATAGACCGGACGGTGACCATCCTCGACACGCACGGTTACAACACCATGCAGAAACCCTTGTACGAAGTGGCCACCAGCCATACGGCACGCAAGACCTTCGTGGGTAACCTATACCGGCAGGTGCCCGACCCAAACCTGATAGCCTCCATGTCGGGACACGTGGAGGGCAGCAGGGCGTTCAACCGCTACCGCACGATAGACGATGACATGAAGCGCAGGCTTGTGGACATGATAGATTAGACAGAAAGGAGGACATACATATGAAAGTGACCGCATTCATCCGGAAGACCGCCGCCAAGAACAACATCACCGACCAGGCTCGGGTCTATTTCCGTGTCCGGGACATCGGCGGCGTGGACATCAAGGCCGCGAGCGAACTGTCCATCAACCCCAACCATTGGAGCCCGGAACGGCAGGGCTACAAGCCTCGCGTGGCCCTGGTGTCGGAGGAGAAGAAGATGGGCTTCGACAAGGACGTGCAGCAGATCACCCACCTCATCACGAAAGAGTACCATCGGGGCGTGGACGGCAACTGGCTCAAGGGGCTGATAGAGGAATACCACCATCCCGGCATCAACGCGAGGGGCGGCAACAAGGCCGACGAGTACCTGCTCTCGTACCAGATACGGAAATACGTCGAGGAAACACCGCTTGCGGATGAAAGCCGGAAACACCATCTCGACAATCTCAACAAGGTGCTGCGCTACGAGCGTTTCCGCCACGAAGTGCTGCACCAGAGAGGCTTCCACCTGTGCATCGACACCGTCACGGCGGACGACATCAGGGACTTCAAGCTGTGGATGCAGGAGGAACACAAGTACGTGGACATGTACCCCGTATTCTACCGGAATGAGGTACGCCGCAACGTCGAACAGAAGCGTTCCGAGAACAGCATGTCGGGCTCCCTCTACCGCATCCGCACCGTCGTCAAGTGGTGCATCAAGCGCGGGCTGACAAGGAACAATCCCTTTGACCAGTACCAGATTGCCCGGCCGATGTACGGTGACCCGTTCTACCTGACGCTCGAAGAGCGGGACAAGGTGTACTATGCCGACCTGAGCGGCATGGGACCTACATATCCTGTCTACCGTGACATCTTCATGTTCCAGTGCCTGATAGGGTGCCGTGTCAGCGACCTGAACAGGCTGACCAAGGCGAACATCGTGGACGGCTTCGTGGAGTACATCCCGCAGAAGACGAAGATGGAACATGCGGGTACCGTGCGCGTGCCGCTCAACCAAAAAGCACGGGACATACTGGAACGCTACAAGGATCTGGAGAGCGCCCTGCTCCCCCGGTTCTCGCACTTCGGCTACAACAAGAAGATAAAGGAGATACTCAAATACGTGGGCATCGACCGTACGGTCATAGTCCTCGACCCGAAGACAAGGGAGGACGTGGCAAAACCCTTATACGAGGTGGCGACCACACATACCGCACGCAAGACATTCATCGGCAACCTGTACCGACAGGTCAAGGACCCGAACCTGATAGCCTCCATGTCGGGACATTCGGAAGGGAGCCGGGCCTTCGCACGGTACCGCAAGATTGACGACGAGATGAAAAAGGAACTGGTGAACCTATTAGACTGACAGTTTCCCTTTTCCACTTATCTTTAGATATCAACCTGTAATAATACAATATGAATATGGACGGGCAGAAACAGACATACGAACAGTTCAAGGCGGACATCCTCCAGTGGAAGGACAGCCATAGGGAAGAATACCGCCGCTTCGCGAAAATGATGGCGGACGGGAACGAGATGCAGTACCTTGCCGTCTGCCGCGCCATCTTCAAACAACTGCCCGGAATCAGGCGGGAATGGCAACAGTCATGGTGTGACGACAGCACGGACAGCTTCAGGAACATAGGCCTCCATTTCAAGGAGAACGCAGTGCCGGGGCAGATCGTGGAACTTTACAGGAAACAGAGGGAAGAGGATGCGGCTCCTCCGTCCTCCTTATGGGGCAGGATGAAATACATTTTCAGACAGAGTCTGAGAAAACGCTTCGTAACCCTGTCCGCCCCTCTCGTGCTGAGCTGGCTGTACTACGGCAAAAGTTTCGAGGCGATGGTTGACATGGTCAGCAGGCAGGCGGGGCACCCCAAGGCTGGGAACGCCGAAAGGATGGGCTGCTCCATTGTCGTCAGGCAGATTATCGAGGTGTCCATAAAGAACGGCTTCCGCACGCAGGAGGACTGGGACGAGCACTTCGCCATGAAAGGTGCCATTGAGAAAGGCAGCATCGGCGAATGGGCTTTGCAGTCCTTAAAGGACGGGATGGGTGGCGGTGATACCGGAGGCAACCCGGCAGCAACGGACTCCGACAGCGGTACGGTGCCGCAGGCGCAGCGGACGGCCGGAAAGAAGAAAATACAGGAGCGGCCACTTGCGGATTATCTCAAGTGCGGAAACAGGGAGGAAGTCCTGCAATGCATCCGCCGTTTCGTCTCCATAAACACGAGTGCCGTACATCAGGCACTCCCGTTCTATGTGCTGAAAGACCTGCAGCTGGTGGCCGGGATGCACGCCGCAAAGGAATACAGCGTGGGAATGGCATTGCAGTTCCCTGACCTTCCCTCCCTGAAAAGCGAGAGCGCCATACGGCAGGCGGTCGGCTTCCTGAAGACGGCAAAGCATATCATCAAGGACGGGAAAGACCAGATGGCTCCTCTTATCGAGAGTGATGAGAACAGGGAACTGTTCCGGTCACTGGTACAGGAAATCAAGAAAATCATCTCCGAAGATGTAACGGATACTGCCGCCGGATAAGACAAAATGAGCCGTTTTACATGGTCATACAGACTTGAATTGTCATGACAATTTAAGACAAGGCCTTATATATCAATCCGTTTCAATTCCCTTATACTTTTGCACCGTCAACCTTTTCCCTAAGGTCGGCGGTGCTTCTCTTTTATAAGCCATCGGAAGCGGGGCATCAGGGAACTTTTGAAGATGGTCATCACAAAATTCAAAAACTGATATTTATGATCACCATAGAAAGTCTGGTCGAACAGGGCGCGAACGTGAAACTGGAAGTCACGCCCGCCGACCTTAAGATGTTTGCCGAGTCCATCGTGCAGCGCACCATCATGGCACAGCAGGAGGAACGGGATGCCGCCATGAAGCGTGAGGCGGAAGAGACTTGGCTCAATACGAAACAAGTCCGTGAGTTGTTGAACGTGTGCGATGGCACACTCAACCTGTGGGCGAAGCGCGGCTACCTCGTCCCCGTCAAGGTGGGCAACAAGAACATGTATGCCAGGTCGGATGTCCGGCGTGTGCAGACGGGAGGGAAATCCGAGAGTGTGACATCCTATTGCAAGAAGAGAAATGGCTGACATGACACACACCCAACTTGAATTGTGCAACATGATCCGCATGGAGGCGGAACATACCGAAGACACCGGCTTCCCTCTGGAAGTGTTCCCGCAGACGGTTCAATCTGTCATCCTTGACATGGCCCGGTACGAGAACTACAAGACAGAGTTCATAGCGACTGCCATGATTTCGGCTGTATCTGCGGCATTGGGCGGCACCTACCGTATCCGCATCAAAGGCGAATGGCAGAGCAATGCCGCCCTCTACATCATCCTCGTGGGCAGGCCGGGACTGGGCAAGACACCGCCGCTGGAGGCGGCATACCGTCCCATACGGAAGCACGACTATGCCCTGTTCAAGGCGTATGAGTCGGAGTTGGAGGCATGGAAAGCTGCCGGGGAAAACGGGAAGAAGCCCGTGCTGCGGCGTACCGTCGTGTCCGACTTCACCCCCGAATCGCTCCTGCTGACGCACAGCAACAATCCCCGTAGCGTGGTCATCCTCGTGGACGAGATCATGGGGATGTTCAACTCTGCCAACCGCTATACCAACGGACAGCTCATAGAGCAGCTGCTCACGGCATGGAGCGGCGGGGCTCTGGATGTGACAAGGGTCGGCAACACTGTACCCGTACATATAGAACAGCCATGCATCAATATCGTCGGAACTACACAGACCAAGCGTGTACACGAACTGCTCACGAAAGGATTCGAGGATAACGGACTGCTTGACCGCTTCCTGTTCGTGCTGCCCAAATCCCGTGAAGTGTCAAAATGGACTGATTGGGATGATGGCGGGGAGGACAGGGCATCTCTGGCAGCGGCACGCTGGGAGCAGATACTTGGCAAGGTACTCTCCCTGGACTATGACAGGGGAGAGGAAGAAAGGATATCCCATGTGCTGTCCATGGACAGGGAGGCAAAAGAGTATTTCTTCTCATGGTGGAACAGGAAAGTGGAACGCATCAACCGGATAGAGGACGATGCCGAGGTGGACAGCCGTGAGATGAAGCATCCAGCGCAGGTGGCACGGCTGGCCCTGCTCATGCAGGTGCTGCGGTATGCTTCCGGCGAGAGCCATCTGCAGTCTGTGGATATGGTATCGGTAAAAGCCGCTGTCCGGCTGAACGGTTATTTCGAGGACTCGTACCGCCGCATCCGTTCATTCGTGGCAGAGGACATGTGCGAGGAACCGCCCAAGGTACTGCTGTCATTGCTGCCGGACACGTTCGACACGAAGACGGCCATCGCCACAGGCAAGGAACAGCAGAATGTCAGCGAGCGCACGGTGATGAACTACCTCAAGGAACTGTGCAGGAGCGGGCTACTGCGGAAGTCCAAGGCCGGGCATTACGAAAAAGTCATATATGATAAATCTGGACAAATCTAATGAAAACGATAATGAACCGCCAACCCGAAACTGCAACGGATGACCCCTTGTTGCAGCCTGCAGTCTTTGCAGTTTTGCAGTCTCGGAGTACCGGAAAGGTAAAATTCCTGCAAGACTGCAAGAACTGCAGACTGCAAATGGCAGTTTTCATTTGCAGGAATCCACAAAAGAGAGCATCATGAACGGATACAGATTCCATCTTCAGAAATACAGGCCGGGCAGCAAGACCGCCTGTCCGGAGTGCGGCAGGAAGTCCTGCTTTACCCGTTATATCGACGAGGAGGGAGAGATTTCCTTCCCTGACAACGTGGGTATCTGTGACCATATCAACAGTTGCGGCTACCACTATACCCCGAAGGAATATTTCCGGGACAATCCGGCCGTCAAGGAGAGGTTGAGTGAGCAGGAGAGAAGCAGCCACACACCGACGGCTGCAAGACTGGCAGCGAAACCGGTGCCCGAACAGGAGCCACAGATTTCCTTTCTTCCCTCCGATTGGGTGGAGCAGTCCATGCGCAGGTACGACATCAACCCCTTATATCGCTACTTCACCAAGGTGGCCGGCAAGGAGGATACGGACAGGCTGTTCCGCCTCTACAAAGTCGGCACGTCAAGGATGTGGAACGGGGCGGCCGTATTCTGGCAGACAGACCGGGACGGCAATGTGCGTGCGGGCAAGATCATGGGTTATGACGCTGAAACGGGACACCGGGTCAAAGAGCCTTTCAATCAGGTCAGTTGGGTTCATTCGGTGAGGAGGGTGCAAGACTTCCGCATGAAACAGTGCCTGTTCGGTGAGCACCTGCTGTCGGACACCTCCGCCGCCATGTCCGCCAAGCCCGTAGCCATTGTCGAGAGCGAGAAGACAGCTCTTGTCGCGGCCCTTTTCATCCCGGACTTCATCTGGCTAGCCACCGGAGGGATGCACGGGTGCTTCAACAGCGAAGCCATGCAGGTATTGGGCGGCCGGGAGGTTGTCCTCTTCCCCGACCTCAAGGCGACGGAAGAATGGAGGCGACGGCTGCCGATGCTGGAATCCTTTTGCAGGCGTGCCACCTGCTCCGACATGCTGGAGAGGATTGCGACCGATGCGCAGCGTGAAGCCGGACTGGACATCGCCGACTTCCTGCTGATGGAGGACACGCCGCAGATGATCCTTCAACAGATGATAGAACGCAATCCCGCATTACAGTCCCTCATCGACACCTTCGGGCTCGAACTGGTGGATGCAGGGAGAGTGGAATGACGGAAAGGCATCGGACAGCTTGCTGTCCCAGGGGAAAGGGGTTGTAAAATCCCGTAGCTTATTAGGGCATTTTCACCGCCTCCGCTTCGCGTCCGGCAGTCAAAAAGCCCATAAGCCGAGGAGCACCCATCAGGCTCCCTGGTATGCCTCCGACTGTATGACGGGATTTTACAACAGAAATGACAACCATAAAACGAACAGATATGAGCAATACACAATACGCGGTTTGCCACTTGCAGCGTGGCAGCGGTAATGACAGCGGAATGTCATGCCATATAGAAAGGAAGGATACCAAGGGAAAAATTTATGTGCCGGTCAATGCCAATGCGGACCGGACACATCTCAACCGTGAGCTGGTCAGGTTCCCCGAGGGAGTTTCCAATCGTACCGAGGCGATACAGCACCGCATCGACACGGCCGGGCTGCGCCGCAAGGTCGGTAAGAACCAGACAAAAGCCATCCGTATCATCCTGACCGGAACGCATGAGCAGATGATGAAGATTGCCAATGACGACAGACTGGACAGTTGGATCGATGCCAATCTCAAATGGCTAAAGGGGACCTTCGGCGAAGAGAACCTTGTATCGTGCGTACTGCACATGGACGAGAAGACTCCCCACCTGCACGCCACCATCGTCCCCATTGTGACTGGAGAACGTCTCCGCAGAAAACGGGAAGGCGAGAAAAAATATGAAACAAAATCCGGTCCCCGGCTCTCGGCAGACGATGTGATGCGGCGCACACGGCTGCACGAATACCAGAACAGCTATGCCGAGGCCATGAAACCGTTCGGGTTACAGCGTGGGATTGTCGGCTCCACCGCCAAGCATCAGGCGAACTCGGAATACTACAGGCAGCAGGTAATCCAATATGAAGAGGACATAGCCAAGTTACAGGCCGATGTGGAGAAGGCACAGGAGGGCAGGAACACCATCCTCGCATGGTTCGGCAAGGGAGACCTTGCCAAGGCAAAAAAGGAACTCGCGGACAAAGACGGGCAGATTGCCGGACTCAACAAACGGATCAAGGAACTTCAGGCAGAAAAGGAACGGTTGCAGGAGCGGCATAAGTCGGAAATCGAGAAGCTGCGGAACGGCTATCAAGCGGAGATAGACGCAGCCATCCGCAGGGCGGAAGCCGCCGAGCGGCAGTCAGAAGAGAAAGATGCCGTCATAGACAGGCAGCGGAAACAGATAGACCTACTTGACCGCAAGGCAAATCCTCAGCGTTACAGCCTGTCATCCGGTGCCGAGCTTGTCCGAATCAACGTGTCCAACTACCGGAATCCGTCGCTCCACATCTGGACACGGGTCGGAGAGGAACTTTTTGAGGACACAAAATTCCAGATAGACTATGATGTGGCCCAAAGACATTTCAACGGGCAAATCACGGACGAGGAATTTGTCAATGCCATATTCGAGCCGCAGGAACAGGTAAGCGGAAAGCAGGCGGAACTGTTGGTAGCAGCGTTCACTCTTGCCGCTGGCGGTCCGGCAGAGGTTCATGTTGGCACTGGCTCTGGCGGCTCATCGTCTGACCTTCCGTGGGGTGAACAGAAAAAAGGGAATAGAAGATAAAAACTAATTCAAAATATGTTACGGAAAAACTTTAGCATATAATTAATCATCACTTACTATACATACGCCCCATTATGGGAACGTGCCGTTTGAAGTGCCTAATAATTGGGTGTGGTGTACTTTGGGTGATTTAGCTTTTTACAAAAAAGGCCCATTTGGAAGTAGTCTCACAAAATCCATGTTTGTTCCACCAAGTGAGTCTACATATAAGGTGTATGAACAAAAAAATGCTATTCAAAAAGATAGTACACTTGGTTCATATTTTATAACGAAAGAGAAATTTGATTCATTGATAGGGTTTTCCGTTCAGCCATATGACATAATTGTCAGTTGTGCTGGAACTATCGGAGAAACATATGTATTGCCTCAAGATTGTCCAAAAGGAGTAATCAATCAAGCTTTAATGCTTATTCGGCTTTACTGTCATGAAATAGAGCGATTTTATCTTTTATACTTCGATTATATTCTTAAAGAGAAAGCCGATAAAGAAAGTAAAGGAACAGCTATAAAAAATATACCACCGTTTGATGTCCTTAAAAGTTTTTATATACCATTACCACCGATAAATGAGCAAAAAAGGATTCTTGACGAAGTGGATAAGTGGATGCTTTTGGTATCTTCTATCGAAGATGATAGAATACGGCTTCAAACCACTATCAAGCAAACTAAGAGCAAAATCCTTGATTTGGCAATTCACGGTAAACTCGTGCCGCAAGATCCGAATGACGAACCGGCTGCGGAGCTGTTAAAACGTATCAACCCGAAAGCCGAAATCACTTGTGATAACGGGCATTATCCGCAGTTACCTGACGGGTGGTGCAAATGTCGATTAGAAGACATAGTTGAATACGAACAACCTCAAGCCTATATTGTCAATTCAACTGATTATGATGACAGCTATTTGACTCCTGTTTTAACTGCTGGGAAATCTTTTATTATAGGATATACCAATGAAACAAAAGGTATTTATCAGGATACGCCTTGTATCATTTTTGATGACTTTACCACAGATTCCAAACTTGTTGATTTCCCATTTAAGGTAAAATCATCGGCCATGAAAATCCTAAAAGTGACAGACGATATTGAAATTGAATATGTTGCTATGTTTATGAGCATTACACGACTTATTGGCGATACCCATAAACGTTATTGGATTTCAGAATACTCTAAACTTTGCATACCGATACCGCCAAGAAAAGAACAGAAGCGTATAATCAATGTTGTTAAAGCAATGTTTGAAAAACTTGACGCAATAATGGAGGATTTATAAATTCTCCATTATTGCATCCAATTTACTATGCATTGAATTTATCGCAGTAACAATTCTTACTTGTTCATCATAAGGTGGTACGGGTACTTCTATTGCCTTAAACAGCTTCTTATCCAGATGAGGTATTGCCGAACCTACTTTGTTTTCACGCAATGCTTTACGATGCAGGTTTATAACATGTAAGATGTACTCTGCAAGCATATTTTCATTGATATGTAGTTGCTTGAATGTGCTACCTTGATAACCTTCAATCGGCGTTCTGAACACTTCACCGGAGTTTTCTCCATCAACCAAAATCAATAGGCTATTGGCTGCTACATATCGCCCATTTGTTTGTGTCTTAAAGTCACGTTCTCCTCTTAGATATTTTACGTCAAGGTTTGGCATTTCTTTACCGTCAAGTTTCTCTCCATCCGTCAAAGAACACAGCATTTGCATTGGAACTACTACCCACCCATCAGGTAACTGCAGATAATGCCCGTTAGGTTGCGCTTTATATTGTTATCGTATTCATCAAAAATTAATGTATATGATAACAAGATTCAAAGATTATCTTGCCAAAACGAATTTGGCAAAGAACACCGTGACATCGTATGTGTGGACGGTGAACTATTTTCTCAGCCATTATGGGGAAGTGAACAAGAAAAACCTGCTGGCATACAAAGGTTATTTGGTGGAGAACTTCAAACCGCAGACCGTAAATCTCCGTTTGCAGGGCATCAACAAATATTTGGAGTTCACCAAGCACGACAGACTGAAAGTGAAGTTTGTCAAAGTGCAACAAAAGAATTTTTTGGAGAATGTCATCAGCGATGCCGACTACAAGTTTCTGAAAGCGCAGTTGAAGGCTGACGGTTACGAAGATTGGTATTTCGTAGTATGGTTTATGGCGGCGACAGGTGCACGGGTAAGTGAGTTGCTTCATATAAAGGTTGAACACGTGAAAGTGGGTTATCTTGACCTTTACAGCAAAGGCGGTAAGGTGCGCCGTTTATATATTCCCAAGAGCTTGCGGAACGAGGCTTTGCAATGGCTGAAGAAGAAAGGCGTCACAAGCGGTTATCTCTTTCTCAACCGATTCGGGCAACGTATTACGACACGCGGTATTGCCCAACAGCTAAAGCATTTTGCCGATAAGTATGGACTGAACCGTGATGTTGTTTATCCGCATTCCTTCCGCCACCGCTTTGCCAAAAACTTCCTCGACCGTTTCAATGACCTTGCCTTATTAGCCGACCTTATGGGACATGAAAGCATTGAAACAACTCGCATTTACCTGCGCCGCACCGCCAGCGAACAGCAAAAGATCGTTGACAAGGTGGTAAATTGGTAATAACGTAGCCTTAGAAGCGCATTTAATCACGCTTCTAAGGCAGTTTGAAAAATAGTGTTCATTTTAATTTTGGTATATTGGCATCTTTACCGTGAGTATAAGCATTTGCTAATGCCATTCCCGCTGGAGTTATTGTAAAGTATTGAGGAATATTATCCCACCATTCTAAAACTGACTTTAAAATTGGAAACTCCTTCCATTTACGTATTATTTCTTTATTTAATTCATTGTCTGTAGTTGCATCTACATTAATTAAATTCAATGCCCGTTGGAGCAACGACTTCTGTTCAACTGTAGGATCTAAAGTTTGTCTCCTACCATTAATTGTATAAAAGAACTTTATTTGATTAATATCATGTGGTAAATCTAACATTTCAAAACCAGATTTCAATGGATGAGGAATAAATGCATTTAATGGAATATTTGAACGTTTAAAATCTTCTTTTATCTGTAACAATGTAGAATCATCATTTGCAAGACCAGTTACTTTATATGATTTAAATAGATCGGGAATTACATTCTCCATCTTTTTAAATTCTCCTATACCTTTTGGACTAAGCCTAATAATAGATAGTAAATCCAGATGTTCTAACCAATCTGTACCAAATGGTAATGTTGAGCTTTCTATTATATTGTCATACAATTTATTATAGCTTTCAAGACGTTTATAAAAATTCTCTGTTATAGGAGATAAATTCATAATGGCATACACCATGCCCAAACCAAGCAAAGCATCCTCAGGAATTTTATCAACAACATCAATTGCTGTATTTATGGCGAGCCTTTTTCCACGATTTTCGCCATCTTTAACTCTATTCAAAAGTAATTCAGCAAGTAAATCATAGTCTTCCTCTTTATCTGAAGAAGCAGCTGAAACTTGTGCTCGTCTTAAAGAGTACATAAAAGCAGGATCCGAAAATGCTTTCAAAGTATTATCATACTCTACCATTTTCGGAATAATTTTGTTTTCTAATTTGGCTACTCGCTCATCTGCAATACTTCTTGCTTCTTGAGCGCGGTTCTGGGCATTCGTAAGGTATTCCTCTCGCCATATTTCCCGAGCACGTTTTTCTGTAATTCCTTGTATTATTATATTTTGAGCTTGAATAAGTTGAGAATTATCCCCTGCGTTTTGCGTCTGCTTATTTATCTCCATTATTGTTTGTTATTGAACCTATTTGAAACAAGTTAGAATTATTACCAGATTTCTGGATTTGTTTATTTCTATTTCGTATACCAATTTTATATCCTCCCAAACCTCCTATAAAAAGACCGATAATTGCAGAAATTATTTCGGTTCCGATACCATCAAATATCCATTCCATACTGTTTATAGTTATAATTTTAATCTATAGCAATAAACGCACCAAAGCGATCAATGTGACATTATGTCATATTAATATTTGGTAGTAAATAGAAATTTTATCTTGTCGCAGATATAATAATTGCAGAGCTATATACATTTACTGATTATAAACAAATAATTTGAACTTAAAAGTTATAACTTGTAATTTTCATCTGCTCAAATCAAAAAGATATATACCTACGCTGTTAACGCATCTATAGCATTATCAAGGACAGAAAATAACTCTTCTATTTTTGCCACTATTTTATCTTGTTCTTTTCGTGGGGGCAATGGCATTTCTATTTTGTGCAATTCGTTGGATGATAAGCCTAATAATCCAATTCCCTTACCTCCAATTCTATGATGTTCTTTTAAATAACGTAGGATGTAATAATAAAATAAGACATTAAGGTCTCCTTTTGGACGCAATCTGTGGATATGATTTTGAATACATATGTCATAATTACAATTCCAAATCGCAGATCTACCAATATCACCACCTTCACATACAAGCAAATCACCTTTTGTAACAGTACATTTTTCTAATTCGCTATCCTTGAAAGGCATCTGTTTAATAACAGATAAGTCAAATCGGTTCCAATATACATTTGAAGTGGTAAGATATTTCCTGAGCACACCTTCCTTATTTGAAGAATTAAGGGCTTTACCTGTATTATGATTGAAAATATCACCTAAGATTGCACTTTTCCAACCTTTGGGATAATGCCCGTTATCACAAGTGATTTCGGTTTTCGGGTTGATGCGTTTTAACAGCTCTGCAGCCGGTTCGTCATTCGGGTCTTGTGGTACGAGTTTACCGTGAATGGCGAGGTCGAGGATTTTGCTTTTGGCTTGCTTGATGACTGTTTGCAAGTTAGATTTGTCTTGTTCTATCTGGTCTATTAAGATAAACCAATACTCGATTTCTTTGACAATGCGCTGCTGCTCAGCAAAAGGAGGAAGAGGAAATGATAAATCCGACAAAACTCCGATATATAATTCCTTTTGATTGGTACTTCCCGCAAGATTATCTTCCAAGTACTCTTGTATAAGTTTAGATGAGATATAAGCAAAAACAAATTCAGATTTAATCTCGCTAGCTGTCCTTATAACAGAGACATGAGAATCAGGCACAACAAAAGGATAATGTTTCAAATAACTTTCGTGGAAAAGTCGAGTTCGCCCAACTGTCCCTGTTCCTGTTGAATTAACAAGCACATCTCCGGTTTTTAGTTTGTATTCCTCACTCCATTTACAAATTGTAGATGGATCTAAGAAGCGTGCTTGTTCTAAAGATATACCACCTTCTTTTAGATTACATTTTTGAGCAAATACAGGATAAGTTTTATCTGTATCTGAATACTTTGGTGATTTACCTCTAGATAAGAATAAACATATTTCTCCAAGAGTTGTCCACACCCAATTCTCTGGTACTTCAAACGGCACATCCTGCTGATAATGGGGCGTATCCGAAGTCTTTGCAGACTTTTTACTTCTCTTTATCTTCCCTTCTTTTATCAATCGCTCTTTCTCTGCCTTGATACGTTCAAGCAGGACAGATGCAGGCTCATCATTCGGGTCTTGCGGTACGAGTTTACCATGAATGGCAAGGTCTAATATCTTTTGACGTAATTTCTTAGTGTCCATAGCAATCAGTCTTTATTCAGAAACAGGCTGCAAAATTCATTCAGTTTCTCCTGCATACGTTCTTGTGGAATAAGGATACGCTTGTATTCAGCTATCATTGTCGGGCTCATGCTCCGGCTCATGGCATATTCCACTACTACCCGGTCTGCTTCAGGACAGAGAATTATGCCTATGGACGGGTTCTCGTTGGAACGTTTCACATCCCGGTCAAGTGCTTCCAAATAAAATTCCAACTGCCCGAGGTCGCGAGGATGAAACTTCGTCTTTTTCAATTCCACAGCGACCAATGCTTGCAATCCACGATGAAAGAACAGTAAATCAGCCTTGAAGGTGGACGCTCCGATATTGAGACGGTATTCCTGATCCATGAATATAAAATCTTTGCCCAATTCAAGGATAAACTGCTTCATGTGCTCCAGCAAACCATTTCTCAACCGTGATTCGCTATGCTTCTTCGGCAAATCAAGAAAATCAACAAACAAAGTATCTTTAAACATGACCGGAGCTTCAGGATATGTTTTAAGCAACCCTTTTGACATATTGTCCTTATTACCTAATAAAGCCGTATATGTCTGATTTGAGATACAACGCTGAAGTTCCCGTTTTACCAGATGTTCTTTATTGGCATAAAGAATATAGAACATCCGTTCTTCGTTGCTTTTACAACGACACAAGATTTCGATATGGTTAGTCAATGTTGTTAATTCCAGTATCTTCGGCATTTGTCCAATTTCTGGCTGGACGATTTGTGCAGTTTTTGGATGCACTATTATTGCGTGTTCTGAAGATGGCTCTGGATGTGATGTATCTATTTGTCCAATTCTTGGCTGGACAAATTCAGAGTTCAGGTATTTCTCAACTGTAGTAGAAAATGCCGCAGAAGAATATTCGTCATAAAATAGCACCATGTTATAAATACTGCTTCGCCCAAATCCTTTGATGTCCGGTCGTTGTGAACGAATATATTCAGACAACTGTGTTACGACCTTGCTTCCCCATTCTTCGCTTTTCAATTTGGCTGAAACATAACCTCCCACATGCCATGCTGTTTGAAGCAACTCTTCATTAACAGCTTTGGAAGCACGACTCTTATGTTGGAGAATGATGTCAATGACTTCTCCGAACTGTTGTTCGACTGATATGGCTATCTTATTGTTTTCCATGCGCTCAATCCTCATTTATATTTGCCAGTAACTTTTCAAGTTCGGCTACAGCGGTACTTATTCTTTGGCTTTTCTCTTTTATATCGGCCATTAGTTCGGAAAGCAACCGATCATCAGCATCCCCACCTTGTTTTATCCATGTGATGTCAAGGCTTGTTTTGTCACGGGCAAGAATTTCCTCTACCGGATATTTTCGCCATCGTCCTTGCGGATTATTTTCTACATCGAAGGTTTCTACCCGGTTATTATAGCAAGAAACGAAGTCATCCAGATGATGACGCTCAAGCTTGTTGGTGGCAAGAGTATGCTTGACATCTGTACGATAATCATAGAACCAGATCTCTTTTGTCGGCTGTCCTTTTGTAAAGAACAAGACATTGGCTTTTACGCCTTGGGCATAGAATATACCTGTAGGCAAACGCAGAATGGTGTGTAGATTGAAATCCGTCAGCAACTTTTTTCGTATTGTTTCACCGGCACCGCCTTCAAAAAGAACATTGTCCGGCAATACTACAGCTGCACGGCCTCCGGTTTTAAGCATCAGCATCATGTGCTGCAGGAAGTTCAGCTGATTATTCTTTGTCTCTACATAGAAATCAGGACGGTTGATATCGACAGAACCAGCCGGGCGTGTTCCGAATGGAGGATTTGCAAGTATCACATCTACAAGCGTTGACGGCTCTTTCTCCAGCGAATCTTCACAGACAATCGGACTTCGGTCTGTGCCTACGCCATGCAGATATAGATTCATTGAGGCAAGTGTTACCACCAATGGAGTATTATCCACACCATGTAAGGCATTGTTGCGCAGAAAATCCCGTTTTTCCTTACTTGCCGACTGACCTTTCATATAATCGTAAGCCGTCAACAGGAAGCCGCCTGTTCCGCAAGCCGGGTCGCAAACCGTTTCTCCGATTTGTGGAGCGATACAATCCACCATTGTTTTGATAAGCGGACGGGGAGTGAAGTATTGTCCTGCGCCGCTTTTCTTGTCTTGTCCGTTCTTTTCGAGGATGCTTTCGTAGATAGCACCTTTCACATCACCGTCCATGATGAGCCATTGTTCCTCATCAATCATGGAAATGACCTTTTTCAGATAAACGGGCTTGTCAATCTTGTTTTGTGCCTTTGTATAGATAGTACCAATCAGATTATCCTGTTCGCTAAGCAGTTTAAGCGTTTCCTCATACTGCCTGACCAAATCCAAGCCGTCAAGAGAAATCAGATCTGCCCATTGATAACCATCTGGGATAGCGGATTCTTCTCCAAACATTTCTACATTCTCGGCATCCATCTTCAGGAACAGAAGATAGGTGAGCTGAGTTATATAATCGGTAAACCCAATCCCTTGCCCAGCAAGAGTGGTAGCCAGATTCCATACCTTTTTGGTGAGTGATTGCTCTGTTGTGTTATTTGTTGCCATTATTTATTATGCTGCTTTTCTTAAAACTACAAATGTATAAAGAGAACGAAGTGCATCGTCTGCTTTCTGCATATTACCAAACGCCCGTATCATTTGTGCCGCATGGGTTGCATCGTCTTCACGAATATCCCTCACAGTACAAGCACCGTTGGAGGCGATGTAGTCCACTATGCGACTTATCACTTCGCGCTGTTTATCTGTTATTTCTCGCTGGTTTTGTCCTAGCCATAGATTGAAGTACTGTTTGGAGGTAGTGACTACACTATCCAACCGTTCGATTTGCCGGAAAGCATAGCGCACAAGCTGAATGATATTTGTAAGTGCATCGCTTTCTTCTTTGGTGGTAGAGCGTCGCACACTGTTTGGATTCAGGATGGCATACGAGTTCCAAAGTTGCTTGGATGTGAAATGATTGTTTGCCATTTTGAGCTTGTTCTCCAAATCTTTTAACATTGAATAAGTAATCGGCTCTCCTTCATTATTGTAAATGATTCGCAATGCTTCAATTTCGTCAGTGTGTTCTCTGCAAAACTCTTCGAAAGCCTCGGTCGTGTTTTGTGCTTCCTCAATAGAAAACCCTTTAGAGATAAGCGTATCTTCTCCCGGCATCAGCGTATTGACAAATCCTGCGGCAAGAATAAGCAAGTATCGTCTTGCATCTGCATGATTGGCAAGTGGGGAAACCAATCCTTTCCGCTCGTTATTTGGCTCGTTTATGCTGACAAACGGTGGGAGTGTGCTATTGTCAAGTGCATCATAAATTCTGGAAGCAAGTTCCTTCATATCATCATGAACCAAGCGGGCGAACTCATTTCTCTGCGAATTGTCTGCCTTGTTATATATTCGAGAAAGCGTTGCTGCAAGACGTTGCAAATATTCATCGGGGAGATAGCCATGACTGATCCGCTCCAATAACTCTTTAAGAGTAATTGTTTTTGTTGTCGGCTCATCTGCTGTCGTCGGTATTATCTTTTCGTGTTCAGTTACACCTACGGCATCAACCAAGTAGAAGCAATCTTTACTGAATGCATTCGGGGTGACATTGCGCAGTTGCTCGTCTCCAATGGTGCGCACGCCGCGACCTTTCATCTGTATATACAGGGGCAACGATTCCACATCGCGCATAAACATCACAACCTCCAACGGTTTTATATCCGTTCCGGTTGCAACCAATGTGCAGGTAACTGCAATACGGAAATCCTTGTCGTTGCGGAACTGGCGTATCAGTTCGTTGCTGTCGCCTGCAGAATATGTGATTTTTTGCACAAAGCGGTTATCGGTACGTCCGAATACCTCTTTCGCAATCTGTACGATATTGGTAGCGTGAGTTTCGTTGAGGGCGAATATCAATGTCTTCGGCAAATAGTCAAAGTTGGCTTTCCTTTGAGGGTCATTGAATAGTTCGGTATAGACTACATCGCGATAAGTGGATAAGACAAGTTTAATCTGTGCAGGATTGATGACACTTCGATTCAGTTCCTTACAGGTATAAATTTTAGTTTCCTTGTTGAAGATGGTTTTTATATCTCCTGTATAGCGTGTTTCTTCTTTTACCTTTTCACCCTCCAATATGGCACCACCATTCTCCGTTACCTGCGTTTTGATTCTATATACACGGCAATCAACATTTACACCGTCAACAATACTTTTTTCCAGGGTATAGTTGACTATACGGTTATTGTTGAAGAACGCCATAGTCTCCGGTACAGGTGTGGCTGTCAATCCAATGAGCCTTGCCGTATCAAAATACTCCAATACTTTCCGCCAGTTTCCATAAATAGAGCGATGACATTCGTCTATGATAATCAGGTCAAAATAATCATGCGGCAGATTTGGATTAGGCGGCAAAATGATTTCTTCGGCTGGTTCATTACCTTCATCTTCGTCATCATCGTCGATAACATCTCCTTTTAAAAAGGAAAAGAGGCGCTGAATAGTCGAAATAATCACATTGCTGTCTGACGGAATGGATGAAGAACGAAGCCTGTTTACCGTAAATATGGTATTGAAGGCTTCTCCGTTTTCTGTCAATCGGAAAGTTCCGAATTCGCCCTCGGCTTGTTTGCCAAGATTATTTCTATCTACCAGAAACAGTATCCTTCTCATAGGAGTATAGGACAGCAACCGATATGCAGCAAGACAAGCTGTATATGTTTTGCCTGCCCCAGTTGCCAAAACCATCAAGGCACGGTTTTGCCCGGTACGAAAACTTTTTTCCAACTCGGTTACGGCTTCATACTGGCAATCTCGCAATCCTTTTTTTTGTAAAGTAGGAAGTCCTGCAAAATAATCACCTATCCCTAACTGCTTGACCAACTCATAGGGAGTTGGGATAGCCATTATCTGTTTGAAACTTTGCTCCTGCTTGCGGAAGTCACAGAAATACAGATTCTTCCCATTGGAAGTAAAAATAAAAGGCAATGGGTTCTGATATGTCTGATATATATGAGGAACTCTTTTGGCATATAATGCCGCCTGCTCACATACCTTATCGGAAAGCGCATCCACATCTTCCCTTTTGGCCTCAAGAACACCAACAGCCTTACCATTAATGAAAAGGAAATAATCCGCTTCAAGATTACCCTTCAGCAATCCTTCCCTTATGGCAACAGCTGTACAGGTTGGTTCATAATCTTCCCTATTGATTACTTTCCAACCCGCCTCGGCGAACCACTGATCTATCTTTTGCCTAGCTTTTTCTTCTGGTGTCATAGCTGTTCCTATATTTCTGCATTATCAGAAGTTATACGCTAAAAAAGATAACACATGTCCACAGGACATCATTCCCGTTCATCCTTGTCTGTTATCAGATCTTTTAAGTCTACCTGAAGAATCTCTGCAATTTGCTGCAGTGTCTCCAAGTTAGGCTGGATTCTGTTGCAAGCATAGGCATTGACCATACTGAAGCTCTTATCCAGTTTTTTAGCCAACCACGTTTGGGAAATACCTTTGTCCGACAAGACCGCCTTTATCCTATTTAGCTTCATCCTTAAATGCAATTTTATTGTGCAAATATAGCGAATTATACTTGGTAATTTTATACATTTGCATCAATAAAATATGAAACAGCTAATATTATGGTAAGAAAGGAACAATCAAATATAAAGGCTATCCTTGATTCTGATTTAGAAAAATTACTAAAAAGAACAAAGCAGTACAATGCTTTTGTTGATGGCGAGTTGCGATGTGTGTATTGCGGAACAACTATAACTGTTGATAATATAAGTATAATTATTCCATCGGTAAAAGAAGGTATTGAAATCTTAAATTTTTGTTGCGATAATCCTGTCTGCTTGGCTAAATTTAGAAACGAACATGAATGATATTGAACAATTTGTACAAAAATTAGGTTTGACTCCTTTTTGGTCCATTATCATTATTCTGCTCATTATTTGTATATGGCAATATGATAAGGTCAGAACCTTTGTGACAGATGCGTATTGTTTCATTGCAAAAACTATAGGTTGGTTAAAACGAGAAGCAACAAAAAGAAAACTTGAAGAAATATGCAATAAAGGTTTTACTTTGATTTCACAAGAAACATCAGAGTTGAATCTTCCTAATTTAAAAATTAATTGGATTGCAAAAGGTAAGCAAGATATAATATTGAATGACAAAGAAGCTATTGTGCTTTTGAAATTTAATCCCGATAACACGCAAAATATAATAAATGCAACATCAGCATATGTAAAAAAGGCAGTGCTACCGATGTCAAAAACATACATGTCTTCTCATTTGCGGGATGCCATTGATTATACTGTTATCAGAAAATGCCTGTTAGAAATACCTGAATACCGCTTTGCTGTAAACGATTTTATTCAAAGTAGCCAAGATACTTGCATAGAAAATCAGGCTACAATTGATAAAGTCTGTACCATAGATGATGCGGGATTAATGTCAAGAATATTATTTCGCGAATACTTTGAATGGGGAAATCGAATTGCAGGACGAAACATAGACTATAAGTACCAACAAGAAGCATCAGACTTCTTAGATTTTTTATATGATATTACTGCTCGAGGGTATGATGATAATACAAAACTTCAGTATATTTCTGAAAATATAAAAGTTGGTGTTTTATTAGTCGCAAAATTAGAAACTTTTTCAGAACAAGGAGAAGCTCCGTACATACGGCGTATAAAAGAAGGATTTGCCAAAGGAATAAGAACTTTTTATCTTTTAGCAAGAAATGAAAAATTAGATATCGTTGAAGATGTATATGCCAAATTAGTACAGACAGGTGATTACAATCTTCTTAATGGGCCTAAAGCATATAAAGATGCCCAAGGTCGTGAAAATATTTGTTATTGCATTGAAATTAACAGCGATGGGAGCATGGCTCAAACATTTAATCGTATTTCTGATGCAATGGGCAAGAACATAATTCTTGAAGCTGTTGTTTATACTGTACATTCGGATAAAATATCTTGTTTAATTAATAACGTAAAAATCATTATTCCTCATAATAAAATAACAGATGTCCCAGATTTAAAGTTACATCATTACTTTCATGTAGGTATGTCTATTGAATTTATTCCAGAGGAATATGACAACCATGGAAATGTTTTAGGTAGTTTACTTCAGACAAATAGTAATCCACAAAGAATGATGGATAATAAATTTTGTGTTGGAACAGAAGTAGAGGCTATTGTCGAACAAGCATTTGATGATTGTCTTTTTTTAAGAATAAAAAATTCTGATATTAAGGCGGTTGCTTTAAGAAAAGACGTAACTTATAGTCATTACATATTTTTACACCAGCAATTTCCTATAGGGGGCGAATATTTATTTAGAATTATTGATATAGATTATATTTCTAATAGGTTATATCTTAGATTATCTAATTTATGTGATCCTTGGGATAATTTGAAATATACAGAAGGTCAAAGACTTATCTGTACTGTATACCAAAAAAAAGAAAACTGTGTTATTACTGAAATAGAAGAAGGGGTAAAGGCTATTCTTCCTTTTACTGAAACAACTTGGTTTACTCCCGAATCATCTCAAATAAAACAATTTAAAAACAACTTTGAATTTGAATGTTGGATAAAAAGTATTAATAAAGACCATCGTTTAGTAGTATTGGCAACAAAATCTACAGAGTCTCCATATTTAAATTATTATAAAGACTTAGAAAAGGAAAAATATATTGTCGAAGCACAGGTAATTGCGATTGATTCCAAAGGCTTAATATGTCTTACGAACGAAAAATATCGCATTTTCATCCCACAAAGCGAAACACACATTGGTATCAATAAATATAAGTATAAAATTAATAGTATAATCAAAGTATATATTAAAGAGGTTAGCAATGATAAACGTTCCTTTATAGGTTCACTAAAACCATTCATAAAACACCCTATGCAATGGTTTGCCGATAACTATAAACCAGGAGATATTTTATTCAATCTAAGAATCAACACAATCAATGAAAAAAGTATTCTATTTGATATTAATCGAGACAACAAACCATATTGTTTAGGGCTATTGCCTATTGGAGAGATTACCAATTTATGTCGCATAGATTCAATCGAACAGATATATAAAAATGGAGTAAAATTTCCACTTATAATCACGGAGATTGATATGGAACGGTGTATTGTGAAACTTAGCCTGAAAAAGTTACTAGCAAACAATAAAGAAAAAATAAAAATGCTTGATTACTACTCACAATACACTGCGCATATTATAGGGAAACGTAATAGCGATAGTATTTTAGTTATTGAGCAAATATGGATAGAAGGCATTTTGTTAGAATCGAACAATCGTAAAATTGGTGATAAAGTTATGGTGAGGGCCATTTCTTTAGGAAAAATCCCTGAATTTAATGAGTATTGATTTAATTGATATCAAGAATCATCTGTTATACAGAAATCAATATTGTCACCAATTGAAATCAGAAAGTAGACTAATTATAAACTTTAGTGAAGTTATAAATAGCGGGAACTTTCTGGTATCAAATTAAAAAGAGTGATGAATATATAATTTGATAATCAGAGTGATAAATAATATTATTTGGTTCAAGTGTGGAGTCGATTTCGTTTATCTGATAGAAGGCTCTGACAAAGCCCAAGCAAAAATAAACGACGCAATACCCCACACTTGAGTAGATATGGAGTATGGGAACACTAAACGTATCCCTTGCCATAATCTAAACAAGAAATGAGTGCTGTTCGTCCATCCTTTTGCTTGTGAAAACTGTCAGATTTTCTATCAAGGACAGTGCGAAAACACTTTCAGTATGTCTGCCGAACGCATTACTACGCTCGACGTTACAAAAATAGAAAATAATTCGCAGACGAACAACCACTCATTCGGGGTATTGCCCATATAAGCTATACGCAGAAATAGATTTTACTCTATCTCATCCACATTCCCCGACCCTGTTCGCGGTCTTTGATCTCTATTCCTAAGCGCTCCAAAAATTCTTCCGCCTTTTGCCGAAACCATTGCAAAATGGGTATCAAGTCGATGACCAGTTGAAACCCACCAGGGCCTTTTTCATCCCGCAGGAGCCGGGCTTCCGAGTGTTCGTTTTCGAAGTGCTGGGAATGCTCCGATGAATAGAGCTTTCCGGAGAAATGGACAGGCAGCATATTCACGAGGTCGCAGGCCATCTTGTCCGTGAAGCCTATCTCCCTGCAATACTCTCCCCTCCGGATAAGCTGAGGCGTGTCGGGAAACCAACCGTAAATGCGGTCTATCTCGCCTTGCAGTCTTTTGGCGGTCTGTTCATGCTCCCGCCTCTCCCTGTCTATCGTCTTGTTCAGCCTCCGTATCTCGGAGTGCAGGCGTTCGTTCTTTTGGGTAAGGTCATCTATCTGCTGTTGCTGCCGCTTGACTTTCGACGTGCCGATCCTCGAGCCGATACCGTCGAGGATGGTCGTACCTACCTCGGCGGTGGAGTTCTTCAGCTTCTCGGTTCTCAGCTCTCCTTTTACCGCTTTCAGTTCCGCTTCGGCTTGTTCTTTGGCTATCCGGGTTTTCTCGGCCTCCTGCTTCTGCTTGGCGATAATGTAGTCCGTCCGTTCCAGATGCTCACGTCCGGTCTGCACTTTGGACGTGCCGCGTTCCATGCCGAGCGCTTCGGCCCATATGGTCTGCATTTCGCTCATGTCCTGCGGCAAGAGTTTGCAAGACTTGCCCGTGTTGTGGTTCATCCTGTCCCACACGATATGGGTGTGGTAGTTCGGCTTCCATGAGGTTTCATCGTCGGGCATTTCGTAATGTCCCTCGTCGCGGTATATGAAGATTTGCAACGGCGTAATGCCCCATCGCACCTTACACACATCGCAGAAACGCTGCAACTGCTTCATTGCGGTATCTTCCTTGACGACCACCACGCCCTTTTTGATTGGCGTGCTGTCACGGACTACGGTTACCTTGCCCGTCTTCTTGTTCACCCGTTCCCGGTCTTTGGTCTGCACAGCCCGGCCTGTCTTTTTCTTGACTATTGCAGCTATCAGCCTGTTCGTTCTTCAAGCGAGGTATCGCCCAGTTCAGGCGATACCCATTCCTCGTTTTTCGCCATGAGGTCGGTACGGATGTAGATCTTTCCCTTGCGGATATTAGCGAGATATTCCGCTAACCGTCTGTTGTGCGCCCCGCTCAAGGCAGGGCTTTATGTTGATGGATGTCTTTGCCATAATTGTCAGTGTTATGGAAAGAGCGTCTGAAAGACGTTCTTCCCATTTGTGAAATGAATGCAATGATTACATTTGTGCGGGCCTTCCGGCGGTCATCAGTCCGAAAGACCGCCGCGGGAGTGCAGAGGAGTAAACCCTTTGCCGGGTTGAAGGCAGGACCCTCGCGGGTTTTCAGGGCAGAGCCCTGAATCCCTCGGAAGTGCCCACAACTACCGAAGCGCAGCCGGTAGTTATAGTTCGCTATATCAAGGCAAGCCTTGAAGTTTCCTTGCCACTCCCTCCGCTCGTCCGACGCCCCCCCGGTATCGGGCTATCGCACCTTATGCCCGTGTGGTTGCTGTTTGCGCTGCACTTGTTGGTGCTGCTTCTCTTGCAGGTATTCGTTCAGGTATTTGTGGTCGCGGTAAAAAACGGACTGGTCGATCACTTCGGACGAGGGTAAGGATTCTCCCAGTCGGGCCAACGCTTTCTGCCCTGCGTCGTCGTTGTCGAGGAGGGCATGGACGACCCTGTGGCGCGAGAAGAACGAAACAGCCTTGTGCAGATTCACCACCGAGTTGAGCACGATGCTGTCAATCGACGGTAACGGGTTCCTTTCAGCGAGAGATAGGACAGAAAGTCGATAAATCCCTCGAACGCCATTGCCATATCGCTGCCGTTGTCAAGTGTCGTAATATGTTTGGGCGAGGAGCCGCCTTTGAACCGTGCGGAGCGGAGCTCCCACCCTCCGGCGTCGTTGCGGAAACCGACGGCGAAATACTCTTTGCCGCCGATCGTGTAACGCACCTCGCGGCAATAAGTCCGGGCGATGGCAGGGTCTATGCCTCGCCCCGTGAGATAGCTGACCAATGCCGGATGGATCTGTTCGCGGTCGGAGAGGATAGCAAGGCGGAGCGCTTCCGGTCAGCCTGTCTTTTGCGATTGGTCGGAAAGGGATACAAGCGTTCGTGTTCGCCTACTACGAGCTTTTAGACGGCCTCGCCCTCGGCACAACCCTCCATACGGGGCACAAGGTCGATGATTGAGCCGCCCTCGCCCGTTCCGAAGTCGTGCCAGAGGTTCTTGTCGTAACTGACACTGAAGCTGGGAGTACGTTCCTCACGCAGCAGCGAGAGGTACATGCCCCGGTTGCCGCGTTCTCACCGGGGTTTGATTCCCCGTACCGCGAGGTAAGCCCGAATACTAATGCGTCGTCTTATTTCTTCGTAATTCATGGTGTCGGATTTTTTTGTGGTTGTTTTATTATTTTGCCTCATTAGTATCCACTAAAAAATCGCTATAGTTTTTTTGAAATGATTGATATTTAATTTGTTACAAGAGATTTTCTTGCAAACGGACTTGAATTTACTTTTGCAGTCTACATCAGACTGTTATGTTTAAAGACAAATACGTTTTTGCTCAATTAGTTCAATTTCTTGACCGCAACAAGTTCAATCGTTTATCTGCTAAGTATCAGGGAGACAGATACGTAAAGTCATTCACCTGCTGGAATCAGTTACTTGTAATGATGTTCGGACAACTCTCAAAAAGCGAAAGCTTACGCGACCTTATCATTGCTCTTGAAGTTCATTGGAGCAAATTATACCACTTGGGTATGGGCAAGTCCGTTACCCGAAGCAATCTTGCTAAAGCGAATGAGGGTCGTGACTATCGGATTTTTGAAGAATACGCCTATCATTTGGTGGCGGCGGCACGTTCCAAGAGTACCGAGAAGATGTTCGGATTTACCGGTCATGTATATGCCTTTGACTCCACAACGATAGATTTATGTCTTGAAGTATTCCAATGGGCAAAGTTTCGTAAGCATAAGGGCGGAATCAAAGTACATACGCTGTATGATATTGAATCCCAAGTCCCAGCTTTCTTTCATATCACGGTGGCGGCAACCAGTGATATAAAGGTAATGCCTGAGATACCATACGAAAAGGGGCGTATTACATCTTCGACCGTGGGTACAACGACTTCGCCAATCTCTACAAGATAGAGCAGATAGAAGCAACGTTTGTAATACGTGCGAAGAAGAACTTGAAGTTCAAACAAATCTCATGGAAACGGAGGCTTCCAAAGAATGTTTTATCCGACTCTACCATTGAGTTTGTCGTCTATAAGAGTAGTAAAGATTACCCAGCTACACTCAGAAGAGTGGTTTATCTTGATGAGGAACAAGGTCGTGAATTCATGTTCTTGACAAACAACTTTGAACTTCCTGCATCGGTCATTGCAGAACTTTACCACAATCGTTGGAATATTGAACTCTTTTTTAAATGGTTGAAGCAACATCTAAAAATCAAGAAGTTCTGGGGTACGAGTGAAAATGCTGTCAGAATACAAATCTACTGTGCCGTAATTACTTACTGTCTAATTATATGTGTAAAGCACAATATGAAATTGGAACGGTCGGTTTATGAAATCCTCCAAATTGTAGGAATCTCACTTACTGACAAGACTAATCTCAAAGAACTCTTTGACAAATCAAATATCAACAACGTCAATGAACGATGTGATTCAAGTAAACCAAGTTTATTTAATTTTTAAGCGTCCATAATTTTTAGTGAACACTAGTGACATCCGCTACCTGGTGAACACGCTCGATCCGAAAGGCATTCCCGTCGTGACTCCGGCCGGCGTCCTGGGCGGACACCTGGACGCCATGAAATTCTGCGAGCATATCCCGCAGGAGGAGTACCCCGCCGGAGCACTGGCCGCAGCCCTCTACCTCTGCTCGGGCGTACGCGGTATGGAGCGCGGTACGGTATCGAGCGTCCGCGACGAGAACGGCAAAGAGATCCTGGCCGACGTCGAGCTGGTACGCCTCGCCTGCCCGCGCCGCGTATTCACGCTTTCCCAGATCAAATACGTCATCGACCGTCTGGAGTGGCTCTACGAGAACCGTCACCTGATCGGCGGTCTGCGCTTCACCTACGAGCCGCCCGTGCTCCGTTTCTTCATGGGCGGTCTGGAACCGACCACCGACTGGCCGGCACGCCTGATGGAGAAATTCCGCAAGGATTTCGGAGACAGCTTGTAGGAAAAGCCTCCCCTACCGATAAACAAGTGTTTGCAGCACGGCATCCGAGCCCGCTGCAAACACTTGTTTTATACCTCCGGCAAATCACTTCGCCCGCACCGCCTGCGCACGCCGTTCCAAAATGGCCGGCGTGTTCTTCAACGCCCACTCCACCAGACTGTTCAGATACGGCATCAGATCGCCCCCGGAATCGGTCAAACGATACTCGACACGGGGCGGCACTTCGGGATAGACCTCTCTGTGGACCAGCCCGTCCGCTTCGAGCGAACGCAGGGTGACGGTCAGCATCCGCTGCGAAATATCCCCGAGCGAACGTTGAATGTCGTTGAAACGCATCGTCCCGTTCGAATACAACGTCGTCAGCACCAGCAGCGACCACTTGTCACCGAGGCGGCTCAAGATATCCCGAATCGGGCAAATTCCCTCGTGTAAAAAAGTTTTCATTATTTTGCGGTTTTATCTCGTTGTCGTTCAACATCGGTTACCTTTTTGTAACTCGCTTACCAAAAAATCACCTCTTGCAGAACCCGATTACTTATTTTATGTTTGCACTACAAAAGTAACTAACATATCATTAATAACTATAAAAAACTCAAAAATTATGGCAAAGAAAGTAGCTGTATTGGTCGTAAACCCCGTCAACGGATCGGGCTTGTTTCAGTATTTGGAAACCTTCTTCGAGAACGGCATTCCCTTCAGGACATTCGCGGTAGCGGATACCACGAATGTAAAAACCAACTCGGGGCTTCGCCTCCAGACGGACGATATAATCGCCTCACTCAAAGGCCATGAACACGAATACGACGCCCTCGTATTCGCCTGCGGCGACGCCATGCCCAAATTCGCGGAAAACGCAGACAAACCCTACAACGTGGATATGTTGAGCGTCATCAAAAATTTTGCGGACCAGGGAAAAACGATCGCAGGGCATTGCGCCGCAGCACTGCTCTTCGACAACCTCGGCATCGCACAGGGCAGACGGGTGGCCCTGCATCCGTTCCTCAAACCGGTCGTCAAAAGCTGTATCGGAACGGACGAAAAAGCCGTCATCGACGGCAACTTCTACACGGCACAGAACGAGAATACGATTTCCTGCCTGCTGCCCGAACTGTTGAAAGTCCTGAAATAATCCCCGAATCGTAAACATCGAACGAAGTCCCGGCTTTTCATAGGCCGGGGCTTTGCAATTTATCCGAAACTTCCGCCTCCGCTTATCGGAAATCCGACTGCACCGCGATACACAGTCCGAAAACTGCCCGTTTCCACACAACTTCCACACATTTGGGGCACGATTCCACAGTCATCGGCCACACGAATATCGCAACAACAAATTATCAATCAACATTTTGAATACAATGGCACACGATTGGATATTTCTAATTGCAAAAACCAAATTCCAATACCAATGAAGACATTCAGACTTATTCTGGCTCTCGCAGCCGTAGCGCTGACCGCAGTGTCATGCGTCGAAAAATCGGGAAAATACCAGACCCTGCTCGCCCAACGGGACTCGCTGCTCACCGTCGAGCAAAAGTACGATCAAACGCTGGAAATCCTCAATGAGATCGAAACCGGATTTCAGTCGATCCGCGAAGTCGAAGACCGCGTGATGACTCAAATAAGCGACATCGAAAACAAGCCGCTGGACAAAAAACAACAGATGGTATCGCAGATCAACCAAATCAAGGGTATCCTGCTCCAAAACAAGGAGCGAATCGCCGAACTCGAAGCACAATTCGCACAAAGCGGCCGCAAGAACGCTTCGCTGGCCGGGACGATCAAACGTCTGCAGGAAGAAATGACCCGGAAAGTCGCACAGATCGAATCGCTTCAGACCGAGCTGTCCCAAAAAAACATTGAGATCGAGGAGCTCGCCGGTACGGTCGAGGAGCTCAACAAGGACATCGCCGGATTGAACGAAGTCACTGCCAGCCAAAAAACTACGATCGAGGAACAGGATAGCCAGCTCAATGTCGTCTGGTTCTGCATCGCCGATATGAAGCAGCTCAAGGAGGCTCGCATCGTCGAAGGCAACGGACTCTTCAAAACCAAGAGCATCATGGATGGCGACTTCGACAAATCGGCATTCACATCGGCCGACCTGCGGAATCTGACCCGAATCGAAACGGGCAGCAAAAAGCCCAAACTGCTCACCTCGCACCCCAAAGAGAGCTACACGCTCACACCGGGCGAAGACAAACTGGTAACGCTCGAAATCACCGATCCCGCAAAATTCTGGAGCATATCGAAATACCTGGTCATTCGGAAATAAACCGATTCCGCCGGACCGAATACCCCTGCCCGAACTGCAGGGGTATTTTTCATCCGGGAAAGTATATCGGACCATAACCGTCGGCCCAAATAAGAAAACTCGGCAAAGCTCGAATAAATGTTCGATTGCCCTCACCTTTCACTATCTTTGTAGAAGATAGGATACGCCTCGGAAAATTGGGAACAAGTTCCCGTTTTCTCTCGGCTTTCACTATCTTTGCCCTATGATCCGATTATCGCTCATCATCGCCACTTACAACCGTTCCGCAGCGCTCGTCGAAGCGCTCCGGTCGGTCGTGCGGCAGGATTTTCCGGCCGCAGAGTGGGAGTGCATCGTCGTGAACAACAATTCGCAGGACGACACGCTCGCCCGGTTCGAAGCGTTCGCAACAGAACATCCCGCAATCAACCTGCGGATCGTGACCGAAACCCGGCAGGGGCTCTCCCATGCCCGCAACCGGGGTATCGACGAAAGCCGGGGCGAATACATCGCCATCATCGACGACGACGAACGCATCAACGAACAGTTCATCTCTTCGTACGTCGCCCTCTTCGACGCCTACCCCGACGCCGCATCGGCCGGAGGCCCTATCATACCCGAATATCCTGCGGGACGCCCGGTCTGGATGTCGAGTTATACCGAACGTCCGATAGCCAATCCGATCGACCTGGGGCGAAAGATCCGCCCGTTTCCGAAAGGACGTATTCCCGGCGGCGGCAACATGGCCCTGCGGCGTTCGACGGTCCAACGATACGGCGCCTTCGACCCTTCGCTGGGGCGGACCGGCGAGCAACTGATCGGAGGCGAAGAGAGCGATCTTTTTCAGCGGTTGGCAGATGCCGGAGAGCGTTGCTACTACGTTCCGACGGCAATCATGTGGCATATCATTCCGCCGCGAAAGACCTCCCGGGAATACTTCGAATCGCTATGCTGCCAGGTCGGACGCACCCAGCGTCTGCGAGCCGGAATGAGGGGGCAAACCGTACGTCTGTTATCGGGCGAGGCTGTCAAGTGGGGCGCAACGCTTCTGTTGGCTCTCGGCTTCCTGTTGCGGTTCTCCGTCCCCAAAGCCCGCTATCTGCTCCTGATGCGGAGGCAGATCACACGGGGAATATTGAAAAAAGGGTGACTGTAAAAGTCACCCTTCTCTTTTTACGACACTTGTTCCCTTTAGAACAGGTATTTCTCCGACCGGACCTTCTCGACCAGCTGGAAAGCGTGCTGCCACGCCTCCTCGCTGAAAGTCGTTCCGACCACTTCGATCACCTTCCCGGCGACGATGGCACCGATCGTACCGCACTGACGCAGCGTCAGCCCCTCGCATAACCCGGAGAGGAATCCGGCAGCATACAGATCGCCCGCACCCGTCGTATCGACCCGCTTGGCTGCGGCCATGATCCCCACGTGGACCACTTCGCTGCCCCGCTTGATCAAAGCCCCCTTGATACCGACCTTCACGACGGCCAGCTCGCACAGCTCCGAAAGCATCTGCAAGGCATTGAGCGGCTCGCCCTCGCCGGTGAAGGCTTTCGCTTCGTCCTCGTTGGCAAAAACGATATCGACGTAATCCTGAATGAGCGAGCGCAGAAATTCCAGGTTGGCCTCCACGACATTGAAACTCGCCAGGTCGATCGCTACCTTCAGACCGCAGGCTTTAGCCGTACGGACCGCACCGGCAATCAACTCGTGATCCTGCACCAGATAACCTTCGATATAGAGACAGTCGTAACCTTCGAAAATAGCAGGCGTAACCTCTGCCGCACTCAACTCCAGCGCAGCCCCCAGGAACGTCACCATCGTCCGTTCCCCATCGGGAGAAATAAGCGACACACACCTTCCCGAGCGCTCCTTCCCCCGGAAAATAAAGGGTTCTATACCCAGGTTCTCAAGAGCCTGAATAAAGAAATCTCCCGTCTTGTCGGTTCCCACCTTGCCGATAAAGCCCACGTCGCAACCCAACCGGGCCATCGCCCGGATCGTATTCCCGGCCGATCCGCCGAGCGAGAGCGAGTAAGGCAGACCGGCGACCGATTTCGAAATCTCGGTCTGCAAGGCCGCATCCACCAGGCTCATCGAACCTTTCGGCAAATTGAACGTATCGAGTACTTTGTCGGTCTTCAGATTGACCAACATGTCTGTCAGAGCGTTTCCTATTCCTATTACGCGTTTCATGAAGTCAGTATTGTTCGAAAATAATGTCAGATAGAGAGGATGCGCACCAGATCCACCGCTCCACGGTCGATAGTCCGGTCGTGGCTGACGGCACGCGAGAAGGGGACATAGACGATCTGCCCGTTGCTCAGACCGATCATCACGTTGCGCTGCCCCTCCATGAGCGCTTCGATGGAGGCTTCGCCCATACGCGAAGCCATGATACGGTCGATTGCCGACGGCGACCCGCCCCGCTGGATATGTCCCAGAATGGTTACCCGGGCATCGTACTGCGGAAACTCCTGCTTCACGCGTTCGGCAAGCCCCATGGCACCGCCCGTAGCGGGATTCTCGGCCACCAGCACGATCGCCGAATTTTTACTTTTGCGGAATCCCTGGTTGATGAGCTCGCCCAGTTGATCGACCTCCGTGTCCATCTCGGGAATGATCGCGGCTTCGGCTCCCGAAGCGATCGCCCCGTTCAACGCCAGATAGCCGGCCGTATGTCCCATAACCTCGACGAAGAAGAGGCGTTCATGGCTGGAAGCCGTGTCACGCAGTTTGTCCACCGCCTCGACAATCGTATTGAGCGCCGTATCGTAGCCGATCGTAGCGTCCGTACCGCCCAGATCGTTGTCGATCGTACCCGGCAGGCCGACGATCGGCACATCGAACTCCTGGGCGAAAATACAGGCGCCCTTCAACGAACCGTCCCCGCCGATCACCACCAACGCATCGATACCGCTGCGCTTCATATTCTCATAAGCCCGGCGGCGCCCTTCAGGGGTCATAAACTCCTGGCTGCGGGCCGTCTTCAGCATCGTGCCGCCCTGCTGGATGATATTGCTCACGGAATCCGATTGCAGGTCGATGATTTCGTCATCGACCAATCCCTTATAACCGCGCATGATACCTTTTACGGAATACCCGTTATAGATCGCCGTACGCGTCACGGCACGGATCGCGGCATTCATCCCGGGAGCATCGCCCCCCGAAGTCAGCACTCCGATACACTTAATTGCAGCCATACTTTTTCTTTTTACTGAAAAAACGTTCAAATATACGAATAAGTCGAGAACAAAAGCGAATTTTATTCGGTTTTGTCGAGCGGGAGTATATTCGGGGTAAGCCAAATATACGAATAAGTCGAGTGCCGAGCAAAATTTATTTTAGCTCGGCCGAGCGCGAGTATATTGGACGAAGTCAAATATACGAAAAACAACCGTCCTCCGCAACTTTACTCCGAGGGAAACGACCGTCGCACGCGGCAGTCCCGCTCCGCCGGAGCCGGGAAATTCCGAACGTCCGCACCTTCCGCCACACAACTTCCGTGCAATATGCCTTGCGGCGTGCTCCTTCGGTCCGCCACAAAAACCGGAGCCGGACTTTTCCCTCAGGAAAAAGATCCGGCTCCGACCTGAAAAAACTTTTTATTTCGATCAACGCTTTTATTCAAAATCAATCAAAATCATCGCATTCGGCCGCAGGTTCCGTCGCGGTAATCTTCACGCCTTTCGAACCGACACGGATATCGACTTTCTCACCGTCCTCCTTATCCTCCACCGCGATCTTCACCCGGCCTTCCCCGGCACTCAAATCAACCATGCCTTCGGGTGTATCCACTCTTAACAAAGAGTTATCGGCAGATCCGGGGTCCGGCAAAGCCGGTAATTCCATATCCGGATCGTAGCTTTCCGTCCTTATCTCATACCATTCATATCCCCGCTCACGCTCCCGGACCGCAGAAACACCCAGGCCGATAATAATCAATATCCAGATTAGGAAAGTCGTCAGGACGGCCCGGCGGCTCGGTTTGCGGGAAGCAATCAGGCACATCAACACATAAATCAGCAACAGCACCGGCACCAACGCGGTCATAATCCCCAGCGACACCGTCCAGATGCCCGCATCGATAGACACAACCTCCGGACCGGCCATCCCGACAGCAAACAGACCGATAATCAATGCGCATGCACCCAGAATCAACCCGAATACCAGCAAGCCGGCCAGGAGTTTCAATACAATCAGGACGACCTGCCCCAAGGCATAAACGGCCTTGGCAACGACCGGTTTGGCATCGGCATCGACATCGTGATTCGCCGCCGAAGCCTCCTCGATGGATTGTACGGTAATCCGCTGTCCGTTTTGTTCGAGCTTCTGACGCGCAGTACGGGCTGCCGGTACAGCGAACCACATAATCAGGTAGCAAATAAAGAACACGCCGAGCAAGTTGCTCATCAGCGGCACAAGCCACCAGAAAAACGGAATCCATCCCAACAACAGCAACAGAATGAGCGGCAGGAACATCAGCAGACGGATCCACGTGGGACTGGTCCCGAAATACTTGGCCACACCCGAACAGACACCGCCCAGGCGCGCCTGGTCCATATCCCGGTACAGGCGACGCGGAATCCGGCCTTCGCCGCGCGGGGCTTCACGGCCCTCCTGTTCCCGAATGGCTTCGGCAGACCCCATTTGAGCGATAATCTCCTCGACCAACGATAGCTCCACCACTTTAGAATTATCCTGGTGCGAGAGAATCAGCTCGGCGATACGGGCCTCGATATCCTCGACGATCTCCTTTCCGCCGTCGGTATTTCTATACGTATCGTTCAAGCTCTCCAGGTAACGCGAAAGCACCTGAAAGGCATCGGCCTCCATCGTGAAGGCAATCCCCGAAATACTGCATTTCTTAACCTCTTTCATCGCGATCGGTCTATTTGAGTTCGTTATTCGCTGCACCGCGAGTAGAACCGCCGCTCGTATCGGCAGAATTCACACTGCACGGTCCAGCATAGGAAACGCTTCCGGCGCTCGACGTTCGGGATTGCAAAGCCTGCTCGCAATAGACCCGAATATCGGCAGCGCTCGACGCCTCCGCCTCGCAGAAGTGTGCGACCAGCTTCCGGGCATCGATCGACGCAGCGGAAGAGGCTTCGAACACCGCTTTCTGCACCGCCCCCTGCAACAGAATCGACGATGCACTCGAAGCATCCGCTTCCAGACGGTCCGCATCGATCTGCGCCACGACTTTAGCGCTGCTCGAAGCGTCGATTTCACACGTTTCGACCTGTGCATCCACACGGATCCTGGCTGCGCTCGACGCTTCGATCTCCAGCATTCTGCCGGTAAAGAGTGTCTTGGCCACGATCTTCGCAGCGGAGGAAGCCTCCAATTTGCGGATATTTCCGTTGTAAGGTACGCGCACCAGGATCTGCTCCGAAGGCACTGCATGAATGCGAGGAGCGACCGTAATCTTCAACTCGCCACCATCGATCCCGACCCGCACGTACTCGATCAGGTTATCATCCGCACAGATTTCGATATCGCCGGGCTCGTCGGTAAGCAGGACCTTCACTCCGCGCGAAGCATCGATGGTATGAAAGTTTCCGACCGCCACGGTGCGGGTTATCAGATTTCCGCTTCCCTTGATCCGGGTTTGACCGAAGATACTGCCTCCGCACGCTGTCGTACCGAACAGAACGGCCATCATTGCCAACAGGGCCATCATCAATTTTTTCATCGTTTTCAGTTTTTTAATTAATCAATCGGTTATGCCGGGTCGTTTTCCCGGTGGCGAATCATTTGAATTTGTCCTACCAGTTCCTCCCACGCTTCATCCAGCGAAGCCAGGTACTCCCGCCCCTTGTCCGTAAGGGAATAGTACTTGCGGGGCGGTCCCTGCGGGGACTCTTCCCACCGGTAAGTGAGCAGGCCCGCATTCTTCTGCCGCGTCAGGATCGGATACAGCGTCCCTTCGACCACGATCATCTCCGCCTCCTTGAGTTCGGCGATGATCTTCGGAGCATAAGAATCCCCCTGCGAGAGGATCGCCAGGATGCAGTAATCCAGAATACCCTTGCGCATCTGCGCCTTTACGTTATCCTCAACCATATCATCGTTGTTTATACATTGAATTTCTTATTTCATGTTTCAGCTCCGGGTCCGGTCCGCATATCGGAAATACGCAACCCTTTCCCCGGGCAGTTTCCGGGCTGTCCCGGATTCGGCCTACCGGGAATTCCCTTCGAGCCGTTTGGGACCTTTGGGTACGACGATCCACAACAGGATATAAACCCAAATCGACAAACCGCCGACCAGTACCAGGAGCAGCGTCGCCAGCCGCACCTTTCCCGACGGGAGTCCCAAATAATCGGCTACTCCGGCGCACACACCGGCAATGACTACATCGTCCGACGAACGGTACAATCTCGCATGATTTCTTTCTGCTTTCATAGATTTCCATTTTTAGAAGCTGTTTGAATTTTATTCGAGATTATTCGAAAGCCGTTTTCGAGTAGATTCTTTTTGGGTAGTTGCCGTAAATTGCGGGCTATTTTCAAAACCAGCTAAAAAAGAAGATACCGAAAAGAGGCTCAAAGAAGCCGAAACACTTTCTCACAGCGAATGTTCAACTCATCTATAAAATTCAAAACAGATTCTTAGATTTCGAAGAGATACAATTCAAAGGTTCCGACGGAATCACGATCCACAGGATGATGTAAACCCACAGCGACAGACCGCCGAAAAGAATCAGGAACAGCGTGATAAGGCGCAGGATCGTCGAGTCGATCCCGAAGAACTCAGCGATTCCGCCGCACACGCCTGCGATCGAACGATTCGTCCGCGAACGGTACAAGTGCCGGGAACTGACGCACGAGGCACTCTCCGCATCCACGGACGCCTCGTCTCGCTTCTCCCCGGTCGGCAGCTCGCCGAATTCCGAAGGATCGCCCATTTGCGCCATCGCCCCCTGCACCATCTGAAGGGTAACGACCATCATCGGCGATGAAATCCTGGACCGGAAAATCTCTGCCAGTCGGGCTTCCACATCGTTGAGAATTTCCGGATCACCGGCCGGCAACCGCCGACGGATCGCATCCAGGTACTCCTTCAACCGACGGTAAGCATCCTTGTCGAAAGTAAATGCCTGGGAAGCCAAATTTACGCTAATAGTCTCTTTCATGGTCAATATCTATCATTAATAAATGAGTTGTATATTCTTTACAGTTCTATCACACTACAAATATAATGTAAAAGTAATTACCATGCAATACATAGTACTATTTTTTCAACAAAAAATTTCGTTTACCAATAATTTCACCTCTATAAATATAAAAAAAGCGCCAGAGGTAAACCGGACGCTTTAACATAAGATAGAAAGACTAAATATATAATATTTCCACGAAACTAATAAATGCCTCTTTCCTTTAATATCATCCCCCAACCACTTCCATCCTTATATTTAAATAATATAATTTGGGTAAGAGCATTCCCTTTACCAACTTCTATTGTACCATCAGAAAACACATAAAGATAAGACTTAGAAAATCGCTTCCTATAAATCTTTTTACCCGTATTATTATCCACAACAACTACTTTGACTCCATTGGTAAAATAATCACCAAGTTCTGCTGCCTTAAATTTAACAATCACATCTAAATAATTGTTCTGTTCTATTGCCGCCAATGAAACATTTCGATATAAAGTAATTCCCCCTATTGGCTTAACACTCTCGCCTTCACTTTGCGCAAAAGTGGAAACGGTTGAAAAAATAAACAAGAATACAACGAATACTTTTTTCATGATATCAAAAAACAATTAGATAAAGAACAAAACACAATCATTAGACCTCATTTCCATTAAAAATCATCAATATAAAAAAAGTGGACAATTCGAGAGAATTGTCCACTTTAGTAGCGGGAGGAGGACTCGAACCTCCGACCTTCGGGTTATGAGCCCGACGAGCTGCCAACTGCTCCATCCCGCGATATATCGTTTATTCGATGCGAATATTCCGCTTTTGTGACTGCAAAGATAAAACAAAAAAATGGTTCTGCCAAATATTTCGACAATAAACCCAAAAACAAATACCGATTAAGCAGGCCTTCAAGCCGATGAATCACTCCTCGCGCTTGCAGCCGGCACCAATCAATTCCGCCTGAAAGCTCGCATACTCCTCCGGAGTTACGAATTTGTCGGCACTGATCGTCAGCTGTCCGACCGGAGTATCGATCCGAATCCGAACATCATCGCTCGTAACGATCTTCAGGTTCTTTATCTCGACATTCAACCGTCGGGTCTCTCGACCACGGACCACGGAGAGGTGCAATACTCCCTCCTCGATCTCGATCGCTCCATTCTGAATAGACCACCGATCCTGATCGCGCATCTTCCGAAACACAGGATAGACCAGTACCGCAACAGACAACAAAAGAAAATAGCCGAATATCAGTTTCCAATGGAGCGAGGTAAATGGCAATTGCTCCGCAAAAAAGATTTTCAACAGCAAAAAGAACAGAAGCATTGCGACTCCCATTCCCAAAAGAAGCCGACGAAAACGCGTCTGTCTCGTATCGTCATAACCGTATTTACTCATGGCTCGATTTTTTAAATGCCGGATAAAAGCCATCCGACTCCATTCCCTACGACTCGAATATACGAAAAATTAGCGAATATACTTCCCCGACCCCAGAAAAATTCCGCAATACGGCTCTACAACGATGTTCTGCCACAACAGCGCCTTCTCATAGAAACCCTACTTCATACGCCTCCTCACCGCTCCATCCGGACATACCATCGGGAGCAGACGAACGTCAGACGCCCTTGTCGGGCACAGCCGCCACTGTCTTCGACACTAAAGCAGCCGCCACGACCTCGGCTAGATCCAGCACCTCCCGGCCGTCAGCTCCGCGTGCGATAGCTTTTTTACAAAGTGGACAAGCCGTTACGATCGTCCCCGCTCCCGTAGCGCTCAACTCCTTCGCCACGGAACGCGCCAAGCGAAGCTGCTGCGCGTCCGAAATCGCCGTATTGGCCACCGAAGAGCCGCAGCAGAGGGCGTGTTCCCGCGTCTGGGCCGGTTCGAGCAGCACGCCCACCGCTTCGATCACCTCGCGCGGCTGGTCGTAAATACGGCTCCCGCGTCCCAGTTCGCAGGGGTCGTGGTAAGTGAATGTCTGCGCCCCTCGGCGAAGCTGTAGGCGGCCGTCCCGGATCAATCGCAGCATATACTCGGAATGGTGCAGCACTTCGATTCCTTCGAGATGATACTCCTCCCGGAATACCTTCAGGCAGATCGGGCACGAAGTGACGAGCGTCGTAATCCGGTGCTTGCGGAAAAGCGCAATGTTGTAATCCATCATCTTGCGGGCCGAATCGGTTTCACCGGAGAGCTTCAGAGGCCGGCCGCAGCAAACGCCGCCCTCCTTGTCCGCCCACCAGACCTCTTCGCCCGAAGCCTTGAAAATCCGCTCCATCGCCAACAGGATACGGGGCGTCAGCAGGGTCATACACCCGGCGAAATAACCCACGCGGCCCTCGCCGGCCGAACGGTCCACCCCCTGAAAATACTCGTAGCGCTTCTCATCGGGCGTATTGCGCATCGTGTCGCGGGAATTCAGACGCAGCGTATTGAGTTCGATCCCCACCGGACAGCGCTGTTCGCAGCGGCCGCACATCAGGCAGTTGTTCGCCACCGACTGACGCAGGTGGTTATACCGCCGGTCACGCAGGAAATAGACCGACTGCACGTCGTCGATCCCCAATTCGCTCTGCAACTGACAAGGGTCGATGCAGATGCCGCACCGCGAGCAGGCATCGGTCTGAAAACGGTCGAACGATCCCTCCTTCTCGGTCGAATGCAGCTTGTAGCGGCGCAGAAAAATCAGGGGAATTTCGGTGAAGATATGCATATAACGCGAGAAGGGCAGCACTATGAAAAATAGCCCCAGACAGATCGAATAGGCCCACCACAACGGCTCGTACAGCGTCTGCAGGACGATCGGATTGACATGATGCGCCATCCACTCGCCGATCGTACCCGTGAGAAATCCCCCGCCGCCGTGCAGAGCGCAGGTGATGCTTTCGGCCAGCAGGCGGGCCGGGAAGATCAGCCACAGCACCGACAGGGCGATTCGGTCGCCCAGTACGTGCCTGGTCGTGCGGTGCATGCCCATCGCCTGCGAATAGATACGCTTGCCGAAAGCCAGCGTCACGCCCGAAAGTACGAACAGCAGCAGCAGATCCATCAGGAAATCGAAGACCGGCTTGTGCGGCAGTTCCGTGGCGAAATATTTGAAAAAGACATGCCCATGCAGCGGAACGTACCGGAACCCCAGGTAGGCGACCGTTTCGATCCATCCGACGACGATCAGCAGGAACCATCCGAAGGCCAGGCTCATGTGCATATAGCCCAGCAAGGGATTGACCTTGAAGATGCGGCGGTGCAGCAGCGATTCGCGCACCACTTCCCAGACCGCCAATGGCGTCTGCCGCGAAGGAATGCCCTTGACGATCCGCATGCGGTCGGCAGCCGAAAGACCGAAGATCCAGGAGCCGTATTTGACGATCAGAACGACGAACATCGTCACGACGCCCACGATGAACGGAATAGAGAATGTCGCGTAAAAATTCATCGTCAGAAATCCCCCAGTTTACGTTTGATGAGCATCACCACGGCCCGCGTATTGATTCCACGAGGACACACCAGGCGGCATTTGCCGCACAACATGCATTTGTTCATCTGTTCATAGACGCCCTGATATTCGCCCCGGCGCACGAGCGTATGGAGTTTGCGGAAATTGAAATCCGTAAGGTTGCCGGCCGTACAGGTCGCCGTACAGCCGCCGCAGCCGATGCAGGTCTGCAATTCGGGCATCTCGCGCAGGATCTCGTCGCTCTTGCGCAGGTTGTTGCTGTCGATGTCGATCACGCGCGGCTTGTTGATCGCATATCCCCAGTTGATCGCTGCCATGACTATACCCTCCCCAGATAAGCCGTCAGGGCTTCCACTGCCGCATCGGCCTCGTTCAATGTTTCTCCGATATTCTTCGGCGCGGTGACCGTACCGGCGTAAAAGATCCCGTCCACACCGCTGCGGGCGCTGTTCAAGAAGAGGTCCTGCGGTTCCATGAAGCCGCTGGGCGCCTGCCTCAACCCGGCCGAAGCCGCGAAATCGGCGTTCGAATCGTTCGCCCGCATCCCGACGAGCAGCACCAGCATATCGACGCTCATCCGCAAAGGACGCCCCGTCAGGGTATCTTCGGCCTTGATCTGCAACCGGCCGTCGTAGGTCGGGCTCGCTTCCGAAATACGTCCGCGCACGAAATGAATATTATAATTCTGTTGAGCCTCGCGGTACATCTCTTCGTAACCTGGCCCAAACATACGAATATCCATATAGAAATTAAAGACGTCGGCATCCGGAAACAGCCGCTTGAGTTCCATGGCCTGTTTGACACCCGTGATGCAGCAAACACGCGAACAATGCGCCTGGCACACCTTCTCGTCGCGCGATCCCACGCAGTGCAGCAGGGCGATCCGACGCGGACGGCGACCGCTGGAGGTAGTCACATTCCCTTCGTTGAGCATCCGCTCGATGTCGGCCGAAGTGAAAACATTGTCATAAACCCCGTAGCCGTATTCCTCCTTGAGCCGGGCATCGAAAAGCGTGAAGCCGGAGCAAACGACCACCGAGCCGCACTCCAGGGTGCGGCCGTCGGCCAACGTCACGCTGCCGGGGGTGATCGACACCGCTTCGGCGGAAGTCATCACTTCGACATCGCGTGCCGCCAGTCGGCGACGCAACTCGGAAAGCACCTCGGACGCAGGCGTCAGCGACGGGAACAGATGATACCATCCCCGGAGCTTGCCGCCCAGATCGGGCTCTTTCTCGACGATCGTCGGACGGATGCCGCGATCCGCAAGCCGCAGTGCGGTCTGAATACCGGCGACACCGCCGCCTACGATGATAACCTCTCTTTTCATTGTGCCTTGATATTATAGATCATATCCTGAACGCCGCAATTGACGGCCGAAGGTGCCGGTTTCCCGATGAATTTTCCGTGGCGCCCCAGGTATTTGGCCGCAGGATCGTAGTCGATGCCCATTTTTTCGAGCAGCGGCTCCACATCCACCTGGTGCATCTGCATACCCAGTTCCCAGGGATCGTAACCCAGCACCAGACCGGCCATCTCCTCGTACGTCAGTACCGGAATACCTCGTCCGTCCTGACCGTAGGTGACGCCCTCCATCTCGGCGATCGTATATTGCCATTTGTCGAGGAACATGGCGCATCCCGGACAGTTGGCCACGATGAAATCGGGCTTGTAGGGAGCCATGCTCTCGAGTTTCTTGTGCGAATTGGCCACCGAATAGCCCCGGTTGGCCTGCACCAGGTAGTTGCGGAATCCGAAACCGCAGCAATGGCGCCGCTCGGGATAATCGACGCACTGGCCGCCCCACGCATCGATCATACCGGCGAGCACATAAGGAAATTCCGAACCGCCGATACCCGCCTTGGGGAAAATCTTGGCGTAGTGGCAGCCGATATGTTCGACCACCCGCAGCGGCTCTCCGGTGGCAGCATTGACCAGCCGGTATTTCGCCTTGCGGGCGATCTCCTCGCGCAAGTGGAAAACGATGTCCGAAGTGTGGGCCAGGCTTTTCGGCTTGCGGAACTCGCGGCCGGTAGCCTTATAAAGGTATTCGCGCGTCTGTTCCTCCTTCTCGGGAAACTCCTCCCAGGTAGCCAGTATCTCGGTATAGATGCCGAACGAAGTGATGCACGAAGAGATGAAATTCTCATACCCCGCATCGGTCATCAGCGCGAACTGCCGGGCCACGACCGTCATGATCGTATCCAGCGGCACGATGTCCGAATGGTAGCCGATGCCCGTACACGAGGTGTGCAGCGGATCGTCGAAGACATCGCGTCCCAGATCCTTTTGCAACATGTTCAAAAACGCCTTCTCGCTGCCCGGAAAAAAGTTCTGACGGATGCAGCTGCGCACATAGTAATATTTATCGTCGGCGATCTCCTTCTGGTAATCGCTCCAGCTCGACCGTTTCATACGCTAATAATGTTCGTTGGAATTTTTGGTGTAGGTATCCATCATGTACTCGTCGTCCGCACCGTCGTATCCCATCTCGCGGGCCTTGCGGTCGGAATGCTTTTCGATCGTGTCGAAAAACTCCTTGCCGCCCGTGACGTCGAATATCCGGTGAAGTTCCTCCATGGACCGGTCGTCCAGCTTGCGCAGCGCCCCGGCACCGGGACGGTTGTAAGCGGCAGAAAACTGTCCGTAAATCTCCTCATCGTTCTCGTAGATCCACTCCCAAACCGTACCCTGCTCGGGATGCAGCTCGGGCTTCACCAGTTTCGGGGTCACACAGTAACCCGTACGGAGGATATTCTCCCCGATCGTGCGCTTGAGGGCCAGTTGCTGCCGCCCCTTCTCGCTCTCGACGAAGAAACCGAGCTTTTGGGAAAGCGTCCGCAGCGCCTGGATGACATAAGCGGGAGTATTGCCTCGGGGACAGCGGGGCCGGCACGACATACACTCGCCGCAATACCAGATCACATCGCTGCGCATGAGCTCCTCGATCGCATCGTCGTCCTGCGTCTGCACGATATTGACGATCTGACGGGGATCGTAATTGTAAAACTCCGCCGCCGGGCAGACACCCGTACACACGCCGCAATTCATGCACGAATGAAGGCCCTCCCTCATCCGCACATCTTCCATCAGCATATCGAAATACTTACCCATACAAAAAAGATAACTTCGCAGCAGCAAAGTTATCCATTCCCCAGGTACCGTACAGTAGTAGAAATACCTATTTTCGCCGTCTGTAATGTTCGAACGCAAAGGGGTAAGGAAACTCCTTCCCCGAAGCAAACGACTCGCTGTCAATAATTTCCCATTCCCGTTCATCCCACCTCGGAAAACAGGTATCGCCCTGGTAGGCATGGAACACCCGCGTCAGGTAGAACTCGTCGCACAGAGGCAGCGCCTGAGCATAGATCTGCGCCCCCCCGATGACGAAGACCTTCTCTTCCGGGCGGAAAAGCGCCAGCGCCTCGTCGAGCGAATGCACCACGTCGCACCCTTCGATCGAAATATTCTGCCGCGTGACGACCACGTTGCGCCGACCCGGCAGCGGACGTCCCAACGACTCATAGGTTTTGCGGCCCATCACCACCGGATGTCCCGTAGTGACGGCCTTGAAATGCTTCAAATCTTCGGAAATATGCCACAAAAGGCGATTATCACCGCCGATCACTCCGTTTTCGGCCACTGCGACGATAATGGCAATCATGTCTAATCAATCGTTTTTTCTTTTAATATCAGTTCGAAGCCGGATACGGATGGCAGGATCCGCTGTTTCGCATCCAGCAAGGTCAGCGTATCACCCCCTTCTTTCAACAGGTTGATCGTTTCGTCCCCCTCTTCGGTCACGAGCTGCCAGACGGTCGCATCCGCATTTTCAGGAATCCCCCGTAACGTATATCTGCGGCCTCGCCTCACGGACACCTCTCTCCGGCAGGCATCGACTTCCGAATAAAACCGCTCGAGTGTGAACGTACCGTCGCCGCTGTGTTCCCGGCTTTCGATCGTAAGCTTAACACATGTTATTCCGTCGCCGGAAGCCGCCGGAAGAGTTCCTTCATATACCAGCACCTGCCGGCCGCCCAATCCCTCCGGGTCCATCGAAGTTCGAGGAACTTCCGTTTCGACCTTACCGCCTCTGTCCGCATGCGAACACGATGCCGAAAAAAACAGCGCTGCGACCGACAGCATATACAGAATTACCCGCATAGCTAAAACGACATCGGAGCCTTGATCGCCGGCCAGGGATCGTAATTCTCCAACGTGAAATCCTCGTAACGGAAATCGAAGACCGACCGCACCGCCGGATTCAGCCGCAGGGTCGGCAACGGCCGGGGCGTGCGGGACAGCTGCTCGGCAACCTGATCGGCATGGTTCAGATAAAGGTGCGCATCACCCAGCGTATGGACGAAATCGCCCGGACGCAATCCGCACTCCTGCGCGATCATCATCGTCAGCAGCGCGTACGAAGCGATGTTGAACGGTACGCCCAGAAACGTATCCGCGCTCCGCTGGTAAAGCTGACACGAAAGGCGCCCTCCGGCCACGTAAAACTGAAACAGCACATGGCAGGGCGGCAGCGCCATATCGTCCACCTCGGCCACGTTCCACGCCGACACCAGCATCCGCCGCGAATCGGGGCTGTGTTTGATCTGGTCGATCACCTGCCGGATCTGGTCGATGCACCCTCCGTCGGGACGGGGCCAACTGCGCCATTGATACCCGTACACATGGTTCAAATCGCCCGGACGGTAACCGTCGATCGACGAAGGCTCTTCCCGCCGCACGGCATCGAGAAAGGCCTCCCGCTCCAGCGGCAAAACCCCGTGACGGACACAAAGTTCGTTGTAATAGCGGTAAGCGTCGTTGTCCCAGATATGGACCCCGTGATCCAACAGGTATTTTATATTGGTATCGCCCTGCAAAAACCAGAGCAGTTCGTAAATCACCCCTTTCAGGAAAACTTTCTTGGTGGTAAGCAGCGGAAACCCAGCCTCCAGGTCGAAACGCATCTGGTAGCCGAAGATGCTGCGCGTACCGGTTCCGGTACGGTCGCTCTTCACAATGCCGTCCTTTCGGATCTTACGGAGCAAATCGAGATACTGTTGCATGGTCGAATCAATATTTTTTCAACGAGGCGTTGCCCTCGGAGTCGATGACCGCATAGACCGGATCGGAGTGCCACTCCCCAAGGCACAGCACCCGCAAATTTCCTTCGGAATAGTCGCGCGGCTGGTGCATATGGCCGAAGATGAAATAATCGGGGCGTTCGGCACCGGCATATTCGCGGGCATATTCGATGAGCGGGTCGGTAATATGGTCGCCCATCTCGCTTACCAGATGGCTTTTGCGGGACTTGCCGCTCCACCACTGCCCGAAACGCATCGCCCAGTCGGGATGCACGAGCCATGAAAAAAGGAAACGGATCGTTTTGGAACGGAACACGGCATTCATAAAGCGCAGCACAGGAAGATGATCGATCTTCATATTGTCGCCGTGCGCCAGGAAAACCCGTTTGCCGGCAAGCTCCATGATCCTGGGCGAAGTATAGACCTCCACTCCGCACTCCGCTTCGAAATAGTCACGAACCCACATGTCGTGATTACCCGTCATGAAAACCACCCGAATCCCCCGGTCGGTCAATTCGCACAACTTTCCCAATACGCGCACAAACCCTTTGGGAACGACCCGTTTGTATTCGAACCAGAAATCGAAAAGGTCGCCCAGAATAAAGACCGCATCGGCATCGCGGGAAACTTCGTCGAGCCACGCCACGAAACGTTTCTCGACCGCACGGGCCGCAGCCGGCCCTCCCGCGCCCAAATGAATGTCCGATGCGAAGTAATACATAGCCTATTCGAATTGCGCTTCGAGCGCCCGTTGCAACCCCGTACCGTAAAGATCGCGGGCCACTACGATACCCTCACGATCGATCAAAAAGTTAGCAGGCAGTTTCTGCACGTTGTAAAGCCCCAGTGCGGGAGAATTTCGTCCCCGGAAATCGCAAACCGAAATCCAGGGAAGCTGCTGCTCCTGCACGGCGTTGATCCAGATATCTTTCGAAACATCCACACCGATCTGGTAAATTTCGAATCCCCGGTCGGCATATTCGGCATAAACCTCCTTCAATTCGGCGTTGATGGCGTTGCTGTTTCCCAATTCGGCCGACCAGAAATCCACCAGCACGACCTTTCCCTGCAACGAACTCAAACGCACTTTACGGCCGAACATATCGGGCAACTCGACATCGGGAAAATTCGTTTCGGCGATATTCGACATCAGATTTTGCCGCGCATCCATGCGGGCGATCTCACTGGCCAGCAACGGCAGGTAGGAAGACTCCGGATAACGCTCCTCGATGGCTTCCGCCACCATGCGGTAGTAAATCACATCTCCGTCGAGGTTGAAAAGGTAAGTTTCGCCCGGAAGCCGCTGGTACAAGGCATATACCCCGGCCAGGGAAGACTTATGCTCGACGATGAACTTGATCTGTTCGTGTTTGATCCGGCGGTATTCGGCCCAATATTCAGACTCGATCCGTCGAATCTCCTCGTCGGTCATCCTGTAAGTTTCCGGCGAAGAACTCAACGCATCGAGCCGCTGCATCCCGGCCACAAACGGCTGATAAAATCGGCGCAGCAACTCCGACTCCTCAGACCCTTCGACCGTATAGTTGTGCACCACACGTCCGACCGAGCTGACCGTCAAGCGATCTCCGCCCTGCAGGAACAGGGGAATCTTATCGCCGTTGCAGACCAGGTTGTAAAGCGCCGGAGTACGGTCCACATCGCACAATTCCAATTTGTAATTCCCGGTTTCATCCAGTTGCGCCGAATCGATGAGCGTCTGCGCCAACGGAGTAACCTGCTCGAGATAGATCATCCGGCAATCCGAACCGACTATACGACCCGAAATCTTAACCGTAGAAGAGTGACAGGAAACCGCCAGGAGCGCCCCTGCCAGAAAAACGATCGAAATAAAAAATCTGCTGCGCATGTTGCGAGAAAATGGTTTATCAAAAAACGGAACCCTATTTCGAGGTATTGTGCCGTGCGCCCCCGTTCTTGCCGTTGAAATTGCGCGACTGATGCTGATTCCGATTCTTCTGTTGCCGTTGCTGCGCTCCCTTCTGACCTTTCTGACCTTTTTGCGGATGCGCCATAAAGGGCTGTTTATAATCGCTTCGGATATTATTGAGAGCCACTTCGTCGATTTGGATCGCATTTCCGGACATTTTTTTTATGTCTTTTATGATAACCTCGTTATTCGGATGTTCCTGATTGTACTCGTAGCTCTTGGTGCGCATGTAACGCGCCAGGTTATCGACGGTCCGCGAGACTACCTGGGGATTCTTCTCATCGGCCAGACGCCGGATCATCCGTTCGACATATTTGCCGTAATGCTTGTACTCGATATGTCCCGACGAATAGGGCATACGCCGGGGCACCGTGGTAAGTTCCTGGCGCGAAGGCTGCGGATAGGGGGAGTCCACATCCAGTTGAAAGTCGGACATGATGAACAGGTGATCCCACAGCTTGTGAGTGAAGTCGGCCGTATCCCGCAACAGGGGATTCAGGTTTCCCATAACGGCGATGACCGCACGGGCCTGCCGGTTGCGCTCGCGGCGGTCTTCGATCTGCATCAGCGAATCGACCATTTCGTGAATATGGCGGCCGTATTCGGGCAAAAAAAGCTTCCGTCTTTTATAATTATAATTTTTTTGCATAATTTTTGCGGGAGTTCGGTGGCATTGTTATTGCGAACCGTTCCAATAACATTCTGAAAAGATTTCGCGGATATAAATTTCAAAGCGATCGTAAATTCACCTTTGAAATCAACTTTATCTACAAAGTTGGATTCCTGCGAATAATATATTAACTTCGTCACAAAAGTACGTAAAAAAATCACAAAAGCAAGGTATGGCAAAAGTTTTAATCCTGGATCAATCGAAAAGCATACGCAACACGCTGCGAGAACGGCTGGAGTTTGAAGGAATAGCGGCGGAAAGCGCTGAAAATGAAGCGGCGGCATCCGTATTATGCGAACGTATCCCTTTCGATCTGATCATTTCGGATCATGAAACGAGGCTTCCCGAGAGCGACGTACCTTTCATCGTACTTTCCTCTGAAGCGACGGTCGATTCGGCTATCAAGGCACTCCGGAACGGAGCGCAGGACTACCTCACCAAACCGATCGACATGAACCGCCTGATGCAGTCGATCCGGCAAACACTCGAACAGGCAGCCGAAGCGCCGCGCACGGCGGCAAAAGCCAAAGCGAAACGCAGCTCGGCAGGTCACACGGAAGAGATCATAGGCACTTCCGAGCAAATGCAACACGTCCGGCGTCTGATCGACAAGGTCGCACCGTGCGACGCCCGCGTTCTGATCACGGGCGAGAACGGCACGGGCAAGGAACTCGTCGCCCGCTGGCTCCACGCCAAAAGCAACCGGGCCGGAGCGCCGTTCGTTGAGGTCAACTGCGCGGCCATTCCCTCCGAACTGATCGAAAGCGAACTGTTCGGCCACGAGCGGGGAGCCTTCACCTCGGCCATCAAACAGCGCAAGGGCAAATTCGAACAGGCGAGCGGCGGAACGCTCTTCATGGACGAGATCGGCGACATGTCGCTGGCGGCGCAGGCAAAGGTGCTGCGGGCCCTGCAAGAGCGCAAGATCAGCCGCGTAGGCAGCGACAAAGACGTCGATGTCGATGTGCGGATCATCGCGGCGACGAACAAGAACCTGCGAGAAGAGATTAAAAAAGGAAATTTCCGCGAAGACCTTTTCCATCGTATCGGCGTTATCCTGATCAAAGTACCGCCCCTGCGCGAACACTCGGAGGATATTCCCCTGCTGGTCGATCACTTCATCGATATGATCTGCGAAGAATACGACATGCCGCGAAAACCGATGGATAAAAAAGCGGTCGAAATGCTCCGGCAAATGCCGTGGACGGGCAACATCCGCGAACTGCGCAACGTCATCGAGCGGCTCGTGGTCCTGAGCGGCACCAAAATCACACCGAACGACGTAGAACTCTACTGTTAAACATTTCAGAGCAACTCGAGAATCTCACCGGGGCGGTCCACTACGTGGTCTGCCCCGTGTTCATACAACTCCGCCCGGTCGCGGAAGCCCCAAGTCACACCGACCGACCGGACACCGGCTGCCCGGGCCGTATCCATATCGACGCCCGAATCCCCGGCGTACAGCACCGCTCCGGATTCCGCATCCGTATCGGCGAGAATCTCCCGCACCACCTGCGGATCGGGTTTGAGCGGGACTCCGGGGCGCTGACCGAAAACCGCATCGAAACGGATCGACGGGAAATAGATCCGCACCAACTTCTCGGTACCGATTTGAAATTTGTTGGAAGCGACAGCCAGCCGGACTCCACGCTGCACCAACTCCCGGAGCAATTCCGGAATACCCTCGTAGGGACGTGTAAAACGGTCGATATGTTCGGTATAGTAAGCCACGAAATCCGCACGCACCGCCGCCACCGTTTCCGGCGTGCGCAGCTCCTCGGGCAGCGCCCGTTCGACCAGCCGCATAACGCCGTTGCCGACAAAACCGCAATACTCCTCATAGGTATGCAGGGGCAATCCCCGCGCAGCCAGCACATGATCGCAGCAAGCCGCCAGATCGCCGATCGTATCGAGCAACGTCCCGTCCAGGTCGAAAATCATCAATTTCGTATCCATATCAAGTCCTTGAATTACAAATAAATAGTCCGAAAACGGGCAGGAGCCGTGTTCCTGCCCCGTAAAAACGGCCCCTATCGGCCGAAACGCCCAAAGCCGAGCCAAAGATACGAATAAGCCGAGCGCAAAAGCAAATTTATTTGCGTTTTGCCGAGGCGAAATATCTAAAATTACAAAGGAGCCGAGCACAAAGGCGAATTCATTCGCTTTTACCGGTCCAAGCGCTTGAAACGGCCCCGAAAAAGGGACAAAAAGCTGTCCGAAGGCAACGATGCACGCGAAACATTTTGTTATTTCGGGATTTTGAGTTTACTTTGTCATCATCGTATAAATCGGACAAAACCTATGAAAACAGACATCGAAATTGCACGCGAAACGAAATTAAATAAGATAGAAGACGTAGCCGAAAAACTGGGGGTTCCCCGCGACGAAGTCCAGAATTACGGCCGTTACATCGCCAAGGTACCCATCCACCTGATCGACAAGAAAGAGATGGAGAAGCACAACCTGATCCTGGTTTCGGCCATCACCCCGAATAAGGCGGGCGTCGGCAAGACTACGGTATCGATCGGCCTGTCGCTCGGCCTGAACAAAATCGGAAAGAAAGCGGTGGTCGCCCTGCGCGAACCCTCCCTGGGTCCCTGCTTCGGCATGAAGGGCGGCGCAGCCGGCGGCGGCTATTCGCAGGTGCTGCCGATGGAAAACATCAACCTGCATTTCACGGGCGACTTCCACGCCGTGACATCGGCCCACAACATGATTACCGCCCTGCTCGACAACTACATCTACCAGAACCGGAACAGTTGCGAGGGGCTGAAAGAGGTCAAGTGGAAGCGGGTGCTCGACGTGAACGATCGCAGCCTTCGTAACATCGTATCGGGGCTGGGAGGTTCGGCCAACGGCATTCCGACCGAAACGGGATTCGACATCACGGCCGCCTCGGAAATTATGGCGATCCTCTGCCTGGCCACCGACATCGACGATCTGAAGCGCCGCGTCGGCAATATCCTGCTGGGCTACACTTATGACGGCAAGCCGTTCACGGTGAACGACATGGGCATCGCAGGCGCCATCACTGTCCTGCTGAAGGACGCCCTGCTTCCCAACCTGGTGCAGACCACCGAAAATACCCCGGCCTTCATCCACGGCGGCCCGTTCGCCAACATCGCCCACGGCTGCAACTCCGTGCTGGCGACCCAGATGGCCCTGACCTACGGCGATTACGTCATCACCGAAGCCGGCTTCGGCGCGGATCTCGGTGCGGAAAAATTCTTCAACATCAAATGCCGCAAAGCGGGCTTGTCCCCGAAACTGACCGTTATCGTAGCGACAGCGCAAAGCCTGAAGCTGCACGGCGGAGTCCCCGAAGCACAAATCAAAGAGCCCAACAAGGAGGGGTTGATCCGGGGATTCGCCAACCTGGACAAGCATATCGAAAACATGAAAAACTTCGGCCAGCAGGTGATCGTCACCTTCAACCGCTTCGCCAGCGATACGGACGAAGAGATCGCCCTGGTCGCCGAACACTGCAAGGAAAAGGGGGTCGGCTTTGCGGTGAACACGGTCTTCGCCGACGGTGGGAAAGGCGCAGTGGAACTGGCCCGGCTGGTTGCCGAAACCATCGAGAAAAACACATCTAAACCCCTGAAATTCACCTATGAAGAGAGCGATTCGATACGGAAAAAGGTGCGAAAAATCGCCGAAGGAATCTACGGAGCCTCCTCGATCGTCTATACGACGCTGGCGGAAAAGAAACTCAAGGAGATCGAAAAGCTGGGCATCGCCCACTTCCCCGTCTGCATCGCCAAAACCCAGTACTCCTTCTCGTCCGACCCGAAAGCGTACGGCGTAGCGAAAGATTTCGAACTGAAAGTCCGCGACATCATCATCAACAACGGCGCGGAGATGATCGTAGTGGTCATGGGCGAAATCATGCGGATGCCGGGTCTTCCGAAAGAGCCGCAGGCCCGCCACATCGACATCGTAAACGGACTGATCGAAGGATTGAGCTGATTCTGCGGGGTGCGATAAAAGATCGAATTTTATCGCACCCCGATTTTTCACGGCACAAGTTCCGCAACAGTCCGTCCCGATTTGGCGGATTCAACTATTATTTCTATTTTTGAGTGTTTTAAAATCGTTGAATTTCTCGACTATTTTGTGCCCGGCATAACGAATCGACTCGCTCTGCCCTGACTGATCGAAAACACTTCAAATAATGGCAAAACGCATCCCGACCCCGGCCGACATCTTCCGATTCTACGTGGACGGATTCCGCTCGATGACCCTCGGACGGACGCTTTGGGCCATTATCCTACTGAAACTCTTCATCATGTTCGCCATTCTGCGACTTTTCTTCTTTCCCGACCAACTGGCCGGCATGAGCCAGGAACAGCGCAGCGAACACGTACTCGAACAATTAACCATTCCCGACGTTTCCGGCAAGTGAGGCCACCGCAAGCCCCTCCCGGACAGCGGAAACGAAGACTAAAACTCAACTAATTATCTCAAAAGTATGTTGTCGGACTATCTACAAACCGTCGATTGGTCGCGGGCCCAATTCGCCATGACGGCGATCTACCACTGGCTGTTCGTCCCCCTCACGCTGGGATTAAGCATCATCTGCGCGATCATGGAAACCATCTACTACCGCACGGGCGATCCCTTCTGGAAACGCACGGCGAAATTCTGGATGCGCCTGTTCGGTATCAATTTCGCCATCGGCGTAGCCACGGGCCTCATCCTCGAATTCGAATTCGGCACCAACTGGTCGAACTACTCCCACTTCGTCGGCGACATTTTCGGCGCGCCGCTGGCCATCGAAGGCATCCTGGCCTTCTTCCTCGAAAGCACGTTCGTAGCCGTCATGTTCTTCGGCTGGAACCGCGTCAGCCGAGGCTTCCATCTCTCCGCCACCTGGCTCACGGCCGTCGGCGCCAATCTGTCGGCCCTCTGGATCCTGGTAGCGAACTCCTGGATGCAATATCCGGTAGGCTGCACCTTCAACATCGACACCGTCCGCAACGAGATGACCTCCTTCTGGGACGTACTCCTCTCGCCCGTAGCGGTCAATAAGTTCACCCATACGGTCACCTCGTCGTTCGTGCTGGCCGCGCTGTTCGTCTGCGCCGTCTGCGCCTGGTACCTGCTCCGCGGCCGCGAACAGAAGATGGCTCGCAAGAGCATCGCCGTCGCTTCGGTTTTCGGTCTGGTATTCGCTCTGATTACCGCATTCACGGGCGACCGCTCGGGAGCGATCGTGGCCCGGGTGCAACCGATGAAACTCGCGGCTCTCGAAGCCCTTTACGACGGAGAGGAGGGGGCAGCCCTGACCGCAGTCGGCATCTTGAGGCCCGAAGCCGAACGCTCGAACAACGAGGATGCCTTCTATTTCAAGATCGCTATTCCCAAAATGCTGTCGCTGATGAGTTTCCGCGACGCCGACGCCTTCGTACCGGGCATCAACGACCTGGTGAACGGCAACCCTCAATACGGCATCATGCCGACGATCGAAAAGATCGAACGGGGCCGCGTAGCCATCGCGGAACTGGAGCGTTTCAAACAGGCCCGCGAAACAGGCGACGAAGCGACCCTCGACGAGATACGGGCCAAATTCGATCCAGACACCCCCGAAGGAGCCGTCTTCCTGAAAGAGTATTTCGCCTATTTCGGCTACGGTTACCTCGACTCGCCCGCGCAAACCGTACCCAACGTACCGCTGCTTTTCTACTCGTTCCGCCTGATGGTCGGCGCAGGGTGTCTTTTCATCCTGGTGCTGGCTGCCGCCTGGTGGTTCAACCGCAGGGACACGCTCGAACGCAAGCGCTGGATGCTGTGGGTGCTGCTCCTCTGCATGCCGCTCGCCTACCTGGCCTCCCAGGCAGGCTGGATCGTCGCCGAAGTGGGCCGCCAGCCCTGGGCGATACAGGATCTGATGCCGGTCGGTGTCGCCGCTTCGCGCATCGCCAGCGGCTCGGTCGCCACGACCTTCTTCATCTTCCTGGTGCTCTTCACCGCACTGCTCGTGGCCGAAATCAGCATTCTCTGCAAACAAATCAAGATCGGACCTGAAAAAGAGTAAAAATTATGGATACTTTGGCATTGCTGCAACACTACTGGTGGTTCCTGATCTCCCTGCTGGGAGCTTTGCTGGTCTTCCTGCTCTTCGTGCAGGGCGGCCAAAGCCTGCTCTACACCATCGGACGTACGGAACACGAACGCAACCTGATCGTCAATTCGCTGGGCCGCAAATGGGAACTCACGTTCACTACGCTGGTAACTTTCGGCGGCGCGTTTTTCGCCTCGTTCCCGCTTTTCTACTCGACCAGTTTCGGCGGAGCGTTTTACGTCTGGATGCTGATTCTGCTGGTCTTCGTCCTGCAAGCCGTTTCGTACGAATACCGGCGCAAACCCAATAACGTATTCGGAGAAAAGACTTTCGACTGGTTCCTGAAGATCAACGGATTTCTCGGAACGATCCTCTTGGGCGCCGCTGTCGGCACATTCTTCACGGGTGCGAATTTCACCGTCGATCGGTTCAACATGGCCAACCTGGGCGGCGACACCACGATCTCGCAGTGGACGACTCCCTGGCACGGACTCGAAGCGGTGCTCGACTACCGCAATGTGGCGCTGGGACTGGCCGTGCTGTTCCTCTCGCGGATGCTGGCGCTCCACTACTTCATGAACGACATCGACGACACACAGATCCGCGAACGCTCGCGCCGCCGCTCGCTCTGCGCCGCAGGAACATTCCTCGTGTTTTTCCTCGTATTCCTCGTAAGCCTGCTCTTCGCCCAGGGTTGGAGTGTCGATCCGGCGACGGGAATCATCGCTCCGGAACCGTATAAATACCTGCACAATTTGCTGGCCATGCCCTACGTCGGCATAGGGCTTCTGGCGGGTGTGGCGCTGGTTCTCTGGAGTATCTGGCTGGGCTGGCGCGGTAGCCGCAAGGCGATCTGGCTGAGCGGATCGGGAACGGTCCTCACGGTGCTCGCCCTGCTGCTTACGGCCGGATGGAACGATACCTCCTACTATCCTTCGCTGGCCGATATGCAGTCGTCGCTGACGATCTACAACTCGTCGTCGAGCGAATTCACCCTCAAGGCCATGAGTATCGTATCGCTCTGCATTCCATTCGTCGTCGCCTACATCGGCTACGCTTGGTGGGCCTTGAGCCGCAAACCCCAAGACGGCTCCAAAGAAGAACTCAAATACTAAAGACACTTCGACGATCCCTCGATCAGCGGGCCCGGAAGAGTGATCTTCCGGGCCCGCTGCAAAATGGCAAAACCGTCAATTCAGGTTTTTCTCGATAAACTCCTTCAAAATCACCGCATGGTTCTCAACCCTGTTCTTCGAGGCATAGAGCAACGTCACATCCGGATAGGTCCGAATGCGGTCGAGAAAATCCTGCATGGCAGCCGAACTCCCCAGCTCATCGAGGTACTTGCGCCGAAACTCCGCCCAACGGCCTGCCGGATCCCCGTGATACCACACCCGCAGCGACGTCGAAGGAGCGATCCGCTTCGCCCACAAATCGTAATGAAACGCCTCTTTGCGAATGCCCCGAGGCCAAAGTTTATCCACCAGCACCCGAAATCCGTCTCCGGGACTTTCAGGGTCGTAAACCCGTTTCAGCCGTACTTCCATATTCTTATGGTTTTTGCAAGTTTTTTAAGAGTAAATAGGAGTATAAAAT
>OGXN01000321.1_pt1 | contig 65601 bp, 61 predicted proteins | sample 1576281 | NCBI WGS metagenome assembly OGXN01 (sample SAMEA3541494, study PRJEB24748) | human gut metagenome | biome: human gut; feature: human-associated habitat; material: faeces | place: China | collected 2012
GAGGTGCCGGATTCTCTGACGGCTCCTGTGGAGGCCGGCAAAACGGTGGGCTGGGAAACCTACTATGTGAATGGAGAGGTATATGCCCAGCTGCCGATTACAACGGCGGAGGATGTCCTGGAGCTGACCTACCGTTATTGTCTGGATCGCATTCTGGAGCTGTTCTGGCTGTAAGGAAAGTCGGGACTGCGCTCATTCCTTCCTCCATGACGCCCGGGAGCAGCATGTTGACAGACAGGTATGTCGAATTGCTGTTCCCGCTGTGAAAAAAGAAGGGAAAATTTACGTTTTCCATCTAGTCCTTTTTTGGGTTTCGTGTTATACTACTAAAATACGGGTGCTATGAGTACAGGCCGCAGGACGGTGGGGAGGGTTCCTGATCGGAACCACTGTTTCTGGGCAGCAGATTTCAGCCTGCAGTGCTTGTACAGCCGTAGATTAAAGTTAACTTTTTTATTAATATAAAATGGAGGGCTGAAAAATGAGTATTACTTCACAAGCGAGTCAAAGAATTACCGCTTTGCTCGATGACAACAGTTTCGTTGAAATTGGCGCTATGGTAACAGCCAGGGCGACTGATTTTAATTTGAAACAGACAGAGACTCCTTCCGACGGTTGTATTACCGGTTATGGAGTGATTGACGGCAATCTTGTGTATGTCTATGGCCAGGATGCTTCCGTATTAGGAGGCAGTATCGGCGAGATGCATGCAAAGAAGATCGCCGGCCTCTATGATCTGGCGATGAAGACAGGTGCTCCTGTAATAGGGCTGATTGATTCCGCCGGACTCAGACTGCAGGAAGCTACAGATGCTTTAAACGCATTCGGTGAGATCTATAAGAAGCAGACAATGGCTTCCGGTGTGATTCCCCAGATTACTGCAGTATTCGGAACCTGCGGCGGAGGGCTTGCATTATTCCCGGCGCTGACCGACTTTACTTTTATGGAAGAAAAGAAGGCCAAGCTGTTTGTAAACACCCCCAATGCACTTGCAGGCAATGAAATTTCCAAATGTGATACCTCCAGCGCTGCTTTCCAGAGCGAAGAAGCGGGTATCGTTGACTTTGTTGGTGATGAGGCAGCTATTCTCGGACAGATCAGAGATTTGGTATGTATGCTTCCTTCCAACAATGAAGATGACAATTCTTTCGTAGAATGTGCGGACGATCTGAACCGTGCTGACGCGTCTTTAGCTAACTGCGTGGGAGATACCTCCATCGCGCTTTCCACAATCGCTGATGATAATGCATTCGTTGAGGTTAAGGCTGCCTATGCAAAAGAGATGGTAACCGGCTTCATGAAGCTGAACGGCGTTACCGTAGGCGCTGTGGCAAACCGCAGTGAAGTATACAATGAAGAAGGCGGGAAGGCAGAAACCTTTGATGCGGCTCTTTCTCCTGCAGGATGTGAAAAGGCAGCAGAATTTATCAGTTTCTGTGATGCTTTCAATATCCCCGTCCTTTCCCTGACCAATGTCAACGGATTTAAGGCGGACAAGTGTTCTGAAAAGAAAATCGCCAAGGCAGCGGCAAAGCTTACATATGCATTTGCAGATGCAACCGTTCCGAAGGTAAATGTTATCATCGGAAAGGCATACGGAAGCGCTTATGTTGCAATGAACTCCAAGGCTATCGGAGCAGACATGACCTACTGCTGGCCGAATGCTGAAATCGGAACCATGGATGCCAAGCTGGCAGCTAAAATTATCTGCGACGGACAGGGTGCTGACGCAGTGAACGAATGTGCAAAGGAATACGCTTACCTGCAGACCAGCGCAGTTTCTGCTGCTAAGAGAGGATATGTGGATGCTATTATCGAACCCGCCGACACAAGAAAATATGTTATCGGCGCATTCGAAATGCTCTTCACAAAGAGAGAAGACCGCCCTGCAAAAAAACACGGTACAGTATAAGAAAGGATGATACTTAATATGAAAAAAAGGTTATTAGTATTAGGTATGGCTATCATCTGTATCTTCGGCATGACGGCCTGTGGCAAAGCCGCAGATGAATCTGCTGCCAATACACTTGGTATAACGGAAGAGGGAGCCATTAACTATGCAGACCAGGTTCTGGATTCCGTAAGGACCATAGTGGATCAGAATATGCAGGAACAGTATGCAGGCGATGCGGTTGTTTCCGCCGCTCTGACAAGCTGGACCTCTGCGATGGAAGACATCGGCGAATTCAAGTCCATTACGGATCACGAAGTGATTACGGACAAGGATGGGGCCACTATCAATGTGATGATAGAGGGAACCGACCACAACGCAGTTGTGGAAATCCTTTTGGACAGTGAACTGACATTGACGGGCATAACAACGAATGTACAGTATTCCTTCGGAGAGCTGATGGAAAAAGCGGCGCTGAATACCATACTTGGTATGGGAACTGTTTTCGTTGTTCTGATTCTTATCAGTCTGCTTATTTCCTGTTTTGTTTTCATTCCCAAGATTCAGGCCGCCTTCTCCGGGAAAAAGGATGAAGATACGGCGGAGCCGGAGGCAGCAATTGCAGCACCGGTGAGTACAGCAGCAGCCGTTACAGAAGATTTAACTGATGATTATGAACTGGTAGCAGTTATTGCGGCCGCGATTGCAGCAAGCGAAGGCGCTGCATCCACAGACGGATTCGTAGTAAGAAGCATCAGACGTGCCAATACCAGCAAATGGAAAGCAAATTATTAATAAATGAATTAACAGGAGGAATTTTCATCATGAAGAACTATACAATTACCGTTAACGGAAACGTATATGATGTAGTAGTAGAAGAAGGCGCTTCCACAGGAGCACCCGCAGCGGCTCCCAAAGCAGCACCTAAGGCAGCTCCCAAAGCAGCTCCTGCACCTGCAGCAGCGCCTAAGGCAGCTTCCGGAGCAGCCGGCAGTGTGAAGATTGAAGCCGGAGCAGCCGGTAAAGTATTCAGCATTGATGCAAAGGTTGGACAGGCAGTTAAGGCCGGAGATGCAGTTGTTACCATTGAAGCTATGAAAATGGAAATCCCTGTTGTTGCACCTTCCGACGGAACCGTAGCAAGTATTGACGTAGCTGTTGGCGATGCTGTTGAAGCAGGAGCACTGCTTGCAACATTAAACTAATCAGAAGGAACGTAAAACGTCCTACCAAAGCCCATGAAAATGAGTTTATGAGTTTTGGCTGAATTAACATGGGAGGTCAACAGAATGGATTACATAGTAACCACATTAGACAATCTGGTGCATCAGACGGCGTTCTTCAATTTGACCTGGGGAAACTACCTGATGATCGCAGTAGCTTGTTTATTTCTCTACCTGGCTATAGCCAAGGGATTTGAACCGCTGCTTCTTACTCCGATTGCCTTCGGTATGCTGCTTGTTAATATCTATCCGGATATTATGCTGCATGCGGAAGAGGCAGCCAACGGAGTTGGCGGTCTGCTTTATTATTTCTACAAACTGGATGAATGGGCAATCCTGCCGTCCCTGATTTTCCTGGGAGTAGGTGCCATGACGGACTTCGGTCCCCTGATTGCCAATCCTAAGAGCTTTTTATTGGGTGCAGCAGCACAGTTTGGTATTTTTGCCGCGTATTTCGGAGCTATTGCCCTTGGCTTCAACGACAAGGCAGCGGCAGCTATCTCTATTATCGGTGGTGCTGACGGCCCTACTTCCATTTTCCTTTGTGGTAAACTCGGGCAGACAACGCTTTTGGGGCCTATTGCTGTAGCAGCATATTCCTATATGTCCCTGGTTCCGATTATACAGCCGCCTATTATGAAGCTGCTTACCACGGAAAAATAAAGAAAAATTAAAATGGAACAGCTGCGTCCGGTTTCCAAACTGGAAAAAATCCTGTTCCCTATCATTGTTACCATCGTAGTATGTCTGATTCTTCCTACCACAGCGCCCCTTGTTGGTATGCTGATGTTAGGTAACCTGTTCCGGGAGTCCGGTGTAGTAAGACAGCTGCAGGAAACTGCTTCCAATGCTCTGATGTATATCGTAGTTATTCTGCTGGGTACCTCTGTAGGAGCTACCACCAGTGCAGAAGCATTCCTGAATTGGGACACTATCAAAATCGTTGTCCTCGGCCTTATTGCTTTCGCATTCGGTACGGCGGCAGGTGTTCTGTTCGGTAAGCTGATGTGTGCGATAACACATGGCAAGGTTAATCCGCTGATCGGTTCTGCCGGTGTGTCCGCAGTACCTATGGCCGCCAGAGTTTCCCAGAAGGTAGGAGCGGAAGCAGATCCTTCCAACTTCCTTCTGATGCATGCGATGGGACCTAACGTAGCCGGCGTTATCGGTACGGCAGTTGCTGCCGGTACCTTTATGGCTATTTTCGGAGTATTCTGATTGAAGCAGCCATTCAGATTACTGAACTTTATTAGAAATTTAGGAGGAAAAGGAAATGTCAGACCCGAAACCCATTAAAATTATGGAAACCGTATTACGTGACGCCCATCAGTCTCTGATCGCCACAAGAATGCCTACCGAATTAATGCTTCCTATTGCAGAGAAGATGGACAAGGTTGGCTATGAGGCAGTGGAGTGCTGGGGCGGTGCTACTTTCGATGCTTCCCTGCGTTTCTTACATGAAGATCCCTGGGAAAGACTGAGAAAATTAAGAGCAGCATTTAAGAATACCAAGCTTCAGATGCTTTTCAGAGGACAGAATATCCTGGGTTACCGTCACTATGCAGATGATGTTGTAGAGTATTTCGTACAGAAATCCATCGCAAACGGTATTGATGTAATCCGTATTTTTGACTGTCTGAATGACCTGCGCAACCTGGAATGTGCGGTAAAAGCCTGCAATAAGGAAAAAGGACATGCACAGGTTGCACTGAGCTATACACTGGGCGATGCTTATACCATGGATTACTGGATGAACATCGCAAAAGAGATTGAAGATATGGGTGCTGATTCCATCTGTATCAAGGATATGGCCGGACTGCTTGTTCCTTATGAAGCAGATAAGCTGATCCGTTCCCTGAAGTCAGCTACCAAGCTGCCTATTCAGCTGCATACCCATTATACATCCGGTGTTGCCAGCATGACTTACTTAAAGGCAGTGGAAGCAGGCGTTGACGTTATCGACTGTGCAATTTCTCCTTTTGCTCTGGGGACCTCCCAGCCTGCAACAGAAGTTATGGTTGAAACCTTCCGCGGAACTCCTTATGACTGCGGATATGATCAGGCTCTGTTAGCTGAAATCGCAGATTATTTCAGACCTTACAGAGAGGAATGCCTGAAGACCGGACTGATGGATCCCAAGGTTCTGGGTGTAAATATCAAGACTCTGATGTATCAGGTACCCGGCGGTATGCTTTCCAACATGGTTAGCCAGCTGAAAGAGCAGAATGCAAGTGATAAGTATGATGAAGTGCTTCAGGAAATCCCCAGAGTGCGTAAAGACCTGGGTGAGCCCCCGCTTGTTACTCCTTCATCCCAGATCGTTGGTACACAGGCTGTATTCAACGTATTGATGGGTGAGAGATATAAGGTTGCTACGGATCAGACCAAGGATCTGCTTTCCGGAAAATATGGCGTTACTGTTAAGCCTTTCAATCCGGAAGTACAGAAGAAGGTTATCGGAGATGCAGAGGTTATTACCTGTCGTCCTGCCGACCTGATTCCTAACGAGCTGGAAAAGATCGAGTCCGAAATGAAAGAATGGAAGCAGCAGGATGAGGATGTGCTTACTTATGCACTGTTCCCTCAGGTTGCAGTTGATTTCTTCAAATACCGTCAGGCTCAGCAGGAAAAGGTTGATATGACCCAGGCTGATACCAAAAACGGAGCTTATCCGGCATAAGTAATGCCTTAAGTTAGATTTTACATTGACAGGCGGACATCTCAGGGTGCCCGCCTGTTATACTGGGAAAAACTGTGTGCGCAGGCCTGAAGAGAGTATGCATTTTGTGTGAGCAGGAAAGGGATAGTACGAGGTGAAGCATGACAGAAGTTAAGGAATACGGAAGAAAAATTCAATATTATGAAACCGACAGGATGGGAATTGTCCATCACTCCAATTATATCCGCTGGATGGAAGAAGCCAGGACAGACGTGCTGGAGCAGATCGGGCTGCCCTATGATAAAATAGAAAAAGCAGGAATCCTGATCCCGGTTCTGGGAGCCTCCTGTGAGTACAGGATTTCTTTCAGATATGCGGAAAATTTCAGGATTAAGGTAATCCCCAATGGATTTAACGGTATTAAGATGGGGCTGAAATATGAAATATACGGACAGGAGGACGGAAAGCTGCACGCGGCAGGGGAAACCAGCCACTGCTTTCTGGATCGGAAAATGATGCCTGTACATTTAAAACGGGACTATCCGGAGATTTATAACAGGCTTGTCGCATATATGGGTGACTAAATTGCGGTAATTATTGGGAGGAGCCAGGTACAGGCTCCTCTTTCTTTTTGCAGGAAAGGCCGTATTCCCTGGGGGAACAGCCGCAGTATTTCCGGAAATACCTGGTGAAGTGCTGCAGGCTGGTAAAGCCGCAGAGGCGGGCCGCTTCCTGTACCTGGAGGGCCTCGTTGCTCAGGAGGCTTTTGGCCTTTTCCATGCGTACATGGAGGAGGTCAGTCTTCGGGGTGGTGGAAAAGAAATGGTGGTAATAAACATAAAACTGGCTCTTTTCCAGATTCACTTCCTGGCAGAGCCGCTCGATGGTCCATTCTTCCTGGCAGTTTGACAGCATTTTCAGGCGAAGATTCTGGAAAAGAAGATAGAGGTTTTCGCCATCCTCCTTCCGGTCGGCGCGGTGGAGAAGATCCCGGGAGATGGAAATAAACATCTGGGATATCAGGCAATGAATATACTCATCCCGGTATTCTGCAAGAGAGAAATACTGCATCTGTACGCTTCTGATAAAGGAATCAATCTCGGCAGGGTTGGAGGGATAGAAGATTTCATTTTCCGGAAAGCCATATTGTCTGGCAGGACTCAAATCGGAAGAAAAGTGAAGATAGCTGTTGCAGAAACGCTTTACGGCCTGGTAATGCTGAGGGGTCTGCGGAGTGAACAGAAGGCAGGCATTTTCCTTGGTGATGATGAGCTCCTCCTGCAGATAGATTTTCATGGGGGTTTTCAGCAGAAGGAACAGATAATCCCCGCTTCCGCCGGGGCGGAAAATCGTATCATAGTCCTGGTTAAAACGGTTGTATTCGCAAAAATGAAGAGTGATCATGGGTATCCTCCTGAGGAATGTCTGCGGTATAAAAACGGCGGAAGTTCTTTTCATGAGGATAGCATAGAACCGGAAGAAAAGTCAAATATATCGGAGAAAAAGAACTGGCGGTTTTTTATTTCAAAGATTATGATGAAAATACAGATATAGGTAAGCTTGCCGGGACACGGCGGAATGGAGAATGGTATGAAAAAAGCAGAATTGATTGTAGACAAATATTATCTTACCGGAGAGGTGGACAAAAGAATCTTCGGTTCCTTTATTGAGCATCTCGGGAGGGCTGTTTATGAAGGCATTTACCAGGAAAACAGTCCTTTTGCCGATGAACAGGGGATGAGAAAGGATGTTATTGATCTGGTAAGGGAACTGAAGGTTCCTATCGTGCGTTATCCCGGCGGCAATTTTGTATCCGGCTATCATTGGGAAGATGGTGTCGGCCCCAAGGACAAACGTCCTTCAAAGGTGGATCTGGCATGGTCTGTTATCGAAAGCAACCAGTTCGGGCTGAATGAATTCGCCGATTGGGCTAAAAAAGCGGGCACGGATATCATGATGGCTGTGAATCTGGGGACCAGAGGACCGGAAGAAGCCAAGGATGTATTGGAATACTGTAATTTTAAGGGCGGTACATACTATAGTGATTTAAGAAAGAAACACGGCTATGAAGCGCCTCATGATATCAAGCTCTGGTGTCTGGGCAATGAAATGGACGGCCCCTGGCAGATGGGACACAAAACAGCAAAGGAATACGGTCGTATTGCAGCGGAAACAAGCCGTCTGATGAAATTTATGGATCCTACCATTGAAACGGTAGCCTGCGGAAGTTCCTCTCTGACCATGGATACCTTCGGTTATTGGGAAGAGGAAGTGCTTAGCGAGTGCTATGACCAGGTGGATTATCTTTCCCTGCATCAGTATTATGGAAACAGGGACAATAATACAACGGAATTTCTGGCAAATTCCAAGGGCATGGATGAATTTATCAGCTCCGTCCTTTCCATCTGTGACTGTGTGAAGGCAAAGAAGAGAAGCAAGAAACAGATCAACCTGTCCTTTGATGAATGGAATGTGTGGTATCACAGCAATGATGCGGACGCTCAGCTGGAAAAATGGGTACAGGCTCCTCATCAGCTTGAGGATGTATATAACTTTGAAGATGCATTGCTGGTGGGCAGTATGCTCATCACCATGCTGCGTCATGCGGACAGGGTAAAGGTAGCCTGCCTGGCTCAGCTGGTAAATGTTATCGCCCCCATCATGACTTCCGATACCGGGGCATGGAGACAGACCATTTTTTATCCTTATATGCACGCGTCCGTATTCGGAAGGGGAACTGTTCTGAATACGCAGGTACAGGCTCCTGTTTATGAAAGCAGGACTTATGGAGAGGTTTCCTGTCTGGACAGTGTATGTATCTGGAATGAAGAAGAGGAAGAACTCACTATTTTTGCGGTAAACAAGGATCTGGAGGAAGATCTGGAAGTGAACTGTGATTTCAGACAGTTTGCGGATTATAAGGTGGCGGAGCACATCGTGCTGACCAATGAGGACATGAAGGCCGTGAATACAGAGGCGGCTCCGGATTGTGTTTTACCCGGACACAGTGAAGCATCCAAAATGGACGGAGGACACTTTACGACTCTGTTCGGAAAGCACAGCTGGAATGTGGTAAGACTTAAGAAATAAATGGATGAGATGGCAAAGGGCGTTTTCCTTTACAGGAAGGCGTCCTTTTTTATGATTTTCTTTTAAGGGTGTAACATATTTTGAATTACCGTTTCCTTTTTGGACAAATGAAACAAAATGGGTAAAAGGGAAACGGGAAATCCTCTTGCCTTCCCCTGACAGCAGGGCTATAATTTCCTCTGACGATTCGAAGAAATGGAAAAGTAAGAGGTGTATCAAATGGAAGAAAAGAAAGAAAAAGGGAATTTTTGGCTTACGGTTGCGACTTTTATCGTAAACAAACGGAAGGCAATTTACGTTCTCTTTTTTATTGCTGTAATTTACAGCGTGGCGTCTATGAACAAAGTATCGGTGAATCAGGATATAACCAAGTACCTGCCCGCTGACAGTGAAACCAACCGGGGACTTTCCCTGATGGAAGAACAGTTCCTGACATATGGAAGCGCGCGGGTTATGATTTCCAATATTACATATACCAGGGCAGAAGAACTGGTGGAAAAGCTGGAAGAGGTAAATGGGGTAAAAGAGGTTGCCTTTGATGATACCGAAGATCATTATGCAGGGACTAATGCGCTTTACGATATTACTTTTTCTGCGGAAGAGGAGGAACAAATCAGTAAGGATGCCATGGAGGAAATCCGGGATATGCTTTCCGGTTATGATACCTATGTGTCCACTGAGGTTGGTTCCGAAGAGGCCTCAAGCAAGGCTTTGGAAAAAGATATGAACCTGATTCTGGTTCTGGCAGTAATTATCATTGTTACGGTTCTGCTTCTTTCTACAAAGGCATATATGGAAATTCCCGTCCTGCTCATAACCTTTGGCGTGGCGGCAATCCTGAACAAGGGTACCAACTACTGGCTGGGGACCATATCCAGCGTTACGGACTCCATTGCCGTTGTGCTGCAGCTGGCGCTGGCGATTGACTATGCCATTATCCTGTGTGACCGCTTTATGGAGGAGCACGAGACCATGGATGCGGAAAATGCGGTGAAGGTGGCTTTGTCCAAGGCTATTCCTGAAATCAGCGCTTCCTCCCTGACGACTATTTCAGGTATGGTGGCCATGATGTTCATGCAGTTCCGGCTGGGCTATGACATGGGAATCGTGCTTGTTAAGGCTATTATTTTCAGCCTGATTTCCGTGTTCATGCTGATGCCCGGTATTCTGCTCCTTTTTGCAAAGGGGATCGACCGTTCCCATCACAGATGTTATGTTCCCAACATTACTTTTGCCGGGAAGCTGGCAAATAAAACAAAATATATCATTCCGCCTCTTTTTGTGCTGGTACTGGTTTTCGCTTTTTTGAAATCAAATAACTGCCAGTATATTTATGATACCAGCTCCGTGGAAAGTGCAAAGAAAAGTGAATCGAAAATTGCCCAGGAAAAGATCGAAGAGGCTTTCGGCGTTTCCAACCAGCTTGTGGTCATGGTTCCTGGCGGCAGTTACGAAAGTGAAGAAGGGGCGCTGAAGGAAATTGAAAAGCTGGATTATGTGGACAGTGTCCTGGGGCTGGCTAATGTTTCCATAAATGATGATTATATGCTTACGGATAAGATTTCACCCAGAAATTTTTCCGAACTGACGGATCTTGATATTGAAATCGTAAGGCTTCTTTACGTTGCCTATGCTTACAATCAGGAGCAGTACGGCCCTGTATTTACAGGGATTGATGAATATGAGGTGCCTATTATTGATATGTTTCTTTTCCTGTATGATCAGTATCAGCAGGGCTATGTGACACTGGATTCGGAAATGGATAAAAATTTGAATGAACTGTATGACACGCTTCATGATGCAAAGCAGCAGCTTCAGGGTACGGATTATTCCCGTTTTGTGCTGTCCCTGCGCCTGCCGGTGGAAGGGGAGGAAACCTATGCGGCCCTGGATGAAGTGAGGGCTGTCTGCCAGAAGTATTATCCGGGGAAGGAAATCATTCTGGTGGGCAATTCTACCAGTGATCACGATCTGATGTCCTCCTTTGGTTCGGATAACCTGATAATCAGTATACTTACGGCGTTGTTTGTCATGCTGATCCTGTTCTTTACCTTCCAGTCGGCGGGACTGCCGGTGCTTCTTGTGCTGACGATCCAGGGCAGTATCTGGATTAACTTTTCCGTACCTGCCCTTTCGGGCAGTCCGGTATTTTTTATCGCGTACCTGATCGTTTCCGCCATACAGATGGGGGCTACTATCGATTACGCTATTGTTATTTCCAACAGGTATCTGCAGCTGAAGCAGGTTATGCCAATCAGGGACGCTATCGTGGAGACGCTGAACCAGTCTTTCCCCACGATATTTACCTCCGGTTCCATACTGACCTGCGCCGGGTTCCTGATAGGCAAAATCGCTTCGGATGCAACCGTGGCATCCATCGGAATCGCTTTAGGACGGGGAACTTTAATATCCATTATCCTTGTTCTGTTTGTGCTTCCCCAGATTCTGCTGTTCGGCGACTTTATTATAGAAAAAACAGCTCTTACCATCAATCTGTCCAAATACAATACCAGAGAAATCGGAGGCCGGATGACGGTAAACGGCCATGTGAAAGGTTTTATCCAGGGTGAAATTGACGCAGAAATCAAGGGCAGCTTCCAGGGCCGGATGAATGCCTCTCTGGAGACCCGGATTCCCGGGAAGCAGACGGAGATTGAAATGCTGGAGGATGGAGGAGAAGAGAAATGAGAGGAAAAGTATATACAGGGAATAAAAAAATAAGAAACAGGCATTCCTCAAAGGCCATCCGGGTTTTGGGGAGGGTATCGGCAGTGATTCTGCTGTCCGTTTCCCTTTTGCTTTCAAATGCAGAAACCTGTCTGGCCGCGAATATCGGGACAGGGAATAGTATACAGGAGGAAGAAAGCGACGGAGGGGAAGCTGCCAGCAGAGATACTGTCAGTGAAGATACGGCTGCAGCGGTGGAAATTGCTTCACAGGAGGATCTGGTAAAACTGGCACAGGATTGCCGGGACGACTGGTACAGCTATGGAAAAGTATTTACTCTGACGGCTGATATTGATTTGAAGGGAGTCGATTTTCAGGGAATCCCTTATTTTAACGGAACCCTGGAAGGCGGCGGACATAAAATATCCGGCTTTGTTCTCTCCCGTAAGGGTTCTGATTTCGGATTCTTCCGTTATCTTGGCAGGAATGCCAGAATAGAAGATTTGACGGTTGAAGGATATGTCAGAATGGAAGGGAGCGGAGAAAATATCGGCGGCCTGGCCGGGGTGAATTTCGGTACGCTGTCGGGATGCCGTTTTACAGGTGATGTCTCCGCTTCGAAATCCGTGGGAGGTATTGTCGGCTATAACAAGGCTGACGGCAAGGTCGTGGACTGCAGCTCGGCAGGGACGGTAACGGGGACTAACGGAACCGGAGGAATCTGCGGAGAAAATAAAGGCATTATCAAGGACTGCAATAACGAGAGCACGATAAATGGAGAGGATTTAAAGACAACACTCAATCTGGACGGAGTGGATCTGGGTGAACTGAACCTGACCCAGAATGTGGTAACAAGAAATGACAGCGGCGGTATAGCGGGCATTTCTTCCGGTACTATAACGGGCTGTATCAATAAAGGTAAGATAGGATATCCTCATGTGGGCTATAATGTGGGCGGCATTGCCGGGAGACAGAGCGGAACCATTATGGACTGCAAAAACGAAGGGGACATTCTGGGAAGAAAAGATGCGGGAGGCATTGCAGGCCAGGCAGAGCCCTATATGGAATCGGAATACCTGTCGGATCGTCTGGAAAAGCTGCAGGATGATCTTGGGAATATGAACCGTCTTGTAATTCAGATGTCCGATGCACTCAGCCAGACATCCAGCGATGCGGGACAGTATACCAAGGCCCTTCAGAAGCAGTATGAGGATACGATTGACAGCCTGAACCGGGAAGTGAGTTCCCTTCAGAAGAGTATATCCGATGATAAACAGCAGACGAAGAACTATCTTAATGACATCAGTGACGCGCTGGACAATATCGGAAGTCTGGGGAATGAGACCATGCAGCGGATGGTGGACGGTATGCGCAAGGATATGAATTCCGCAATCGATGCCGTAAACGGTACGGTGAATGATGTAAAGGATAAGATTGAAAATATCAAACCGGGGGATATTCCGGGCATTGGGGATAAAGACAATGAAAATGCCGGAGGAACGACACCGGGGGAAACAGAAAATGACGGGAATGACGGTGGTTCCGGAAATAATTCCGGGGGAACCGGCGGAAATGAAGGCGGAGGAACACAAGGAGGCGGAACGCAGGGCGGTACGGACGAGGATAAAAATGGAAATACCGGAAGCGGAAGCGGCGGAAATGAGGGAGATAATACCGGCGGCAATAAGGAAGAAGGCGGCTCGGGTACAATGGAGAGCGGAAGCACAAATACTGGTGAAAATACTGGAAGCGGCGGAAATACCGGAAGCGGAGGAAATACGGAAGGCAGCGGAAATACGGAAAACGGCGGAGAGAATAAGAATTCCGGTGGAGAAAATAAGAAATCAGTAAGCGAGGGGAGTGAGAATCCCTCAAAGGAGCCGGACAGTGCCAGAGTGGATAGTGCCGGAAGGGTTGATGCAGCAGCTGACAGTATTGCTGTCAGGGCCGGAGGCGTAATCAGGCAGGCTGGGTACGGAGGCAATCTGGTATATGCGGCGGATTTCCCGATAGGAAAGAGCAGAACCGCAGCGCCCGGGAAAAACAGCGGGGATGGAAGGGCAGTTACCTGCGCTGCTGTGACAGGAGCAGAAGGAGAAAACGGGGGAAATACGGGAAGCGGTGATAGCGGCACGGGAAGCAGTGACAGCGGTACGGAAGGCGGCAGCGGCGGAACAGACAGCGGTACTTCGGACGGTAACGGAAAGCTTCCGGATATTGACAAGGATGATATTAAGGACGGCATGGAAGACATAAAAGGCAAACTGGATCAGGAAAAAAATAAGATCAGTATGCCCGAAGCGGATCCGGAAATAAAAGAGAATCTGAATAAGATGAAGGATGAGCTTTCTTCCATATCCGGCAACATGAAAAACATGCAGAATACCATATCGGACACCGGAGATTCCGTATCCGATGCGGCAGGAAATATTTCCAATGAACTGACGGATCAGAGCAAGCTTTCCGGGGATACCATTGACAGTCTGACGGATTCCATAGACGGCGGGATTCAAAGCCTGACAAACAGCATGAAAGGATTGATGAATACCCAGCAGCACATTACGGATTCCGTGAGTTCGGATTTGAATATCCTCATGGGGAACGGCGATTCCCTTCTGGATGTATCCTCAGGAAATATAACGGAAAAAACGCTGGGCGTGATTTATGGCTGTACCAACAGCGGTTCCGTGGAAGCGGATATCAATCCGGGCGGAATTGCGGGAACAATGAATGTGGAGTACGATTTCGATCCGGAACTGGATTTGGATTTATCCAGGCTGACGGATGTGGCAGTGCGTTCCACCACCAATGATGTGGTTATCCATTGCATAAATTACGGGGAAATAACTGCGAAAAAAAATAACTGCGGCGGAATAGCCGGCAGTGAAGAACTGGGGCTGATATACGATTGTGAAAATTATGGGAATATCAGCGCTGAAAGCGGGAAAAAGCTGGGAGGAATTGCGGGCGTCAGCACAAGCAGTATCAGCAGAAGCTATTCTTTCTGTAAAGTATCCGGAGTGGATTATCTGGGCGGCATCTGCGGAGATGGCTTTAACATAAGCGGCTGCGGCGCCATGTGTACTCTGGAAACCGACAGAGGGGAATATGTGGGAAGTATTTCCGGTCATGTGAATGAGGAAGCGGAAATTGCATCCAACTATTTTGTTTCCGGGGAGTGGGGCGGCATTGATAATATTAATTATTACGGAAAGGCCGAAAGCTGCACCTATGAGGAAATCATGAAGATAGAAGGAATTCCCCAGGGCTTTACCACAGTTACGGTCACCTTTGAGAATGACGGTGATATTTGCAGAACAATGACAATTCCTTACGGCGGAGTCATTCGGGAAGAGGATGTACCAAGAATTCCCACCAGGGACGGTTATTTGAAATGGGAAAAAGAATTCCCGCTGCGCAACGTGACGGAAAATATGATATTGAAAGCTGTGGAACAGAGGTGGACGTTGAGCCTTGCATCCGCCGAGGAGTCGGAAAACGGAAAACCGCTGCTTCTGCTTGAAGGGAATTTTTATGAGAATACGGAGCTGGAGCTTACGGCATGCACACCCCCTTCCAAAGAAGAGGCCTGTGCTTATGCCTACTCCTGGAAGCTGGAAAACGAACCGGAGAACCAGAACCGAACGGAACTGACGGCTCATTTCCTGATTCCAGAGGGAGCTGACAGCGCACAGATTTGGATTTTGGCGGATGGAAAATGGAAAGAGGCTAAAACACAAACCGACGGAAGCTATCTGACTGCGTCCATTCCATCGGGTTCATCCTTTGCGGTATATGGAAAAACAGAAAGCAAGGTTATGTATTACGCGGCAGGAATCGCTGCTGCGGTTATTCTGATCCTTCTTATGGTCGCAAGAGCGGGCAGAAGAAAAAGAAACGTAAAAAAGGCCGCTGCAAAAGAAAAATAGAATCATAAGCCGGAAAAGACTGAGGAAATCCGGATGGCTTCCCGCCCGTATGGGCTCGGGAACCTCCGGAGGCTTGCCCCGGTCTTTTTTTGTGAGAAGGCAGGAAAAACAGATTTGGTTCCTGCAGCAGAATGCAGTTCACGCACTCTGAGATGCAGTTTGCGCATTACGGTATTGCAGGAACGAAAGTGTCTGCTATAATCATAGGGTAGCCGGCAGAAATGAAACAAAGGTGGAAACAGTATGAAGATCAATCAGTTCCGGGATCCCGGGCTTGAAGAAGATTATATGGACGTCCATTACAGGGAATATAATGATGAAATCAGGAGAATCCTGGCTTTGACGGAAAGCGGAAACATGCTTTGGGGAAAACGGGAGGGTGTGCAGTCCTGTCTGTCTCCGGAGGAAATTTATTATTTTGAGACAGTGGACCGGAAATGCTTCGCCTGTCTGAAGGAAGAGGTATACCAGGTGGAACTTGGCATACAGTCCGCGGTGGAGCGGTTTGGCACTCTGGGATTCGTGCGTATCAGCAAATCAGCGGCGGTGAATGTTTACAAGGTACGTCAGCTGACGGCGGATATGAATATGCGGATGCAGCTGCTTTTGGATAATGGGGAAAAGGTAGTGCTGAACCGGTCGTATAAAAACGAATTTCTTCAGTTCATCAAAGAAAGGAGAATGCAGAAATGAAAATAATTGACAGAAAAAATTACTTTGCAACTGTTTGTGAAGTGTATGCTATGCTTTCCATCGGGAAAATCCTCCTGGAGGCTTTCACGCATTACAAATGGGGAATAGATCAAATGAATTTTATTTTCATGTTTGTAGTTTCCCTTGCGGCCACCTTTGTTTTATCCCAGCATTACAGGCTGGACAGATTTCCGCTGCCTCTGGTGATTCTGGGGCAATATCTGGTGATTCTGGGCGCCATTATGCTTTTCCTGTGGATATACGGACATTTCGGTGTTTTAGGGAAACATGCTTACCGGGATATGTTTTTATCTTTTACAATCCCCTATATCATTCTGGCAGGGATCTATTATATGTCCCTTTTCAGAGAAATCAAAAGAGCAAATAAAATTCTTGAGGAGTTAAGAACGGATAATGATGAAAGAAAAGATGACTGAAAGAAAAAAAGGATGGCTCATATTAAGTCTGAGTCTGGATGCTTTTGCGGGACTCGGCCTGGATGTGCTTTTGGCTTTCTGGCTGGAACCTATGATTTATGGAAGAACAATGGAACAGTGGAATACCTGGCAGTCGGTGCTGCACTGGTGCATCACATGTATTATATGGGGAAGCGTGGCTGGGTATCTGCTTTGGTCGGCAGATAAAAATTATGGTCTGAAGCTGATAAAACGTGACGGGGACGGCACAGAAAGCCTCCGGTCGGTAAAACTCTGGCAATGGGGGCTTGTGAGCGCAGGGTCGGCCTGCAAAATCATCACCTCCGTCATGGATTGGGGAGGTTTTAAGGTTTATATGGAATGGAAGAGCCGTGGGCCGCTTTTGTTTCTTTTCCAATACATATACTATATGTTCGAAACCGCTCTTTTCACCCTGATTCTTGTATTTGCCCAGATTGCCTTTGAAACCTGGTTTAAAAACAGGAAAATACCTTATGGAGGCATTATTTTGGGACTGACCTGGGGACTTGCCCATATTTTCACCAAAGGTAACCTGGCTATAGGCCTGGAAGGCGTGGTGATTGGCCTTTTGTTCGGTTCTCTTTATCTGCTGCTGAACAGAAACCTGAAATGGACCTATGTTTTGCTGTTCCTTTTATTTGTATTATAATTTCCACTGGAATTTGAAATGAAAATCTGATAAAGTTTCTTTTGGAGATTATACGAAGGAAAGGAACGAAAATATGTTTCCGGAGAAGTTTATCATACGAATGCAGGAAATGCTTGGAGAAGAATATGAAGCTTTTTATGAGGCGCTCAGGGAAGAGCGGCATCAGGGGCTTCGGATCAATACACTTAAGGCGGAAACAGAGGGATTTTTGAAGAAAGCGCCTTTTTCGCTCAGTCCGGTGCCATGGACGGAAACCGGTTTTTATTATGAGGGGACGGCGCAGCCGGGCAGGCATCCTCTTCATGAAGCCGGTGTTTATTATATACAGGAGCCCAGTGCAATGGCCCCGGCGGCATTTGCCGATGCCCGTCCGGGAGAGCGCATTCTGGATCTGTGTGCCGCGCCCGGAGGAAAGAGCACCCAGCTGGCGGCGGCCATGAAGGGGCAGGGAATTCTGGTGTGTAATGAAATCCATCCGGCCAGAGCCAGGATCCTGTCGGAAAACATAGAACGTATGGGAATCCGGAATGCGGTGGTGACCAATGAGACGCCGGAGAGGCTGGCGGAACGGTTTGCCGGTTTTTTTGATAAAGTCTTGGTAGATGCGCCCTGCTCGGGAGAAGGAATGTTTCGTAAGAACGAAGAGGCCTGCGGGGAATGGAGCCCTGAGAATGTGGAACTGTGCGCGGAGAGGCAGGATACCATTCTGGACAGCGCCGTGCAGATGCTGCAAAATGGAGGGCTGCTGGTATACTCTACGTGTACCTTTGCCCCGCAGGAAAATGAAGGGACAATCAGCCGTTTCCTGAAGCGGTATCCGGCATTTTCCATAGTGGAGCCCGGGAAGCCGGAATGCTTTTCCCCGGGAAGGCCGGACTGGATACCGGAGCCTGCTCCGGGAATAGAGGCTACCATGCGGCTGTGGCCTCATAAGCTGAAGGGAGAAGGACATTTTCTGGCAGTCCTGAGAAAAGAAGGGACGCTTTCGGATATCTCTTTTTTACCGCTCCGGAAGGACGGAAACAGAGGGGCTTCAGAAAAAGAATGCGGGGAATTCCTCACGTTTGCATCACAATCCCTGAAAGGCTGGCAGGGAGGCAATTATCTTTTCTTCGGTGAACAGCTTTATCTGCTCCCTCCGGGAATGCCTTCCCTGAAGGGGCTGAAGGTGCTGCGGCCCGGACTGCATCTGGGGACGATGAAAAAGAACAGGTTTGAGCCGTCGCATGCGCTGGCGCTGGCCCTGAAGCCAGATGAGGTATGTCTGTCCGCGGAGCTGGTTTCCGGGGAAGAAAACAAAGATTACGGCCCTGCATTTGCCTGGCTGAACGGGGAAACGTTTCCTTTAACCGGTGAAAAGGGCTGGTATCTGATAACTGTTGACGGCTACAGTATCGGATGGGGAAAACTGGCAGGAGGGATTATGAAAAACCATTATCCCAAGGGCCTTCGGAAAAACTGGAGGTAAAGCCGCCATATAAATAAAGAAAACGGCGCCGAGGCACCGTTATGCATGGGACAATCCGGGGAAGCGCAGCTTTTGCTGCTGAAACGGATTGTCCTCTTTTGTAAGGAAGAACAGAGTGCCGTCATCATCCAGAGGAGTCTGTACGCAGTCTGTGGTCTCTTTTGGAGTAAATTCAAGAATGACCCTTTTCGTATCCGGGAAAGACAGAAAATTCAGAATCTCCCGGAAATTTACATCTGCTCTGCAGAAAATATCATGGCAGATCATGGTATTTTCTTCTTCTGCCTTTTCCACAACGGCAACAGCATCGTATTTTGGCAGATAATAAACACAATCTTTAAGGAAGGAACGAAGATAGAACATTAAAAGCGGATAGTTATCCAGCATGGGCAGAAGCGAGAACGGATTGGACATCTGGTAATGCTCTTTCAATATACGGCGATCTTCCGGTTTGTCCATGGAGAGTTTCCGTATCACTCCTTTTTGGGGGAGGACAGGGAGGCTGCACTGATACTGTTCCTGCCTGCTGAACCCAAATTTGGGATAGAAGTCAAGAACGGTGTCGTTGGCAAAGAGATACATGCCGTCACAGCGCCCTTCCCAGTCTTTCTTTATTTCCTCCATCAGAAAGCGTGACAGCCCCTGCTTCCGGCAGGGCGGGGCTGTCATTACCGTACCGAGCTGGATATAATTTTTTATTTGTCCGTTCCAGATTGTTTTCATTGTGTTTACGGAAATATTGGCAGCGGCTGTATCCCCGTCCATAAGGGTATAGGGGATGTAGGCATCCGTCCAGTAGCCGTTTTCATACCAGCTTTCAAAGGAAAGCTGAAAAACCTGTATCGCCAGTTCATTAAATGCTTTTCTTGCCGCAGGATTATTACGTACCTTTTTTTCTAAATGCCAGTTCATGTTTATACCTCTCTGCCTTCCTTTTCCAGTTCTTTCAGCCGTTGATTCCATTTTTGGGCCTCATTTTTATTATAGAGATAGAAGAGCGCCCATATCACGATAAAACTCAGGATTCCGACGGCAAAAAAGGCGGCAAGGCTCCAACTTAACTGCCTGGGGATCCATTCCAGATAAAGGGCGGTAAGAAAATAGACTCCCAGGCCCACCGTGAAATGAATCAGGATCTGAAGGCTGCGGGAAAGCTTTTCCATGGTATAAACAATACTTGTGCTTCCGCATGCGATTCCTACGATAACGGAGCCTAATGCCTGTTTGGGAAACTGCTCCATGATTTGCTCCAGATAAGCGCTTCCGCCCATAAGATAAAGTACGAGGCATATTAGGACAAAAAAGGTACAGCCCCAGGAAATTCCCCAATATAAATATTTAACTGCTTTAATCATTGTTTTTTTCATATTCATACCCCCAATCGTTCTTTGAATTGTTTCCGGTAGCTTCTGGTTATCACTTCCTCCGCACCATTTTTCATCACCAGCTCCATGGTACCGTTAAAGGAGGCCTCTACATGGCTGATCTGCCGTATATTGACGATGGCTGATTTGGAAATCCTTACAAAACTGCTGCCGAGCTGCTTTTCCAGCTCATACAGCGGCCTGCTGAGAAGAAAACGTTTTTTCTGCCTGTCATAAAGAACAAGCTCCCGGCCTTCCGTGCGGATCAGGTCTATGGTATCCGGATCCAGAAGATAGGTTTTTCCATCCCGCTGGGCGGAAAAAAGGATTTCATCCCCCTCCCTTTCCAGAAAGCTTACAGCAGTCTGCAGGGAGGGTGTAAGCCTGGCGATATGCAGAACGGCATATGGATCCCTGCAGTCCGGTTCCACTTTAATTTCCACTCTCATTAAGATACCTCCTGTATATGTGTTCTAAGGATAGTATAGCATATTACTCTGGAAAAAACGTGCGCTTTGCCCTTCAGGGAAGCATCTTACACCGGAATAAAGCATCTTACCGCCGGTGAAAAAAAAAGAGCTGATAATCACATTTTGCATAATGAATTATCAGCTCTTTAAAAATAATATTTGCGGTTAAACATGGCCGCTTCTTATCGATTCAGAAATCTGGAAATCGTACGGATAACAAGGTTTATATCCAGCGGCTTTGCCAAATGAGCGTTCATTCCAACAGCCATTGCCGCTTCGATATCCTCTGAAAAAGCATCCGCCGTCATGGCTAAAATGGGCACTGTCCGGGCATCGGAACGGGATAGCTCCCGTATTTTCTGCGTGGCGGTATAACCGTTCATCTGCGGCATTTGGATATCCATCAGAATCAGATCATAATAGCCCTCCGGGGATCCCGCGAATTTTTCAACACACTGGAACCCGTTGCAGACAGAGTCAATGACGGCTCCGGTGGATGTGAGAAGCACCTCCGCAATTTCACGGTTCAGCTCATTGTCATCTGCCAGCAAAAATGTTTTTCCTGTAAAATCAAAACTCTGCTTTTGTACATCCTCAGTCTGACCCGCGTCCTGATCCAACAGATATTTTTTCAGGCTGGCGGCAAGAGTGGAGCGAAAGAGAGGTTTTTGCAGAAAACCGCGGACTCCTGCGGCTTTTGCCTCCGGCTCTATGTCTGACCAATCATAGGCCGATATAGCTAATATTGGCGAGGCATCCCCGGTTTTTTCCCGAATGAGCCGGGCCGTATCCACACCGCTGATATCCGTAAGCTGCCCATCCAATATGACGGCCCTGTAATCCCTGCCGCTTGCGTGGGCTTCCTCTGCTTTGGATAAAGCTTCATGTCCGGAGGCCGCCCAGTCCGCGGAAATTCCGCATTCTTCTAAAAACAGGGAGCTGCTTTCACAAACCTCCCTGTCCGCATCGGCAATCAATACTCTGGCGTGGGGGAGCTGTATGCCTGCCGGTGTTATTCGGCCTACCCGGACAGGAAGCACTACGGTAAAGGTCGTTCCTCTGCCCACCTGACTTTCCACAGAGACAGTACCGCCCAGCATATCCATGACTTTCTTCGTTATAGCCATTCCAAGACCGGTGCCTTCAGCCTGTTCCATTCGGCTGTCATACTCACGGGAAAACGCATCAAATATTTTATCGACAAACTCCGGATTGATTCCGATTCCTGTGTCGGCAAAGGTAAAGGTATAAACGGCGCGATCCGCCTCCTCTGCGGCACGTTCCTCAATATCCATGGCAATAGAACCTCCCAAGGGTGTAAATTTGCAGGCATTGGAGAGGATATTGATAAAAGCCTGTCTGAGCCGCAGCGCATCGCAGTAGATATTTTCATGTATTACGTTTTGCAGGCGGACTGAGAACTGCTGGTTTTTGGCCTTAATATCAGGCTGCATGATGGTGACCACATTCTCTATCAACTCAGGCAGAAGCATGGGGCCGATATTGGGCGTGATTTTTCCGCTTTCGATTTTGGACATATCCAGGACATCATTGATCAGGCTCAGCAGATGCTGGCTTGAAAGCTCAATTTTCTTCAGACAGTCCTCCATTTTTTCCGGCTCCTTTATATGGGAAAAAGCGATTTTTGTCATGCCCACAATGGCGTTCATAGGGGTACGGATATCATGGCTCATGCGGGAGAGAAAGTCTGATTTCGCAAGGTTTGCTTTTTCCGCCTTATCCAGTGCATTGTTAAGCATTTCCGTGCGTTCTTCCAGCTTACATCTGAGTTCACGCAGTACAGTGACATCGGTGATGTCGATAAAAACTGCCAGATAGACAGGATCGGCGGCGATCGTGTCTATACAGGAAAAGCTGGCCTGAAACCAGCGATCCTGATCGGATTTGTCCTTCATATGCAGGGTTGCTTCAAAATGCTCCCTGCTGCGCAGATGAGAAAATTGTTCCTGCATTAATTCCTGGCTTTCCGGCGCCAGTACGCGGAGAGGATCGGCGGAGGACGGATTTTTCACATCAAATAAGTTCCCGATCCGGTCGCTGGCTTCCAGTATTAAAAGGGAATCGGGGGTAATCCGGTATTTTACGATAAACCCAGGAATGTTGTCATAGGCAATAGTGCGTTCCTTTTGTATCTGCAGCATGTCGGTTACATTTACCATGGTGGCGTAGGTAACCTGCCTGCCGTCAATATATTCATCCGTGAAAAAGCCCACCAGCTTAACCCAATAGACGGAGCCGTTGGGATAGTACATGGGAAGAAAAGCACTGTAGCTGTCATCATTATCTGCAATCGTGGCTTCGATTTTTTTATGCAGGATATTCCAGCTGTCCGGATTATTTGCAAAAAATTCATCCACATGGTCATGGAATATGGAATGGCATTCTTCTTTCGTATAGCCAATCAGCCGGTAGTAAAATTCATTTGCCCTGATACAGGTGAAATGCTCGTCCATCAGATGCTTGCTGACGCTGACATTCAGGGCGCTCATCAGCATATCCTGTTCCTGGCTTACCTGTTCAAAAACCCGCTGGAAATGCTGCTCTTTTTCCAGGCGCGTCTGCATCATTTCCGTGATATCCGTCATAGTGGTATAAGAAACGCGGCAGCCGTCTATGTATTCATCGGTGTAAACAGACTTTAGCTTTACCCAGTACTTTTCCCCGTTGGGGTAGAGCATGGGAATATATGCCGTGCAGCTGTTTTCCCGGTTGGCGATGGAGGCCCTGACCTTTTCCGTTATAATCTGCCACCCTTCCGGATTATTGGCAAAAAACTCATCCGGATGGTTGTGGAAACGGGCTTCATATTCCTCTTTGGAATAGCGAATCATCTGATAATAATAGTCATTTGCCCAAATACATGTGAAATGTTCGTCCGCCAAATGCTTGCTGACGCTAACCTCCAAAACATTCATAAGCAGGTTATATTCACTGCTCAGCTGTTCGTAGTTCAAATTATCCGACATTGGGTATTCCTCCTCTGCATAATTGCCTACTGTTTCTTTGGTATAGCAGCATTTGGCGATTTCCTAGTGCTGTCTGTCTGCCCTGATGCAAAGACCAATAATTAAAACGGTGTGAGCGGCAGAACCGGATGGAAGGCAGGAGAAAACCGGTCTGTATTCTTAATCATGCAGGAGACGGTTTACTACACAATTTCGGTTCTGTTGTAGCCACATTGATCGAATAGGCTTTATACATATTAAACTATACCCTATTGGCATGGAAATTGGCAAGTATTTCTCAAAGATTATCGATATAAGATATTCCCGGACATGAAAACCAGCGAGAAAAAAAGGAACTTTTATCTCGCTTACTTTGTTGTACCCTGAATTCGGAAAATTTTATTTTATACGCTAAAAATATACCGGCAGATGGTTTATTTAAACCTACTGTTAATCAGGCAATACATTAGAGAAATGTGGCTACAACAGAACCGAAATTATGTGATAATCAGCCCGATGCGCTCCATCTGCCGGGCATGGACCGTGCCGCTCTCCATGGTATATATGCGTGTCGTATTGACGTTGGAGTGGCCCAGAATATCAGCCAGCCGGGACAGATCCTTTTCAAGTGTGTAGTAGGTCCGGGCGAACAGATGGCGCAGGTTGTGAGGAAATACCTTTTCCGGTTCTACATCTGCACTTTCACACAAGGCTTTCATATCACGCCAAATATTAGAACGATTGAGCGGTTTTCCCGTCCTGGTGACAAAAACGGCTCCGGTTGTTCTTTTTTCTTTTTTCAGGTACTTTTTCAGCAGCCGGCACAGCTTGCCGGGCAGAAAAATGGTACGGCGCTTACCCTTGTTGCTGATTTCCGCCCTGCCGGACTGAATGGCTTCTGCTGTGATGAACTGCAGTTCCGACACACGGATACCTGTGGCACAGATGGTTTGGATAACAAGGGACAGGCGTTCGCTGCCATCCTGTTCGGCGGCGCGTATCAGCCGTATATATTCCTCACGGGTCAGCTCCTTTTCACCGTCGGAAAACAGAGATCTCTGAATTTTCAGCGGTTTCACTTTTAATGCAGCCAGGCCGCAGAAATCCAGGAGACCGTTCATTGCGGCAAGCATGGTATTGATACTGGAAGGAGCGTAATCCTCTGTCAAATGGCCTTTCCAGCGAAGCAGGGCAGTTTTGGTGAGCTCCTGTCCTTCCAGATATTTATAGAGGGCGGTCAGATCGTGGATATATTTTTCAATGGTGGCGGTACTTTTTTCCTGTTCCTGCAGATAGACACTGTATTGGCGTATCAGCTCGGGGGTAATTGTTTTCAGTTGGTCTTTTTTTCGCATGATGTTTTCCTCCATATTTAAAATACTACACTATTATTGTACCGTATCCTCTGAAATTCATACGAATGGCCTTGTATAATATAAATCCCTCTGTCTACAGCTTTTACATGAAATAAGGAAGGAGAAAAAAGCCGGGTATCAGCTCGGCTTTTTTTAAGTGTCTTTATAGTATGTCTGTTAGTATCTTCCTATTAAATAAAGTATCAGGCTGCGTTATAGAGTGGAGGAATGGAGGAAATATATGGACAGAAGAGCCGTGAAAACCGCCGTTTTGCTGCTGGCTGCTGTTTGTATACTGGCGGCCTGCGGGGAAAAGGAGGAGGAAGAAAACCGACAGGCAAGGATATATGTAACGCTGCAGGATGCAAAAGGAGCTGCACTGCCCGGCGGTGAAATAGAAACGGAGGAAGGCAGGGAAATACGAAAATGGGTTGCGGATGACAGAGGAATACTTGAAATTTCCGGATGGAAGGAAGATGAAACAATGGAAATAAGGATGTACAGTTCTTCAGGCACAGAACTGGGAGAGGCTGTTTTGAAAATGCTGACAAGCCAGGTCACGGATGCGGCTGTGCTGGAGAATAATCATATCCGGATTTGTGCGGCAAGGAATGCCGCCAGTGTGGATGTTATTTTCCGGCCTGATGGGACGGGAGGGATCCTGTGCAGTCTGAAGCTGGACTGAAGAACGATGGCTGTAAGAACTTTTGCCGGGAGCCGGAAAGAGATATAAATTAAGGAAGAGACAGCAGAGGGGCGGTATGACAGAACCGAAGGCATACCGGGAATGAGGACATTCCAAAACCGCACACACGGATCCACACACAGACCACACGTACGGATCCGCAGATATTGACAGGAAAACATGGAAATTTTACAATAAAGGAGTATTTATGGAATATTTTGAAATGGATATTACCGAAAAGGAAAAGGAGCTATACGGGGATCAGCTGATACTGCTTACGGGAACGCTTACGGAATTTCTATCCTGTATGGAAATGCTGAGGCGGTACCGGAAAGCCGTTACGGGACGGGATCCGGTGTCCTCCTGCCGGGCGCGTATTAAAAAAGCGGACAGCATGACGGAAAAGCTGCGGCGTATGGGCCTGGAGGTTTGCCGGGAGAATGCCCTGCAGAAAGTGTACGATGCAGCTGGCGTGCGTATTATCTGTCCTTTTGTGGAGGATGTATACAGCATGGTGGATTTGATTATGGAAATTCCGGGGGTCAGACTTTTTCAGGCAAAGGATTATATTGCCAGTCCGAAGCCCAACGGTTATCGCAGTTACCACATGATCATCCATTTTCCCCTGCGTTTTATGGGAGAGGCAGGAGCGGATAACAGCCTCTGGCTGGAGCTGCAGCTGAGAACTATCGCCATGGACTGCTGGGCCAGTATCGAGCATGGGCTGAAATATAAAAAGGATATATCCAATCAGGAGTTTATGAAAAAAGAACTGAAGCGGTGTGCGGATGAAATCGCGTCCACAGACCTTTCCCTGTCAACAATCAGGGAAATGATCCGGGAAAATCAGGAAGGAAGGGACGGGGATAAATGCGTGTATTGATAGCGGACGATGAACGGGAAATGACGCAGGCTCTGGAAGCCATTCTAAAGCATGAGCATTATTCCGTGGATATTGTGTATGACGGCCAGGCGGCGCTGGATTATGGCCTGGCGGAAACCTATGACTGCCTTGTGCTGGATATCATGATGCCTAAGCTTAACGGCCTGCAGGTATTGGAGCGGCTGAGGGAAAACAACATTTCCACCCCTATTTTGCTCCTGACAGCCAAGGGGCAGGTGGAAGACAGGATAGAAGGGCTGAACTGCGGGGCGGATGATTATCTGCCGAAGCCCTTTGATGTGGGAGAATTTATCGCCAGGGTGAGAGCGCTTACCCGCAGAAACGGGGTGTTTACTTCCCATATACTGACTGTGGGGAATATCAGCCTGAACCGTTCCACCTTTGAACTCTCCCGTGATGAAATGGCTGTCCGTCTGGGAAATAAGGAGTTCCAGATGATGGAGCTGCTCATGAGGCAGCAGGGGCGTTTTATTTCCACGGAGCAGTTTATGGAACGGATCTGGGGCTATGAGAGCGAGAGTGAAATCAACGTCGTATGGGCATATATTTCTTACCTGCGCAGAAAGCTTTCCGCTTTGGGCGCCAATGTTAAAATTACAGCCAGCCGCGGACGGGGCTATATGCTGGAGGTGGAGGAAAAAGAATGATTGAGGCGCTGCGCAGACGATTCCTTATGATTGCAATGCTGTCCCTGACAGGGACGCTGTGTGTGATAGGGGCATCCATAAACCTGGGAAATCTGTACCGGATAACAAGGCTGGCGGATACGGCGATCGAACTTCTCTATCAGAATGACGGAACCTTTCCGCTTTCGGACGGAGAACGGCCTGATGTGGCAGGCGGTTTCCAGATTACGGAAGAAACCCCCTTTGAAACCAGATACTGCATTGTTCATCTGACAAAGAAGCGGGAGGTGCGGGAAGTGGAAATGGAGCACATCGCCGCCCTGGATCGGGAAAAAGTGGTGGATCTGGTCAGTGAAATAATCAGGGATGGGAAGAAAAGCGGATTTAACGGCTATTACCGGTATCAGGTTTATGAGAAGGGGGAGGAGAGCACCATTGTGGTATTGAACTGCTTTCTCCAGCTGCAGTCGGTCTACAACGTGCTTCAGGTGACGCTGCTGGTTATCGTATGCTGCGTGACTCTGGTTTTTTTCCTGTTGCTGCTTCTTTCAGGCAGGGTGATCCGGCCCTTTGCGGAAAATATAGAACGGCAGAAGCGTTTCCTGACGGATGTCTCCCATGAGCTGAAAACACCACTTGGCATCATATCCGCCAACACCGGCGTTCTGGAGCTTACAAAGGGAAAGGATGAATGGACGGAGAGTATCCGCAACCAGGTAAAGCGGCTGGACAGTCTGATTAAAGATCTGATAGAGCTGTCAAAATCCGAAGAGTATGTGAAGGAGAGCGAATTTACCGAATTCAGTGTCAGCCAGATTGCGGAAACCAATGCGGATTCCTTCCGTACTCTGGCCCAAATGCAGGGAAAGCAGCTTAATGCTGAAATCGAACCGGGTGTGTGTATGAGAGGCCAGGAGGATTCCATCATCCGTCTGATGACAATACTTTTGGACAACGGGGTAAAATACTGTGATCCCTCAGGCACCGTGGTGCTGCGGCTGCGGCAGAAAGGCAGACAGGTGGTGCTCCAGGTGGCCAATCCATGCCGGGATATGGATACGGCCCAGGTCCCTCATCTGTTTGACCGGTTCTATCGGGCGGACAGTTCCCGTTCCCGCCAAAGCGGCGGTTATGGGATCGGACTTTCTATTGCAAGGGCGGTGACGGAAGGCCACAAGGGCAGAATCGGGGCGGCCTATGAAGCCGGAAATCTGGTGTTTACGGTGGTGCTGCCGGGGATTGCCGGGAAAAACATACAGCTTTGACAAAGTTCACAAAATTTTCACACAGATTCCGTAAACGGGGGCCGTTTGCGGAGTCTTTTTTTAAGTTCATTTATACTTGGACGTATATAATTTCAAATACAAAAAGCAGTCCGCGGGCAGTGGGTAAATTGGTTTTCAATCTTAACCATTGCTTTTGCGAGAATAAGAAAAAAGGAGAGATAGGAATTATGAATGGATTTGCAGGTTCGCGGAGGAAAACAGCCATGCATATAATGGCAGCGCTGGTTTTGCCGGTACTTTTGCTTTTGGGCGCCGGCAGGGAGGTATCTGCGGCGGGAGGGCTGCAGATGAGCACCGGATATCCGGGAATGTCGGTGACGGCAGGGGATGAACTGACCTTTTCCCTTGATTTTTCGAATACCACAGGGGCTGGTATGTCGGTGTCCCTGGAGACGGTATCCCTGCCGGAGGGCTGGAAAGGCTATTTTACCGGAAACGGGAGTGAAGTGAGCCAGGTATATGTAAAAAGCGGTGATAATGACGGAAAAGCAGTCTATAACCTGACCATACCGGAAGAAGCGGCAGGCGGAGATTATGAGGTAGTCCTGAGGGCATATACAGCGGGAGAGGCCTCCGATACGCTTACACTGAACCTGAAGGTGACAGAGGAAGAGGTGGGAGGCAGCAGCTTCCGATCCGAATACCCTGAACAGGAAGGGGCATCGGGAGCCAGCTTCAGCTTTGATACCACACTGGTGAATAACAGCGCCACGGAGCAGAACTACAGTTTTTCATCCAATGCTCCTGCCGGCTGGAGCGTGACCTTTACACCCTCCGGAGAGAGCAGCCCGGTCAACAGTATTTCCATGGAGCCGCGTAAAAGCCAGACGATTACGGTAGGGGTAACGCCTGCTGCCGATGCGGAAGCAGGGGCATATACCATTTCCTGTGCGGCCGTTTCCGCAGGGGAGAATCTCAAGACCGATCTTACGGCAACCATTACCGGAAAATATGCCATGGACGTGACAACACCCAGCGGCCGGCTGAGCACCGAAGCCTATGCCAATAAGCAAAAAGAAGTGGCTCTGAAAATCGTCAATAACGGAAACACGGATCTGACAAATGTGAATCTGTCATCCACGGCCCCTGACGGCTGGAATGTCAGCTTCAGCCAGCCGGTCATTGATATCATTGAAGCAGGGGCTTCCGTGGAAGTGACCGCATACATAACTCCGGGAGAAGACGCCCTTTCCGGCGACTACGTGGTGTCTGTCAAAGCCTCGAATTCCGATACCTCGGACAGCGCGGAATTCCGTATTTCCGTAAAGACGGAGACAATATGGGGTGTGGTGGGCGTTCTCTTGATCGTATGCGTATTTGCCGGCCTTGGCTGGGTATTCCATAAGTATGGGAGACGATGATTATGTCAGAAACAATAATTAAAACAGAAGGACTTTCCAAGCGTTACGGCGGAATTACCGCGGTGGACAAGCTTTTTCTGGAAATCCGCAAGGGAGAGGTCTTCGGCCTGCTCGGACCGAACGGGGCAGGAAAGACAACTACCACGCTGATGCTTCTGGGGCTGACAGAGCCGTCCGGGGGACGTGCGCAGATCTGCGGTTATGATTGCACCAGGGATTCCCTTCAGGTGAAAAAAATAACCGGGTACCTTCCGGATAATGTGGGCTTTTACCCGGATATGACCGGCAGGCAGAACCTGCGGTTTACGGGCCGCCTCAATGGCCTGCAGGGCGAAGAACTGGAAAAAACAATTGACGAAATGCTGAAAAGAGTGGGCATGACAAATGCTGCCGATCGCAAGACCGGCACCTATTCCCGCGGTATGAAGCAGAGGCTGGGAATTGCGGACGTTCTGATGAAGGATCCCCAGATTATTATTATGGATGAGCCCACGCTCGGAATCGATCCTGAGGGCATGCGGGAGCTTCTCGCCCTTATCAGGCAGCTGTCAGAAGAAGATCAGAGAACCATACTGATTTCGTCCCACCAGCTGCACCAGGTGCAGCAGATATGTGACCGTGTGGGTATTTTTGTAAAAGGAAAACTCATCGCATGCGGTTCGGTGGGTGAACTGGCGGTGCAGCTGCAGAGCGAAGGAAACTATATTCTGGAGCTGGAGGCCTATCCCCATGACGACAGGCTGGAAAACCTGCTTCATACGGTGGAAGGCGTAAAGAAAATCACAAAAGAAAATGAGATGATTCTTGTTCATTCTGACAGAGACTGCCATAATGATGTGATTGTGACACTGCTGATGAACGGCTATGATTTGCGCAGACTCCGCCAGCGCGGCGGTGATCTGGACGAAATATACAGTAAATATTTTGAAAAGGCAGGTGAGACCTATGACAGCGATACAGGTAAAAGAAAAGGTTTCCGCGACAATTTCAGGAGCCTTGTCCGGCATGCATCGGGAAAAGGAAAATAGCTCTGTTCACGGACTCCTTGTCCTGTTCAGGAAGGAACTGGCCGATCATCTGCGCAGCACCCGTTTCCTGCTGATGACTGCGCTGCTGACTCTGACGAGTATGGCCAGCCTGTACGGGGCGCTCAGCAATATCCGGGATCAGGCTACGGAAAACAGTGAATTTATTTTCCTGTCGCTGTTTACCACAAGCGGAAATTCCCTGCCGTCCATATGCACCTTTCTGGCATTTCTCGGCCCGCTGGCAGGGATTGTCCTGGGCTTTGACTGTGTGAACCGGGAGCGTTCCCTGGGGACACTGAACAGGCTTACCGCGCAGCCTATCTACCGTGATACGGTGATCAACGGAAAGTTTATGGCAGGCTTTGCCGCGATTTTTCTTATGGTATTTTCCCTGGGGATTCTCGTGAGTGCCATCGGCCTGCTGGTGATAGGAATTGCCCCGCAGACGGAAGAGGTGCTGAGGATACTGGCCTTTCTGCTTTTTACCGTTTTCTATATCGCCTTCTGGCTGGGGCTGTCCATCCTGTTCTCCGTTATATGGAGACATGCGGCTACCGCGGCTCTGGCAGGGATATCCATCTGGATTTTCCTTTCCTTCTTTATGAGTATGATAGCAGGCGCGGTGGCCGATATCGCTTATCCCACAGAAGGGATTGAAGGGTTATTTAATTTGAAAAGCAATTATTCCCTGGAGCTGGGGCTGAACCGGATTTCTCCCTATTATCTGTTTGGGGAAGCGGCATCAACCATTTTGAATCCGAATATCAGGAGTATCGGAATCGTCACCAATTCCCAGCTTTCCGGAGCCATTGCGGGATATCTGCCCTTCGGACAGAGCCTGCTGCTGGTATGGCCGCATCTGGTGTGTATGGTGGCGCTGACTATGGTGTGCTTTGCCCTGTCCTATATATGCTTTATGAAGCAGGAAATCAGGGCATAGAAAGAATGCCTCCGAATTAAAATTCCCGTGGAAAAAATGTCTCCGTGCAGTTATAATGAATCTGTATAGAAAAATGCTTTTCCCGGCAGGCGGAGAACGGAAGGGGAGTGGAAGTCCCAATCCGCTGCAGGCCCGGCCTGCCGGGGCGATAGGAAAAGGAGACGAAAGATGAAGCAGGACATGATTGTAATTCTGGACCTGGGAAGTACCGAAAACACGGTGGTGGCACGGGCGATCCGTGACATGGGCGTATACAGTGAGATCCATCCCCATGATATCACCGTGGAAGAGCTGAAAGCTCTGGACAATGTGAAAGGTATTATTTTAAATGGCGGTGAAAACCGTGTGGTTGACGGCAGGCCGGTTGATATTGACCCCGCTTTGTATGGCTGCGGCGTGCCGGTTATGGCAATTGACCATCCCACGGCACAGTGCGGACTTCGCTATCCTTCCATTCCGGAAGAGGAAGTTCTGAAGGATTTCGTACTGGGACAGTGCAAAGCGGAAACAAACTGGAATATGAAGAACTTTATCGAAGACCAGGTGGAACTCATCCGCCGCCAGGTAGGAGATAAAAAGGTTCTGCTGGCCTTATCCGGCGGCGTGGATTCCTCTGTGGTGGCCGCCATGCTGATTAAGGCCATTGGCCAGCAGCTGGTATGCGTCCATGTAAATCATGGCCTCATGCGGAAAAATGAATCCGAAAGCGTTGTGGAGATATTCAGGGATCAGCTTCATGCGAACCTGATCTATGTGGATGCCACGGAACGTTTCTTAGGTAAGCTTACAGGAGTTGCGGATCCGGAAGAAAAGAGAAAGATCATCGGCGGAGAATTCATCCGTGTCTTCGAAGAAGAAGCCCGCAAGCTGGACGGCATCCATTTCCTGGGACAGGGTACGATTTATCCGGATATTATTGAAAGCGGAACCAAAACCGCAAAGATGGTAAAATCCCATCATAATGTGGGAGGACTGCCGGAGGATCTGCAGTTTGAACTGGTAGAGCCTTTAAAGCAGCTGTTTAAGGATGAAGTAAGAGCCTGCGGTATCGAACTGGGACTGCCTGCGGCTATGGTATACCGTCAGCCGTTCCCCGGCCCCGGACTTGGCGTGCGCTGCCTTGGCGCGATCACACGCGACAGGCTGGAAGCCGTAAGGGAATCGGATGCGATTCTGCGTGAAGAATTCGAAAAGGCCGGACTGGATAAGACGGTATGGCAGTACTTTACCGTAGTGCCGGACTTCAAGTCTGTCGGAATGAAGAACCATGCGAGATGCTTTGAATATATGGTGATTATTCGGGCAATCAATACGATTGATGCGATGACCGCCAGCGTGGAGAAGGTGGACTGGGAAGTGCTGGAGAAGATTACTAACCGGATTCTGGCAGAGGTGGAGAATGTGAACAGGGTTTGCTATGATTGCTCGCCTAAGCCGCCGGCTACGATTGAATTTGAATAATTTGAGATGTCGAAGAAATCCAGTGGTTTTAGAATTAGAGAATGATTGACAGGTGGTTGTGCAGCAAGACGTTCAGAGCCATTAGCTATGGGGAGAAACTCATAGCTAATGGCTTTTTTGCGTTTTTTTGCGGTAGTTTTTTTCCTTTGGGGCAGGAAGTTCTTCGTACATAGATAAAAACAGGCTGCAAAGAAATTCTTTGTTGTTAACATCATCGACTAAGAGCATTTCTTTTGCCTCCTCATACGGCAATTCATAAGCAGACATAGGCATAAGGGCGATTGCGGAAGGAACAGGTTTTACGAGCACCGATCCCACATCAATATAGATTACTGCAACGAGAGTATTAAGAAGAAAACGGTACTTGCCCGTTGCTTTGAGGGGGAGGATAACTATTATAGGTTGAATACAAAGACTATAAACTTTTGCGGAAAGTGTTTGGAAGTAAGCAGATGGACAGTCTGTTAGAGCGAGCATGCACAGGAATGCTTTGAAATGCTCACAGAGCAGATGAAACAGGCACAGGGTATCACGGAGCAGCTAAAGGCGGAAAATGCCTTAGAATGGACAGGGTGTAAAAACTCTGTCTGTTTTTGTATGAAAAGTAAATTTTTTGTCCTGCTTGACTTTTGGGAAATTGAGTGTTATTATATCTGTGACTAAAATAGTATTTTGAGTCATAAGGGAGATTGAATTATGGCAAGGAGCTTTTCTGAAAGAGAAAAAGAAAATATTAGAAAAAGTTTGATGGACATTTGCAAACAGAACTGGACACAGTATGGCTATAAAAAAACAAGTGTTGATGAAATATGTAAACAGGCTGGCATATCAAAAGGAGCATTTTATCTTTTTTTTGAGTCGAAAGAAGCTCTTTTTTGTGAGGTGTTATGCTCTGTACAGCGTGAAATTTGTGAAATGGCTGCAGCGGCAATGGAAGAAGAAAAAGGAAAACCAGGTGTGGTAAAAGCCTTGAAACTTATCTATCGGGCTTATGATAAGAATTCTTTTTTGTACGGTTCGGATACTGCTGACTATACAATTTTAATGAACAAAGTATCAGAGGAACAGGCAAAAGAAATGGAACAAGCAGGAGAATTAAGCAGACAACTTTTTTCTGGTCACCCTGATTTGAAATTTAGAGTTGATGCCAATATGGCTATTTCCGTTATCTATTCACTGATTATGAATATCAAAAATAAAGATGTTTTACCGCAAAATCATTTAGAAGTTTTTGATTTTATGGCCGACCATTTGATTGATAATTTATACGAATAACAGGAAGTTGAAAGGAACAATCCCAAAAAAGTCAGCGGGTCAGATGATGGATTTGACCTCTGGCAATGTAAAAAAACAATTAGTGCTACTTCCATTCCTATTTTTTTAGGAACTTTTATTGCAGCAGCTTTACAATGTCATTGACGCAGTTATTGCAGGTCGTTTGGTTAATGATAGTGCATTATCCGTAATAGGTTTTTCAGTTCCAATATAATCTATTGCAGTCATAATAACACTGTCCGCTGCTTTATTACTGGGTGAGAAGCAAATATTGGGATTGATTATTGGTAATAACGAAGCAATAATTTTACGTGGTTATAGTTACTTCAAGGTTTGATTGTGGTTTTATTCAGTTAATGCCATAATATACGGCTTAGGTGGCGTCCTTTCAGGAACAGGCGATAGCTTCTTGCTGCGGATGGTATGTATCAAGGGTAATTGTTGCTTTGTGATATAAAAGTAATCGTTGGCAAACAAAGTCGGTAATAAAAACAATAGAAAATTGATGGAGATTAAAAATGGAAACGGAAGTTGTAAGTAAGAATAATGTGTCTGTTGCTGTTATTCATAGCGATGAACACTTAATTACAGATGTTCAATCAGCATTAGATTTAATTATGTCTGTAAAATATGAAACTGGCTGTACTAATATTGCTTTAAATAAAAGTGCGATTGTAGATGACTTTTTTATTTTAAGCACCTGTATGGCGGGAGAAATATTGCAGAAATTCATTAATTACGGTGTGAGATTTGCAATATACGGAGATTTTTCACGATATACAAGCAAACCGTTAAAAGACTTTATGTACGAGAGCAATAGAGGAAAAGATATTTACTTTCAGCCAAGTGTTTCTCGTGCTGTGGATAAACTCTCGGGATATTCCAAATTAAAAGAGAAAGATAATTTTGAGCGATAATTGAGAGGTGCCGATGTGGAATTGATATGTGCAGAACTTTCAAATTAAAGTTATTAGCGGGCGTAACACATAACTATGGATTAGGCGAGTGATGTAGTTGCAGAGTAAGTGTTATCAAGGCCGATAACAAAATTAATTCGGATTTATCGAATTTGAGTAAGTAATGGCGGTGCTTAATTTTCAGAGGGCAGATTTTTGGCTTCTGGAAAGAGCAGTTCCGCTGCCAGGAACAGGATGCGGAAGAGAAGTGTCTTCATTAAAGGCCTTCCCTTCCGCTATTTGTCAGTACGATACAGTCATAGCGGATCGTTTTTCCCTTAAGGGAATAATCAGGCTTACGATCAGCCAGCCAGGCTCCTTTCAGCGGCCTTTTGATAACTATCTTGTACGGAGCACTGGCAATAGCAGCATGCAGCAGCGCATCCTCATCGGTACAGGGCTGTTCCAACTGCTGGAGTAGCTGAAACTTCTTTTTAATCAGTGCGCTTTTTTGTCTGGCCGGAAACATGGGATCCAGCAGGACAACATCCGGCCTGAATCCAAGCTGAGGCAATGCGGTCAGGCTGTCTGTTTCAAAAAGCTCCATTCGCCCGACAATCGCCGCCAAATCAGGAAGTGCTGCAGCCCGGGAAAGCGCGTCGCGCAGAAGTGCCGCAATTACGGGATCACGTTCATAAAGCCGTACGGAAAAGCCTGCTGCTGCCAACAAGAAAGCATCCTCCCCCAATCCCGCTGTAGCGTCAACTGCTGTCAGGCCTTCAGCTTTCCCTTTGATTTTAGAGGCCTTTATCAGGAGTTCCCTGTTCAGATTGCCGGGGTTGATTCGTGATCGCATCCGGGTAAAATCGCCCCGCAGCGATTGACTGTTTCCTGCTAGAGTGAGACCGTCCTTATCGGGACGCAGTTTTAAATCCGTATTTTTTCCGTAAGCATCTTTTTTTATAATATCTGTAATTAATTGCTCGTCAAGCTGTGGGGACACTTCTCTATCCATGTAACTTTTGGATATGATTTCCATATCATTATCATCTAAATCGGACATATGAGATTCTCCTTGCGTAAATAATTGTTATAATATATCTATTCTAACAAAATTTAATCCTATTTTCTATTATTAATATATACAAAGGAAAGGTTGAGTTTGTATGCATTAAAAAGATTTAAATACCATCGTGGATAGTCAGGCCTTTTTGATTAGAATCATCTTCTGTGATTATGCCATTTTAACCCCAAAAGGCTACAGTATGCCAAAGCTGCTTTTTCAGTTGGACATTTTATTTATGTCACCGATATCACTCCAATTATCTATTCACAAATGGCAATCACGCGATGCTTTACCAATAAGATAGGCATTTACAATTCCTTTGTCATTTCCAAAACAATATCCATTCATTGAGCTAAACAGCCAGTATAACTGGAATTAGTACTAGACGTTACAAACAGAAAACGAAATAAATTATAACCTTAACATTAAAATAATATCAAATCTTTGATATAATAAGATCACCACAAATATATCATATAAAAAATTAATTTTATGATATATTAAAATACTCAAAATGAAAATGCCCCAAACCAGTTTTTCAACACCATTTAATATCAATGATTCCATTTAAGGTAAGGAAGCGGGAGGTATGCACAACTAATGGCAATAAGGTATTGGACGATTATGAAGAACTAAAGGAGTGGCGGTATAATGAAGAATAAGCCAATAGTTATGGAACATTATCACAAGGTTCATACAACCTATGTGGTAGATTTCACATTCACCACCAATATAACTTTTCTTACCGGAGATTCTGGACAGGGAAGATCAGTAGTTTTCTCATTCTTAGAGGAAGATGCTGTTAAGAATTCACAGTTATTATGCTTTAATTATTTAGACTGGCAGAAAGACATTAAGAGCCTTATTACCGGTGCTGAGGGAAAACTTATTGTTGTGGATAATGCTGATTTATTGTTAACAGATGAGATAAGAAAACACATTGCATTAGATGATAAGAATCAATATTTACTCATTGGCCGTGACCCCAGAAATCTTTATGCTACAAAGGACAATATATTTGGACTTGCTAGCGAGAAGAAGGGTGAAAAGACGGAGTTTAAGATTGAAATGTTTGTATAGTAGAGAACTTTGGATTGCCGTTATTCAGGAGGATATAGAGCCAGTGAATTAGTGAGAAAGTACAGATTAGCAGTTCTGCTTTTATATACAGGTTATGCAGTGCCGCCGAAGAAAACCAGCGTGCAGATTTATGAGTTAACGGATGTTTGATACTTATTCTCTTTTCAACGCAGAGAAATTATGGCAGAATAGAAATAAATAAATATCTTTATCCAAAAGGTGTACGACAGATTCTTTATATAACAAGGGGAATAAAGAGATGAGTGTAATAAATAGAATGTCTGAAATTATCGGTCTTGCACCAATTTCAGATAAGATAGAATTTATCTGCGATTCCGTTGTTGATTGTGATGCTTACACAAGAAGTAAAATTGAATATCTAGTAAACGGCCGCAATATCCCTGCTTTTCTGCTTATTCCGAAATGTGAAGGACCGTTTCCTGCCGTTTTGGTTAATCATCAACACCATAGCCAACGAAATTGGGGAAAAAGTGAGGTTTGCGGACTGGTAGGAGATCCACTGCAGGATTTTGGAAGTAAACTTGCTCGTGCAGGTTTTGTCGTAATTGCTCCGGATGCAATATGTTTTGAAGAACGAAGAGTAAACGCAGCGGGTACGGAAGCAAATCACAAAGAAGATGAATGGAATCATTTCCTTGCGTTATGTCATGGTATTCTGACAGGAGAAACCCTGGCGAAAATTGCCATAGAAGATGCGATAGGTGCAGTAAGTGTTCTGAACGGTCTGAATATGGTGGATAAAACAAAAATAGGCTGTTTAGGCCATTCTTACGGAGGGACTACTACATTTTTTGCGGCAGCTTTTGATAAAAGAATAAGCTATGCCGTGTCAAGCGGAAGTGTTGTCAGTTACAAATATCGTATGGATAATTCGACAGGAATAGAAATGTCCAGTATTATTCCCGGATTTCTAAAAGAATTTGAAGTAGCAGATGTAATAAAAGAAATAGCGCCGAGACACTTCCTGATAGTTTGTGCTGATGAAGATAAGTATTCAAAGGATGCACCACAAATTTTTGAGTCTGTGAAAGAACACTATATTTCAAAAAATGCGGAGAGTAATTTGTATATGAAACAATATAAAGGCGGCCATCAGTTGACGCAGGAGCGTTTTGACTATATATTGAAATGGATTATCGGTTTTTCCTAATGAGTATCATACATAGAAGGTTGGAGGGATGATAGATGGAAATTTGGATAACAGCATGTAACTGTTAACTTCGTTTATGAGGAAACCATATGGAAAAAATATATTTTATTGGCGGTTCACCATGCAGCGGCAAAAGTACAATAGCAGAAATATTATCCGAAAGATATGGACTTCAATACTTTAAAGTTGATGATCATCTGGAAGAATATACAATTCGTGGGGCGGCAGATAATCTCCCCATTTGTAAAAAGCAAATCGAATGGAATGCAGAACAAATATGGATGCGGGATCCGGTTTTGCAGTGCAAAGATGAGATTATTTTTTATGAAGAAATATTTGATTATATATGGGAGGATTTAAATAAAGTAAACCAAAAGGGAGCCGTTGTTACAGAAGGGGCAGCATATTTTCCTCATATTATGAAGAAGCTGCATGTACCGGAAGAACAGTACGCGGCGATAACTCCGACCAAAGACTTTCAGATTTCTCACTATAAAGAACGGGAATGGGTGCCTTACATTTTAGAAGGATGCAGTGATAAAGAAAAGGCATTTCAAAATTGGATGGGCAGAGACAGTCTGTTTGCTGATACGGTATGTAAGGAATGCATGGAATTAAATTATCTTTCGATCATTAATGATGGGGGAAATTCGATAGATGAGATGGTTCAGACAGTTTCAGCGCACTTTGGATTGAAGGTATAGCAGGATAAAAGAAAAGATATTGTTTTTCTTCAAATACTGAAGCTGGAGATGAGTTTTTTATATCAAATTTATCTCTGAATGAAAAAAACAGAAATAAGGGGGATAAAGCTTATGACAATTCTTGAACAGGTTAGTCATGAAACGATGGTATTTATGCGCGGTAAGTATCGCCTGGATGAAATCGGAGACGGCAAAGATGAACTAAAGTTTAAGCAAGGGCAGAAAACTATTCTTACAGTGTACACACACGATGATAAATTCACATTTTTGATTATCTTTGGAAGAAAAGAGCGTGAATGTTTTGAAATGCAGAAGAACGAATTTTCAACATATATACATGATTATTATGATAACTCAAAAACTTATCATGATGGAAAATGGATGTTCATTGATGTAAGTACTTTGGAACAATTAGAAGAAGTCAAAAAGCTTATACTTATTAAAAAGAAGCCCAACCGCAAACCTTTTAAAAAAGAAAATGCTTTATATTCCAAATGTGGCCAACGCTGTGATTTATGTGTTCATTATGCAGATTTAGATGAGGATATGCGGGACATTATGATTCCTCAGCTGATTAAGATGTGGGGACAGACAGATTGGAGCATGCGCTGCGAAGGATGCTATAGTGAGAATTGCTATTGTAAAGATGAGCCATGCAATGCAAAAGGCTGCGCACCGCAGAAAGGATTGGCGGAATGCAGAGAATGCGGTGAATTCCCATGCGTTAAGGCTACATCAGCAGATTATCGTTCGATGATACATACAGAGATTCATTATGCAGATGAAATTACATGGGGCATACTTCCCTATGTGCCTATGCAGTATGAAGAGCAGTAGACAGAGTGGTAAAATCCTCCGGATCCTTTTGGGGTTTGGAGGATTTTTTTTATTAGATTATTTTTACGACTATTCCGAGACGATATGGTATAATTAGAATGCTGTAAAATGCTGATATCCGGAAAGCGGGATGAATTGCGCAGCGAGTGTTATCATACAGAGAAGATAACTTAACCGTGTTCAGATAATATCTGCCAATTTTGGACGTTTTTCCATTACAAACAAGATAGCAATTAACAAGATGAAGTATCATTAATTTTCCGGAGGGTTACCATATGAAGAATTTAATCAGACTTACCGATTACAAGGCAAAAGATGTATATGAGATATTTGATATAGCAGATGAAATTATACAGGGGAAGTATAAAGATATTTTGAACGGGAAAACAGTAGTTTTGTTCTTTCCAAACAGCAGTATCCGTACCAGAGTTACCTTTGAAAAAGGAATTCGGCTTTTGGGCGGGCAAGCCGTTTTATTCCCGTCGGATACCTTGGACAAGAGAGAGAATAGTAAGGATGTTATAGGATATTTGAATAATTGGGCCGATGTAATTATAGTGCGTCATAAGGATATAGCCATGCTGGAAACGATGTCGCAATATTCAAAGGTTCCGGTTATCAATGCCCTTACAGCTATAAATCATCCCTGTGAAATGCTTGCAGATATGTATGCGCTTTCAAAAATCAGAAAAGATTTTACAAAGGATAAGTATCTCTTTTGCGGCCTGAAAGGAAATATCGGACTGTCATGGAAAGAGGCGGCAGATGTCATGGGATTTGAGTTATCCCAGTGCTGTGCGGACGGATATGAAATGGAAGGAGTTCCGGTTTATCATAATATTGAGGATGCCATAATCGGCAAAGATATTGTCTGCACGGATTCGCTGCCATCGGATGTACTTGAAAAATCTTCCGGTTGCCAGGTGACAAAAGCAGTCATGGAAAAAGCAAATAAAGGTGCGGTTCTGAATCCATGCCCGCCCTTTTATCGTGGGGAAGAAGTATCCGGCGATGTAATAGATTCTGAGTACTTTGTGGGATATGAGTTTAAGAAATATTTGCTGGAGATTCAGCAGGCAGTTATTATATATTGTATGATACATTAAATGCCGCCGATTCTTTTGGAATTCAGCACTGGTACAGGGCTTAATAAAAAGTAGAATAAAGGAATGATGATTATGGAGATGCAGAAATTGACAGCAGAATATGGGGATGAGAACGATATTGTTTCATGGATGGAGTTGGTTCATACAGTCAGTAAACAGTTTCCGGGACTGGAAACAGAAGAAAGCATAAATGAACATAAATGCACCGTGCTAAAATTTATGAATGAGCAAAGGGCAATTTGCGTAAAAGATAACAATAGAGTAGTGGGAGTATTATTGTTTTCAAAAAAACATAATATGATATGCTGTCTTGCGGTATTGCCGGAATATCGAGAGCAGGGTATTGCAAGTATGCTGCTTAACACTGCACTGAACTGCCTGGACAGAACGAAAATAATAACGGTGTCAACTTATCGCCAGGGAGATGAAAAAGGCATTGCGGCGAGGGCTTTATATAAAAAATTTGGCTTTGCGGAAGGCGAACTGATAGAAGAGTTTGGTTATCCCAATCAAAGATTTGTTTTAAATCCATTACCCGGTAAGTGCGGATTCGGAAATCAATAACCTCCTTATAAACACTGTTTGTGAGGGAAAAAGCAGGAAAGGAAGGTAAAAAAAATGGACAAACAAATAAGAATGGAAGAATATGCAGGCTATCAATATATAGAAGGCGGCGTTTGTGCCGCTCAGGGTTTTACGGCGAACGGATTGAACTGTGGCCTTAACCCGGATAAAGCAAAGAATGATCTGGGGATGGTATACAGTGAAAGGCTGTGTACGGCTGCTGCCGTATATACCACGAATAAGGTAAAAGGAGCTCCCGTTCTGGTGACAAAGCGGCATTTGGGAATGAGCGGGGGAAGAGCCAAAGCGGTGATTGTCAATTCAAAGAATGCGAATACCTGCAATGCAGACGGCGTGGAGATAGCGGAGAAAATAAGTGAACTGGCAGCGCAGGCACTGGAAATCAGGCCGGAGGAAGTGATAATTGCCTCTACAGGTGTCATAGGCCAGCCTTTGTCGCCAGAGCCGTTTGCTGCGCATATGCAGGAGTTGGCAGCAGGCTTGTCAAGAGAAGGACATACAGCCGCTGCTGCTGCCATTATGACCACTGATACGGTCAGAAAGGAAGTGGCTGTGGAATTTCAGATTGCGGGCCGAAAATGTCGGTTGGGCGGTATGGCAAAGGGAAGCGGAATGATTCATCCCAATATGGCCACCACCCTGAATTTTATTACAACGGATGCGGCTGTCAGCACGGAAATGCTGCAGACAGCATTGAGCGACATTGTGGAAACCACCTATAATTGCCTGAGTATAGACGGAGATACCTCTACCAATGATATGGTCAGCATTATGGCAAACGGTGCTGCGGAAAATCCGGAGATCACTATGGATGGAACAGAGTATCAAAGCTTCCGACAGGCATTATATATTGTCATGGCAGCCATGACAAAAATGCTGGCAGCGGATGGGGAGGGAGCAACCAGACTTTTGGAATGTTCCTGTGTCGGATGTCCTGACCGGCAGACCGCAGTCAGTATAGCAAAAAGTGTTGTTCAGTCATCTCTGGTAAAATGTCTATTGTTTGGCTGTGATGCGAACTGGGGGCGGATCATGTGTGCAATTGGATATACGGATGCCGATTTTGATATTGATAAATTGGATGTAGACGTTGCTTCTGCGGCAGGTACCATTGAAGTGTGCAGGGGAAATGCGGTAATATTGCCATTCTCTGAAGAAAAAGCAGCAGAGGTTTTGGCGGAGGATGAGATTCATATTAACATTAATCTGCACCAGGGAGAAGAGCAGGCAAAGGCATGGGGCTGTGATCTGACCTATGATTATGTGAAAATTAATGGAGACTATCGTTCCTGAGTTTGTATTTACTCAGGTGGCTATTTTATCAGGGAGGATTATTTATGCACCAGCTTATCAAACCGAAAAAATTAAATCCCGGAGATACCATAGCAACAATATCCCTTTCGGGAGGCCGGGCGGGTGATCCTGATATGATAGAAAGATATCTATTTGGAAAGCGGCAGTTGGAAGAACATTTCGGAGTACATGTCATAGAAGCGCCCCATTCTCTGAAAGGAACGGATTTTTTGTATGAGAATCCAAAGCTCAGAGCCGATGATCTGATTTGGGCACTGACAAATCCCCGGATAAAAGGGATCTTTGTGAATTCAGGCGGAGATGATGGCGGAAGACTGCTGCCTTATATGGATTTCAATATTATTAGGAACAATCCCAAAATTCTGCTGGGTTATTCTGATGTATCTGTATTTCATGCCATGTTTACCCATGCGGGAGTATCCTCCTTTTATGGGGCAAATCTCCTTGCAACGATTGCACAGCCGGGCGGCCTTGATGACTATACAGAACGATGGATAAAAAAAGCGCTTTTTTCGGAGAATGTAATGGGTGAAATAGTGCCCTGTGATAAATGGGCCGATATCGAATGGGATAAAACAAAGAAATCCGTCTGGGTTCAAAATACCGGCTATGAGCTTTTTCAGGGGAGCGGCAGAGTCAGAGGCCGCTTACTGGGAGGATGCTGCGGTTCACTGCTGCAGATAATGGGAACGGAAATATTTCCGGATAAGAAGCTGTGGAAAGACAGTATTTTATTTCTGGATATCGGGACACCGTATGGGGTGGAAGTGGCTACCCTTCATCAAATCAGGGCATTTGCCTCCGCAGGAATATTCCGACAAGCCAGAGGATTAATTTGTACGGGGATGCATGAAAGTGATAAGGAGATTCTGTTAAAAGTGATCCGGCAAGAGGAGGATTTACCGGATCTTCCGATTTTATATAATGCAGATATTGGTCACAGAATACCCATGACGGTTATTCCAATGGGGGCGCTGGCTGAAATTGACTGCAATAATAATACATTTTCCATTCTGGAAGCAGGGGTAAGGGCATAATGCCTTATCTCTGCTTCTGAACGTACCCTGTCCAATAAGGGTTATCTTCGTCAAAAAGTTCCGCCGCAATTTCTGCAATTTCCTCAGGATCTTCTTTTGCCCCGGTTTCAATCCAATACAGCAGTATATTCACAAAACCCCCTATCACAAAACGGGCTTTGTATTCAAAATGCGAGGGCAGATCGTTGTGATACTGCAGATAAACAGTCGGAATAAACTCATTTGAGGTTTGCAGCAGCAGGCCCGATAAGGAGCTGCGGTTTTGCAGTGAGGTAAGAAAAGGCAGATGCTTTTTCCAGAAAACAAACTGTGATTCCGCCATGCTTCGGATATTCCGTTTTTCCAGCCGGTTGAGAAAGGAGAGATATTCTTCTTTCAGAGCTGAAATATGAAATTCCATCACATCCTCCTTATTTCTGAAGTTACGATAAAAGGTGCGCCTGTCTACCTGGGCTTTCCGGCACAGCTCCGAGACGGTAATCGATTCATATGATTTTTTCCCTAAAAGGCAGATCAGGCTGTCAACAATCCTTTTCCGTGATTTCTGCGCCAAAGAGTGCATGCTTCGTTCCATCTGTTTATCCTCCGCAAATGCTACAGAATGTAAATAATCGTGGCTAGTTTTCCGAAACTGTTGTATCGTTATTTTCCTTATATTATACTCTCCCTGAATATGTGCCACAAGTGTGGCGGAAAGGATGGAAAGAAAACATGGAAAATACGTATACACTAATCACAGGCGCATCCTCAGGGATAGGAAGGGCTTTTGCCCTTGAATATGGAAAAAGGGGGCAAAATCTTATTATTACGGCCCGTTCCGGTGATAAACTCCAGGAACTGAAAAGAGAAATAGAGAAAGATAACCAGGTTTCTATCGAATGTATTATAATGGATTTAGCGGCAGAGGGAAGTGCAAAGCTGCTGTATGAAGAAATCAGGAAGAGAAAACTTCATGTCGATGTACTTATAAATAACGCAGGCTTTGCCACAAAAGGACTGTTCCATAAAACAGATTATAAAAGACAGCATGAGGAAATGCTTCTGAACATAGTTTCCTTAACGGAATTAACTTATCTGCTGCTGGAGGATATGTGCCAAAAAAGACATGGAACCGTCATTAACATTGCATCGGCAGCCTCCTTCAACCCGCTTCCGTATTCGGCAGTTTATGCAGCCACGAAGGCTTATGTGCTTTCTTTAACACAGGCTCTGAGCTTTGAATATCAGGATTATGGCGTAAAGCTTCTGGCTGTCTGCCCGGGAGCAACAGATACTCATTTCTTTGATGGTTTTAAGACTGCTGCCAGCCGGCTGCGAATGCCGGAGGATGTGGTGAGAACCACAGAAAAGGCTCTTAAAAAAGGGAAAAGTATTTGTACGGACGGTACGTTTTGTAAAGCGCAGATGTTATTGAGCCGGATTGCTTCAAGGAAATCTGCACTTGGGATTATGGGAAAAACAGGGAGGAAAACATGGGGATAGGCGTGAATTTGGATGATTTGACGAATGAAATTTCAAGGCAGCTTTCTGAGCAAGGGAAAAAGGATCTGCTGGAAGGATTTAGAAATCCGAAGAAACGTATTCATTTGGCTTTATGCAGAGAACCGTATATTCAATATATGATAAGCGGTTCAAAAACAATCGAGTCCAGGATAACGAAGAATAAATGTATTCCGTACGGGAAAGTGGAGAAAGATGATCTGGTTATCTTGAAGCAGACAGGGGGCCCGGTTCTTGCTGTTTTTTCTGTGAATAAAGTTTACAGTTATGAAACCCGATTTTTCAGTCTGGACAAAATAAGAAAAACTTATCAGAAACAGCTGTGTATCCATGACGACTGGTGGGAACGAAAGAAGGACGCCGGATATGCCACTTTGCTGGAAATCAGGGAGATAGCCGCGCTGAAGCCAATCAGTCTGTCTTTATATAAAAACAGACAGTCCTGGATTATATTGAGAGAACGGGAAAAGAGAATCTGAGGGTCAAAGACTCTTTTCCCTTTTCCTTTATTTTATATTGTAGGGTTGACATGACATGGGAAAAAGAATATAATCAATGTAATGTTTACCTTACAGGAGGATGAAATGAAAAACAGAATCAGACAGCTTCGTGAAGAAAAAAGGCTGACCCAGGAACAGCTTGGAGAGATGGTGGGAACCTCAAGACAGGCAATTAATGCAATTGAAACGGAAAAATCCGAGCCGTCCATCTGGCTTGCCTATGATATTTCCCAGGTATTCGGCTGTACCATAGAAGAGGTTTTCTTTTTTGAAGAAAGTCCCAGAAAGTCAAGGGCTGACAGCAGCAGGAGGGATACGTATGGCAACAAGACAGCTTCGATATAATCAGGATCCTATTTTAAGGAAGCGGTGCAAAGAAGTAAAAGAGGTAGATGACAGAATCAGGCTGCTTTTGGATGATATGCTGGACACCCTGCACCACACGGAAAATGGAGCCGCCCTGGCGGCTAACCAGGTTGGGATCCTGAAACGGCTGGTAGTTATTGATTACTATGACAATCTGTTAAAGCTGGTAAATCCGCATATAATGGAAAGCAGCGGAACACAGATATGCGTGGAAGGCTGCCTCAGTTTCCCGGATCGCTTTGTGAAAACAATCCGGCCTCAAAAGGTTACGGTAAAGGCATTAAATGAATATGGAGAGGAAATCATCATAACCGGAGAAGAAGAAATGGCAAAATGCCTTTGCCATGAAATAGGACACCTGAATGGTGAAATATTTCTTGATAAAGCCATTGAGGATGAGTCATAAAATTTTTTGATAAGAATGCTTCATAGCTGTACCTAAATTATTACACCGCATCAGAAACACAAAATATCTTCCCCGCAGTAAAAATCAAGTCTTTGCATATGTCAACAAAACACCTATATCATAATTATAAATTCTGGTTCCCCAAATGGGCGGAGAGTAAGATTGCCTTATATCTAACACTGCGGCAGATGGCAGAATATCATTTCATTTCGGAGGATGCAGCCTGAAAGGAAGAATGATTACTAAAGCCTGCTGCCTGCGCGGGAATTAAGAAAAGGAGAGGCTTTTATTATGATTAAGGAAATTTGGTGTATGCCTCACAGCCATCTGGATATCGGCTATACCCATCCGCAGCCCATGCTGATGGAACTGCAGGTGGACTATTTGAATCAGGCGCTGGAACTGACTGAAAAAACAAAGGACTATCCGGAATATGCCCAGTTCCGATGGACCGTTGAAGCCAATTACGTGCTTAAGGAATGGCTGAAAACGGCAGACAACAGCCAGATCCGGCGGATGCAGGATGCGGTGGCCCAGGGGAGAATCTGCCTTACGGCCCTGTCAATGCATACCACTCCCTGCTGTGATGCCAGGGAAATGACCGGAATGCTCAGGGATATAAAGGAATTGGAGGAACAATTCCATACGAAAATCCAAATCGCAATCAATCATGATGTAAATGGACAGCCCTGGTCAATGGGACAGCTTTTGCTGGACAGTGGTATTGATTTCTACCTCACCGGCATAAATATTCATTTCGGCGGCCTGCCGTTCGAACGCCCTTATTTCTTTCAATGGGAAATGGCGGATGGCAGACGACTGCCGTCTTATTTGGGAGAGCATTACTCCATGTTCAGCTTTTTTTCCGAAACATGGGAACACTCAACGGAGAAAATGCATAAGGGACTGGCTGAACATGCCGCATTTCTGGAGAAAAAAGGCTATAACAAAGATGTGATGTTTCTCACCGCCACTAATCCTCCTCTATATGATAATAATTGCCCGGATGCAGAACTGTCGGATTTGATAATGAAATATAATGAAGAGCAGCACGAATGGAAAATCCGTATCATTACGGCTCAGACGCTTCATGAAAAATATAGGAAAGAGATGGAACAGGTTCCGGTGCACAGAGGAGACTGGACCGATTATTGGAATTTTGGTTGTGCAAGTACTGCAAAAGCGACAAGAGTCAGCCGCAGAGCCAAAAACACCTTACATATGTCGGAAACTCTGGAATGCTTTACAGAGGCAGGCGATGCACACTATGAGCTTGTGAAAAAAGAATGCTTTAAAAATGCAATGATTTATGACGAGCACACATGGGGTGCGAGCCAGTCCATATCTGAACCGGATTCCCCGGAGGTCTGTTCGCAGCTGATTCATAAGGAAAAAACGGCTTACCAGGCCGCGGATCTGGCGGGATATCTGCTGGGAAGCCAGATAGAAGCCCTGTGTTCCAATCCGTACCAAAGCAATGAGGCGGAAGGGATCGTTTTGGTGAATACTTCCCAGGATGAGCAGGAGGTGGAAGCCGCCTACCCTGTGCAGTACAGGAAAAAAGAAAGGCAGCTGAGTGCGCTGCGCTGTAAAAATTATATTCCATACCTGGAAAATCGGGAAGAAATGGAAAATGGCGGAATCTGGACCATCCCTCCTTTTACCGCCAGAATAATTCCGTTTGCTCAGCTGGATGAAAAAAAGAAGGAATGCGAAGGTCTGCGCGGTCAGTTTCAGCGCGAAGGAAATATCCTGAGTACCCCCTTTTACAGGATTGACCTGAGTGAAGAAGGAAGGATTATCCAGCTGTCGGAAAAGGGGAACGGAAAGCCGCTTCTTGATGAGTCACGCGGCTGGTCTCTGTTTGAGCCGGTCAGGGAAACCATTGACGAAACAACGGTGCCGGCTGTGCGTTCTGTTCTATATGGTGACAATATAACGGACAGACATACGGATGTATCGCAGTGGAATCATGACTGGAAACCTGCACATTGCATACAGAAAGTGAAAAACTGGGAAATCAGGGAACAGGATTACAGCATTTCAGTGATTACCCATGGAGAACTTCCCGGGCTGAAACAGATAACACAGACAATTACCTTTTATGCCTATAGTTCTTATATCCATGTGGAAACGAGTTTTTATAAGGAACCAGTGGTAATACCGGAGTCTCTTTATTTTGCAGTTCCTTTGAAAATGCAGCCGGACTGGAAATGCAGTTATGATACGGCAGGTGAGGTAGTGGAACTGGATGCAGGGCAGCTCGGAAATGTCTGCCGGGATTACCTGACGGTGGATACAGGCGTGGGAATCTATGATGAGGAACACTGTTTGACCCTTGCATGTCCCGATGCACCGATGATTCAGGTAGGTGATTTTCATTTTGGAAAGGAAAACAGGAGCATTGCACGTACGGAAAATCCCTTGCTGCTGGCATGGCCTCTGAATAATTACTGGAGCACGAATTTTCTGGCAAACCAGAGCGGGAGTATGACCTTTACATATGAGTGTAACTTTCATAAAGAGTTTACAGGACGTATCTTGAGAAAAGATGGGATCCATGGCAAAGGATCGGTGGTGACCGGAATAGCGGTACATGCAGAGGAAGAAGCGCGCCGGCTGATATCTGTCAGCGGAAGCTCGACTTTACTTAATCTGTATCCCGCTATGGACAAAAAGGGAATTATACTTATCCTTAAAAATACGTCGGAAGAGACGGACTTGTTTCAGGTTACAGGGAATGTCTTTGATATTGTTTCGGCATGTTTCGTTAATCCGCAGGAGGATGAGATATCATCGATAGAGGTGAACGGTAAATGTGCAGGTATTATAATGCCGCCGGGAGGCCTGCGTTTGGTGAAGCTTTTTACCAGATGAGCAGAAGAGAGACATTTTTATATGCAGTCTGAACTGCAGAAAGCGGTAAAAAAGCAGGCATGGTTATCATGCCTGTTTTTGCGTGTAGGGAAAAAATTCTTATATTGGTTCCTCTTCATAATGAATGGGAAGTCTGAGGACTTCCGGTTCCAGTTTGTCATGGTAGATGTCATCGCCCCCGGCTTCAACATAGACTTTTCCTATTTCCTTAAAGGTTTTCAGGCCTTCCGGAGTGACATATTTTTGTTTTGTAAAATCCATATGAAGCCTGTAAAGAGTGGAACGGAAGGAAGAAATGGTCCGTTCGTTATCTCTGTCAATATGTGATTCAAGCAGAACCTTTATTTCTTTTACATCAGTATGAGTTTCCGCTTCATACTGCCGAAGCATGTCAATTTCTGTCTGATGCTGTTTCAGAGTATTTTGAATGATAGAATCTTTATCTTCAAGACCTTTTCTTTTTCTGTAATATTTCGTGAGAAGGCCGCCGAGAGTGGTGAGCAGCTTTGACAGACAGGAAATCAGAGTAGAGAGAAAAAAGATGACGCCTAAAATGGTGGTGAGGTCATACGTTTTGAGGGAATTTAAGATTGTATCCATATAAATGTTAAACCTTTCTACAGCTTGATGTATTTATTTGAAACATAGCCTGTTTTCCCATGGAAATCTATATAGAACCAGTTGGTAAGGAGATCCTGATGGAGGATATTTACGGTGTCGTTAACGGATAAGATGAAATCAGCTTGTCCGGAAACCGGGGTACGTCTGCAGTTTAATTTGCTGCAGTTTGATACGGTTCCCTGGGAAGAATGAATGTATTTATAACTGCACCAGATTTCGTCGGTGCTGCTGATTTTGCACCAGTTATTTCGGAGCAGATAGATATTTACTTTGTCTCCCTTGTGCATTTGGTAGAGTATTTTACCGGATGTGGAGGGAGCATTTCTTATATTGAGGGTTGAGGCTGTGATTTCATTCCACAGAAGGGGGGCAGGGTGGGAAGGAGGCAGTGGGTCTGTGCAGTATTCTTTATAAAGATGGTTTACATCGATAGGGTTGACTGATCCGGGAATGTTTGCTGAACCATATTGCCATATTTCGTATTTTTCGACAGATGGGGGATTTACAGAATAACGGGCACACCAGATATCGAATTGCTTAAGCTGGCTGTAGTTGAGCATTGTCTTGAACCAGTTGTCGGAGGCATATACACCCGGGATAAAGCCGGCTTCTTTGATGCGGCTGCAAAATGCAATAATATTTTTGGTGCGCTGATCTTTTGTGATATTATCGGCACGGCCTGAATGTGACTGATTGGCATATTCAGAATCTATATAGACAGGATAGGTGACAGGGTAGTTCCTGATTTGACTAATTGTCCAGTCGGCCTGCTGGATGGCTTCTGTTTCATTTATGGATTGGTCATAAAAATAGAAGCCGAGCCTCATATTGTTGGACAGGGCCTCTCTGGTATGCTCTGTGAATTTTTTGTCCTGAATCAAACTGCCTGTGGTGGAGGAGCGATAGCCTGCACGGATGATTACATCTTTGAATTTGGAGACGGTAAGGGAGAGGTTAATTGTATTGTGATGGGAAATATCGATTAATTCGCGGAGTGGAGCGGAAGAGGAGGATTGTGTGGGAGAATTTATTTTTCTGGCGTTAGTATAGTCGACGCCGGTTAGTTCACCGTAATAGGTAAAGAAATTTCCTCGGGCAGAGTATTTGGTCCGGACGAGATCGTCTGCGGTACTTTTGGCTTCGAGAATCCAGGCTTCACCGGTGTCATCGATTTCAATGAGGCCGATATGGCCGCTGCGCCAGATGAGCATTCCATTTACAAGGCGGCTGGGATCGGAGGTTGGGTATAGATGAGTCATTTGGGATTTTAGCTGGGAACTTCCGATGTGGGGGATTCCGAAGGCTTTGCATATGAAACCGGAACAGTCGATTCCGATTTTTCCGACTTTGTTGAGGGTCATTGTTTTGATAGAGGGGGTATAGACGGTGGGGTACATGGAGGCCAGGGTGTTGATTTTTGTTGGGGTGATTGGTTCGTATTTAAAACCGTATGCGTAGACGATGTTGGTGGTGAGCATATCGGTTGCGGTGGAGATGGCGGTTGGGATGGGGTGAGGCATTGGGAGGGCTCCTTTCTTTGTATAATAGGGGAATTAAGGGAAAGAAAATTAGAAAAATGAATAGAGTGATATTTTAAATGGGGATAGATTTTATTGGATTTTTCATAGAAAACGGATTAAGTAGAATATATTTGTTTAAGTTAATTATATTTGTTTGAGATTTATATAATGAAATAGCGATTTAGGAGGGTGCCAATTTGGATTTACATTCGATGGCCTGCCAGGTTACAAAAAGGTAGGTGCTGATACAGTTTACCCTTTTAAAGGATGGTATTATTTAGGAGAAGGATACTCATTTGATTTAAAAAGTTTTACTGATTATTCAAATTTTACAATTGATAATTTTATAGTTGGAAGTAGTTCTGCAGGTGCAAGTCAGTCTGGTGGGCATGGTGAATTCAACACTTATGCAAAAATAAATGGGTTTAGCCTATCGAAATCGTATGATAATAAATTAGGAATACTTACAATAAATGGATATAGTCAGTTAGCTGGATGTTGGGATATTGATGGTTATTGGCGATATACAGTAACACAAAATGTTAAATGCTTTGCTTACTTAATATATAAATAATCCTTTAAAGCGGACATTAATGCTCATTTAAACTGTATTGTTCCCAGGCTTGTAGAATTACTCCCATCATAATTTCCAGTAGGGAGATTAAAAGTAAGCCTTAAATAATTGTAGTTCGACAAATCATAGTTTTTATTGGGTGAAAGCACTGAATCTCCAGGAAGACTTGTTGTTGATGATAATGCATATAAGTATTGAAACCATGAATTATTAATGTTCGTTGTTATCATTAATTTACACTTTGAGATATCAAACACTATGGATACAAATACCGTTTTATCATAACCTATAAACTTACAATAGGTTGAGACTGAAACTATTTTTTGCATACCAGAATTAAAAGGGTACGCTGTATCCGCACCTCCTGGTTTATATGTAGGTGTTCCATCCGAAGCAACAGAAAATTGGAAGCCGCCTAAATCGCTACTTTGTTTATTATTTATATGATAAAACTAATGAACTTAAACCTTAAATTAATTAGTTAATTACGATTGAACTATTGAATAAAGTAGCGATTTAGGAGGGTGCCAATTTGGTATAACAGACGATGGTTTGCCCGGATGGAAGGAACAGGGTGCCGATACAGTGATCCCTTTTAATCATATCCAGCCAAATCTATTGATCGAATATAATCTTGCATTTGATGCCGCAAATAGGACATATGAGTATATTTCATCAAGTAACAAATATGAGATAATTATGGTTTGTATTTTTTACAAGACGAATTATCAAGGACGATTAGGAAAACTGTCATGCGTTATATCTGGTTACTATCAAAACATTTATGAGCATACATACACTGTGAATGCGCCATCTGATTCAATGTCTCACTTGAGTGTGCAAATCGGTTTTTACAAAATGACTCCAGGAACAAAGCTATCTGTATATACTAAAAATGGAGACTATTTCCCACAAATGGTAGTAAATGTGGTTAAAGTCAGTTAGGGATTTAAAGCTTGCATTATTTGTATTGCTTAAAGTCGGCCTGACGTTTAAAACATACATAAGCTTGATGAAGCTCAGGCTATGCCGGAAACGGAAAAGGCAATATCTGGAGTTAATCTTAAAAAATGGGTTTCAATAAAAATAATACCCTTGTACTTCCGTACCTCCGCTTGTCCCCCAGGTAACGACAGTTATTTTTGTTCCTGACCAACTGACTGATAAACTACATGTTGGGCCTCCTCCCGTGGCGGAACCTGCGCTCTGTGTGCTAAAACCCTTTAGTCCGGCATATTTTACCACATGTCCTGCGTTGTAAGTCAGGGTTATATGTGAGCCACCTGTTCTGGGAATTGAGAAACTATTTACCTTTAATCCCAATGCAGCGGCAGTTTCATAAATACTCTGTATAGCATTTGCAATATCATAGGGACTATTCGTTACGGGTGCAACACCAAGTTCTGTGCATTTACTTACGAGTGCGTTACACCCATCCTGAAAAGACGTTTGAAAGGATTCTAAATCGCTATTTAATTCACTAACCAACGCCGTACTAGCCGCAATTTTGTCACTGTTCGATTCTCGTGAACTGGAGATGCCATCGATGGCACCTAATTTGTCCTGAGCCGTCTTTCCGTCATCGAATTCCAGTGTATTTGCCTTTGTCCAATGGGACACAAGCTGGAATCCGGACGATGTTAAGATGTACTTTTTAAATTTTTTATAACCTGATGCAATACTCATATTATTTTCCTTTCTTAGTACTCTTTATTCCAGAAAAACTTGCCTTCCATTTCTTCAGAGGAAGGTTTTGTGTCTGAATAAACATTATAAATTTCTCGGGTTTTCCCTGAAAGCTGCTGTTCGATAAAAACCAGTTTCTGTTCTATGAAATTAAAAAGAGAGGCACTAAATGCCTCCAGTTCGGGACGGTTTTTGATTAGATCGGCAGCGCCGGCCGGATTTCCGGCTTTCAGAAGCGCTCTATGCTGATCCGATATGTCCCGGTTACGCAGGCGGGCAGCGCTGCGGGGGATGTAGTTAAAATCTTCATTGTTCATGGATGCCTCCGTATTTAGTATTCGGCGAACCATTCGGTTCCCGGTCCAAAATCACCTTCCGGTTCTGTCTGATCTTCTGTAATGACTACTGATTGTGTTAAGGATGCAGTCTGCCAGAGATCGTGAAGGCCCTGCTCAATTTTGTTTATGCTGTCCATATCTATGATATAGGGCTTCAGGAGCTCGTGATTTTCTTCAAGCAGGCTGGAAGCGCCGGCATAATCTTCCTGGTCCATGTATTTATAATATTGCAGGACAAGGGGGGCGACAGATGAATCTACATCTTTATAGTTTGATAACTGATAAGCCAATATTTCACCTCCTTTCTATCGTGGAATCTCATAATCATAAAGGAATGGATGAAAACGGTACATGGTTATGGAGGTAGTGGGAACGGTGCCTCCCAGATTATGAGATATGTTTTTTATAATATATTGACAGGGTTCCCCGGTATCCTGTTTCTGCCAGGTCACTTTTTCAAATACATCCAGCCATGGGATGCAGAGGGTTGTTATTGTGACAGCATCGTTCCAGGAAGAGGTTTTGATATTGTCATAGATGGCGTTTTCTATCGCTACGGAATCAGATTGTATATTTTCATATTTATCTCCGGTTTTGACATCAAGTACGATGCCTATCTGCTGAATCGTGAAGGGGTTATCCGGCTCCACGCGGAATACAATATTTTTGCAGTTGTAGCGTTCCGTAAAATACTGTTTGGTGTATACAGGATCATCTGAGGACGCCGTAAGCACGCATACGGCGTGAGGCTGATATTGGCCAAGATAGTAAAAACGGCCTGCGGAATCCACTTTTTTGTACAGCAGTACATAGGTTTCATCTTTGTGCATGGTTCCCTTTGCAACCGGGGTAGTGGTATTCTCGTAATAGATCGGAACAGGAGAGAGGCCGTTAATCTGTAACTGCATTCCGTCCAGGCTGTCGGCGTTTGGAATAAAGGCGATGTAATCGTTGGATACATATTTATCATATTCCGTCAGCTGTAACCGGTAGGTATTTCCGGACATGGTGCATTCGGTAGCCATTCTATCGATGTCATAAACGGAGCCGAGAACTTCTGTAACATTCCTTATATTTTCTATATCATAGTCTGCGGATTCTCCGCTTTCCGTTATTACTGATTTGAGAAAACTGTTATCAAGTGTAATCGGATCATTTTCGCAGGAAGGGATCCCATGGCAGCAAAAGTTATTGTATACATCGAAATATTTCTGGATATATGGGTAAAGTCCGGTGATCTCATTGATTTCATCCGCGGCCATGCAGCCTATATTGAATTCCAGATCATAGGGAAGACGGTTCCAGTCGGGATTATCTTCCCGATATTTTTCATAGCCCGGGTTATTAGACTGCATACCATAAAATTCCCCGATATCATCAATTATGTAATTCTCGATTCCTCCCTGCTGTTTCACCACGACAGAAAGGACATCCCGGAGCGTGGATTTATTTCCATCCTCGTCCTGTACCGGAATTTTGATAAGGGGAGAGCCGCCTATCTGTCCGTTTCGGGTTCCGTTCAGTTTGGCGAACCAATCCGATACGGTTAAGGACAGGGTGTGGCTTGTGCTGTTATATTGGGTATTGGAAGCGGTAATGAGATAAGTGCCGCAGGGATACCACAAATAATCGTTGTTAAGAATGCTGTATATACCGATTTCAAATTTGAAATCCAGTCCGAACCAGCTCTGTATTTTTTCTTCGATATTTGTATGGAATTCTTCCAGGGTCAGTGTAAAATTCAGTGTGCGCCGGATATCGGATTCTCCGTTTATACCATAGGTTCCCGCCTGGGAAACCCCGTAAAGGACATCCACAATCTGGCTGCCCTTCATGACGCTGAAACGGTATTTGTAATCCAGGGATCCCTGGCTGAAAAGAAGCTTGTCTTCTTCGGTTATTGTATATCTCATAAATCACCACCATTCCACGCCGACAGGGCTTAAGCCATTGGTGTATAAAGATTTGGGATCCCTGACATCACCGATTTCTGCAAACTGGAAGGTGATTTTCCGCAGATCCTTATGGCCTTCTTCCGTATCGGTGGGTGTCCCTACAATTTGGATCATCCAGATACGGCCGTCATCCCATTTGAGAATTTTGGGCGTTTTATCTGTCAGATAGTCAATAAAATCCTTTCTGAGCTGTATGCCGCCGGACAGGTCAGCCATGCAGTCCTGTGTATCTGTTTTGAGGAAAACACCGGTTACGGTGCCGGTATCGTAGTTATAGGCGCCGTTGCTGACAACCTTGGCATATTGACTGTTTAAAAGAGGAACGGCCTCACCGGAAACAGTTCTGGTAGTATCGCAGCCGTCAAGGTTATAGACAGTTCCTATGGCATTATTCTGGTTGACCAGGAAAAATCCGTTAAAATCAGAGTGGACTTCTCTGGTTATGTAGCTGTTTTCGATACCGTTGCAGGTGGAGGAAAGCATAAATTCATAATCCGTGTTTCCGCGTGCATAACGGTAGAAGTAAAGCATTTTGAAATCTTCAATGGTATTGATATCTTTGGTATGGATGGTAATCCAGTCCATACTGCCCTTTTCACGGCATTTCACGATCATTACGTCGGTATTTCTCAAGCTGAAGCCAGAGTTGCCGGCATCGAGGCTGTCATCGAAGGGCGCACTCAGCAGAGTATCGCCGTTCCATTCGTTATGGGTGCTTTCGATGGTTTCCTCCGAGTTTTTACTGACATACAGATGATCAAATGTGCCGTTGGTGAGTTTTATTTCTGTGACAGGACTGACATGAACGGCGGGCGGATCCAGGGTGTGGGAGCCGCTGAAAAATGTGGTTCCAAGAAATAGCATAGTGCGTCAGTCTCCTTTCAAATGTCTTCGGTTACGGTATCTGCTTCATAGTAGATGTGTAAATCATAGAGTCCTTTTTTATAACTGATTTCAAATACTGTGGTATAGAGGTCCTGATAATCAGTGCCTGCAAGCATGATCAGGTTATTTTCCGTATCGGCGAGCAGGAAGCCCTGGGTATCGGCAATGTAGGATTGGGGAAGCTCTGCGAAAACATGATAAGCTCCAAGGGTTTTCCCATAAGGAACATGCAGGACTCCATAATAAGCTTTTCCCAGTTTTTCAATATGGATATCAAGATAATTTCCTGTCTCCGGACAGCGCATTTTGAAAAAAGCTGAGTTCAGTGGTAGTTTTCTGGCTTTGACAAATACCTTAAATTCGTCGGTAATTTTAAATCCGGCATTGTAGGTCAGGGTGTTGTCGCTGCCTATGATCAGTTCGCTGTTTTTAATGGAATAGTTGTCATTATCGATTTCATAGCCGATATCGATGACTCCGCTTTCCAGAGAAATGCTGCCGTTTTCGGGATGGTTTTTTGCTTCGAAAAGTACGTTGGCGGGCATGACAAAATACTGGATATTGATTTTTATATACCCGGTGTCGACAGAAAAACCGTGGACAGTGGTTCCGGTAGCTCTAATATAGTATTCGCTTTCATTTTTCAGCCCATAAAATGTATGGCTCATATCGGCGGGATCATATTTATGGCCGGAGGAAGCCGCCAGGGATTTATCATAGTCATAAAGGTAAAATTGAAAATCCTGGAGGGGTTCGTGTTCACTCTGAAAATAATGAAGAGTTAATTTCGGATTTGCCGTATGAAGGGTGGCAGCATCCTGCATATCTTCAAAATAAAATTCAGGTGTCGTAAAACAATAGAAGAGTACAGGAGCGGAAAGGGCGGATTCGTTGCCGTAAGCATCAAAAACCTGGATCCGGACCTGATAGGTTTTCCCGGGAACGAAGGTGCCGCCGGGGAAAACATGATCCAGCCGCATCCGGTCCTGCTCGGAATCATATACGGTCTGATAGGTATCATTATCCAGAACGACAGCGCGGTTGCGGACGGTCTGGTTTCCGGTATAGGTAAAGGAAACGGAATAGTTATACTGAGGATCGAAAGCATAAATGGGATGTATTAAGGGAGTATTTAAAGTCGCCATAATATCCTCCTTAGTATTCCTGAAGCCAGTAATTGTTTAAGGAAAGCCCGGAAGGTTCGGTCTTGCTTATCGCTTCTTTTAATACGCCGCCGCTTAAAGTGGTAGCTATGGAAACATTTCCGGAGAGGTTGGTGGAAACGGAACCGCTGACATCGCCGGTCAGGGAAATGGTCCGGTTAGCGGAAAGCTTGGCCGCACTGGCAGCCGCTCCGCCCGGAGTATCTGAGCCGGCATAGTTGTGGGTATGGGATTTGGCGGCAGCATCTGTAATGCCGTATCCGGCCAGGGTGGTGGGATTGTTTCCGTTGGTTACGTGTCCCTGGGCGTTTACGGTAACACTTTTATAAGTTCCTGCGGTTACACCACTGTTTGGGTGGACGTAGGAAGTATTCCATTTATCTACCGATTCCTGGGTGATGGTATCAAGAACGCCTTTATTGGCATGGGTATGGTTCTGGCCCGAATCAATATCGGCTGAGGTAAGATAGCCGGCATCATTGGTGAACTGGGACAATTTGGTGGGCATATCGGATATCTGGGCGGCGACATGGGTGTGGGAAGAGGGCGGAAATGCAGCGGGCTTATTTTTGATGTAAGCGTCTGAAGAGGTATCACTTACATTCCAGTCCGCCTGTACATTGACCTGTGCTCCTTCTGCCACATCCGCAAGCTTGTCGAGCATGGTCTGGGTAAGCTTATCCAGCGTGCCTTTGTTATTGTGTATATGCTTTTTGCTGCTGGTGTCGTTCCATTCTGTCCGTTCTTCGTTTGAAATGTGTCTGCTGTTGTCAGCCTTATGGACATTTACGCTGTCCTCCAGTTCTTTTCCGGCGGAACCTTCAAAGACCGTTCCGGCTTCGTTTCCGAAGAGAAGATTGCCGGCGGGGAGTTTTGTGTTTTCGTCCAGGGGGGCTATGCCGTTTGCGGCGCCTATGTTCTCCTGGTGTGCATAATAGGTATTGATGTCATTGTGCCATTTCAGATATTGGACCAGCTGTCTCAGAGTTCCTTTCCGGGTGGTATCCAAATCTTCTATGATTGTGATGTCAGAATCCTGAAGATTCTGCGATTCGGGTAAATTTTTCAGTTTTTTATAAGGGATTGACATATATTCACCTCCATGAGTGAGGATAATCTGTTACAATTTTGCAATTATCACCTTCCGGTTAAAATCGCCGGAAATGCAGTAGACAAGGCATTTATTTCCGGGAACAAAAGTAAATGTGGTTCCATTTTTAATATCGTAACGCTGCTGGTTGACGATGACCTGGCAGGTCCCGTCACCGTTGTCTTTTTGTATAAAACCTTCATAGTCGTATCTCGCATTGTTTAAAGTATCGGCAATTGCCCTGGCGAGAACGGTAATTGCCTTTTCATCGTATTTTTCCATAATTTAAAAGGGTATGCAATTCATGCATACCCTTATTTGATTACCCCCTTTTTGATAATTCCTGTTTGATTTGGGTCGGCAGCCGCATGACGATTTGTCTGGAGAGTGCGTCTGCATTCTGGACATTTTCAAGGATGACATCGCCGATGCTGACATTGACGAGGCTGTTCCTGTTATCATTTGATAAGAACTGCGGTGCCGTCGGGGATGCGAAGGAATGATCCAGAACGGTATTGCGCAGCTGCAATTCGGGCAGGGGAGAGAGGGAATTCCCTATGAATAATCCGTTTGAACGATTGGCGGCTGCCCTGTTTTTCTTTCTGATTAAGGAAAGAGTCTGGCTGTTGTTGAGAACCTGGTCCCCGGGGCGTAAATCTGTCAGCGTCGGGGATGAAGTGATTTCGTAGGTTCCGTTTTTATGTATAATAGTTTCCAACTGGTTGTATTCAGATACCAGTACATTTCTGGCGCCGTTGGAAACGCCGCCTTTTGCAGCGGCTAATCCTGCGGCACTTGCACCAGTAGCTGATATATTTGCGTCTGAATTCAGTGTAGGGATAACGGCGGCGATATTTCTCAGGTTTTCCAGGATATTTGAAAGCACGCCGTTCAGTTCCTGCCATTTCTGGATCTGGGCAGGAATTCCGGTTTCCTCATCCAGCGCGGCCTTGGATTGGGCAGACATTGCTTCCAGAAGGGAGCCGGAATCTTCACCGGAGCCTTCCTGGCCTTCGGATGATTTTTTCTTGCCGGAAGAAGAGCCTGCAATGGCTTCTTTGGCTTTGTTTACGCTGCCCGCGATGCTTTGGGAGGAGTTATCCGAGGATTCTTCGCCGGCAAAAGCATCCGCAACGTTGTTGAGCATGGGAACACTTTCGTCTTCCAGGCTTTTAACGGCATCAATAAAGGAGACGTTTCCGCTGGCGGAGCCGCCGGGAGAAGATTTTGTACTTTTATCTGTTCCGACGGATACACCGGTGCTTCCGATGACTGAACCTGTCATCATGCCTGCGGCGGCTGCAACATTTTCGAATTGGTCGATTACGGTTGAGAGCGAGTCATCCAGGTTTGCGAAGTCTATACCATCGCTCAATTTTTCCATATAACCATGGGTTTCCTCTAAAAAGCTGGGCAGATCAGAGACATCTACGCCGGCAAGGTCGGATAAGGAGGAGAGCATCTGAGAATTACCGGAAGAAATATCGGCAAGGATACCCAGATAGTGTTCTTTTACTTTTTCAAAAAGCTCTTCGCTTGTCAGCTGTGAGATATCATCCGGTGAAATACCCATGGATATCAGCTGGACATTCAGTTCAAGCTGTTCTTTGAGATCCTGAAGTTCTTCCCAGCGGGACTTGACGTCTTCAGCGCCTTTGATTTGTGTGTCCCAATAGGATTCGGTATTGGAAATCAATTCTTCATAATAGGCATCAACCTGATCTATCTGATCATCGATTGCACTCTGCTGTTCTTCCAGAACTTCTTTTTTCTTTTCCAGGAGAGAGATTTCTTTTTCAATATTGGCAATACGAATTTGATCCTCGGCTTCTTTGACTGCCTGCTCCTGATCGCGGATGGCACCGCTGTCAGTTTGGTAGATGAAGCCTTTCTCTTTGCCGCTGTAGACGAATTCGGTACGCTGGTTGCGGAGCCTTTCAAGCTCGTATTGTTCCTTTTCAAGGTTTATGGCATTTTCACGGGCTTCGTTTTCTTCATTTATGGCATCGATTTGTGCCTGTTTGGAGTCGATTTGCTTATCAATTAGTTTGATTTGCTCTTCAATAGCATCTTTTTGGGCCTCGAGAGCTTTCTTGGCTGATTCCTGCTGTGATTTCAGGGAATCGACGGCGGAATCTTTTTGATCATTAAGGGATTTGATATGCTTATCGATTTGTTTGACAACACCGGAGATGACGGACTTGTATAGATCGAGCATGCCATCGAGGTATTCTTTTTGGTATTTGTTGTATTCATCGATGTATTCGTCCCTGCCTTTGAAATATCTTTCATTCATGGCACGAAGAGTATCAAGGTATTGCTTTTGACTGATTTTGTCGCGGTCGCGGATGTCTTTTAGTTTTTTGTATTTTTCTTCGAAGGCAGTCAGATAGGCATCGCCAGCTTCTTTTCCAGCAGCACTTCCGGCTTCTTTGCTGTCATTTTTTAATGTTTCTTTTGAATTAGCTATAGGATTACTGTTAAAATTGGCCCCGATACTAAAACCCGCAAGCTCTTCTTGAATTTTTTTATTTACATCATCTAGCCGTTTGGCTGCTATAGCAATTAATCTGGTATTACCGCCTTCTATTGCATCGTCATAATATTGTTTTGCACTTGCCAGCTCGCCGATTGCTTCAGATGAAATTCCGACGGCATTTGCCAGGGAGAGCACATTATTAATATCTTCATCAGTTCTTAATACTGCATCTGTACAATATATTTTTTTGAGTTTTAAAAGATCAAGTGCCTGACCAGCATACTCAGCAGAAACATTTTCGTTTACAAAAGCTTCCATAGCTTCTTCTGAAGCACCTGCTAAATCAAACCCTGCTTCTTCTAATGCTTTTGTATTATTTAGTAGGGCTCCAAAAGTAACAATTTGCGAGTTTGTTACACCCATAGCTTCAAGAGAAGCCGCGACAACGTCATAGTTAGCTGTTGATACATCACCCAGACCCTCTGTTATAGAGGAGGATATTTCATTAAAGGCATCATGGACCTCATCAGCAGTGGATTCTGAATCAGATAGAACAGATATAAGGTTTTCATAAGATGAAACATCGATGGAAGCGCCGGCTTCATTTATTTCTTCAAACCCTTTTTTGATAGAATCCAACATTTCTAAATTTATATTCTCTAATGAAAAAGTTTCTTCACCATTTTCATCAAGAATAAATATGTCCTGATATGCTTTTCCAATTGCATCGAATGCGGGACTATATTGTGAATTCAATTGCTCAATGGTTTTTGAAATAATATTTTCTGGCTGAATATCGGTAGCATCAGCTAAAGCATATAATTCCTCTAAGAATTCACTTGTCGCACTTTTCCCATCTTCTAAAATGAACTGACTTTCTTTAATTGCATTATTGAGATTAGTATAACCTTCAAGAGTCTCAGGAGTTAGTTCACCGGCTTTAGCCATTAGGATAAGTTCATCTTTAGTGACATCCAAATCACCAGTGTTTAATATATCGTCGAATTCTATTTGGTTCCAAGTGCTTGGATCGGTAAACTGATAAATCAGTTTCATACCCTGTTCCAAATTATCATAGAAAGCTTGTTCGTCTGCTGTTAACTCTCGGTAATCCATTAGATCAGTAAGATTATTTCTGTAATCTTGTAGAACAGGCAAATTACTTTCTAATTGCTCTTTGATATCTTTTTCTATGTCGTTGAGATCGTCTAACCAATTGGTATCTCCGGAGCTTATAGCTTTAGCTTTTTCATCCTCAATGGACATAAGGGCAGCTGAAAGACCTTCAATTCCGTATCCAGAAAAGGAACCTGTTGATTTGAGAGCTTCAACATCTTCAAAACTAAAATTATCGTCGCCATATTCTTTCTCAAAAGCCTTCATATTGGCTTTAGATAAATCTTCGGAAGAATGTTTTAATTCAACATCTTTTACGGCTTTTTGCCGTTCCAGTTCTTTTGTCGATTCTTTAAGCCGTTTCAATTCTTCTTCATCAATATAGCTCGGATGAGGAAGACTTTCTAATTCCTTTATTCTTTTTGCGTTATTTTCAAGTTCTGTATTAAGGTCGGTGAATTCAGATTTTATAGAATCAAAGTTAGATTTTGAATCTGCAAGAGCTTTTTTGGCGATTTCTACTCGGTGTATAAAATTATCAAAAGCTGTTACAACTAGTTGAATTACAGCAGTAATTGCCCATGAGGCAAGCATGTTACCTGCTAAAGACAAACCCTTGAGGGCTATTTCACCTGCCTTTGCACCAAGCGACATTTGTTCCAAACCACCGTTCAATTTGAGTGCCGCATTATATGCTTCTTCGAAATCTTTAGAAGTACGGATTTGACCTTCTGTTGATTTTCCCCATGTAGCTATCCATTTTTCATCATCGTTTAACTCATTATAATATTCGCTCCATGTTTTTTTCCCCTTTGCGACCTGTTTATCAATTTTGTTCAAATTTGTAAGATAAGTATCCGTTTCTTTAATAAAATCAATTTTGCTATTATTGACGGACAATGGTATATCTTTTTCTGATACAATAGGCTCATTTTTTTTGAGAGTTGAATTATTAGCTAACGCTTTGTCAATTTGATCAAGTACTTTTCCAATTTCCTTAGAATCCACTTTAATTGTTATTTTTTGATCCAGAATTGTCTTTTTTACGCTATCCCATAATTTGGTTGTCTGCTGCTGTGCAGCTTTTTCATTAACTTTTATGCGTAGATCGATTGGAGCTTGTTTTTGTATGTTTTTCTTAATGTTCGCTAATTGCTGGTTGATTATTTTTTTAGACTTTGCTTCATCCAGCATAGCTGTTAAAAGTAAGCGATAATCATTTTTCATAAACACCTCCTGTCTTGGAAACCGAATTTTACCAGTTTATACTGAGGTTTCCTCTTTCCGAAGCTTCTGGGAACTATCGCTCATCTTTTCATTCTTTTTTTCATTGTAACTGTTAGTATTCGATATTTCTTCCATGAACTTCATTATTGCGTCCATATTCTCACTTGACAGTCTTTTACCGATTTCTGAGGGGTTTTCAAGGAAAACATGGATAAATTCTATTAAATTTTTCACTTCCTCAGCAATATCCGCCCCATTAATAATAAGAAGCGTAAGAGCATCCCTGCGCAGTTTTCTCAGCTTCCAATAATTCTTTATTCTTGTTATCATAAAATTTCCTCATTTTCTCATATTTATTTACAGTTGCCAGTTTGTGATCACCGAAGCTGCTCAATCGCCTGCTTTACCTTATCATAACCCACCATGGCACCTATCCAGTTAGCGATTCCCATAAGCGGAATATAAGTAATATTCAGAGGAGTAAACGGTATTTCGGTACTAATATAATAAAGAACAGTACCTCCGCAGCCCACAAGCAGCGCGATAATCAGCACAACAATATTGGACGCATAATGAAGATGCTGTTCATCCAGGAACTTTTTCACCGCTTCCGTCACGACAGCCGTCAGAACAGCAAAAGATGTCAATAAAAATAAAAAGGTTGTTATGTTCATAAATTCACTCCCCTCCGGCGGAACGATTGCCGCCTCTGTCCGCTGCATTTTCTGCCTGTCCGGTATCAGGCCTGTTTTCCAGCCAGTATTTCCAGGCAACCTTGGTTTCCGGGATAAAATAATAGGCGATCAGTTTGCCGCCATAGCCTTCATCGATCCAGACAGGCTGGACTCCGAGTTTGGCATAAGTTATGATCTGCTTGATATTGCAGATCTTGCATAAATTTGTTTTTCCATATACTTCGGTTACGTCTTCAAAGGTTTTGTATTTGATGTTGTCCATCTCCTTTTCGTAAAAAATAGGGATATAGAAACCGCAAAATATTGTGATTTCCATATCCCTTTTACCAATTTACAATATTCATAATCATCCGGCCATA